>Ga0210111_1000061_pt1 | contig 24376 bp, 17 predicted proteins | sample China_Galinas_PW_6_FD_185520 | JGI IMG/M metagenome (GOLD analysis project Ga0210111, IMG submission 185520) | Wetland microbial communities from San Francisco Bay, California, USA, that impact long-term carbon sequestration - China_Galinas_PWC_D2... | ecosystem: Environmental > Aquatic > Marine... | reverse complement strand
GACTCGCGTTCTTCAACACTCAATCGAACAATGTACTTCTTCTGCATCGGGCAACCTCCTTGTTTTCCGAAGCGTCAAGAACAAGAAGGTAGAATAACCCGAATTCTTACCCGTGACAAAGCACTAGTACCGCCGGATCACGCCGATGACCACGCCCTGAATCTTCACGTTGCGGCTGTAGATGGGCTTGTAGTCGGCGTTGGCGGGCTGCAATCGAATGCGCGTTTTCTCTTTGTAGAACTTCTTGAGCGTGGCCTCATCCCCGTCGATTAACGCGACCACCGTATCACCGTTGCGGGCGTTGGATCGCTCTTCATAGACGACCAGATCGCCGTCGCGGATGTGCTCGTCGATCATGCTGTCGCCGGAGACCGTAAGCGTGCGGACGGGATAGCGGCTGGTGAACACCTCTTCCAGATCGACGGCCTCGGGCACCTCGATGGCCTCGATGGGATACCCAGCGGCGATGGTGCCGACCAGCGGCAACAACGTGGGCCGCTCGTCAGGCAACTGAACTGCAGACGTCAGCTCCAAAGAGCGTGCCCTGTTCGACCGTCTCGTGAGCATGCGCTTTTCGAGCAGCGCCTCGACGTGTTCGAACACGGTGATTTTGCTTATGCCGAGTTCGTCGGCGATCTCCTGCAGCGTCGGGGAACAGCCCTCGCTGCGGCGCCAGTCGCGGATCAGGGTCAGAATCTCGATCTGCCGTGGCGTGATGCAATGCGACGCGTCGGTCTGCATTTTTCTCGGTCGAACCATGTTTCTTCTCCAGGACGGTGCGCAGCCCCTCCGGGCCGCGGGCCACGAGCGGCAACGCGCCGCTCTTCCACGCCGCCACAAGCCGCCCCAGGCGGCGCGTCTCTTCCACGGAGGCCATCACGACCTCCGCCAGACGCGACCACCAGCTTACGATCGCGGGCTGCCCGCACCCTTCCACCGGCTCCGCCGGGAGGGGGCAGGCTGTCAGGCTAGTGTCACGGCGATGCTTTGAAAGGATCGACCCCGGGAGCCACGCGGTCCGGTATTCGCCCCCGGGGCCGAAAACACACAAAGGCAATTCGTTGTCGGGATGCGCTACATCGAGCAAACGATCGGGGTAGCCTTGGGCCACCCTTGCTCGTTCCGCCACGGACGCCCGCCGCGCCCCCGACCACGCCACATTGTCGTTTCCCATATCGGCCATTTGTTCGCTCTTTGTTCGGATTAGAGTATGACCTAACAAATACCCAACGTCAAGCTTTTTCCGGACTTTTCTTTGCATCGCGACCATGGCTGATCAATCCTTGCTATTCCCTGACCAATCCCCACTATTTCGTGTCGCCTCGACATCCAACCCCAAGGACTGGTGGTATCGGCCCGCGCCACGGCCACGGTTCAGCCATTCGCCGCGTCCCGAATGCGCAAAAATCGCCGATCGGACTTCGTGCCGCGCGGCAGCATTGAAAGGCTCGTTGGGTTACACGACGGGGTCAGGAGCAGGCAGGGATGCCTGCGGTACGCAGGTGTGCTCGAAGCCTGTCGGCGTATGGTGCGTCGTGCAGGCGTGCGGTGCATTTTGCAGCCACGCGGAACCGACGAGGCCACGGCAAGCCGTGGCAAGGGCAACCGGTTAGAAGCCCAGGGTAAAAACGATGGGATGGCAGGGTTAGATCACACGAGAACCCCAGACGGGGCGACACATCGCCACGGTGTCGAGGTCGTGGCATATAATGATCGGATCAAAACTATGGGAAGACCGAGATTCGTGTTATCCCTGCTGGGGTTGTCGGATTTTCTTGTCCTTCGTACCTGCGGTTTCACCGTGGGCTACAAACCGGTCGCCGCTTCAACGGCTTGGCGGAATGCGTGTACGTCCACGGGCGAACGAACATGAATCAACTATCGGAGCGTCGATTCCGCCCCTTCCAGGCGGAGGACCCAGACTATGAGCAGCACGGCTACTATCACCAACAGCGCCACAATTGACCAGATGACAAGGCGCGTCCTTCGCGACGCCCACTCCTCATTTTCGCCTCCCGCAATGCCACCGAGTTTCAGCTTCGCAAGTGCCAACAACAAGAACACCGGCACGACAGTGATCCACACGCCCATCTCGAACAGGTGCTCGGTTCCCGAGTGATGGAACACGGCATAGAACATCAGGGCAAGGCCTACAAGCGTGACCAGTAAGACAACCGCGATGGTCCAGATTATCCAGGGTCTCGAGTGCATGATGGTTGGCAGTATAGCACAATGCCGCCCTCACGCGGCACGACGGCAGGGCTACCGAAGGCATGTCGCACGCCGTCCTGATCCGAGGCCGCTTCCTGACGGGCGCGGTACTGATCGGTTTGCACGGTACTGAGGACTCTGCGCGGTACTGGTGACTGTGTGTTAAGCTGCTAGTCTGAAATGTCGTTGTTAATTCGCTCGAACACGGTTCCGCACTCCGGACAACGTGGATCGGTCAGGCCCTGTAGACTGTAGCCGCAACTGGCGCAGAGACCTCGCCGAAGTCGATGCCACCGACGTAGCGGGCCACCGATGAACGCGATGGTGGGGAAGACCGCAAAGATTATCGTAATCGTCCCTATCGGCGTTCGAAGGTATCCACTGTAAACCGGGGGGCAGCCGGGCATTCTTGGCGGCACCGGTTTTGAACGCTGCAAATGATGATACGGCATTCCAAACTCCCGTAACCGCACGGGGGAGACGATCACTGGACCGTTATATGTGCAGGTATTCGACGTGCGAGGTGTCAAACGCGTCCCACGAAGCGTACCAAGCGGATAATTCGGCTCGATGTCGATCACGAGTCCATTCTCGCAGGAGTACCAATACAGCCGGGCGTGTCCCCGCTCGCAGTGAAGTAGCAGCGTGTATCGATAGGTCACCCACAACTGCGTGCAGACCGGCTTCACGTAGCTGTACAAGGCGAGGACCGCACTCGACGCGGCGACGGCTGCGAACATCACAACGGTGAACTTCCGAATCATCTCTCAAAACCCCGTCGCATCGTAGCCGCCGCACATCAACGGTACCAGCAGCACAGCACAATGCTGAGTATGAGAACATACTATGATCGGGTTGTTATCGCGGGCGGGCGCCGCGTGGAGATTGTCGGCATGGGGTGCATCCAAAGCACCAGCCGGGGAGGCCGGTTCAAAGCCCATGGCGGCAAACGTGGGGAGGCAGTGTCAATTCGTTATTGAGCCCCAGGCGGGGCGGCACATCGCGATCGTGTCGGAAGCGTGGCAAAAAACGGATCGTGTCACCTCTGACGGGGTTTTGGATTTCGCGCGGGCCCGTTACCCGGGTTTGACAACCCGGGCTACAAACCGGTCGCCGCGCCGCGGCTTGTCGATGTGTGACCGCAAGCCCCGGTCGCCGCTCCGCGGCTTGGGGGGGCGATCGTACGGGCGCTGTTGCGCTTGGCTGCGTGCGGGTTTTGTCATCGCAGCTCGGAGTGTCGGGTCGGGCGGGTGTCCGGCCGATCCATACCAGGTGCGGTCCGAGATGCCCTGCCCGTAGTCGGGATTCCTGGTGCCGAGTACCGCTGACGCGCGGACCTGGTACCCGCGGGGACCGTCCGCGCATCGCGATACGAACCGGCGAGACGAGGCGACTACGCCACAGAGCGCGTGCCGGGAGTCGGGTCCACAGGTGCCTGAAGGACTAGATGCCCAACGGGTAAACCGGGATGCGCCGGAATGAGAGTGGACCTTGGCTTTGTCGCCGTTGCGAAAGGGGCCGTGATCCGCCTTTTCCGGTCCGAAAACGGCGTTTCTTAACGCTCGGGAGGGGGGTGCGGCGGGTCGGGCGGGGCATATTGCTAGAGTTTCCCTTGACGTTTCAAAGAGCTACACGTATTCTCATGGGCGTCTTGGTACACGGCGGTGCCTCCGGGTATTCGTGGAAACATCGGTTTGTTTCGACTCGGTTACGCTCCGTCGTACTGTTTGAAGAGCGTTCGTTATGGAAGGTACGGTAAAGTGGTTTAACGGTACGAAGGGGTTCGGGTTCATCACGCCGAGCGACGGAGGCGAGGATGTCTTCGTTCATCACACCGCCATTGAGGGCACGGGCTTCAAGACGCTGCAGGAGAATGACAAGGTCGAGTTCGAAACGGTGCAGGGAGACAAGGGCCTGAAGGCGGCCAACGTGAAGGTCGTTCAATAGTCTGTCCCGCATTCGTCCCCAATCGAAACCAATCGTCGACGGCCGGCATCCAAACGGGTGGCGGCCGTTAGACTTTCATCCATGAGCGGATCAAAACGCGCGCATCGCGCTTCCCCGCGAGCGCGTGCAGGCCGGTGGCATGGGGTGCACGCGTTGCGTCTGTGCCGATGAAGCGGCTGCGCAAGTTTGCGGTTCGATCGGAATCTGTCGGCACCGGGGGTGCGGTGCCATCTATATGATGGCAAACCCGCCGCGCCAGCTCAGATGCCACACGCACAGAGTAGCGGGCGGGTAGGTCTAGTTTGCTCTGCGATAAATGAACCAGTGCCAGCCAGACAACCTCGAGTAGGGAAAGTGCTTCATCAGTTCGTACCGGTTCCCGGCTACGTCCCGGATGCTTGGCGGTGGACTGGGCTTCTCGGCAAGGCTGTGAGTCACATACCATGTCACACCACTCCTCGGCCATGGGTACGCGTCTACGTACTTGAGCGGCTTGCCCGTTCCGACGTGCTTCGCGTAGAAGGTCATCACCGCCTTGTTGCGAAAGTCGTGATCGCTGCCGATCGTCACAACGCCTTCGGGACTGTTTTCCATGATATAGCGCATAGCGGCCAGGTAATTCCCGCGTCCTCGCACGAGAAGCTGCGCCGTGAATACGATGTTCCCGCCGGTCATAGACAGAATCACGATGACGCAAGCGAACTTGCCCCAACGGGTCCGCGTGTAAAAACGCGCCAAGACGTGACCGAACAAAAGGAGGAAGAAAACCGCGCTAACCAGAAAGTAACGCACGAACAAAAACTCCGTCGGGGTCACGACCGTCAGCAATACGGGTGACAGGACGATGGCGCCCGCATAGAACAACCACAATCCGGATGACTCTCGCCAGAGCTGAGCAAGCCCGTAGCAGGTAATCAGCAAGCCGGCACCACCGGCGATGGCGTGAGCCACGCCTGCCCCCGGGATCCCGAGTGTCAGGGCGAGCGCTCTTCCGGCTATGTTGGTCAACGAATACAAGGGACCGCCACCGATCACAATGTGCCTGATGTGAATCACGTAATAGAAGGAGCAGAAGGCAAGCGGCACCGCGTGACAAGCGAGCAGGCGTAGGAAGACGTCCCGCCAACCACGGCGATCCTTGATGAATCGCCACGTGGACCAGATGACGGCGGCGGTGTAGAAATGGGCGAAAGTCAAATGAGAAAGGAACCCAAGGATGACGGCTGGGACGAACAACCATGCCGCCCAGCGGCGGCGATCGAGATAGAGCTGCATGAGGTAGAATGACAACACGGCGAAAAAGATAGCCAGCGCGTAGCCACGGGCCTCCGAGGAATAGTGAATCATCAAATACGACGATCCGACGAGAAGCAGGCAAACGACCGCCTCCGCGCGGGATCCTCGCCGCCCAATGAGCCCCGAAAGCGCGACCGTCAGGATGCCGGCGAAGAGTGAGGGAATGCGATAGATGATCCAATTGTCGTGGTCGCCGAGAACATACATCAGGAACGTGTTGAGAACATGATTGTTGTCGTGGTGGATCTTGCTCACCAGTTCCAAAGGCGACGAGATTTCGGTTGCAAAATGGAGTGACCAGATTTCGTCGAGCCAGAAGTCACCGAAACTCGCCCAGACGCGCACGGCACCGGCCACAAGTAGAATGAGTGCCCAGACGACAACCACCACAAGCCTGAGCCGCCGTTGATCGACCGAACGACAGGCTCCACCTCGAGATTCTCTGCGCCGTTTTCGCATCGTTCCGTGAGCCTCGCCGACTGCACTGATCCGCCACGGATTATATCGCTCGAAGTTCGCTTGTCTTACATGACAAACGATGACAGCGCTCGAACCAACGACCCCGACGACATCCTATCCATCCTGCATCCGTTTGCGGCTTGCTCGTTCGCGCACATCGCATAGCGGTTCCGGAACTCGAATCATGGCGCCACGCAACAGGCTTCCGGCGTGGGAGCGCAAAGGAGGCAGTGCCCCGATCGTTACGCCCCAGCGCATCACTTGGCGATTCAATCAGCTGGACCATGCCGCAGCAGTTGTGGTTCTCCGCCCCGAGAGTTGTGTGGTCGGCGAGAATTCCGCGTCGTAACCCTCTGCGTTGCAAGCAGTTAGAGCAATCTCTGACCTCGGGGTATCCCTCCGCAGGCCCGGCCCGCAGCCCACCCTGCCGACCGTCGCCGACTCGCTTCGCTCAGACAGGGCGAGCGACGGCCGACAGGGGCAAGAGCCGCAAACGTAGAAGAACGCCGTGGTTTGCCCACGGGTTATCCCGATATCGTGAATCCAGGGTGGCATGGTTTGGCCGGAAGGGGCAGACCATGGTTGACTGAGACTCCATGTCCTGCCTCCGCCAAATCGTGTCGACCCGGTATCGAGTTATCGCATAGCCTTTAGTCACGAATCGCGCCACCGAGCGCTGTATCAAGCGTCTTCCGGTGTTCGTTCCGATCAGATCGGATGCGCCGCAGCGGCGACTCAAACTTGTTTGGCTACAATGACAGGTTTAGACTGCGAGCATGAGTCGTAAACGACGAGGGCGTCCGAAAGCGCTTCAGCCGCAATTTCAAGTCGGCACAGTGCACGCCACGGGCCACACGGTTCCATGGCGGACGTTGGCTCCGTTCGGGTTGCTGGCCCTGGCAACGATCATCGTCTACATCCCCGCCATCCAGGCCGGGTTCATCTGGGATGATGACGTATACGTTTCGCACAACAAGCTGCTGACGAGTATCGATGGGCTCGCCAGGATTTGGTTTGATATCGGCGCGACCGTTCAGTACTACCCGCTGACCTTCAGCACCTTCTGGCTCGAGCACCGACTATGGGGACTCTGGGCTGCCGGATACCACGTTACCAACGTGCTGCTCCACGCCTGTAGCGCTGCGTTACTATTTCATTTGCTGCGCAAACTGTCCGTGCCGGGCGCATTCGTTGCGGCCGCCGTTTTTGCATTGCACCCGGTACAAGTTGAATCCGTAGCTTGGATCACGGAACGGAAGAACGTTCTTTCGGGCATGCTCTACTTGTCATCTCTTCTCCTCTATTTGCGATTTGTCGGATTGGATGACGCCGAACGTTCGCACGCACGACGGTGGGGATCCTATGCCGGCGCGCTCCTGCTGTATGTGGGTGCATTGCTCAGCAAGACGGTGACGTGCAGCCTTCCAGCAGCCATCGTCTGCTTGCTGTGGTGGAAGCGAGTGAAGCTGTCGCGGGCGGTGATTGTTTCCTTGGCCCCTATGTTCGCGCTAGGGCTGGTTTTGGGACTGACAACAGCCTGGTTGGAACGTGAAAATGTCGGCGCCCGAGGGGTGACGTGGGAACTGTCAGGCGCGGCTCGGTTCATAATCGCCGGGCGGGCACTCTGGTTCTATGCCGGAAAACTCCTTTGGCCTCTCCATTTGTCTTTCAATTACGAACGATGGGACATTCACGATGTCGGCGGGGGGCATTTTCTATACCCCTGCTCAGCCATCTTGCTTCTGGTGGGGCTATGGGCCGTACGTCAAAGGACCGGACGGGGCCCCCTCGTCGCGGTCTTGCTTTTTGGGGGCACCCTGCTGCCGGCCCTGGGCTTTGTCGACCTTTACCCCATGCGATACTCCTTCGTGGCCGATCACTTTCAATACCTGGCCAGCATTCCCATCACGACGCTTGTCGTGACCGCGATCGCAGTTGGACTGACACGGATTCTGGGAGCTACGTTTCCGTCCTGGGACCCCAACTCGATATGGTCGCGTGTCCCCCACGCGTGTTGTAGCTTGGCGGTGTTGGGTGCCCTGGCGCTTCTAACCTGGCGACAGGCCGGCGTGTTCCAGAACAAAGAGACACTTTGGAACCACACACTAGTCGAAAACCCGAAGTCTTGGATTGCCCACAACAACCTCGGCGTATACCTGGAAGCAGTTGGGCGGCAGGATGAGTCCTTCCAGCACTATGTGGCAGCTCTGGAATTGAACCCTGACTTCGAACTGGCACACAGGAACCTTGGCGTCCTCTTGATGCGCCGAGGCAGGCTACAAGAAGCACAGACGCATCTTGAGAAGGTGATTGAACTGGCGCCGAAATACGGAGCCGGATATGAAAAACTTGGCATTTGCTATGCGCAACAGGGCAAGACAAATGACGCGATTGCCTTGCTCGATCGAGCGCTCACGCTCACGCCAAACGACGCAGCCATCTACAATAACTTGGGTTGGACTCTGGCCAGCGCCCATCGAACCGAAGAGGCGATCCGGGCTTATCGGAAATCGCTGGATCTTGAACCCTCTGATGCCAATACGCACTTCAATATGGGGACGGCCTTGATGGACCTCGGACGTTTCGCCGAAGCGATTTCGTCGTTCGGGGACGCCGTTCGGCTCAAACCGGATCATCGGGATGCCTATTACAACATGGGGCATGCCTATGTGCTGCAAGGCAAGCGAATGGAGGCTGTTAAGTGCTTCCAAACCGCCATACGCATCGACAGACAATTCACGCCGGCGAAACAAGCCCTGCAGATGCTTGATGCGAACCCATAGTGATGGGCGTTCGCAAATCCGTATCACGTGGGAATCGCTCACCGGGTGGAAGAGCTGTGCCGAGGGCCGCTCCGTACGACATGTCGCTTGGATACTCGCCGTGAAAACTGAATCCATTAGCAGCCTGGTGAAGTAGTCACATTTTTCAAGCGGCGACCGGCGCGGCGGGCCGAGCCAAGCCGCTGAGGCGCGCCAGGACTTTCAAGACCAAAAACTCGGTCCCACAAATTCGAGCCGCGAGAGTGGTGCCAGACGAACCGAGCAGGCGGTAGAGGGCCTCGATTTTCGCCCAGATTGACAAAAAGCCACCCTCCCCCTCCGTCTGCAGGGTTTTCGGTTTGCCCATCCCGAACAGAGCGCGCATGATCACCCCGAGGTTCCGCCCGGCTATGTACATCAGGTATCGTTTGGTGACATCCTCCAGTCCGTGCAGCCAACTGCGTCGCGCCCCGCCCGTCTCGCACGCATGTGCGAAACTCCGTTCCACGTATTCATTTCGCAACCGGCCCAATCGCTTGCCACGTGCGCCCTTCACCCGTCGGCGATTACCGTACACCGCATGTTTGTGTGACGCCGGTTTGTCAGTCCAACTGCGACGCCAGCGGCTCTCTCGCTCAGGGATGTACGTGCGAACGCCCATCTCCTCGCACCACACCGCGTTGTCCGTGCTGTGGTAGCCCTTGTCCGCCACCGCGTCCTTGATCTGCGAGTCACTGCCGGCCAGCACCGTGTGCGCCTGGGCCAGGACCAGTGCTTCCGAAAGCGTGGCCGTGTCCGCCTCGTCCGCCCGGTACCCCCCCGCGGCCATCACCAGGTCACTCTCGAGGTCGATCGCGTGCTCCGTCTTGTAGGCCATGTGCGTACGACCGTCCTTCATCCTGGCGATGCGCGCGTCGGGATCGTTGGGCGACATCCACTCCTGGTTGGAGACCTTCTTGTTTCGCCGTTTCTGATCGAACTTGCGGATGTCCTCGTCGCTGGGATCTTCGATGCCTTCCTCGGCCACCACCAACTTCAGACTAGACCCCCAAAAGCGTGCACGAGTGGCGTTTCGACTGGTGGCGCGGGGCGCGCGGGCGGGCACAGCGTTGACGGCTCGCCGTTTCTTCCGGCCGAGTGACTGTCACCGGTGTGTCAGTCATCCATTCGCCGCCCCGCCGCGCTCCTCGGCAGACCAAACCACCAACGAACACCCGACGAACGCTGCAAACTCGAATACGCAATTCGCGATTCCCGCAATGCATATGCCCTACCCGTACTCGACAACCCATTGGAAAACGCGGCATCTGCACCGTGCAGCGACCCGGACGAGCAAGGCACGTCAATTACGCGGGGCACGTCGCCTCTTGTGCAACAGACCGCCAACAACGCCCTCTCTCTCTCGAAGACCAAGTCCGGCGGGTACCGCCGAATGTGATTCATACGCTGCAACCCAGAGTCGATGCCCTCCGCGTCCACAACCGCACCGCCGAATGCGACGAGGCCCTTCGCCAAACCCGCCACCCACTCATCGCCGCGCTGCCCGACCGCGACGCCCTACTTCGCGTCGTCCGCTACGAAAACAGGCTCGACCGCCAGATCCACTGCGCACTGGCCGAGCTCCGTCGCCGTCGCAAGCCGCCCCGCGGCGCCGTTTGCGAAAACTGTACTGACCAGACGAACCCGTTTTCCGCTGACACTTCAAGGCAAAATGCCAATGTGGAAAGGAGTCGAAAAGGCGAACGACAAGCCGATAGACCGGCCCCCGCGCGCACCCTTCCAATCATCCCTCCACAGGCCCTACGTCGTTCCAGGGCCGGCTCGGAGGATCGCTACGGAACCGCGGCGACTTTGCGAGACCACGATATTGCCGTATGGTGAGTGCGGGCCGGTCGCGAATTCCGGACCTTGGTGGTTCGGTGGAATCTTGACGTGCGTGATGACCGAGGCGGGATGGAGTCGGCACTTCGATGCGCATGTGGGTTCGACACGGTCGTCAGCCATGTCAACCGGTGACTGCTTGAACTGGAGAAACACGATGCGAGTGGAAATCAACAAACTCGGAACAAAGCGGAATCGTCACTTAGTGTGGATGGCGTCGTTAGCGGTCACGCTCAGCGGCATCATCACACCGGCGTGGGGCCAATTCCTAGGCGACGTGGCTGTACTCAACAGCAACGCCGGCGCGGATAGCGGCGACGATGGCAATGTGCAGTTGGCCACTGACGGAGCGGGCAACTGGGTCGCCGTCTGGCAGTCCGACGATACGCTGGACGGTTCCATCGGCAACGATCTGGACATTCTCGTCGCGACAAGTAGCGACGGCGGCGCGACGTGGAGCGATCCCGCCGCACTCAACAGCGACGCCACGACCGATAGCATAGACGATCTCAACCCCGCCATCGTCTCGGCGGGGGCAAACTGGATCGTCGTCTGGCAGTGTGATATGCCGGGTGGAGGAACCGTCTCGAACGTCCATCATTCTCGCAGCGCGGACGGCGGTTCGACCTGGTCGGCCCAGACCACATTTTCGACGCCGAGCCAGCAGAACGGGGGTACGGACGCCGATCCAGCACTCGCGACCGACGGCAGCCGTACGATCGCCGTCTGGTCCTCCACAAGAGATATCGACGGCAATCAAAACACCACGAGCGACGCCGACATCTTCATGTCCGTCAGCACGGACGGGGGTGGATCATGGAGCACCGCGTCCGTACTGAACACAAATAATGAAGGCGACGCCGCGGCCGACACGACCCCCTCCATTGCCACGGACGGAGACGGCAACTGGATGGCGGTCTGGCATTCCACCTTACAGATCGTCTTCGCACGCAGCGAGGACAACGGCGGCACATGGTCCCCATTGCAGCCTCTTCCGGGCAGTGCGGGCGGCGTCGGTCCACAAATCGGGTCGGATTTCCAGCGATCCGAGTCCGATACGGATGCCGGGTACTGGCTGGCCTCATGGACACTAGGCAACAACGTGGTCGCGGCGCGATTTCTCGATACCGGCCCTGATTTCAGCCTGGACGTACCCGAAGGCGAAATCGAGGACGTCTGGCGGGAACCCGTCACGGTCGGCGCCGGCACGAATCCGTATATCGCGACGGACCGGCTCGGCACCTGGATGATGGTATGGGAAACGGCCGCCGAGGGCGGCGCAGACCTCGACGTCATCTCGTCGCGCAGCGTCAACAATGGTATCGACTGGATGGAAGCGTTATTGCTCGAGGCAAACGCCGATGGAGACGCGGGAGACGACACGACACCGCGAGTGGCAACCGATGGCCAGAGCAACTGGGTCGCCGCCTGGTCGTCCGATGACGACCGTGACGGCATCGGCATGGATGGCGATCTGCTGGTCGTACCCTTCACGTTCCTACCCGACTGCAACGAAAACGGCGTAAGCGACGTGCAGGATCTCGCCAACGGCCTGACCGACCCCTGCCTGACGGGCGGACCACCGGCCAACGACAACACGAACGACAACGGCGCAAACACCAATGACAATACAACGAACGACAACGCCAACGATAACGCGGCCAACAACAACGCAAATGCCAACGGCAACGGAAACGACAACAGCGGCGGCCTCGACGACCTGATACCCAGCGGCCCATGCGGCTTCGGAATGCTGGGAACATTTGCCGTCTTGATGCTGGGACTCGGGCTAATACAAGTGTCAACCCGGCGACGCCGGGCACGCTAGGCCGAAGGCTCCCTTGAGTTCGGCGCGTGGCATGGCCTGGCGAAGCTAGGTCATGTGCGACGCACGACCATTGCCGGCGTGCTCCGTCCGCTCGGTATAGTCGTAGGACTTGTGAAAAGGGGCTTTGGTGTATCGTCAGCCTTAAAGTGCGGGGTGAAGACAGAACGCTCGCCGGGCATCAGTACCGCGACTGTCAGGGAGCGGCCTTTTCTTGACTCGCGCAATCAAGGTGGACAGTACACTAGAATGAACGGTCCCAGACAGAAATAGGGCGACAGAAATAGGGACAGCCATCGATATGCCATAGATATGGCACCCCGCAGGCCCGTTTGCCGGCCTCCGGCACGCGACCTGAGCCCAAACCACGGGGGAATGATCGCTGAAGACGAACTCCTCACCGATCACCCGCGAAGGATTAATCCCGGAACCGCCTTGCGCCTTCGTCGCCAGTTGATGACATAGTATTGACACCATAAGGAATGTGTTTTTCGAAACAAGCCCATTTCGAAGTCTCACGTGAAGGGCTCGCCCGTCTCGCACCGTCCTCAGCCCGATTCACGGCGAGCGCGGCAGGGCGTCGCGCCGCTCATCAATGGCACGAAGTACGCGTGCGCCCTTCGACTCCGGCGAGGTCGAGGCATGTAGCCACGGGTGGAGCGAAGGCCGCCCCGAGGCGGACTTCCGCACAACCCGTGGAAAGAGCCCGTCCCAAATCCAACCGCCCCGGAGGGGCGGAGGAGAAGCCGCACTGGTTCCTTAGGTGCTCTAGACGCCGTGCTTGCTTTCCATTCCCGAGCTGCACGAGAAATGGAATACCGATCCTTCTGGCGCCCACGCCAATTCGTCGAAGTCGACATGCATACGGGAGTCAGATAGTGTTCTCGAGGCCGTGGGGCGCTCATTTGGAATGCCCCCTTTAAGAGCGCGACCAATCATGACTCATAGCTTCTTCCCGGACGCGATGGGATGCTCCACAAGATAGAACTTAATAAAGGTCGCCCGACATCCGCCGCTGCGATACGCATCACGTGGTTGGCCGCAATCGTCGCTGCGCCAACAGCCGTCGCGTTCGATCCGCTCAACGGCGACTACACCAGGGCCGATCCATTGGATGTGCGCATCGCCAGCTACAATCACAACCGGAACTTCATCGAGGACCCCACCCGCGATGCTGCGTTCGATCGCATCCTCACCACACTGGATCCCGATATCATCTGTTTCCAGGAATTTACCGTCGCGACGTCCGCCGCGGAACTCGCCGGCCGGCTTAACGTCGTTTTGCCGATCGGTGGTGCCGGCTGGCACGTACACCTCGGCCTCCTTGACGGCGTCCGCACGGCCATCGCCTCTCGTTACCCACTGAGCCTGACCGCGGTGGATACCGTGCCGGCGTCGTCCACGCGCGGTGTCAACATGGCGATAGTCGAGCTACCGAATGCGGATTATGCCGCCGATCTCTATATCCTTGGCGTGCATTTCAAGTGCTGCGGCAACGCCGGAAGTTCGGAAGACTTGCGACGGCAAGCCAGCGCGGACGCCATCGCCAACTGGCTCGGTGATGCCCGCGGTCTCGTCCGACCTTCCGGCGACCAAGTGGCGCTGCCGATCGACACGCCCATGATCGTCCTGGGCGACTTCAACCTCGTGGGCGGACCGCAACCCGAGAACACGCTCCTCACCGGTGACATTCAGGACGAGGCGACCTACGGCCCCGACGTCAGCGGCGACTGGGACGATTCCGACATCACCGACCTGGCGCCGGCCGATCCCTTCACCGGTGACACCTTCACCTGGCAAGGTAACGGCCAATTCCCGCCGTCCAACCTGGATCGCATGATGTTCACGGATAGCGTGGTCACGGTGGCCAACAGCTTCGTGCTCAATACTGACACCATGACGGCACCCGCACTGGCGGCCGCAGGGTTGCTGGCCGGAGACACCCTACCGGAAAGCTCAACCGACCATCTGCCCATCGTCATGGACCTGCGGCTGGGCGGCACACCCTGTACAAGCCATCCCGAATGTGATGACGGAGACTTTTGCACGGGGGTCGAGCAATGCGTGGATCAGACGTGTCGAAGCGGCGACGATCCGTGCCCCGGTCGGCTTTGTGACGAAGACGCCGACGTATGCGTGGACGTCGCCCTCGGCGATCCCTGGATCAATGAGCTTCACTACGATAACGCAGGTACGGACACCGGCGAATTCGTCGAAATCGCAGGACCCGCAGGAGCGTGTCTTTCGGACTGGAGGGTCGTCGGCTACAACGGCAGCACCGGACTGACTTATGGGACAATCGACCTCACCGGCTTGCTTCCGGATCAGCAAGGTTGCATGGGCACGCTGTCGTGCGATTTTGTTCCGATGCAAAACGGATCGCCGGACGGTCTCGCTTTGGTCGATCCCGAAGGAATGGTCGTGGAATTTCTCAGCTATGAAGGATCGTTTACGGCCTCAAACGGTCCGGCCTCCGGCATGACTTCCCTCGACATCGGCGTCAGCGAGCCAAGCGACACGCTTGAGGGATATTCGCTCCAGCGCGCCGGCACCGGTGTCCAGGGCTCCGACTTCGTCTGGCTGCCCGCTGCGCCGCATACACGCGGTCTGGGCAACACTGACCAGACATTCAACGGCTGCGCCGCCGCCGTGCCAGCGGCAAGCGGACTGGGAATGGCGCTAATGACCATTTTGCTCCTTCTCGCAACAGCTCGAATCCTGTCACGCGTGCATCATGAATATCGTTCCGGCTGACGATCTGGCGTCGCTCATCACGACAGCCGGCGAAGTGTCCCCAAAAAGAACTCGTTCCAATATCTCGCTTGTGACCACATCACAGACACTGCACATTCTTGCCGTCACACAGCCCAGTCTATACGCTGACCCGCGACCAGCGGCAGCATTCGTGCGAGATTACCGGTGAGGACCAACATGGCTCGAAAGAAAGTGCAGAAGCCGAGTCCGCCGAGGCGCGGCGGGTGGTGGACGCTCCTCGCGATCCTCGCGGTCGCATGCCTGCTCCGCTTGCTCTACCTGATTGAAATCAAAAACACGCCGGAATTCACCAATCCGTTGATTGATGCGGAATTCCATCAATACTGGGCCAGGGCGATCGTCACCGGTGACTGGACACCGCCTCACGGACAGCCCGATCCGCAAATCCAATCGGCCCCCTTCCTGAGGCCGCCGGGTTATCCGTACTTTCTCGCTGCGGTATATCGAATCGCCGGCGTCGGCTACCTGGCACCGCGTATCGCGCAGATGATGTTGGGCCTCGCAAGCTGCCTGATTGCCTACTTCCTGGCACGAACCTGGTATGGGCGCGGTGTGGGACTGATCTACGCGCTGCTCATGGCCACGAACTGGTCGCTCATCTACTTCGAATCGAAATTTCTCGAACCGTCGCTACTCATCCCGCTGCTTCTCGGCACCGCCTATCTGTTGGGGCAATGGATGAGGATGGGCGCACGCAAGTACGCCATACTGTCCGGCATCACGCTGGGCTTGGCCGCCACGGCTCGCCCCAATGTCCTGTCGCTCATACCGGTGGCGTTTGTGTGGATGATCCTTGCGCGCAAGACGGGAACCGACCGCAAGCAAGCTAGCCTGGACGGCCTGCTCATGGTCGTGGGCGCCTTTCTCCCCATTGCACCGCTCACGGTGCGCAATGCGATCGTGGCTGACGACTTGGTCTTGATTTCAGCTAACGCCGGCATCAATCTCTTTATTGGCAACAACGAAAGCGCCGACGGATTCTATTTCGGCGGCTTGGAGGGCGTCGGCGACTTCGGCACCTGTTACGACTATCCGAGACTCGTGCGTTCCGTGGAACGCGAGGTCGGCCATTCCATGAAGTACTCGGAAGTATCCCGCTACTTCACGCGCCGCGCGATAGAGTACGTCGTGTCACATCCGCTCGATGAACTGTCCCTCACGACTCGCAAGGCCTGGATGTTCTGGGCGCCGTACGAAATCTCCCACAATTATGTGATCGCCTACGACCGCGAATCATCGCGCGTACTTCGCTATCTGCCGTTTGGCTTCCCCATGGTCGCGTCCGGCTTTCTGCTCGGATTGGTTATTTGCGGCACCCGGTGGAAGAAGGTCAAGACGGCGCGGAACGAAAGCGACAGGCAGCGGCATCGATTCTCGCTGCTCGTACTAGCGTTCACGCTGGTGTACGCCGCGTCGTTCATACCATTTTTCAACGCAGCGCTGTATCGCATGCCTGTCATACCGCTCATCATGCTATTCGTGGCCATTGCCATCGAGAAGCTTTGGCGAACGCTATCCAAACGTAATCACCGCAATGTCATGCTTTGGGGGCTGAGTTGGGTGGCGCTCTACCTGGTGTGCGCCGTCCCGCTGGTGGCCTACGAGCCCGACCGGACCGAGTGGCTGCACAAGAAGGGCATCGCGTACGCCCGAAGCGGTAAACTAGCGGAGGCCGTGCAAATCTACCGCGAGGCGCTTCGCGAATCACCGGAGAACATACGCATCCGCTGTGCCCTGGCTGAGTCGCTGATGAAGGCGGGACAAGGCGAGGCCGCGCTGGGCGAGTACATGGAGGCTCTACGATACGAACACGACAATCCGGTCATCTACAGCGATCTCGGCAACACGTTGCGCGTGATGGGTCGACTCGAAGATGCCGCCCGAGCCTTCGCCACCGCCGTCGAACTGAAGGCTGATTTCGTGGGCCCCTATTTCAATCTGGCCAATCTCCACGCCATGCGCGGCGATTTCGACAAAGCCATAGAGTTCTTCCGCGCCGGCCTCGACATCGATAGTCAGTCGTGCCCGGGACGCATGGGCTTGGGTCTCGCACTGGCCCGCGCCGGGCAAACGGAAGAAGGAATCGCCCAGTGCCGCGAGGCGGTCCGCGTTTGTCCTGATTCAGTCGACGCGCGAATGAACCTCGGCATCGTGCTGGTGAACAGCGGTAAGGCAGCAGAGGCGATTCCCCATTATCTGCACGCACTCAGCCTAACACCCGGAAATCCCTACGCATGCCACAACCTGGGGGCGGCCTATGAAAAACTCCAACGATGGGCGGATGCCGAGACATGGTACAAAAGAGCGCTGTCGGTGAAGCCGGACCTCGATTTGAGCCTGCGCAATCTGGGACTGTTGCTCGCGAACACGGATCGACCCGCGGAAGCGATCCCGTATCTCGCTCGCGTTTGTGAAAGGAACCCGTCGGACACGACGGCCCTCCTGGCGCTCGGCGACGCATGCATGGCGACCGACGATCGCGACCGCGCCGCCGCGCAGTATCGTGCCGTGTTAGAGACCGAACCGGACAACGCCGCGGCGCAGCAGGCGATCGAAGCTTTGCAGGATCAGTGACATCGGGACCCATTACCGGAGAGGGAAAGGCGCCGGGAGAGGACAAAAACAAGGCAAGGATCAATCTTCTACACTCTTCAAGCTGTGCCGCCAAGTTGCGCACAAACACGAGGCTTCGGTGGTATTCTTCGGCTCACAGGATTCTCTGGCTTGGTCGCGGTCAACCGACCCGGAGCGACGCTCGTAGCGGGTGACTTCTCAGCGCCCAGAAGCTGATCAACTTCTGCTCCTGTTCGTCCCAGAGATTGAACCACATCGTCCGGAGGCTCTTGAACAACGTAAGCGGCTTTTCGATTTGCACTTCCTTCACGTTGTTGTAGCAACGCTGCAGGTTGTAGTTCGGAATGCCCGGTTGCAGATGGTGGATGTGGTGCAGTCCGATGTTGCCCGTGAACCATTGCAGCACCTTGGGCAGTTTGTAGTACGAACTTCCGTCGAGCGCCGCCTTCATCGGATCCCAATCGTCCTGCCGCGCCCAGTACACACCGTCGAACTGATGTTGGACGTAGAACAGCCACACGCCGGCGGCACCGGCGAAGAGCATGATGGGCGCCTGAATCAGAAGGTAGGTCTTCAGCCCGAAAGTCAGCCAGGCCGTCACGGCAATCGCCAGAATCGCCAGATTGGTGGCGTGCACGTAGCGCCGCTCGCGCCTACGCGCTCGCTTGCTGGGAAAGCGCCCCCAAATCAGAAACAGGAAGGCCGGGCCCAGACCGAACAACACAAACGGATTCCGGTACAAGCGATAGGCAAGCCGCTTTCGCTTGGATGCCGACAGATACTCCTCGACAGTCAACGTCCATACATCGCCCACGCCGCGGTTATCCAAACCGCCGGCCGTCGAATGATGGCGAATGTGCGATTGCTGCCAGTCACCGTAGGGCGTAAAGGTCAACACACCGGTGACAAATCCCAAGATTCGGTTGGCCCGCGTGGAAGCGAAAAACGAACCATGACAGCAATCGTGGAAGAAGATGAACACACGCGCCAACAGCGCCGCCCCCACCGCGGTCAGCGCCAGCGTGATCCAATAGGAGTAGTCCAGTTGCTCAAGACGTACCATGACCACCCACAGGGCGAGGTACGGCACGAAAGTGTTCACGAGTTGCCAAACGGCCTTGGCGAGACTGGGCTGGCGGTACGCGGCGAGCGACTTCAACCAATCCGCGTCGGAAGCCGCTGTAGCAGCGGCAGCAGAAACTTCGGGCATTTCGACCTTCCTGGCGCGCCTCGCGCGACCCCATCGTAGGGTTCCGGCACCACGTAAACGAACGCGGACGCTTACCCATGGACTAGACCGCGCCGCGCTGGATTCGAACCAGCAACCTTCGGTTCCGTAGACCGATGCTCTATCCAATTGAGCTAGCGGCGCTCTCTTAAAACACTCTTCGAGACGATCAACCGATCCACGGCAACGCCCGCCGATCCTCGCCGAAGGCGCGCATTATGGACCCAAAGACCCGCATTCTCAAGTGGGCGGCCGCATGTGCTTTCTATCGGCTCCGTGACAGAATCGGCGGAAGTAGGAAACCGTAGGGTAGGTCGTTGCGCCACCGCAAGTGGAGCGTTGACCTGCCTGTCCGCCGAGGCAGGTGAACCCTCCGGCATAGCCTTAGAGAACCACATGCCCCAACTCGATCCCGCGGAAAGTACCACGCACCCGTTTCTATCGGCCCCACGGGTCGCGGGACAATACGTGGCAGCTGGTTCTTCACGCCGCCGGTGGCGAAAAGGCGACCACCGGAGGCCGAAAGCAATCGGCCTACCTAACGTATCAGCCGCCGTAATAGCCGGCCATCGTGTCGATCGCCTTGTGCAGCTGGTCCGCAAACGCGGGATCGGCGTTTTGCTTGGCCTTCATGGCCGCCACCATGACCGCGTGGTGATCCGCCAGTTTCTTCAGGTACGCTTCATATCCGTCTTGACCCGGCGCAACCGGCTTGACTCTTTGCGTCAAGAAGTACTGTGCGACCACGTCGATCACGTGCGAGGCATGATCCTCCTTGGTCGCCACCCAGCGTACTGCCTGGTTCAGAGACTGCGCGTCGTGAACGCCGACCAAACCGGACATCTCCTTCATGGCTTTGCCGATCGTCGTGGCATCCTCGTGCAAACGAGTGATACGAGCCGCGTCATCGTAGATACCGCACGGCACCTGGCAGTGGGCGCTCACATCCGAAGCCTGGACCAACAAGAAAACGACCGCCGACGCAACCGCGAGGCTGAAAATCGAAATCGTCGTCGCACGTACTCGGTTCATTGCAATTCTCCCGTGGTTTCTCACTACACTTTGACCCAGTCAAAAGACCATCTCCGGCGCGATTTTTCGAACCGGACTTAGATTGTCAAGATACCCGTCCTCGCGTCTGCGCAGTCGCAAGCACCGCCGGAATGCTAGGCGGGTAACCCGAAAAAGGCGACCGTGTTTTGCGCTGTCGTGGCGGCGAGATCCTCAAGAGTCTCGCCGCGCAAATCCGCCAGAAACCCGGCAGTATGCACCACATACGACGGCTCATTCGGCCGTTTGTGGCGAACCGGTTCGGGAGACAAGTAAGGTGCATCCGTCTCGATCATAAGCTGATCCGCGGGATAGGCCCGAGCGATGGCCTGCAACTCCTGCGACCGCTTGAATGTGACCACACCGGTAAACGAAATCCGCCAACCGAGCGCGGCGATGCTCGCTGCCTCATCCGGCGTACCGGTAAAGCAATGAAACACGACGCGGCGCCCGACGAATCCACGCTCTGACAAGATGGCCATGGTGTCATCCAACGCCTCGCGACTGTGAATGACAACCGGTTTGTCGAACGCCGAGGCCCGCTCCAATTGCGCGCCAAAAACGTCCTGCTGCACGTCACGCGGAGCGAAATCGTAATGATAGTCCAATCCCATTTCGCCAAGGGCCACCACCTGGGGGTCGCGCCAAAGGCCCTCCATCGCAGCCAGATCGTCCGTCATCATCTTCGCGGCCTGGTGCGGATGGAACCCGGCGGCAGCAAAGATCGTTCCCTCATGTTGCCGTGCGAGGTCAAGCGCCGCCCGCGCGTCCGCCACATCCGTCCCGACGGTGATGATGCGATCTACACCGCCCGCGGCGCATCGGTCGAGCACGGCAGACAGAACGCCTGACAGGTCCGGGAAGGTAAGATGCGCGTGCGAGTCAATCAGCCCCATGGCTAACACAGGCTCAATTTAACGGTTGCGACCTGCTGCGTGTTTCGCCCGTACCGTCACCGCTTCGCAACGTGACACTTGCCCGAATACGCTCAGGGCGGTCTCCCGCCGCGATTCGGACAGTGGTCCCTCATCGCTGGCTCAGGACACCGGTCGAAACGCATCCGGTATGTGCTCGATCCTCGGACGACCCTTCGCCGGCCACACGATACTCACGACATCGAAGCGACCAGGCGATTCACCGTGCCCGAGCGAGGACAGATAGTGGCGTGCGGCGCGGATCAGTCTTGTTTGCTTGCGAATCCCGACCGCGTCTTCCGGGTCGGCATGCCGATCGTCGGATCGCGTCTTGACCTCGACGAAGACCCGCGTGGAGCCGTCCATCGTGACCAGGTCGATCTCCCCGAAAGCGCAGCGATAATTGCGCTCCTGGATTCGATGGCCGTGCCGTTTCAGATAACGCGCAGCCAACCACTCGCCGCGCGCGCCCAGACGAGATGGTTCGTCAGGCCGTCGCGACTTCCAGCTCGGACTCAGCAGCTTTCTTATGAACGCGAAGCTCACGCAGCTTTCGAGCCTTGCCCACTCTGTCGCGCAGATAGTACAACTTGGCACGCCGCGCACGGCCGCGACGCTTGGTGTTGATGTTCGCCACGTTGGGCGAGTGAATCATGAACGTCCGCTCTACGCCCTGGTTGGCCACGATGCGACGGACGGTAAACGACTCGTTAATCCCGCGCCCCTTGCGTGCGATCACGACGCCGTTGTAAACCTGAATGCGTTCCTTGCCGCCTTCGACGATTCGACAGTGAACATCTACGGTGTCGCCGACGTGAAATACCGGAAGCTTGGGCTTCAGGTATGGCTTCTCAACCAAATCCAAGAGAGGAGAACTCATTGCATCAACTCCACCGTATCGCCGCTATCCTCATGGAGGGATAGGCGGTCCAGACCCATCAGGGCTATCGCCTGTTCCTTTTCCGATATCGTCCTTCTGCCCCGAGCCTCGATCGGGTAGATCGGGCCGGCGCATGGCCGTACGCTTCAATGCTTGCTCTTCGCGCCAGACCCGTATGGCCTGGTGGTCACCGGACAACAGTACATCCGGTACGACCATGTTTCGATACTCACGCGGTCTCGTGTATTGCGGATACTCGAGCACGCCACCAGAAAACGAGTCGTTGGCCGCCGCCTCATCGTTTCCCAGCGCGCCGGGCAAGAGACGCACGACCGCGTCGATCAACACCATCGCCGCAGGTTCACCGCCCGACAACACATAGTCGCCGATGGATATCTCGCGAGCGCCGCTACCGACACGAATACGCTCGTCAAAACCTTCGTAGTGCCCGCAGATCAGCACGAGCCAGGGCTCACCGGCCAGCTCGGCCACCAGCGGCTGCGTCAAACGAGTCCCTTGCGGCGTGAGCAGAAGTTTCACCGGCGCTCCGCCACCCTCCTGCTCGAGCGACTCGAGGGCGTCGAATACCGGCTGGCACATCAAGACCATGCCGGGACCACCGCCAAACGGGCGATCATCTACGCTCCGATGCTTGTCCAGTGCAAAGTCGCGGAAGTTCGTACAACGAACCGACACGATCCCGGATTGGATGGCACGACCGACAATGCTCGATGCCAGATACCGTTCAAACAGCTCCGGGAAGAGTGTCAGAACATCAATCCGCATCGGGACGACCCACGAGTGCCGGACTACTTCCCGTCGCCGAGGACACCCTGCTTCTTCAACAAGCGACGCACGGTATCGCTTGGTTGTGCACCAACGCCCAGCCAGTACTGAATCCGATCCGTCTTGAATTCGGCCTGTCGTTGCTCGTCGGTGTGCATGGGATCATAAAGACCGACTTCCTCGAGAACCTTACTGTCACGAGCTTTTCGGCCGTCAACAACAGCCACTCGATAGGACGGTCTATGACGACGTCCCGTGCGTTTCAACCGGATGCGAACAGGCACATTAATCTCCAGCAAGCGATTCAGTCCGATCGTGCGTATACACGCCCATCCCGCTCGGCGAGCGAGTTACAGACCGGCCAGTATACCATACCCGTTTCGGCTAGCAACCTCGCCGATGAATGGCATTCACATCGAAAAGCGACCAGGGGCGGCTGCAGCGCCGACCCAAAAAAGAAAGCACCGCTCACCCTAAGGCGAAACGGTGCTTTCCGGAGGGGAAAGAAGCCTGGTGTTTCCCGATTACTGTGACCCTATGGTCGCCTCCGGTATACCATATTCTACGTCAAAACCAGCGCAGAGTTTCAAGATTCGCACTATTCTATCCTGCGCTCTTATCGACTGAAAACAGCCGGGAACTTTTGTCTGTCAACAAAAGTTTCATTTTCCGCCCAGCATTATATACGGTAGGAACCGAAAATCCACCAAAGGACGCCCATTTTACCGGACTTTTTTTTGATTTCTCAGCACTTCGAAAACCCGCAGGATTCGCAGGTCACGCATCCTTCACTATAGCGAAGCTCACCCTGGCAGTCCGGGCAAATGACCTTATATTGCTTCTGCTGCCATTGAAAACCGAGAGAGCTCAGGCGCGGTGCTATAGCGGCAGCCGGCTTGGCGGCGGTCACGGGCTTCGTCGCCGTTGCTACGGCCGGACCACTTGATTTGACACCGCCCCCGCCGTTTCTCCCGTTGCCGTTGCCATTCCCATTGCCACTACCATGACCATTCCCACCTGGAACCACTGATTCCTTGTTTTCTGACTCAATAGGCCGCTTAATATCGGTCTCTCCCAAGATCAGTGCTCGGAGACCCACTTCAGCTTTTTTCATCACATACCTGTGCAACGCACGGGCCAGCCCGTCGCCCAGGCTCATGATCTTGCCCTCTTTGGTGTGGAGCTGGAGGCTTGAGCCGATCGAGTGGAGCTGTCGGATGACATGATCCAGGCTTCCGCCGGCACGCAGCCAGAGGCTGACCATCCGGCAAATCGCCTCCAGATCACTATTGGCCAAATCGCCGCCCTTGCCAAGCTGGGCGAACACCTCCAGTTCGCGCTCTGTCCGTGGGTCTACCGTGATGTTGATATGCATGTTACCGAACGGTGTCAGTTGGCGGACGCGGATACCTGTGGCGATTTCCGGAAGCACCCCGGGCTCGAGCGGCTTGGGTGCCGCCGTATCGTCCGCTGTGCCGTCGCCCTCGGCTTTTTTCTCAGGCTTGCCGCCACTTTTTTTCAGCGCCATGGGCTGATGCTCGCGGCAACCGTTGCGATATACCGTCACGCCCTTGCAATTCAGCTCATACGCAAGCCGGTAAATCTCGGCGACGTCTTCGACGGTCGCACTTTCCGGAAAGTTGATGGTCTTGGAAATGGAGGCATCGCAGTGTGCCTGGTAGGCCGCCTGCATCCGCATATGCCAGTTCGGCGAAATATCGTGTGCGCAAACGAACACCAGTTGCACATCGTCGGGCACTTCATCAATATGAGCGAGGGTGCCTTCCG
>Ga0210111_1000060_pt1 | contig 24666 bp, 13 predicted proteins | sample China_Galinas_PW_6_FD_185520 | JGI IMG/M metagenome (GOLD analysis project Ga0210111, IMG submission 185520) | Wetland microbial communities from San Francisco Bay, California, USA, that impact long-term carbon sequestration - China_Galinas_PWC_D2... | ecosystem: Environmental > Aquatic > Marine... | reverse complement strand
CGGTGCTCGATTGCATCTTCGAAGGCAACGTATCTACCATCGATGGCAGCAGCGATGGTGGAGGCATGTATAACACCGCTAACAGTAGTCCGCTTGTGATCGCATGCACGTTCCGGGACAACACAGCCGTCGGGCCAAACGCTCAAGGCGGCGGAATGCTGAACGGAACTGGTTGTAATTCCGAGCTTGTAGACTGCCTGTTCGATGCGAACCACGCGGAATTAGAAGGCGGTGCGATTCTCAACTTCGCAAGCAACCCTATCATAACAAACTGTACGTTTGTCCAAAACACGGCCGGAACACGTGCCGGCGGAATCGCCAGTTACCCCGGAGTCACAGGTGCCCAGCCAACTATTGTCAACAGCATTCTTTGGGGTAATAGCGCCGCCCTCGGAGGCGAGTCCGACCAGATTTATGATGAACCGGGCAGCAGCGCATCGGTTGTGACCTACACCTGCATCCAGGGATGTGCGACGTTCTGCGATAACTCCGCCGACGCGAACATCGGCGCTGACCCACAGTTTGTCGATATCGACGGGCCAGATGGTGTCCCCGGCAACGAGGACGACAACCTGCGTCTATCTTCTGGATCGCCCTGCATCGACGCAGCCGACAACACGGCTGTTCCTCCAGATACGTACGACTTGGATGATGATGACGATACGACCGAACGTACTCCTCTCGATCTTGATGGGCTACCCCGCTTTGTCGACGACCCGGATACGATAGATTCCGGTGTCGATGATTTGCCCGAGTATCCCGAAGTTGTAGACATGGGCGCGTACGAGTACTTCCCGGACTGCAACGAATCCGGTACGCCGGACGTGTGCGACCTGGGTTGCACTGCGTTGAGAGACACGTGCAGCCTGCTTGCCGATTGCGGCCAAAGCCCTGATTGCAACGACAACGACATTCCCGATGAATGCGAACTTCTCGGCAACGATTGTAACAACAATGACATCCCGGATGAGTGCGAGCCGGATTGTCAGCCAAATGGTATTCCGGACGGGTGTGACGTTGCCCTCGGTGATCCGGACGGAAACGGACTCGTGAGCGACGACTGCAACAACAACAGCATCCCGGATGAATGCGATCCCGACTTCGATGGTGACACGGTGCCTAATTCTTGCGAGGAATGTCCCGGGGCCGACGATCGCATCGACGACAACGGCAATGGCTTCCCCGATGCCTGCGATCCACTACCGCCTGTCGCCGTGCCGGAACTGATCGACTGGAAGAAAAACCGTTACCTGTCCTTCAATCCCAACAACCCGGACAACCCATTTCGGCCGGACCTGAGCACGGCCATCCAGGTGACGATGACCAACAGCCTCTTTCATCCCGGTGCTATCGGCACCCTGAAGTGGGTCGGTGAACCGGACGCCGACGGGTTTGCCGTGCTTTCGGACACGCCCGTCTATCGCGATTGGCCGGAGGCTGTCATTTACGTCACCGGGTGCTTTATCTCGCCGGTTGCTGATTATGACGTGCGGGCAACGATTCAAGAGATAGGTGACGGCAACTGGTTCACGGACCCGCTGACGCTTTCCACGATCGATCAACCCGTTCCCAAGTATTGGGGCGATGTGGTTGGTACCTTCAACGTCACAGAATGGACGCCGCCACAGCACGTGACCAACATCGACGACGCAGTGGCGGCCATCAAGACCTTTCAGGAGGCCGACAATGCTCCGCACGTTTCGATCACAGATGTCGAACCGCAAGAGCCCAATAAGATCGTGAACATCAACGACGTGTTTACGATCATCCGGGCCTTCCAGGGCGAACCGTATCCCTATGGTTGCTCGAACGATCCGTGCCAAAATAGGGACACTGAACCGTGCTCGTAGCTCCTCGTTTCGGTGGCAGGGCTGCTTGCGGCGGCTGTCCTTGTTGGCGGCCGCCGCAGTTGGTATCCAGAGCAGGAGACCGGCCCTACGTCCGGTGCTGCAGCTTACCTCGAATACACGCAGGTGCGTATGAATTGGCCTGGCGGGCGATCCGCCAGTGGCACGCGGCGGACTGGCCATAGCGGTCCACCGCGCAGGGGAAACGGAGCAGGCAAGGATGCCTGCGTTACGTGTGGCAGCCCCCGCCACCGTCGGACAGGACGGACGAAGTTATGACATGGGCAATGACAGCATTGCGATCTACGACATTAGCGGTGGCGCATTCGAACTGCTCGAGTCGGTAGAGCTTGCAGATGAACCCAATGGCAATAGTGGCATTGGGTTTTCCGAGGACAGTCGCTTTGCGTATATCGGGACACATAAGCGGCAATCTGCGAACCCGAAGCTCTACGAAATATCACTCGAAGCGCCCTATGGCGTCACACGTTCCATGGAGTTCCCCGAGGCACTGGAGCACATCGGCCCGACACGGTGCGTTGGAAACCGCGTCTTCATGAGCGATGCCGCAAACTTGAAGATGTGGGTCGTCGATCGATCTTCCTGGACCAAGATCGGTTATGCGCTGGAAAGCGCGCCGGCAGCACTTGAAGTTCATCCAAGCGGCGCATACTTGTTCGTGCTCATGCCCGACATCGGGACCGTCGTTGCTATTGACACTTCCTCCATGAGTATCGTCGCCCGCTTCGACGGCCTTTCCACCGGAGCGCATGACATTGAGTTCAATAACGACGGAACGGAAATGTATGTTGCCCATAGCTCTTCCGTGGGCGAGATTATGGTGTTCGACTTGGATTGCGGTTGCGGGCCCGTCGGAGAGACATGCCCGGTTGATTTCGAGAAGGAGAACGGACAGGTATTGATTCACCATGGACCGGGTGCGTGCGAAAATACTGAGGGGGAACCCGGCCCGAGTGTCGAGTCCTATAGTACTTCGTTGCCTTCAACGGTCTCTCCAGGCGAGCCAATGACGTTCTCCGTAGACTGGAACCGCTGCGACGACTGCAATCCCAACGCTGTCATTTACTCGTCGTTCTTGGGCGATTGGGCGCTTGACCAGCCGCTCCAGGTGAGCAGCTCATACTTCACCACCTGCGAGGAGACCGCGACGGACGGCGTCACATTCACGGCTCCTGACGAGCCAGGATTGTATCGCGTGCGTTGGATTATGTGCTTCGCCTTTGATGCGATCCGAAACTTCTGCGGTGAGGCTTACACGGGTGACGCATGGGACCCAGGGACATGTCCCTATGTGGAAAGAACATTCACGGTCCGGGGATGCGGGAATGTCCAGTGCGACATTGCCAAGAGCGACGACTTTGAGGACGGCATGATCGATCCCACGCTATGGGCCTGGGGCGGGCTGAATCGCGCGACGTTTGGCGGCCCGGGCGGAAGCTGGCAGTGGTCACATGAAGAAGTGATCGACCCTGGCGACGGCTACCTGCGCATGCGCGTGTGGGGGCCGACGTCGGGTAATACCTTCGGTGCCGAGGCGTGGGTCCGCACTCTCTATGACTTCAACGACGGCGCGAACCATCTCATCAACTTTGCTTGGGAGGCCGCGGTGCAGGACGGGCATTACAACCACTATCACATCCAGGTGACAGACGGCTACATTCCACCCGATGGAAACCCGCATTGGCCGTTCGGCGAAGCGCCAATCCCCGGCACCACGGACCTTCTCTGGCGTCTCAGTGGTGAAGCAGAAGTCCCCGGTGCATCGTATCCATCCGGGCTGCCTAAGTCAGCTTGGTCGATGACAATTGCCCCATCGGGCCTCGCTGTGCTGTACGACGGCCCCGATGCGTCGGGGTCGGTGATCAGGTCCGAGCCTTTGGACCCCGCGTATGCCTGGTACGTACGTTTCATGACGCTGGACGGAACAAGCGCAGGGTTCACCGCAGGAGATATTAGTCTCAACTTGTATGATTTCTGTGCGACTACGGTAGCTGACAGCGAATGTGGTAATGGCGTGGTTGACACGAACGAAGTCTGCGACGATGGCAACCAGACCAACGGTGACGGTTGTGACGACGATACCGCCAACGGGGGGAACTGTACGCCGACCGCCTGCGGTAACGGTGTGATCACTATCGGAGAAATCTGCGACGACGGAGACCTCATCGATGATGATGGATGCGACAGCAACTGCACGGTGACGTCGTGCGGAAATGGCGTCGTCACCGCCGGCGAGGAATGCGACGATAGCAATAACGACGACTACGACGGTTGTTCCGCCGAGTGCATCATCGCCGACTTCAAATACCGGTGCGTGATACTGGACACACCGAGTACCGAAGATCAGAAACCAGATCTGCCTTCCGGAATGCCGAGCGTTCCCGCCGATGAGCCATTCTACGTTGAGTTCTGGGCAACCGATTCAGAGTTGACGAACTCGGGCGTGGTAAGTGCATATGCCGACCTGGAGTGGACTGAAGGACTAATCAACTGCGAGTCCATCACGAACGCGGTATTGTTCGACCTGTTCCCCGGAGGTACATGCGACGACATACTGATCGATGAGCTGGGTGGCAGTCAGTTGGAATCCGGAATTGCCATCGCACCGGAATGGGCTCGCGTGGCGTACGCGGAGTTCACCCCTGATGCGATCGGTCCGGCGGACTTCTCGTTGCTGCCGGCGGCCACAGAGTCGTCCGCTCATGGCCGCGGGTTGGTCCCACCCGTAGACATCGACTACGGAACCTGCACAGTCGAGGTTGTCTGCCCGTGCATTTACGATCTAGACGACAACTGCAACATCGCAGGCGGAGACCTCGGGCTGTTCGCCCCGTGCTGGTCTCTGTGCGAAGACGATCCCGACTGGGACACGTTCGGTTGCGGAGAGAAGGATTTCGACTGCAACGGATGCGTAAGCGGTGGGGACCTTGGCTGGTTTGCCGGGGCGTGGCAGAAAACTTGCGATCTGGTTGACCCAATCGCTGATTATCCGGAATGTCGCCAGTGCGATGGCCCGGTGTATTGCCCAGGAGCGGTGGCAGGTCGTGGCACCGAGGCTGGTGGTGACACGAATTCCAAATCAGTCGCACGGGCGAATATGGCCGCTCCATCGGTACTGCTGTCCCTGCAGCTCAGAGAGCCAAATGACTTCGTACAGCCGTCCTCGCGGTTGGATCGCGGCAGACTCGCTACGTTCGAAAGAGGCGAGCATCTAGTCGCCGAGATCTGGGCTAAGGACATAAGCCCGACGAGCGATGGCCTAACGGTCGTCTTCACCGACTTGTTCTTCGACCCGTCACAATTCGAGGTTGTCTCAATCGACTCAGGCGACACGTTCACGCTGTTCGCGGCGCCGAGCATCGCGACGAATGATGGCGTCGTCCGTGGCGTGGGCGGTGCCACCCTGGAGTCTACCAAGGGGGCTGGCACGTGGATTCGGGTTGCTGTGGTGGAACTGGTGGCGCTCGAGGATATTGCCAGGCCCACAGTGTCCATTCGTCCGAGCGAAGGGGAAGCTGTCTCCCGGTATGGGCAAGGCTTGGTGCCCACGGAACAGGTCCGCGTGGCTCCCAAACGCCTCAACAAGAGAAGCATCCAAAGCCTTCAAGTGCCGTAGAGCACTACGACCGGCGAGGCATCGGGTGAACAACAGGGACATGGTGCAAGCATGGCAGCAGGTCGCACAAGCCGTCGTGCTTGCACCGCTTGTCCGACCGCGTGCGGGGAATCCTATCTGTGCAAGAAGCTGTTTTCGGAGGTCCTGTAATGACTAGGAATCATCTACTGACGCCGTGCTGTGTACCGGTCGCAGCAATCATTCTTACGTTTTTTCCAGCTCGTTCGAATGGACAGGAGATCGACTTCGAGTATCGCTGCGTGGTCGTAGAAGCCCTTGGCGCCGAGGATCAGGCGAGCACGCCGCCAGAGAGTGTCGCGGAGTCTACGCGGGCGATACGATCTATGTTGAGTATTGGGCTGCGGACTCGGGGACCACGAACACGGGAATTGTCAGCGCTTATGCAGACATCAATTACACAGCGGACTTGGCGACATGCAACTCCATCGGACATACGGATTTATTCAACCTGTTTCCTGACGGTATTTGTGAGGGCTCTATTGTCGACGAGATTGGCGGAAGTCAGCTCGATGGCGGCGTCGGTGTTGAGCCAGAGTGGGTGCGTGTTGCCTACGTAGAGTTCACGGTCGACGGCCCGGGCTTGATTAGTTTCGTGTTGCTACCGGCGGAAGCCGAGTCATCGGCATTCAACCGCGGTCTGATCTTGCCAACGGCAATCGATTACGGATCTTGCACCGTCATGAGCAGAGAGCCCGGGGCATGCTGTCACGGCGACGGTATTTGCTCGAACAACACGAGGGAGACCAACTGTCTTGCAGTAAACGGTCGGTATCTCGGAGATGGTGTCGGCTGCGAAGATGACGCAGATAGGGATGATATCTGGGGATGCGACGACGTCTGCCCAACGTCACCCGCACCAGCGGGCGTCGATTGGGAAGGAAGACCACTCGGCGATTTCGATGGTGATTGCGATGTTGACCTGGCGGACTTCGAAACCATGCAAAGGAACCTCTCAGGGCCGAGTGAGTAGAAGCGCTGCCGCGCAAGATACGTTCCGAGTGGTTCAGCTTGTGCGATCGCTGCGGTAGTAAGCGAAAAGGGCCGTGCACGTGGCATCGCCGGCGATCGCTGGAAGAATAATGCATTATGAAATACAGAAAGTAGGAGGCAAAACGCCTCAGATCGAAAAGTGTATGTGGAGTTTTTGCGTGGGGCCGTCCGACGCTTGTCAGGTGCTTATGCTCATCACCACGCCGGCGTGGTAAGCAACGTTTAAAAACGGTGGCTTGCTACGATTATTGGATCGCCGCCACAGTAGGTTGGCCTTACTTGTAGGCGCGTTTCAGGCGGATGAAAGCGGTGAAAGGTACTCGCTGTTTCCGCGTCCAGATCGGCCGGAAAACCCAAATCTTGGCCCGTTTTGGCAAGATAATGACGGAGCATCAGGGCGCTCACGCGTAAACTCCACTCTCTTTAACCGATTAACGCGAACTTCTCGGCACAATGTACACTGAAGGACACACGGAATCCGCAATCGAACGGTCTCATCTGCCGCAGAAAATGCTCGTTTTCTGCGTTTGGAAGCGATCTCAGCGCTGATTCTTGCCGAAACAGGAGTTTCTTGCCGCAGGCGAAAAACCGGCTCAGACTGCCTCCGAAATCGATTCTTCCGTTTCCGACATGGAAAGACGTGCTTTTTCCGTTAACCGAATAACTCGAAGCTTCCCGAAACGAGTGGTCTGAACCTGCTCCTGGATCATTCGCTTACCCGCAAGTGCTTCCTTTACTTTCTGTCCTTGGCGCACGCTCAAACCAAGGCGTTTGTATCGCTCCGCAACGCCACCCTCTGGGAAGGCCGCGAGATCCTCTAGAAACGCCATCTCGTTCATGGAGATATCGAGACCCCGCTCCGGCATCGACGAGTTGGGCGGCGATGGAGTCGAGTCGTCTGCGCGGGCCGCAGGTGTATGAACGGCATGCCTCCGCACCGAGAGAAGCCCGAGCTTGGTCATATGGTGGCGTACCTTCGTATCGTTAAACGAACCTTTGCGGATTATGAACTCGGGCACGTGGATCATGAACGGCTTGACTGATCGGCCCTGCAAACGAACAACCGCCTCGCCGATTTGAAGATTGCCGAGGATCGCCTTCTCATCATCCTGAAGCAGCATAGCTTGGCTCATCGCATTGACATCGGATCGATGATTTGTGGAGAAACAAATCGCGCAGTACATGTTACCCAGCGCCGGCATAGAGATCTGGCTGGGATGCTGATCAAGGATGATCATCGATTCGCCGAACTCACGGATTTCTCTGAACGTCAGCTCCATCACGCTCTGCCCGCCCACAAAGCTCTGACGCTCCCCCGATAGAATGTGGTGCGCCTCCTCGATAACGATCGCGTGCTTGAATGATTCCCGCGTCGGTTCGGTCATGCGCATGCCGTGAATCCAAAGAAGAAGACTTGAGGCAACGAAGACCTTATCTTGCTGCGTGAGCGCGTCGAGCTCGAGCACCACGGGCCGCGTCAACAAGCTCGCGATGTCGTCATTGCCCTCATTTAAGAGCGTATCCATCTCCCCGAAGCAAAGGCTCGCGAGGGCGCGCAACGCCGAGGACATCCAGCCCGCTTCTCGTCCAACGGCCTTTCGGTTTTTCAATGTATCGTGCACATCGCGGAACGTCGGCCATCGCTCCACCTTGCCTTGGTACACGCCGGCCTCTTCATACACTTGGTTGAAGGCCTCTTGCAGAAGATACATCACACCGTCGCCGAGCAGATAGGCATGAGCGACGACGCTGATCAGCTTCTTGAGCCAGGTTTGAGGAGGTGTTTCCGGAGGCGGGATCAGTGGGTTAAACGACAACGGCGAAACCGACCGGCCGATCGTGTAGACCGCCACATCGTCGAATCCGGGCAACGCCAGGAGATCGCGATAGTTTCTTTTCCAGTCGAAGATGAGCACCGGCTTGTCTTTGGCGATGAGCTCACGGATGATCAGAAATCCGAGATTCGTTTTTCCGGCTCCACTTCGCCCAAAGAGACCGACGTGTTGGGTCCACTCATTTTCGCGAAGACCGAATTTGTGCAAATCACGTCCGTTGTAGGCGACCGTGCCGAGCCCGTATTCGCCTGAAGCCTCTGCAGCCGTAGGCGGGATGAGCCCCGGGCCATCGCTTTCGAGCGCGCCATCGAGATGCTTGGCACTGAGCAATTCAAGGTATTCCTGGATTTGCGTCTTGCCTGTCTCGTCCTCTGCAACGTGCGCCATCCAGATTCGATCGGCCTGCTTGCCGATGACCGGTTTGAGCTTCTTGCATAGCTCCCGAACACGGGACGCCTTACTGCGGTCACGATCGGCCATCTTGTTCTCCTCCCAGGAAATCGAGCCGGCGATTCGTGGCGTGTCGTTCACGGCGCTCCTCCACGAGGGACGCGCGGAGCTCATGCGTATCGCGCCACAAGGTAAGCTCAAGGGCTCGATTCTGTTTTTCGAGATCGAGGATCTGCCGCTCGACTTCGGTGAGGCTGTGATCGTCGTAGAAGCCCGGGCCGCGCGGGCGGAGTGGCTTACGCTTGAGCAGCTCGTGAAGGCGCCACTTCACATCGCGAAGGTGTTTCTCATTAAGCGCCCGACGTTCCTCGATCACCTCGGCCAGCTGGCGGGAAGTCAGCTCGTGCTTCAAGCTCTGGTTGGCGAACACGAGCGAGACGATGTCGTCCGAACCGCCGTACGGTATGGGGCGATGCGCATCATGAAGCGATTCATCGATCTTTCGCAGGTAGCGATCCGCCGGGCTACCGTATTCTCGTTCTTCTCCGACGATCTTCCACTTGGGCGGAAGGACGCGGTAGCTTGCGATCGTTCGATATCCGATTTTCATGATTTTGTGTAACTCCGCAGTGACACGAAGCGGATTCGCTTGCTTATAAAGGTTTGGGTTTCGCACGTCGGCTCGCTTGGTCGACGACGCCGGCTAAAACAAGGCCTCCGTTCGCTACCGTTGAACCCCGAGACGGCAGGAGGCTACGGGTTGCCGGCTCGCCTAGGAGCGCGCCACCCACAGCATTTCATCTATGACGTCGGCAGATTTGACGAGGTAAGCGTTTCCTGGCCAGCGCCTCGCCGCATGCTGTACGGCGCACGCAAGTTCAGAGTCGAGGATGTGGGGATTGCGGGGAAGGCCGTTGTCTCTCAAGTACTTCACTACATAACACGCGTTGGTTTGGTCTTCTTCTTCATGGAGGGTCAGAACCACACCTCGCAAGGTCTCCGTATTCGTCGGGTCGACGCGGAGCAGCTCATACCCGAGTGCGCGCCGGAAGTCTGTAGATCCAACTCCCGTGAGATACTGCGTGCGAAGGCGCTCTATATCTTGGGTGCGCAATTGCCGGCCGATTGGCCGGACACCTTTCACGTCGAAGATCGTCACAGGGTTTGGATCGGCCATCTCCCTGGCGGTCAGGGTGCGACGCGCCGGACGGTCTTGGAATTCGTCCAGGTTCAGCAGGTACGTGCGTACTCTCCATATGTGGCGGCGGTAATCGGCATCGATAAGCGCATCCGCTACGTACATAAGCTGTCCGCGGTACAACTCGCCACGTGCGAGCGTGCTGACCATAACCTGTTCGACTCGATTGGCTGGTGCCCGCCCGCGCGGGAGCAGATTCGTGAGAATCAGCGTTGTGTTCTTGATCGCCCTATTGAGCTCTTTGCAGCGAAGAACCTCGCATAGGCTGTCAACAGCGTTGGCATCGTTGTGGCAAAGCCTGGCGACTTCGGCAGCCTGTTCCGACGTGAGGCGTGGCTGGTTCAACAGCTCGTATTGGCCGTTGCGTATCGCGATTTGGAATCCTCGGGCCCTGACTTTCTTCGTGGCTCTTTCGTGAGCCTTCCGCACAGCATCGTGGGATCGTCCGAGGATCTCTGCGATTTCCCTATGCGACCTCCGCTCGATCTCGCGCATTATAAAGACAGGCCGCTCACCAAGCGTCAGATCAACGAACGCAGCATGCGGATCCACGATCTGAGTCAGATCATCCATCCTCGCGGGGGCGATAGCAGACCGAGCGTCTGCTGAACGCGCCAGCGCGCGTCGTGCGCTTTTTCTTGACTTCTTGAAATCGCGTGCCAGATTAATGACGGTTTTCACAATAAGACCGTCGGAGGCTGTTTCATAAGGGGGAAGATGGCTGGAGAGCTTTGCGAAGGCATCGTGGATCACGTCGTCGGCGTGGCCGACTCCGGCGATACGATCGGCGAGCTCCGTTAACCGAGAACGCAGTCGTGTAATCGCGTCGGCAAGTCGCTGTTGTGAGTTCATGCCGGTACTCGCAAGCCAGCCTGTTGCTTGTGCGCCGCCACTGACTGTTCAACCCTATCATAGCCCATCGCTGACAAAGGTTCCAAAAGGAACCGTGGCGTCGTGAGTCCGGCCGCATGGCGAAAAACGCCAACACAGCGAACTTGAGATACTCGCTCGGGGCCGGCCCTCCGGTTGAGGGCATGCACCGCGGCTTGGCGAAACCTGTTGCAGGCCGAGGAATCCGCGAGAAGTGTTCGAGATCAATGATCCGCCCAGGTGCGGGTCTTCGACGTTCTGGAAATCCTCCTAGGGTGCGCCATAAATCCGGGCGCAGCGGCTGTAAGTGGTGTCGAAAGCTGTAGTTGCGCCGATTTGCCCCTCTGTCACATCTAAGTGCGTCTAGTCGTCATTCCGTGGACATGCGTATTCGACAGGCGTCGTGGCGGGCACAACTACGTTACGAGACGGCCCGTGGGCTCAAATCGTCTTCAGGATACCGGGTTCGTGCAGTGTCCGTAGCGCGTCGCGGCCTAGCATCGGCGATGCAAGGGTTGTTCGTCTTGTACCCGTACTGGGATTCGGACCTGGTTTTAGGGAAGAGTGGCGATGATGAACATTGCGATAGGACTCCTCGGGAATGGCGGCACACCGAGCATTAGCATCTCGGCTGCGTTGGCGGTCGTCGTTCTCGGCGCGATTGGCGTGATTGTCCTCGTAGCCGCTGCCCGGGCGCTGTCCGTGTCCGGGCTGTTTTGCAAGGGCAGCCGATTCGTCCTGGCGGCATGCACCGCGGCGTTGTCTGTGATCGCCCTGTTGGGCATGCCCTCGATCGCATCCAAGCCCACGACGGGAGAGTTTCCGGCACCCGATGTGGGCTCGGGGATTGAAGGCCTTCTGGTGCCATACGGGGCACTCGGACTCACGTTGATTCTGCTCCCGCTTCTTCTGCTTCCGGTGGTGTGTCTGTGGTGGGTGAAGAAGCTGTGCATGAGTTGCGAAGGCGAAGCACAATCGACAGCCGATCTGAAAACGAATCATGATCATCTGAAGAACCGAGGTGACGACGGTGATGCCCGTAGCTTCGTCAAAACCGCACGCGAGGTACGACGAAGACGTGGAGAACAAACGGAGAAGCGAAACGATGCACAAGGGCCGAAACGACAATCAGGATGAGCCGGACTTCAACGAGCTTCGGAACCATCTCCGCAGGTTGAAGGAGCGACACAAGCAACTGCTCGACGAGCTCTCAGTGATTGAGGAGAAGTGGACTCAGACCATGGCTTCCGGGCCTAAGATCGCAGGGGTCCCGCTGGGCGACTTCAAACATGGGCCGTACTTGGAAGTCGGGCGGGGAATCCTGCACGATGGTCCCGGTGGCACGATCCTACCGAGGAATGTGTTGAGCGGTGCCATGAAATCGATACTCGCGCACCTGCTGATAAATCGCGAGATTCATCTCATGGAGGTACTCGCCACTCAAGTCAAGCGCGGCTCGGGCACCATCGCTGAGCGCAAACGCCATGCCGAATCGACGATCGCGAAGCTCAAACGGGCGACCAACGGGATGGGCCTCTCAATCGCGAAAAAGGGCGGACGCCACAGCGTGGAGTGGGTCCTTGAACGAGACGCGAGAAGCCCGGTTGTGTTCTCCGTTGAACTGGCAAGTGATCTCGCGATCAGTGCCCAACACCAACTGGGTAAAGACAAACCTTGTTGCGCGATTGCGACTGCGCTAAAGGCGTTAAGGTGTGACGATCACGTCCATTCGGCCCATCTGATTCTATGTACGGCGGCCGCCAAGGTCGGTCCCGGGGGATTCAACGACCGCGTCCGGCTTAGAAAATCCGTCGATGTGATTCGGGAACGGGCGGAGCAGATTGACAAGTGCCTTGAAATCATCGATAGGGCATCGGCAGCGAACGGCGACGAGGTTACCGAAGACCTCAAGTACGTCGGCAAGCGTTTCAGGGTAGAACGGGATCAACACTGCGCGATAATCACGCAAGTTGGCGAGAGATTCCCCGATCTCTTCGAGCGTGAAAGGCCAGAAGACTCGCGTGCCAATGAGGCGATCGTGGCACTTCGTGACAAGAATCTTGGGTTGGACGACGCGCGACGGAATCCTCTTGCGATGACGGTTCTCGAGCCAAGATGCGTGGAGCGGGTGCGCGCGCGGGCACAGAGTGAACTGCCGGCCACTAGCACCTGTAAAGAGCGGACCGAGAGGAGCAGCCTCGTAAATACTCTGATTCTTGCGAAGGCAATTGATCCCAATGTGCCCGCGAATATCCGGTGGGTCTGCAAGGCGATCGATCATGATATGTGGAAGGTGTTCAATCCACCGTCTGGCGACGATACCAACGAGGCCCGGCTGGCGAGAGAATTGGACGCAGCCAAAATGCGCCTCTTTCAAAGGTTGGAACGGGATCCAACGTCGGAAGAAGTTTCGGCTGAGCTCGGGTGGTCCGTATCAAAGATCCTTGAAATCGAGGATTGGTCGAAGAAGAACAAGCCCGGACCGATCGACCAAGTGGATCAAGAACAAAGGAAGCGACGAAAGAAGCGAAGCGACGATCCGGAGGATGACCCGGGGTACGACCCATGTGCCGATGGAGTGTCGAATGACGAAGAATAGTTGGCCCGCCATAATAGTAGTAGTTGGCATGCAAGACCGGCGACGTGTTCCGCTATAGTTGACCGCCTGTTTCGCTGACAGCCGCTCGGCACCCAACGTCCTAATATACTGACCGTAAGTTGCTGGTGGAAAGAGACTTACGTGAAGGGTCCGATTTCGTCGACTTGTTATCGCAAACCGTGCTATGCCGGTGCTACGTGTGCCGTCACGATATCACCGCTGCACGGTAGTCTTGGGCGTGAAGTGCTCGCGTTTCCGCCCGCACTGGTCACGCGTCGAACGACTGACATTGGCCAGCCTTGCTGCAAATGACCATCAACCAATTCGATTTACGTTTGATATTGGCGCACCGCGAGCGGCTCCGCTTTGCACTTCGGGCAGCGCTTGCGAAACATGGCCAGCGTGCCTTGCTCATCGCGGCCCAGGCGACTGGCGACCCAGACGTGCGTTTTTAGGGTTCGGAGCTCTTCGATCTTGGCATCGAGGGCGCGCTTGGCTTTCATGGCCGGGCTGTGAAACCAGTCCTTCTCATCCTCGCTGGAACCCTCTTCAGATCTCGCCGCTTCCATCTTGGCAAACATGTCGTCGCGCAGCGTCTCGATAGCCTCGCACACGGCCATGTACTTGTCCTTGAGTGGAGCCATGGACTCCTTCTCGACCGGAAATCTCGGCGTGAGATCGAGGCGATAGAGGATTAATTCGTCTTCCGTGCCAACAGTCGCCAGATCGCGCAGCTCGGTCTCCATTCGTTCGATGGGATCGCCTTCGCGCTCTGCAATCTCGTCAAAGAAAGCCTCAAACTCATCGAGGCCATCGTCTTTCTGCTCCTTTGCATCCCGCCGCTCCCGTAGCTCCCGAAGACTCTTCTCTACGTTGCCCCGGAGGACGGCCGGGTCGGCTCGATAATTCAGAAACATCTGCAACATCCCCGTATCGCAGAGAATCCCCTCGCACGCCGAGCAGAACTGCGGATGGCGGTTGAGGTCCGGCGGCGTGAACATCGACCAGGCCAAGGCCGGTTCCCGAATCGGTTTTCCCAGCTTGATACTCTCCCGCTCGCGGTGCCCACATTCCCAGCAAAGCAAATCCCGCCAGTACCCGGCGATGCCGGCCACGGCACCCTCTCGGCTGATGCAAGTGGGATGGCCGTATAGACACTCGTTGCCGTCGTTATCCACGTAAAACTCGGTCGCGTTGCCGATTCTGGTGGAAAAATCGCAGTCCTGCTGTTCACAAGCGAGTTCCAGGTAGAAGCCCATGTCGGTTTCCCCATGCGGTCTGCGCTGCGGGAGTCACTACTTGTGGCCCCGACTGTGATCGCAACGATCTTATCTTCAATCAAGAGGCTTAATCAAGGGCCACACAGTTCGATTCCGTGGCTGCCCACCGGGCTGGTGGAATGCCAGGGGTCCCCCCTTAAGAGTGGGATGAGTGGTCCGCGTCGTGGCTCGGTTCGCTCCTAAGCTTGGCGAGTGCCACCTTTGCCTGTTCGATCAGTGGCCGGAGCGTAGAGCCATAGCAATCGGGTTCTCCTTCATCGAGATCCGCTAGGCGACGGAGTTCAGGGATCGCACGCCGCTCCTCAAACTCGGCTAGCTGCCACAGGACGACCTCCCCAAGTCGAAGGCCGATTGGATATTCGTCTCTGTCTAAATCCCCAGGCCCTGTGAGCAGTTCGAGCAACGTCTTGCGAACATCCTCGTTATCCGACCATGGACGCCGCACCTCGCGGCGACCGTCGGAATCGCCGCTAAACACCGGGCCCAGGGGTACGGACAATTCGGAAGGGTCGCGGTGCGGATGATTGGCGCAGTACGTGTAGAAGGGGTCGGTGATCGGCAGATCGGGAATCTCGCAGTGATACGGCCGGGATGAGTCAGCGTGGTTGTAGCCCGCCTTTCCCTCGTTCTTCCTGTTAAACCAGCAGGTTCCACAGCAGTCGTTTCCACCGTTGGGCATCGTAGATACCTCCGCAGATCCAGGTCCTCGCCCATTAGTAGCGCAATCGAGACAGCGGATCAACAGGCATTGTCTCCGCCGCTCCATGTGTACACTATGAGCGCTAGCCCGCCGCGCAGGCAGCGATCCATGTCTTGGTCAACTGTGCGACGGAATCAACGCTACTGGTAAGGCCGCACCCGTTCCCACCGTGTCCGCATGCGGCATGGGCATGATCATCTTGGCGGCCGGAACGTTCGCCTGTACATGCTGCGGACCTGTTCGCGCAGGAGGATCGGCGGTAGGCATCGGGCGAAACGGGAGCTGTACGCCCGGTTCGCCGGGTGACGACTAACGCACCATCATCTCAACGTATTCCACATTCGGTTCGTCCTCGTTGGGATCCACGGTCACGACATGGAAACCGCGCTTTCGGTCGGCCTTCCATCGCGCCTCGGATTCATGGACGTTTCCCACATCGTCCAATCGGAAGACACGAGTCTTGCGGTCGCCCAGCCGCTGATCTTCTTCGTTAACCCAAGGCGGACGGCCAACGCGCCGGGTCTTTACCAGTAACGTCGCAAGCCCGTCCTCTTCGTGCCTGTCGGGTGGAAAGATCTGTCCGTGCTCATCGAACCAATAACCATCCTGCTTGACGTCGTTATGGCCGAAGAAGATGTGTGACAACCAGGACCCTGTCGGTCGCGTCGCTGCCTTGCTGATGACGTCGATCAGGCCCTCCGCTCCGTAGCCCTGCATCCACTCCTGCTGAAAGCGCCCTGGATATCGACACCAGTCGATCCCGTAGGCAACAGCTGGTGTGATGACCGGAAGGAACAGGCCCCATGCCGGGGAGTAGCCCAACCCTGCGTACCCGAGCGTCACGAAGCTCCCCCAGGAATCGACGGGGTCATACGCCGGATCGCGCGCCTCCGTTGTCTGATGGCAGATGTACTTGCTCGGCGTGAAGCCGCGCGGGTCCTGGTGCATAAACAGGAACTGATAGCCGGGGGCATCCGCCTCGGTGTCCTCGGCGAACACGTTCAACATCGCATCCAACCAGCCGATGTCTCTAGCGGTGACTCCGCCGCCCCAGTTGAAGACGGCAAGCCCGACACCCGCACGGTCCGGCTGCGCCAAACCGTAGCTGTTGAGGCCGACAAACGTGCATCCCCGGTACTCGAAGGCGACATTGAGCGGGCCGAGATGCCACCGCCATTCGACCAATCCATCATATCGAGGGGCGAAGAACCACGAGCAAAACCCGTCCCCCTGCCGCGGCGTGATCGCCTGTCCCAGTGCCGACTGACGAGGCACCATCCCGGCCGTCGTAGGAACGTGGAACTTGGGACCGTTGGGAATGAACTCGTTTCCGGTGAAGACGGGCCTGGCCAACACGTTACGAATGACCGGAAACTCGTTCAAGAACTCCGCCAGGCTGTCCAGGTAGAAACTGATGACCCCACCGTAGCCAACCATCCCATCGTGGTTGCCCGGCACAGCGAATACGGGTTTGCCGAGCCTGTCCAAGTGCTTCACCAGATCAGCGAACTCCCCCAGATTCGTATAGGGCGACGTCGGAGGCAGAATGCCGAGTAGACGCCCACCCGCCAGCACTTTGGATGCACTTCCAGCAGCCCCATCGGCAAGGTCACCCACCAGCAAGACGAACTTCGCATCTCTTACCTTGTTTTGCAAGCTTGTATCCAACTGCCGAAAGGTCCGCGATCGATGCCCATCCGCGCTGACGCAATCTAGAAACTCGTGGATCTCTCGATTGTCTTCGTGGTACTGAAGATCCGCCGCGACGATGAAGGAGAAAGCCTCGCACTCTCCCGAGTCGTCCAACAAGACCGGCGCCGGACACCGATCGTCTAGGATGCCGTCAATCGCCGCCTGAACATGTGCTACGGAAAGCCACCCCGTGCGAGCCGGGTATAGACGGATGTCTCGGTGGAGATGAACGCAGCGTTTCTGAAACTCGTGCAGGGGTCGATCGAACCAACGGACGGCCGGTCTCGCGCGCGTCGGTCGCCGGAGACGCTTGATGCTATCTCGGATCATCGAGAGGTCGGCAAAAAGCGCACCGGGTCGCGTCACCAGCTCGTCACCGATCGCATCACGGGCACCGCGCCAGTCGCCGCACTCCAGCCGTCGTCCGAAGGCCGTCTGATAGGACGAACCCATGGGGCAACGCAGTCGCGGGAGGACTCTGATATTGTAGTAGCCGGGCTCGACAGTCTTCTCGGACTCGCCAGATTCGGCATCCACAGCCACGGTAAATGTGAGCCCCATGATGCTCGAGTCGGGGTGAAACAGGTTGTACCGAGTTCCGGGGAGCACGAAGTCGTCATGAATCGGGTCGTCCAGTTTGTGCCACACGCACGCAGACCCGCTGCTCTCGTCCTTCGGCTCGAGCCAGAAGCTCAGCTCGTGCAGAAGTTGCTTTCGGTCAGTCAGAGACGCTGTGGTGCTCAGCCCGAGTCGCTCACCCGTCCGCTGGAACCAGGATTGGACACGGGTGGGGGGACTGCAACTTATCGCTCGTTTGCTCAGCAGCAGCGGCACGAACCAGTAGCGCCGATCACCATCGCCAGTGCCGGCTCCCGCGCTCGTGGCCCGTAGCGGAGTCGCCTCGGCCAGGTGCGCGTGCGTGATCCGGGGATAGAGTTGCAGCGGTGGTCGATCCGTCGGCGGAAGAACCTGTTTGAGAACATAGTGCTCGTACTCGCTGCTCAAGCACAGGTAGTCGGCGTGGTCGTTGCTCAGCGGCAACAGGCTGTCGTAGAGCGCGTTGCACGCCTTCGCGTAGAGCGGATCGGATGCCTCGGTCGATCGGATCTCCTTTCGGATGTCGCGAATCCGATCCTCCATCGTTTGGCTGATCTCGTTCCGCTCGGTCTTGGAATACCCCTTCAGCGCGAAATTCGGAAAGCCTGCAACGGTCCGGGTCGGCCGGCCGCACGACGATACAAGAGCTGGCAGGAGAATCGCGTACAGGATTCCAGCCACAAGCCTCGCCCGGGTCCGATTCTGTCGCAAGAGCCCGTGCGAATTTGTCACACGCCTGATGGAACTCCCGAGCACAGAACGTGCTATGGCGAGCAGCCTATACTTCCACGGCTCTATTTGCGTGGGCATAGTCGTATCCTTTCGAGATCACACGATAGCGTTTGCTCACGACGAGTCTACGGAGATTTCCTGGAGGAGTCTCGCCAGTCCGCCCAGCCAGCGGGATGTCAAGAGGCCCCTGTTGATCTGCGCCGAGTTCGGGCGGCATGGGCAAGCCTGCCAAGCCGATGGGGTTCGGTGGCCGATGGCGCCCACAGCAGGGCGAGCCGCTCGAACACGCGCCGCAGGGCGTCGACGACCGACTCGAACACATGGTGGCCATGTTGAAACGGCTGGCCGCCGTCATTTCCAATCAGGCTCGATACCAACCTCGTGGAGGAACTCGGTGGCCATGATGCGAAGCTGCTCGTCTCGGTAGGCGTGGAATTCATGTACCGTATTCGCGCGGCCGGCTTCAAACATGGCTTGTTCCCATTTCCAGACCCTTCCCTCGTAGGCGACCCGTGCCGAGTTGTTGGTTCGGCCGCTGGCGAAGAAGGCTCGCAGCAGTTCCTCATGCTTGCTGTGCGGCAATCCCGGAAGCTCAACGTAGCGGCGTGGTGACAGCAAGAGACAAAACTGAAACGCTCGGTTGTCATTCGCGGTCATTCTACAATATGGATCTCGGTCAGCGCCGGAATCGGCTCCGTAGAGGCGACGGACCTTGCCCGTGCGGCGGTCGAGGTAATTGGTGTATGCCGCGTAGTGGAAGAAGGGAGCTCGCACAGGAAAATCGCGGTCTCGCCCGAACGCATCAAGAAACAGCCGTTCATCGATGGGTAGCCTGACGAATTGATCCGCGGGCTCGTTTGACATTGCCTACCCCGATCCCTGCGGCCCACGCAGTATGGTATCCGGAAATAGCATAGCGCGATGGATCGCTCATTTCTCCTTGGTTTCTCCGCCCTGTGCGTTTGCGGTTTCCGACCCGCCGCCGTCGCGTTCGCCGTCCGATGCATTCGTCGGTGTTCCGGCTTCCGCGTCGGACGATGCGGGCATACCCTCGGCGCCGACGCTCACGCAATCGAGCAGACTTTCGCACGCCTACCGGGCGACGGCCCTCCGCAGAGCCATCTCGCACAGATGGCTCCACACCGCGCTACCGCACCCAGGCTAGTCCTTGGTCGTCCCCAACCACTCGAACACCCCGACCAGGAAGTCGCCGCCGTCCAACGGCTCGCCGTCGCCGGACCGCAGAGTCACGCGCGAAGCCATCTCGAACACATGCTGGATGATCTCGTCGTGGTCGCCCGTGAGGCCGCGCCGCGCAAGGATGCCCCACACCGACAGCCGTTTCCTTGATGCCATGCCTCCGCCGCTCCATGCGCACGCCTGGGGCGCAGGGCCGCCGCGCAGACGGGAGCCGTGTCCCGTGCCGTGCGCGCGGCCGGCGCCGCCCAGGGTGCATGTGCATGGCTTCGGATCGCCTACGGAATCGGGACGGGGTTATGGGGGGCCGCACTCTGCAACGAGATTACGGTTCGCTCAGGTCAGACACGGGCGTACCTGCGGCTTGGAGGCGACAGCGGTACCCTTGCCTGTAGATCAACGGGGGCGGCAATTCTGCGATCAATACGGCAGCCAAGTAGGTACTCTGTTCACTGTGCAGCTTCGGTTGTTATTGGGCGGACGCGCTCTGTGGTACTGTGAAATCTCAAAACGCGCCAACACGCACCAGTGCCAAGGATTCACATCGTCTGCTTCGTGACCTGAAAGATCATCGACATGTGTCCTGTCAGGTGTCCCCGCTGCCCACCCATGAGTAATTAGGTCGTCATCAGTATCGTAGCAACATTGCTGTCCATGTCCCTGGATCGAGGCCGACCTGACACATTCTTCTGCACCGATGTGATACGAGGATTTGCTCGCAAGCCATATCAGGTTCTCCGACTCAAGTCTCCATCCACCCTCGGAAATTGCCTGATTGAGGGTACACGGGCAGGATGGTAGCAGGTTCAGCCAACCGGTGCTGGCCGCGTAGGCTGCTTCACGATCTGCCCATTGCTTGCAGGATGCAATCAGCCCGTACTTGAGGGCGGTGAGGCCGGCTCGGACGGTGACGCGCAGCTGAATCTGCATCAGTATTCCTCTAATAGCAAGCGCAATGTTCACATCTGCGAGGGTCGTGTTGCCCGACGGGTCTCGTTTGTTCACGGGATCAGCATTCGCGTAGAGGTATCGGTGTAAGGACACCGGATCGACATTACATCCCAAAAAAGGATCGGCAGAGACAAACCTTCCCACCCCCTGGTTGTAGTACCTCGCCCGCAGGTAGTAGAAGCCGACATTGGCGTCGTACTGCTCGCCGGTGTAGCGGTAGGCGTTTGCCGTAGTTCCGGTGGAGGCGACAAGAACGCCGAAGGCGTCGTAGGTGTAGGTGTCGGTGACGGCCACGAGGGCGGGGTCGACGTTGGCGTCGGTCAGCGCCCTCGTGGACATCTGCCCATCGTAGTGGTAGTAGCTGGGGCCGGTCGTCCGCTTCATGCTGAGCAGATCGTCGCCATAAATGTAGCGGACGACCGAAGACCCATCGTTTTCAACCAGCACCTGGGCGTAGGGCCGATTCTTGTCCGTGGTGTATTGCGTCGTCACGCTGCCGGTGGTTTTGCTGCTGCGGATGCCGTCGGCGTCGTACGTGTAGCTGACCGGGCCGGGCGTGAAGCCGATTTGGATATTCGCGGCAATCATGCGGTTTTCGAAGTCGTAGGAATAGGAATCCGTGCCGGCGCTGTTGCTGCGCGTGAGCGTGTTGCCGTTTTGATCGTAGGTGTAGTTCGTGATCGGTGGACCCGCCTGGGCGATGACCGCGGCGGCCATCGCCTTGAACGCCTGCGCTTCGACGTGCAACCCGTACGCGTGATCCGGACCGATGGCCATGCAGGGAACGACGAAGAGCGCCACCGTTTGGATGAACATCCTTCGCCGACGCGCGCCTCGTCCAAGATCTTTCCGGCGGGACCGGAACAGACACAGCGGAACAAGGAAGGCCGAGAAACTCAGCGCCAGAAAAGCCCCCAGCGTGTACTTCGCCGTGCGCGACGGACGCGGATAGGGCGATTCCACGGAGGCATAAAGACTGCCACCGCCGGCCGGAGCCGCCAGCACGGTCGTCTCCGTCCGGTTCTCGGTGAGCAGGCGGTCGTTGTCGTCGTAGGTGTACAGCGTGGTGGTGACGAGTGCGGCAGTCGTGTTGGTCTGACTCAGCCGGTTGCCCACCGCGTCATACGTGTAGGCCGTGTTGAAGTCGCCGCCGGCGGGGTCGGCCGTCACGCTTTCGCCAATTAGTCGATACAGGGCGTCGTACGTGTACACCACCGTGCGCCCCGTGTGCTCGACGACTTTGCTGCGGTTGCCGGCCGGTCCGAGCGTGTAGGCGTAGGAGGAGATGACCTCGCCGCCGGCCTTGCGATTGAGCAGATTGGTCAGCCGGTTGAGCGCGTCGTACGTGTACTCGGCCACGGTGCCATTGGGATACGTGACCGAGAGACGGTTGCCGTCCGCGTCGTAGGTGTAGCTCGTCACGCCGCCGTCTGGATCGGTGACCGTCGACAAGCGATTCAGTGCATCGAACGCGTAGGTGGTCGTCCGGACGTCGGCGCCGACGGTCGTGGTGACCGATGTGCGATTACCGGCCTCATCGTACGTGTACGAGAGCACATCCCCGTTGGCCTTGGTTTCGGTGAGCAGGCGACCGCGATCGTCATAGGTGTACGTGTCGCCGCCTGCGCGCGTGCGCAAACCACAGCATGGGGCGTACTCATAGAGTATCACGTCGTCCGCCCGAGCCATCAGTTGTCCGCGGATTTCGCCATCGGGATAATTCGCAGACTTGATGTTCACGAAAAAGCCAACGTCCCCACGGCTTCCGCCCTGCGAATCACTGCTTTTCCTGCGGCCGTAGCGCCCGGCCGACCTCTTACGGCGATCAGAGCGCTCTGCGAATGGCGAATCAACGCCGGCGAGAAGATCCTCGCGATCCTGGGCGGTCAAATTCCACGTCGCATTGATGGGACTTCCGGGGGTGCCCATGTCGAACACCACCTGGCTGCGGTCGGTATCGCTGCCGACTTGGATCTGCGCTACTGTCGCTTCGGTGACATCGTGTGTGCAGCTGATAGAGAGCTCGTCGTATGTCGCACTCAGTTGGGCTGTGCAGTTTCCGGTGGTGGGTGCGGCACCACGAGGCTTGCGGTTCGTACCGGTGAGGTTTGCGGCAAGCGTAGCCGCGGGCAGGTGTTTCTCGATCATACGATTGTTGGTGTCGTAGACAAAGGTGGTCGTCGCGCCGTTGAAATCGGTCTTGGCGATCTGATTCCCCACCGCGTCGTATTCGAGAGTCTCCTCCTGACCCAGCGGCAGGATTCGCTTAGTGAGGCGGCCAAGCGCGTCGTATTCCATGTGCGCCGTACGGCCTTCTGCGTCGGTCTGACGGATACGATTTCCGACCTCGTCGTACGCGTAACGCGTGACGCCGTCCAAGGCATCCGTGATGGCTATCAATCGACCAAGGGCATCATACTCAAACGACGTGACCATTCCGGCTTGGTCAGTTTCGGAGATCTTGCGACCAAGGCAGTCGTACGCCGTGCTCGTCGAGGTCGCGTCGGCAAAGATGGTTCGTACCTGCCGGCCATTCGCGTCGTATTCATGCTCGAAGGTGTGACCGAGGGCGTCGGTCATGCTGATCTGGTTGCCGTTGGCATCGTATTCGTAGGCGGTGACGTTGCCCAGCGCGTCTGTGACGGAAGTTCGTCGCCCGGCGTCGTCGTAGTCGTAAGCCGTCGCATTACCGCGGGCATCTATCTGGCGGGCCACGCGCCCGACGGCGTCGTACTCTGTCTCGGTGGACGTTCCGTCAGGGAAGATCGTGCGAATAAGCCTTCCGATAGCGTCGTACTCGTACTCGGTAGTCCGTCCCCCGCGATCGGTCGAGCTGATTCGCCGGCCCTCGGCATCGAACGTTTGTGTGGACTCCGTGCCGTCGGGATAGATCGTACGGACGAGATTCCCGCGAGCGTCGTATTCATATTCCGTGCGGCGGCCTAACTTGTCGATCGTGGCGGCCTGCTTGCCGATGGCGTTGTACTCGGTCTGCGTAGTGTGGCCGTACGCATCCGCCGCCTGAACAAGCCGGCTCATAGAATCATAGACGTTGGTCGTCGTGATCGTTTCCGTTTCGCCGGATGGGAGTGTGCGCGTGGTTGTATGCGTCAACTGGTTGCCGTTGGCGTCGTAAGTGTAGGTCGTGACATTTCCTAGCGCATCCGTCTGGCTGGTCATGTTGCCGGCGGAATCATACGTGTAGATCGTAACGTTTCCGAGGGCGTCGGTGGTGCTGACCAGGTTTCCGGCGGCGTCGTAGGTGTGGGTTGTTTCGCAACCCAGCGGGTCCGTCGTCCGGGTGAGATTGCCGTTGGCGTCATACTCGTTCGCCGTCGTGTTACCCAGTGGGTCTGTCGTGGTTAGCACCTGCCCGCGGGCGTTGTAGGTATATGTGGTGGTGTTGCCCAGCGGGTCGGTCCGTGTCAGCAGATTGTTGTTGACGTCGTATGTACTCGTGCGGGTAATTTCCTCCTGTTCACCCGTCGGGAGTGTTCGCCAATTTGTTTCGGTGAGCTCATTTCCGCGGTCGTCGTAGGTGTACTCGGTGCGGTTGCCGAGGGCGTCGGTTTTGGCCGTTACGTTGCCGTCTTCGTCATACTCGTAGACGGTGATGTTGCCGAGACGGTCGGTGGTGACCTCCTGCCGTGCGTCGGGGTCGTGTTGGAATACTACGCGATTGCCATCGGCGTCTATGACCTCAATCAGGCGGCCTTGGTCGTCGTAGATCTGCCGAGCGACACCGATGCCACGGGGGTCGATGATCTCGATGAGGCCGTGATCCCGGTTGTAGTGGAATTCTGTCGTGTAGCCTTCCTGGTCGGTGACGCTGACAAGATCCCCGCGAGCGTCGTACTCGTATTCGACAGTAGCGCCCATCGGGTCAGTGATCTGGGTAATGCGGCCCTCACTGTCACGGGCGAACAGGACGCTCTTGCCGGCGGAGTGAATGATGCCGTCGCTTGTGAACTGTATGGTGTTGCCGTTTGTGTCGCTTACGCTTTGCAGGTCTGCCGTTCGGTCATTTGGATTCCACGTCTCGCGAACAAAGGTCAATTCCCTCCCGTCAACGGTCGTAAGGACAAAACCGTCCGGTTCCCAGGGAAGGGCCGTATCGAAATCGATGAGAT
>Ga0210111_1000059_pt1 | contig 25052 bp, 25 predicted proteins | sample China_Galinas_PW_6_FD_185520 | JGI IMG/M metagenome (GOLD analysis project Ga0210111, IMG submission 185520) | Wetland microbial communities from San Francisco Bay, California, USA, that impact long-term carbon sequestration - China_Galinas_PWC_D2... | ecosystem: Environmental > Aquatic > Marine... | reverse complement strand
TCCAGCACAAGGTCGGGATGCAGAACTCGGAGAACATCCTCGCGATCAACAAGGACCAGAACGCGCCGATCTTCGAGTTCTCGGACCTCGGCGTGGTCGGCGATCTGCACAAGATCGTCCCCAAGCTGACCGAGGCGATCAAAGCGAGGCGCGGGTGACCCCATACCACGCACACCCGGATGACGCGCCTGACCGGCGCATCTCGGCGTCCTCGGGTTTGCCTTTGCAACCAGCAAAGGCTGCACCCTGCGTCCTTGATCTGCTTGGTCAGTCGCGCCCCCGGATTGCACGTGGCATGGAGTCAACCGCGCAGAAGGGCGCCTGAGCATGTCTTCAGTAAGACCAATTGACTATCCACCTCCGTTTAATTCCGCCGACGTGATCGGTCCGCCGACCGATCCGGCCGACGAGCGGATCGAGGTCGGGGTGGCGATCGTCGGCGGCGGCCCGGCGGGCCTCGCCTGCGCCAACCGGCTGATGCAGCTGCTCGAGGACGAGCCGGAGCTGACCGAGAAGCTGGGCGAAGTCCCGGTCGCGGTGATCGAGAAGGGCAAAACGGCGGGCGCCCACCTGCTCTCGGGCGCCAACGTCGACCCCTCGGCGCTGACCAGGCTGTTCCCGGACATGGACCCGGGCGAGTGGCCCTCGGTCTACCAGGAGGTGACCAAGGACGCGACCTACTTCCTCACCTCGAAGGCGGCGATCCCGCTGAAGCCGCCGCCGCCGAACTTCCGCAAAGAGGGGACCTACACGATGTCGGTCTCCAAGCTCGGCCGCTTCCTCGCCGAGAAAGCCGAAGAGGCCGGCGTCTACATCCTCGCCGAGACCGCCGCGACCAAGCTGCTGGTCGAGGACCGGATCGTCAAGGGCGTGCGCTCGGGCGACCGCGGCCGCGGCAAGGACGGCGAAGAGCTCGGCAACTTCGAGCCCGGCTCGGACGTCGTCGCCAAGGCGACGGTGCTGGCCGAGGGCACGATCGGCCACCTCACCTACTCCGCCTACGACTACTTCGGCATGACCGACGGCAGCGACCCGCAGGCGTGGGAGCTCGGGGTGAAGGAGATCTGGGAGGTGCCGAAGCCGCTCGACCGGGTGATCCACACGCTCGGCTGGCCGCTGCGCTGGGGCGCCAAGTACAAGGAGGCGGGCGGCAGCTTCATCTACCCGATGGGCGAGGACAAGGTCTGCTTCGGCCTCGTCGTCGGGCTCGACTACACCGACGCCACCTTCTCCGTCCACGACGAGCTGCAGCGCTTCAAGCAGCACCCCTTCATCGCCAAGATCATCGAGGGCGGCAAGCGGGTTGGCTGGGGCGCGAAGACGATCCCCTCGGGCGGCTACTTCTCGCTGCCGAAACGCTTCTCGGTGCCCGGCATGCTGGTCGCCGGGGACTGCGCCGGGATGGTCAACATCGCCGAACTCGCCGGCGTCCACTACGCGATGCACGCCGGCATGTACGCGGCGGAGGCGATCGTCGAGTCGCTGAAGAAGGACATCGACTCGGTCAACTTCGAAAGCTACGACGAGGCGATCCGCGGCTCGGTGATCGAGAAGGACCTCTACAAGTCGCGCAACATGAAGCAGCCGCTGAGCAAGGGCCTGATCCGCGGCGGCATCGTCGCCAACATGCTCGTCGCCAGCAAAGGCAACTTCCCGCCCGGCCACATGAAGGTCGAGGACAACGCCGAGCCGGCGATGCACCTCGGCAACGCCGAGGACCGCTACCCCAAGCCCGACAACGAGGTGACCTTCAACAAGCTCGACTCGGTCTTCCTCTCCGGCAACGCGACCCGCGACGACGCGCCCAACCACGTGCGGATCCAGACCAGGGTGCCGCGCGAGCTCGCCCAGACCTGGGTCTCGATGTGCCCGGCGCAGGTCTACGAGATCCCCGAGGAGCAGCTCGAGAACGGCGCCGCCGAGGTCGACGTCCACGTCACCGCCTCCAACTGCGTCCAGTGCGGCGCGATCACCGCCAAGGGCGGCCGCCTGACCCTCCCCGAGGGCGGCGACGGCCCGCTTTACCAGGAGACCTGAGGCCCCAACCAGGTTCGATCGGCATGGGACGCCTTCGGCTCGGATCGGCGCGGTCGCGGGTCGCTGTCGCGGCGCTCGCGGTGTGCGCCGCGCTGGCCGTTGCGCTGACGGCGGCCGGCCCGGCCGGGGCCGCGGAATGGGAGAGTTGCGCGCCGCTGTCGGTGACGACCGCCGACGGGTCCCACTACCGCGCCACCGGAGTCGAAGCGAGCCAGCTCGACTGCGAAGCCGCGGCGACGATCGTGCACGGCTTCTACGCCCAGGAAATCGGCTCCTCGGGGGCGGCCGAGGTCGAAGGCCTCGGTTGCGCCTACACGTCGGGCGGCGCCCGGGTGGTCTGCATCGAGCGGGTCGGCGATGCCTACGTCGGGCCGCGCCGCGTGCGCTGGGCCCAGCGGGATGCGCATGCCGCCGCTGGCCCCACCGGGGTCGGCGGCTGCCGACCATTCACGGTGTTCAGGGGGCACGACCGCGTCTACGGCAGCTACCGCTACGTCGCCAGCCATGTTCGGCGCTCGGCGGCGATCCGCTGCTCGATGGCCCGCAAGCTGCTCGAGGCCGCCTACCACGGCGGGCCCCTGAAGGTGACCCGCACGGTCTACGGACACGATTCGCACGGCCGCCGGGTCGGGCGGCCGACCTACTGGCTGCGCGGGGGCTGGCGCTGCTCCAACGGGGCCGGTGGAGCCCTCTGCTGGAATGTGCGCAAGCCGCGCCTCAACGCGGTCCCGTCCGAGCTCTCGCACGGCTTCGCGGTGATCGCCGACGTCCGTTTCGCCGGCTGAGCGCCGCCGCGGGCGAGGGCCGGTGTATTCTGCCCGCCCTATGACGGAGGCCGCGCGGGGTAATCGCCATCGACGTCGTGCGCTCTGCGTCCTGCTCTGCCTCGGCGCCGGCGTCGCCCTGGCCGCCTGCGGAGGCGGCGATTCCGGCGCCGAAGAACTGGCGCGACAGCGGGAACTGGCGACGGCCAAGCACGAAGCGGCGCAGAACGCGCGCCAGTCCGAGCGGGTCAAGCAGCTCAGTCGCGAAGTCAAGGCGCTCAAGAAGAAGGGCGGCTCGGCGTCGGCGCCGGCGGTGACCACGCAGGCGCCGGAAACGGTCGAGACGACCGATACGCGGAAGGATCTCGGCGACTGGCCGGGCGGCAGCGGCTACTCGGCGATGCTCGGCGCCTTCTCGAGCGAAGCGAACGCGCGATCGCGCCAGCGCGAGGCGACCGAACGCGGTCTCGACGCCGGCGTCCTCTACAGCAGCGAATTCAGCTCGCTGCGCCCCGGCTACTGGATCGTCTTCTCCGGCGACTTCGAATCCGAGAGCGAAGCGGCGGCCCGCGCCGGCCACGCCCGCGAACTGGGCTACTCGGACTCCTATCCGCGCTTCGTCTCGCCCTGACTCGATGCCGGTTCCACAGACCTGCGGAATCCTGCCGGGGCAGGGCGCCTGTTACTACGTGAAGACGCGTGGAGTCACGCGTCGCAGCGCGAGAAAGATCGCGCGGATCTTCGAGAAGACAGCTGCCTGAGGCCAGCCGAGCAACGGTCCCGGCGCCACGGCATCTGCACAGAGAAGTCTCGCTACCGGCACGACCTGCGCGCCACGCGCGCGTCTCGACCTTCTACGGTCGGCGTATGTTCGCGAGTGCGTTCCTCGGTCAGCTGGCGACCATCGTCGGGTTGATGGCTGGAGGCATCGCCGTGGGCGGATTCCTCGGGCATGCGCGCCCCAGTCTGTTGGGAAGCCCCGAGCCGGAGATCAGATATGCCACGACAGTCGGCGGGCTGGTCGGCTTAATCGCTATCGGGCTGGTGATCCTGCTGTCGAGCGCTTATGTTAACGTCTTGTCTTAGTCTCAAGGGAGCCGATATGAGCGAAAAAAGAGCCATGGCCCTCCTATTTGCCGGCACGGCTGTGCTTGCGAGCATCGCCGGTGTGGTCCTGGCCGCCGCGCATGCCAGCGGGACGGTCTTTGGCTTGACGATCGGTTCGGGCGCTGCGCTCGGGGGCTGGGTTGCGGGATGTGTGGTCGTTCACTACGGCAAGGTCAGGCGCCGCCAGAAGCGCGAAGAGCTGATCCTCTCGCGGTAGGCGCCGGGGACGGGCAGTAGCTTCCCCGGCGTGCTGGCGCTGGGGATAGTCGCCGCGGTCGGAGCCTCGCTGCTCTACAACACCTCGATCGCGCTGCAGGCGCTGGAGGCGCGGCGGGTGCCGGAGGAGCACGGGCTGCGGCTGTCGCTGCTCGGGCGGCTGCTGCGCAACCGGCGCTGGCTGGGGGCGACGGCGCTCGGCCTGCTGGGCTGGCCGCTGGAGATCGTCGCGCTGCTGTTGGCGCCGCTGACGGTGGTCCAGCCCTGCCTGGCCAGTGGGCTGATCCTCCTGCTCTGGCTCGGGGTGACGCGGCTGGGCGAGTCGCCGGGCCGGCGCGAGGTCGCCGCCGTCGCGGCGATCGTCCTCGGCGTCGCCGGGGTCGCGTGGGCGGCGCCGGAGCGGACCACCGAGCACGCCGGGGCGGCAGGGATCGCGCTCGCGCTGGTGCTGGTCGCGATCCCCGTGCTGGCGCCCTACGCGCTGCGTTTGCGCCTTTTTCCACACCGGGGTGGGGGAAGGGCGGCAATCGACGCCGCCGCGCTCGGCGGCCTGGCGACCGTCGCCGCGGGCTGCGGCTACGCCTGGACGGCGATCGCCAGCAAGCTGCTCACCGACGAGCTCGCCGCCGGCGCCCTGCTGGTCGCCGTCGTCTGGCTGGCCAGCGCCGCTGCTTCGGAGGGGCTCGCCCTCTTGAGCGAGATGAGCGCCCTGCAGCGCCGCCCGGCTACCCGCGTCGCGCCGACGATGTTCGCGGTGCAGATCGTCGTCCCGGTGCTGCTGGCGCCGCTGATCTTCGGCGAGTCCTGGTCGGCCACGCCGGCCGGCGGCCTCGCGCTGGTCGCCTCGATCGCGATCGCCGTCCTCGGCACCGTGCTGCTGGCCGGCTCGAAGACCGTCGCCGCGGTGATCGAGAGCGCCAACCGCGATTAGCGCGAATTTAGGTAGCTGACCGGTTTCGCTGCTAGCCTGCCCCGCGCCGTGCCCTCCTCAGCCAGCCCAGTGCTCGACGCGAGCAAGTTCGCGATCGGGTTCGACCACCGCGACCGTGCGCGGCTTTTCGAGCTGTGGACCGAGGTGCTCGACTCCGAGCAGTGGTCGGAGGGCCGCATGCTGGAGGCCTTCGAGCGGCGCTGGGCCGAGTGGAACGGCCTGCCCGCGCTCGGCCTCTCGAGCTGGGCCGGCGGGGCGCTCGCCGCGCTCGAGTTCGCCGGCGTGCGCGGCGAGACCGTGCTCTGCCCCTCCAACACCTTCATGGCGACGCCGCTGGCGGCGATCGGGGCCGGCGCCGAGGTCGAGCTCGTCGACTGCAACCGCAGCGACCTCTGCATGTCCTTCGAGGACTTCGAGCGCAAGGCCGAGCGGACGAAGCCGAAGGCGGCGATTCTCGTCCACATCGGCGGCCACATCGCCTTCGACTCCGAGCGCATCGCCGCCTACTGCCGCGAGCACGGGATCTTCCTGCTCGAGGACTGCGCCCACGCGCACGGCGCCGGCTGGGGCGAGCGCCGCCCCGGGTCCTTCGGCGACGCCGGCGTCTACTCGCTGTACGCGACGAAGACCGTCTCGACCGGCGAGGGGGGCGTGCTCGTCTCCGCCGACCCCGAGCTGATCGAGTTCGCGGCCAAGTTCCGCAACTACGGCAAGTTCGAGCACGAGGTCGACGGCCTCAACTTCCGCATGAGCGAGTTCACCGCGGCGCTCGGGCTGGTGCAGGCCGACCGCATGGAGGAGATCGTCGCCTGGAAGAACGCCTACGCGCGCGAGCACCTCGACCCGCAGCACCCGGCGCGGCTGGAGTTGCCCGAGGGGATGACCTCGGGCCTCTACAAGTACCTCGTCTTCGCGCCGATAGAGAAGTCGACGGGGCGCGTCTACGAGCAGCCCTGCCACACGATCATGGGCCGCGACGACGATCTGCCGAACACCGAGTGGGTGGCCGAGAACCACTGGTGCGTGCCGCTCTACTACCGACCGGAGAGCCGCGAGGCGGCTCTGGCGAAGGAGGAAGCATGAGGGTCCTGGTAACCGGCGGCGGCGGCTTCATCGGCTCGCACGTGGTCGACCGGCTGATGCGCGCCGGTCACACACCGCGGATCTTCGACCTCAGCCCCTCGCCCTACCACTCGCCGCTGGAAGTCGAGACGTTCACCGGCAGCATCACCGACCCCGCCAACCTCGACCTGGCGATGCGCGACTGCGACGCCGCGATCCACCTCGCCGCGGTCGCCGACGTCGCCCACGTGCACGCCGACCCTGTCCTGGCCGAGGAGGTCAACACGCGCGGCACGCTCAACGTGCTCGAGGCGGCCTGCCGGGCGAAGGTCGGCCGGGTCGTCTACGGCTCGACCACCTGGGCCTACAGCGACTGCGCCGAGCAGGCGGTCGACGAGGACACGCCGATCCCGGCGCCGCGCCACCTCTACACCGCGACCAAGCTCGCCGGCGAGACCTACTGCGCCGGCTACGCCGAGCTGTTCGAGCTCGAGTCGACGGTGCTGCGCTTCGGCATCCCCTACGGTCCGCGCGCCCGCGCCGCCGGCGTCGTCGCCAAGTTCACCGACCTGGCGCTGGAAGGCAAGCCGCTGACGATCGCCGGCGACGGCAGCCAGTGCCGCAGCTTCATCTACGTCGAGGACCTGGCCGACGGGATCGTCGCCTCGCTGGCGCCGGCCGGGGCGAACCGCACCTACAACCTCTCCGGCGACGAGGTCGTGACGATCCTCGAAATCGCCGAGCGGGTGCAGGAAAACACCGAGGGCTGCGAGATCGTGCACACGCCGCCGCGCCCCGGCGACTTCCCCGGCAAGGAGATCTCCAACGCGCGGGCGCTCGAGGAGCTCGGCTGGAAGGCCGAAACGAGCTTCCGCGAGGGCGTGCGCCGCTACGTCGAGTGGGTGCGCACGACGACCCGCCCGCCCGATCCCGTCCCCGGTCTGAAGCCGGTGCTGAGCCGCAACGGCGCCGAGGAAGAGGCCGAGGAGCGGCCGCCGCGGGTGCTGGTGCTGACGGCCGACATCGGCGAGGGCCATGACCTGCCGGCGCGGATGATCAGGGAGGAGGTCGAACGCGACCTGCCCGACGCCGAGGTGGAGATCGTCGACGGGCTGAAGGCGATGGGCAGGATCTCGTCCTCGGTCGCGCGCGACGGCTCGCGCTTCACCTTCAACTGGATGCCCTGGCTTTTCGACCTGCAGTACTGGCTGATCACCAAGTTCGCCCCTACCCGCTGGCTGATGCACCACCTCAGCTACGCGCTCGGCGCGCGCGGGCTGATGCGGGCGATCGAGGAGCGGCAGCCGGACGTCGTCATCTCGACCTACCCGGGGGTGACGGCGGTGCTCGGGATGCTGCGCGAGAACCGGCGCCTGCTGGTGCCCGTGCACTCCGCGATCACCGACCTCGCCGGCCTGCGCTACTGGGCGCACCCCGGGGTCGACCTGCACTACGTCACCCACCCGGAGTCGATCGAGGAGGTCGAGCGCCTCGTCGGGCCCGGCAGCGTCGAGTGGCTGCGCCCGCCGATCGCCCGCGACTTCCTCATGCCCCGCACGCGGGCCGCGGCGCGCGAGGCGCTCGACGTGCCGGCGCACGGGCGCCTGGTGCTCGTCTCCGGCGGCGGCTGGGGGATCGGCAACCTCGAAGGGGCGATCGAGGCGGCGCTCGCCGACGAGGACACGCTCGTCGTCTGCATCGCCGGCCGCAACGACGGCTTGCGCGAGAAGCTCGAGCAGCGCTTCGGCGGCAACGAGCGGGTGCGGGTGCTCGGCTTCACCGAGCAGATGAGCGACTGGATGGCGGCGTCCGACGCGATGGTCCACTCGACCGCCGGGCTGACCGTGCTCGAGGCGCACATCCGCGGCTGCCCGGTCGTCTCCTACGGCTTCTCGGCCGGCCACCTGCGCGCCAACAACGCCGCCTTCGAGCGCTTCGGCCTGGCCGAGGTCGCCCGCTCCGAGCACGAGCTCGAGTCGGTGCTGCGCCACCTGACCCGCGAGCGGCGCTCGCCCGACTCCAGCTTCGCCTCGCTGCCCTCGATCTCCTCGCGGGCGCTGGCCGCGCGCCCGCGGGTCAAGCCGCAGCCGGTGTGGCGGCTGCGGATGGAGCGGGTCGTGGCGGCGGTCAGCGTCGCCGCGCTGGCGATCGTCCTGCTGTTCACCGTGATCGACCGCGAAGCCCCCTACAAGGTGGTCGCCAAACCGCTCGAGGGGCGCATCCACTTCGGCCGCGACGAAGACGAACGGGTGCCGGCCGTGCAGGAAGCGCGACCGGCCCCCCCGCGCGACACCGCCCACACGGGACGTTGATCGAGGCGCCGCTGGCCCCGCACTCGCCGCGGATCGCGGCGCGGCTGGGGATCGTGCGGCGCCAGGCGAGCGACGGCGTCGCGCTCACCTTCGACGACGGGCCGCATCCGCGGGGCACGCCGCTGGTGCTGGAGATCCTGCGCGAGGCGGGGGCGGAGGCGACCTTCTTCTGCGCCGGCGAGCAGGTCGAGCGCCGGCCGGCGCTGGTGGCGGAGATCGTCGCCGCGGGCCACCGGGTCGAGCTGCACTGCCATCGCCACCGCAACGCGCTGCGGCTGACCCGGCGTCAGTTCGCCGAGGACGCCGAGCGCGGGCGGGCGACGATCGAGGCGGCGAGCGACCGGGAGATCCGCGACCACCGGCCGCCCTACGGGATCTACAGCGGCGCGGCGCTGCGCTGGGTTCGCCGGCGCGGCTGGCGACCGGTGCTCTGGTCGCAGTGGGGGAGGGACTGGCGCGGACGGGCGACGGGACGTTCGATCGCCCGGCTGGCGACCGGCACGGCCCGCGCGGGGGACATCGTGCTCCTACACGACGCCGACTACTACAGCGCCCCCGGTTCCTGGGCGCGCACCGTGGCGGCCCTGCCGATCATCCTCGAGGAGCTCGGCGAGCGCGGGCTTGGCATCTCCTCGCTGCGCCGCTGAGAGGGCGGGGCGAGGGTCCACTGCTCGCAGCCGGCGAAGGCTTCGTCGAGCCGCCGCGCCATCGCGCTCCTCCGGGGTGGCCGATCCTGGTCAAAGATCTCTCCTGGCATGGAGTCTCTCTCCGTCCTGTAGGGGGCGTTGACATAACAATCGCCCCTCGATCGGACGAAAAACCCGCAACTAGCGAAAATCCCCACCGACCGCGGTCGAGCTTTTCGCCGCTATGCGGAGAAAACCTCGACCGCACTACTGGACGAAGGCGGCGATCTCGTCGGCGACGCGCTGGGGCTGATCGAGCGGAACGAACGTCTTCGCGTTCTCGATCTCGACCAAGCGCGCGTTTGGGATTTCCGACTGGAGGCGCTGTCCGTACTTCAGCGGGAAGTATTTGTCGCCGGGCGCCCAGAGGAGCAGGAGGGGGAGGTCGGAGCGGCTCAGCTTCTGCGCCGCCTCTTCGGTGTAGCGCTTGTTCATCCCGATCGTGAACTTCTTCGCGTCGTGGCGCACGCCGGGGTCATGCAGCACCGGCCGCGCCCAGGAGGCGACGAGGTCGGCGGGGAACGGCGTGCGCGCGAAGGGCTTGTAGGCGGCGCGGGCGACGGCGCCGATGCGGACCGGGGCAAGCATCGCCGACATCACCCCCGGCACCTTGGTCAGCGCCGGCAGCGGCTTGAACATGCTCGGCGGGAAGTTCTCGTGGGTGTCGCAGTTGGTCAGCACGAGCCGGCCGATGCGCTCGGGATGGCGGGTGACGAGGATCTGCGAGATCGCGCCGCCGGAGTCGTTGCCGACGATCGTCGCGTCCTCGAGCTCGAGCGCCTCGAGGAAGGAGGCGACGATCGCGGCGACGCCGTAGGGGGAGAGGTCGGCGTCGGGCTTCATCGCCACCTGGTGGGAGGCGAGCGGCCAGTCCGGGGCGAGGCAGCGGCAGCGGTCGGAGAGCGCGTCGACGACGCCGTCCCAGAGCCGCCCGTCGACCAGGTAGCCGTGAACGAAGACGACCGGCTTGCCCGCGCCCGCCTCGCGATAGCGGACGGTTCCGGCCGGCAGCTCGATCTCGCGGCGCTGGTCTGGGTGGCTCATTGCTTCCTCCTCGCCGTGGTCTGAGCGCTGTAGGTTTACATACCTGTCGCGGGCGTCACGTCGGGCGCGCGCTCGACCTTCTCCTCGCGGGTCTTGAGGCTCGCCAGGTGACGCGACTCCTTTTTCGCGTACATCCGCACGTCGGCGAGCTGCAGGGCGGCGGCGGGATCGTCCGCCTCGGCCGGGATCGCGGCCCCGCCCCAGGAGGCTGTCACCTCGACCCCGCGATCGCGGACGGTGAGCGCTTCCTCCGCCCGCTTCGCGATCGCGTCGGAGCGATCGGGCGCGCAGCTGAGCAGGAGGCAGAACTCGTCGCCGCCGACCCGGTAGGTGGAGCCGTCCGCTCCCACCGCGTTCCGGAGCCGGTTGCCGAGCAGCGTCAGCAGGTCGTCGCCGGCCGGGTGCCCGAAGGTGTCGTTGTAGCGCTTGAAGCCGTCGAGATCGAACATGTAGAGGGCGCCCGGGCGCTCGGCGGCACGGGCGACGAGCGCTTCGAGGTCGATCTGCATGCCGCCGCGGTTGCCGAGCCCTGTGAGCGCATCCGTCCGCACCTGCTCGAGCAGCCGCCTGTTCTCCCGCGCCCCGATCGCCAGGCGGGCGATCACCGCGACCATCGTCGCGGTCCAGAGGGCGACCGAGAGGTTGCTCGCGGCGCTGAAGAGCTGCATCGCGAAGAGGCCGATCATCACCGCGGCGATCAGGGCGGGGACGATCAGCTCGCGCCAGCGGTCGGAGCGCTCCGCAACGCGGAGCGGGGCCGTGCTCGGCGCCCAGAGGACCGCCCCGATGAAGGCGGCGGAGATCAGGTAGAAGGGGTCGATCCAGTTGCCGGCCGGGAGGGCGCCGTCGGTCGACTGGAGCGTGTAGGCGATGTCGGCGATCACCTGGAAGGCGAGGCCGACGAGGAGCAGCGACCAGGTGCGGCCGGGTCGCCAGTCGGTCAGGGCGACGACGCCGACGATCATCGCCAGCATCGCGATGTCGCCGAGCGGGTAGGCGAGCGAGGTCGTCACTTCCAGGCCGGTGCCGGCGGTGTGATCGGCGACGAAGTCGAAGACGAAGGCGACGCCCAGAGCCGCGGTGCCCAGGGCGGCGATCGCGGCGTCGCTCCAGCGGCGCCATTCGAGCTCTCGGGCACGCGCCCGGACCAGCAGCGCCAGCCCGGCGTAGGCGAAGGGGTAGAAGGCGAGGTAGAAGGCGTCGGCGAGGGACGGGTAGGGCGGTTCCGGGTTGCCGAGGATCGCCTGGGTCCAGTAGATCTCGCCCGCCGCCCAGAAGAGGACGGCGACGCCCAGCAGCAGCCAGGCCCAGCGCTCGCGCGGCACGGCGCGAGAGCGCAGCAGGCAGGCGATGCCGGCGGCGACGACGATCGCGTCATACAGATGTCCGCCGGCCAGCTCGTCGAACTGCGGACCACCGAGCGCGAACCAGTCGTGCAGGGCGATCAGCGTCGTGCAGCCGAACAACACGACCGCGAGCAGCAGCCGCAACGCCCTGATCGCGGGCGTCTCTGCTGTCTGGACCGATGCGCTCACATGGCCGTATCGGCAGCCCTTGCGCACTTCTCTAGACTTTGGGGACGATGAAGGCAGGAATCCACCCCGAGTACCAGCTCGCCCACGTCCATTGCTCGTGCGGCAACGACTTCTACACCCGCTCCACGGTGGCGGATCTGCACGTCGAGCTCTGCTCGGAGTGCCATCCGTTCTACACCGGCAAGCAGAAGCTCGTCGACACCGGCGGGCGAGTCGAGCGCTTCCAGCGGCGGGCCGCCAAGCACGCCAAGGCCTCACGCTAAGTGGCTGTCCCCGAGCCCCCACGCACGCCTGGCGGCGCCGGACACACTTCGCGGGGCGGCGTCCTCGGTCGGCCAAATGGCGCTGCCATTCGGCCTCCCTGCGTCCTACCCCCGCTCGGTCCGGCACTCGCCAGCCGCACGCGCGGACTCGCGGACAGCCACTAGCGATGGGCGCGGAGACAGTCTCTCCGCGGTCGTCTGAGTCGTCGTCCGCCTCCTCCTCCGCCAACGGCGCGGACCCGCTGCGCATGCCCGACGGGGCGCTGGTCGCCAAGCGCGACGCGCCGGTCGGCGGCCAGGCGGTGCTCGAGGGGGTGATGATGCGCGGCGTCTCGACCTGGGCGGTCGCCGTGCGCAACCCCGAGGGCCAGATCGAGATCAGCTCGGAAGGGCTGGTGCCGTGGGCGAAGCGGCACCGCCTCTGGCGGGTGCCGGTGCTGCGCGGCGTCGTCGCCCTCGGCGAGTCGCTGAAGATCGGCTTCCGGGCGCTGGCGATCTCGGCCAACGCGCAGATGGAGGAGGACGAGCACGGCGAGAAGGAAGAGATCGGCGGCTTCATCTGGGGGGCGACGATCGTGCTCTCGATGGCGCTGGCGATCGGGCTCTTCTTCGTCGTCCCGGTCGGCCTCACCAGCCTGATCAAGGACCAGCTCGGCTCGCCGTTCCTCTTCTGGCTGATCGAGGGGCTGCTGCGCACGGCGATCTTCATCGGCTACATCGCCGCGATCAGCCGCCTGCCCGATCTGCGCAGGGTCTTCGAGTACCACGGCGCCGAGCACAAGACGATCTCCTGCTATGAGGCCGAAGACGAGCTGGTCCCCGCGCGGGCAAAGCTCTACTCGCGCCTGCATCCGCGCTGCGGCACCAGCTTCCTGCTGATCGTGATGGTGCTGGCGATCTTCGTCTTCGCCCCGATCGGCCTGCCGGCCTGGTACTGGCTGCTCGCCTCGCGCATCCTCGGCATCCCGCTGATCGCCGGCCTCTCCTACGAGGTGATCAAGTGGGCGGGCAAGAACCGTCGCAAGCGCTGGGTGCGGGCGGTGATGTGGCCGGGCCTGATGCTGCAGAACCTGACCACGCGCGAGCCCGACGAAGAGCAGCTCGCCGTCGCGATCGCCTCGCTGGAGAAGGTCCTGGCCGAGGAGAAGCCGGCCGAGCCCGGCGAGTCCCCGATCGAGATCGTGGCGTAGACGCTCCTGGCGGGCGGGTCCTGTCGCCGGGTGGGGGTGTCCGGCATGGCGCTGGGTTTTTCGCCTGGGAGTCTGCGTCCGTCCGAGTTTGTGGTTGGGGCGAAAAACGGACGCCGCGCTGAGCCGGACACCCCCACCCGGCGCCACCCGCCCGAGTTGCGTCTCCGGCAGCACGGCAAAGCCCCGCCCGAGTTGCGCCTATGGTTCACGGGATGATCGACGCGCTCGTTGAGCAGATCGAGGGGCGGTTCTCCGAGCTGGAGAGCTTGATGTCTGACCCTGGGGTCATTTCCGACCGGCAGCGTTACGCGGAAGTTGGGCGGGAATACCGGGAGCTGGAGCCGGCGCGAAAGCTGGCGGGCGAGTACCGGACGCTCAGCGACGACCTCGAGGGGGCGCGGGAGCTGCTGGAGGAAGGCGATGACGCCGAGCTGCGCAAGGTCGTCGAGGAGGCGCCGGGGCGGCTGGCCGAGCTCGAGGAGGAGATCCGGTTGGCGATGGTCGAGCGCGACCCGAACGACGCCAAGAACGTGCTGGTCGAGATCCGCGCCGGGACCGGGGGGGACGAGGCGGCGCTGTTCGCCGGCGACCTCTACAAGATGCTCACCCGCTACGCCGAGGAGCGCGGCTTCGCGACCGAGGTGCTCTCGCAGTCGCCGGCCGAGGTCGGCGGCTTCAAGGAGGTGACCTTCGCGATCAAGGGCGAGGGCGCCTACTCGATCTTCAAGTACGAGGGCGGCACCCACCGCGTGCAGCGCGTGCCCGAGACCGAGTCGCAGGGCCGCATCCACACCTCGACCGCGACCGTGGCGGTGCTGCCCGAGGCCGAGGAGGTCGAGGTCGAGGTCGACCAGAACGACCTGCAGATCGACGTCTACCGCTCCTCGGGACCGGGCGGGCAGTCGGTCAACACGACCGACTCGGCGGTGCGGATCACGCACAAGCCGAGCGGGATCGTCGTCTCGATGCAGGATGAGAAGTCGCAGCTGCAGAACCGCGAGAAGGCGATGCGGGTGCTGCGCGCGCGGCTGCTGGAGCGCGAGATCGCCGAGCAGCAGGCGAAGGTCGCCGCCGAGCGCAAGGCCCAGGTCGGCAGCGGCGAGCGCTCCGAGAAGGTGCGCACCTACAACTTCCCGCAGGGGCGCGTCACCGACCACCGGATCAAGCTGACGACGCACAACATCGACGCGGTCCTGGCGGGTGATCTCGGTGAGTTCACCGACGCGCTCGCGGCTGAGGAGAAGCGGCAACGCCTCGAGGCCGCTGCCGCTTCCGCTGCCTGAGCGTGTCCGAGGCGGCGACGGCCGGCAGCGTGCGCGACGCCCTGGGCGGGGCAGTCGACGCGCTCGCGGCGGTCGGGGTCGAAACGCCACGGCTCGATGCGGAGCTGCTGCTCGCTGAGGCGACCGGGTGGGACCGGGCGGCATTGGCCGCCGAACCGGAGGCTGGGGTGCCGGCCCGCGCGGCGCGGAGCTTTGGGGAGATGGTGCGGCGGCGGTTGCGGCGGGAGCCGGTCGCCTACATCCTCGGGCGCAAAGGGTTTCGGAACATCGAGCTTGGCGTGGATCGGCGGGTCCTGGTGCCGCGGCCGGAGACGGAGCTGCTGGTCGAGCTGGCGCTGGAGCTGCGCCCGCGGCGGGTGCTCGACATGGGCACCGGCTCGGGCGCCGTGGCGCTGGCGATCGCCAGCGAGCTGCCGGGCTGCGAGCTGATCGCCACCGACACCTCGGCGGCGGCGCTGGAGGTGGCGCGCGCGAATGCCGACCGGCTCGGCCTGGCCGAGCGGGTCGAGTTCGTCGAGGCGATGCTGCCGCCGGAGCCGCCGCGGCTCGACCTGATCGTCGCCAACCTGCCCTACGTCGCCGAGCACGAGTGGGAGGGGCTGGAGCCCGAGCTGACCGAGTGGGAGCCGCGCGAAGCGCTGCTCGCCGGACCCGACGGCCTCGACGTGATCCGCGCCGCGATCCCGCTCGCCGCCGCGGTCGCACCGGCGCTGGCGCTCGAGGTCGGCGCCGGCCAGGCGCAGGCGGTCAGCGAGCTGCTCTTCGCGGCCGGATTCGCAACGGTCGAGACCCGCGCCGACCTGGCCGGGATCCCGCGCGTCGTCTGGGGACGCCAGTGAAGGGGGTGTGGCGAGTTTCCCCCCGTTTTTCGGGGGGAAACTCGCCACGCGTGCCATGACCGAGGTCGTTTCGATCGAGCGCGATGGGGCGGAGGCGGCGCGGGCGGCGCTGGAGCGCACGATCGGCGCCGGCGGCGTCGCCGTCTTCCCCGCCGACGGCCTCTACGGCCTCGCCTGCGACCCGCTCGACGCGGCGGCGATCGGGCGCGTTCACCGGATCAAGGGCCGCGACGACGGCAAGCCCTCCGCCGTCATGTACTTCTCGCCGCTGGCGATGCGCGAGTTGGTCGCGGGGCTCGGCCCGCGCACTCGGGAGGCGGTCGGCGCGCTGCTGCCGGGACCGGTGACGCTGGTCGTCGCCAACCCCGAGGGTCGCTACCCGCTCGCCTGCCGCGAGGACCGCGAGCGGCTCGGCGTTCGCCTGATCGGCGGTCCGCTCGCGGGCGCGATGTGCCCGCTGTTCCAGACCTCGGCCAACGTCAGCGGCGAGCCCGCGCCCGCCGGCTTCGCAGAGGTGCCCGGGCGGATCGTCGCCGCGGTCGACCTGGCGATCGACGGCGGCACGCTCACGGGGCTGCCCTCGACCGTGGTCGACCTGACCGGTTTCGACGCCGACGGCGAGTGGACGATCCTGCGCGAGGGCGCCCTGTCACGCACCGAAATCGAAGGGTTGTTGCCCCGATAGAGGGCACAACGCTTCATCTGGCGTCCCGAGTTATCCCGGGCCGTTGGTATCGTCGCCCCAAGGTGAGCGAGCTACCCGAGAACCTGCAGGCGGCACCTCTCTCCGAGGTCGACCCGGAGATCGCCGGCGTGCTCGACGCCGAGCTGCGGCGCCAGCAAAGCACGCTGGAGATGATCGCCTCGGAGAACTTCGTCCCTCAGGCGGTGCTGGAAGCGGTCGGCTCGGTGCTGACCAACAAGTACGCCGAGGGCTACCCGGGCAGGCGCTACTACGGCGGCTGCGAGGAGGTCGATGTCGCCGAGCGGCTGGCGATCGACCGGGCCACGGAGCTGTTCGGGGCCGACCACGCGAACGTCCAGCCCCACTCCGGGGCTCAGGCCAACAACGCCGCTTACATGGCGCTGCTGGAACCGGGCGACACCTTCCTCGGGATGGCGCTCGACCACGGCGGCCACCTCAGCCACGGAATGAAGATCAACGTCTCCGGCAAGCTCTACAACCCGGTGCCCTACCACGTGCGCCGCGACGACCTGCGGGTCGACATGGACGAGGTCGCGAGCCTCGCCGAGGAGCACAGGCCCACCCTGATCGTCGCCGGCTGGTCCGCCTACCCGCGGCAGCTCGACTTCGCCGCCTTCCGCGAGATCGCCGACTCGGTCGGGGCGAAGCTGATGGTCGACATGGCCCACTTCGCCGGCCTCGTCGCCGCCGGCGAGCACCCCAACCCGGTCGAGCACGCCGACGTCGTCACGACGACGATCCACAAGACCCTCTGCGGGCCTCGCTCCGGAATGATCCTCTGCGCGGAGGAGCACGCCAAAGCGATCGACAAAGCGATCTTTCCGGGTCAGCAGGGCGGGCCGCTGATGCACACGATCGCCGCCAAGGCGGTGGCCCTGCGGATCGCCGCCAGCGAGCCCTTCCGCGATCGTCAGCGGCAGACGATCGCCAACGCGCAGGCGCTCGCCGCCGGCCTCGAAGCGAACGGCGTGCCGGTGCTGACCGGCGGCACCGACGTCCACCTCGTGCTCGTCGACCTGACCCCGAGCGGGCTCGGCGGCCAGGCCGCCGAGGACCGGCTGGAGGAGGTCGGGATCACGGTCAACCGCAACGCGATCCCCTTCGACGAGCGGCCGCCGATGGACCCGTCCGGCCTGCGCATCGGCACCCCGGCGCTGACCACCCGCGGTCTGGTCGAGGAGGACCTGACCGAGATCGCCGCGGTGATCGCGACGGCACTCAGCGACGAATTCGAGGCCCGCAAGCAAACTCTCTCGGAGCGCACCAAGACGCTGATGGAGCGTTATCCCCTGTACGCAGATCTTGCAGCCGTTGCGGCGTAGGACCCATCCCGGTAGGGGTGGAACGTCTTGTACTTTTTCTGCGGCGACGTGGGCGGACAGCCGACAACTGTCTTCAGAAAAAGTTAAGTGGAACCCCTGCCGGGATGGGTCTCCGGGGCGGTGAACATCTGGGTCGACATGAGCGCCCCCGCGCACGTTCTCGTGCTGCGGCCGATCATCGAGCGGCTGCGGGCGCAGGGCCACTCGGTCGAGGTGACCTCGCGCGACTACGCGCAGACGCAGGCGCTGCTCGAGCTGCACGGGATGGCGCACACGCCGATCGGCCGCCACGGGGGCGCCTCGCGGGCGCGCAAGGCGATGCGGCTCGGGGCGCGCACCGCCGGGATGGTCAACTTCGGCCGCGGCCGCTCCTTCGACCTGGCGCTCGCCCACGGCTCCAACGACCTGGCGATCGCGGCGAAGCTGCTCGGCGTGCCCGAGTGCAACATGCACGACTACGAGTACGCGGTCACCCAGCACCGGATCGGCTGCCGGCTGGCGCGGCGCGTGATGTTCCCGGACTCGGTCCCGGCCGAGCGCCTGCGCCGCTTCGGCGTCGGCCCGGAGAAGCTCTTCCCCTATCCGGGGCTGAAGGAGGAGTACTACCTCTACGACTTCGAGCCCGACCCGGAGGCGCTGCGGCGTCTGTCGGTCGATACCGCGCGGGTCGTGGTCGTCGTTCGGCCGCCTCCCGACGTCTCGCTCTACCACCGCAAGTCGAACCCGCTGTTCCCGAAAGTGCTGCAGCGGCTGGGCAGTGACGAGGGCGTGCACGCGGTCGTCCTGCCGCGCACGCAGGCGCAGCGCGAGCTGGTCGAAAGCCTCGCCCTGCCCTCGCTGATCGTGCCGCCGGGCGCGGTCGAGGCGCAGAGCCTGGTCGCGCTCGCCGACCTCGTCGTCTCCGCCGGCGGCACGATGAACCGCGAGGCGGCGGCGCTCGGCACCCCCGTCTACACCACCTACGGCGGCCGGCTCGGCGGCGTCGACGAAGCGCTGATCCGCTCGGGAAGGCTGCGGCCGCTGACCGACCCGCGGGCGATCGAGCTGCGCAAGCGCGGCGCCGAGGCGACTCCGACCAGGCGGGACCCTAGCCTTCTGGTCGAGACGATCCTGGGAACCGTCGGAGCAGACCATCCCGCCGCGGCCACCGACATCCAAAGCTGACCCGCTCGCCCTGCCGGAGGACGTCCGGGCCGAGCTGGAGCACTTCATCGCGCTCGCCGGCGACGGCGAGCCGCGCCCCGTCGACGCCGTCCTGCGCGGCCTCGACATCCTGCTCTCGGCGGCGACCCTGCTGCTGCTCTCGCCGCTGCTGGCGCTGACCGCGGCGGCGATCGCGCTGACCTCCGGGCGGCCGGTCTTCTACCACGGCGCCCGCATCGGTCGCGCCGGCCGGCTCTTCCGCATGTACAAGTTCCGCACGCTGAAGCCGGACGCCGAGGACCGGCTCGGCCCCTACCTGGGCGAGGAGCTGACCCGGCGCACCGAGCTCGAGGTGACCCGGATCGGCCGGGCGCTGCGCAAGATCCACCTCGACGAGGTGCCGCAGCTGTGGAACGTCCTGCGCGGCGACATGGCCGTGGTCGGCCCGCGGCCGATCCGGCCGGCCTTCTTCACCGAGCTCTGCCGCGAGATCCCCCAGTACTGGCAGCGGCTCGTCGTGCGCCCGGGCGTCACCGGCTTCGCCCAGACGCGGATGACCCGTGAGGAGTCCTGGGCCGACAAGCTCGCCCACGACATGGAGTACATCGCCGACCGCTCGGTCGCCCTCTACGTCAGCGTCCTCTTCGCCACCGTGCTCAAGGTTTTGGGCCGGGGCCCCGCCGCCTCCAGCTGAGCGCGGTCGAGGTTATCTCCGCATAGCGACGAAAACCTCGACCGCGGACTTGGGACCGGTCACCGCGGTCGAGGTTATCTCCGCATAGCGAGGAAAAGCTCGACCGCGGTTGGGGGTGAGAGACTGCGCGGCCATGTGTGGGATCTGTGGCGTGGTCGGGCCCGGCGCGGACGCCGAGGCGGTGCGGCGGATGAACGCGCGGCTCGTGCACCGGGGGCCGGACAGCGAGGGCAGCTTTGCCGCCGACGGCGTGGCGCTGGCGATGCGGCGGCTCTCGATCATCGACCTCGCCGGCGGCGATCAGCCGATCGCCAACGAGGACGGCAGCGTCGTCGTCGTCCAGAACGGCGAGATCTACAACTACCGCGAGCTGCGCCGCGAGCTCGAGCGCCGCGGCCACCGCTTCCGCACCGCCTCCGACACCGAGGTGCTCGTCCACCTCTACGAGGAGCATGGCGAGGGCTTCGCCGAGCGCCTGCGCGGCATGTTCGCGGTGGCGATCTGGGACGAACGCGAGCGGCGGCTGCTGCTCGCCCGCGACCGCTTCGGGATCAAGCCGCTCTACTACGGCCTGCGCGAGGGCACGCTCTCCTTCGCCTCCGAGCTCAAGGCGCTGCTCGAGCAGCCGGGCTTCTCGCGCCAGATCGAGCCGCGCGCCGTCGCCGCCTTCCTCGCCTTCAACTCGATCCCGGCGCCACTGACGATCTTCGCCGAGGCGCGCAAGCTGCCGGCCGGCACGCTCGCCGTCTGGCGCGACGGCGAGCTGCGCCTGCGCCGCTACGCGCGGCCGGCGCCGGTCGAGGCCGAGCGGGCGAAGCGCGGCCCCGCCGACGAGCTCGCGGGCGAGCTGCGCGAGACCCTGCGCGGCTCCGTCCGCGCCCACCTGGTCGCCGACGTGCCGGTCGGCGTGCTGCTCTCCGGCGGGGTCGACTCGGCCGGTCTGGTCGCGCTCGCCGCCGGCGAGCAGGCCGATCCGGTGAAGACCTTCTCGGTCGGCTTCGAGGAGGCGAGCTTCGACGAGCTCGAGCGGGCGCGCCTGGTCGCCGAGCGCTACCGCACCGAGCACCACGAGATCGTCCTGCGCCCCGACGCGGTCGAGCTCCTCCCGAAGCTGGTCGAGGCCTTCGACGAGCCCTTCGGCGACTCCTCGGCGCTGCCGACCTACCTGGTCTCCGAGCTGGCGGCGGGCGAGGTCAAGGTCGCCCTCTCCGGCGAGGGCGGCGACGAGCTGTTCGGCGGCTACTACACCTACGTCGCCGACCTGCTCGCCGCCCGCGTCGGCCGGCTCGCCGCGCTCGCGGCGCCGCTGGCCGAGCTGCTGCCCAGCTCCGACGCCAAGGTCAGCTTCGACTACAAAGCCAAGCGCTTCGCCCGCGGCGCCGGCCTGCCGCCGCTGGAGCGCCACCACGCCTGGAAGGAGATCTTCTCGCGCGAGACCCAGGCGGCGCTGCTCGGCGGCCGCGACCCGGGCTGGGACCCGGTCGACCTCTACCGCGAGCGCTACGCCGAGACCGCCGGGGCGGAGCCGCTGGCCCGCTTGCAGGACGTCGACCTCGGCGTCTACCTGGTCGATGACCTGCTGGTCAAGACCGACCGCTCGAGCATGGCCCACTCGCTGGAGCTGCGCGTGCCCTTCCTCGACAACGAGGTCGCGGCGAGCGCGCTCGGCCTGGCGACGCCGCTGAAGGTGCGGCGCGGGGCGAAGAAGCGGCTGCTGCGCCAGGCCCTGGCGCCGCTGCTGCCGCGCGAGGTGTTGAAGGGGCCCAAGCAGGGCTTCTCGATCCCGGTCGCGGCATGGCTGCGCGGGCCGCTGCAGGGCTTCGCCCGCGAAACCCTCTCCGCCGAGACGCTCTCCCGCCAGGGCTGGCTCGACCCCGCCGCGGTGACCCGCGTGCTCGACGACCACTGCGCCGGCCGCGAGGATCTCAGCCGCCAGCTCTGGGGCCTGCTCGCCTTCACGTTGTGGTTCGACCGCTACGCGTCGGCGTAGGCCCTTAGCCTGAGCGGGTGCCCGCCGGCGTCGAAGCCCTGCTCGCCTTCCTCCTCGCGGCGATCCTCGCGCTGCTGCTGGTTCCCGTAACCGATCGGGTCGCGCGGCGGATCGGCGCGATCGACCTGCCCGACGGCGGCCGTTCGCTGCACGCGGCGCCGACCCCGCGGCTCGGCGGCCTGGCGATCTTCGTCGCCGTGCTCGCCGCGGCGCTGATCTTCCTGCCCTGGGACGCGGAGACGCGGGCGATCGTCGCCGGCGCCGCGGCGATCACCGCGGTCGGCATGCTCGACGACGTCTACGAGCTCAACGCCGCGGCGAAGCTGGCGGGGCAGACGGTCGCGGTGATCCTGCCGGTCTCCGCCGGCGTCACCGTCGACAGCTTCACCGTCCCTTTCCTCGGCCAGCTCAACCCCGGCTCAGTCGAGCTGCTCGGCCTGCCCGGCAGCGGCGCGATCGACCTCGGCGACGTCGGCACCGTGATCGGCATCGTCGCGATGATCAACGTGATCAACCTGATCGACGGCGTCGACGGGCTCGCCGCCGGCGTCTGCGTGATCTCCGGCGTCGCCCTGGCGGTGATCGCGCTCTCGCTCGACCGCAACCCCGCCGGCGTGCTCGCCGCGCTCACCGCCGGCGCCGCGCTCGGCTTCCTCCGCCACGGCTTCCCGCCGGCGAGCACCTTCATGGGGGACACCGGTTCCAATCTGCTCGGCTTCCTGCTCGGCGTCGTCGCCGTGCAGGGCGCGCTGAAGACGAACGCGGTGATCGCCCTCTTCCTGCCCCTGATCATCCTCACCGTGCCGATCCTCGACACCGGCTTCGTCGTCGCCAAGCGGCTCAAGTACAAACGGCCGATCTACAAAGCCGATCGCTGGCACTTCCACCACCGGATGGCCAACATCGGCTTCTCGCAGCGGCGCACGCTCGCCTACCTCTACGGCTGGACGCTGGTCATGGCGGCGCTGGCTCTTGCCCTGCGCTTCGTTCCCTACAGCGACAACCACGGTCACTTCGACGCCCTCTGGACGGCGGTGATGGCCGCCTTCGGCCTGCTCGCGCTCGCCGCCAGCGTCTACCTGATCTACGTGCTCGAGATCCTCAAGCTGCGCCGCTTCAGCCGGATCGATCCCGAGACCGGCGAATTCGAGGCGCTGCAGGAGTAAGAGCGCGCCGTGACTTTGTGCGAGGTTGTTACAACCGGCACGAAGTGGCTCTAGAAAGCGGATCGACGGCCCGTTGAGGTATAGTCCGGCTTCCGCTCGCCCGACCGTGCGCCGGGCCTGAAAGCGGGTTTATGTCTCCTCCCAAGCATGTCGATCTCGTGGTGCTAGCCGCCGCCCTGGCCGTGTTCGCAATCGGGGGTCTGCCCCTGGCCGGTTACGCCGTCGCGGCGGCCGCCTGGCTCGCCCAGCGCGGGGTCCAGACGCTCGCCGGCCGCCGCGCCGCCGCCGAGCTCGCCGCCGGCAATCGCCAGCGGGCGATGGGCGTGGTCGCCGCGACGACGCTCGGCCGGGTCTGGCTGATGGCGACCGCGGCGCTGCTCGCCGGGGTGGTCGAGCGCGAAGCCGGCCTCGCCGCCGCCGTCACCCTCGCCGTCCTCTTCACCGTCTCCTTCGCCGCCCAGGGCATCGCCCACCTGTTCGAGCCGGAGGGGGGCAGGATCGCGTGAGCACCAAGAGCAAAGTCCTGATCGGCCTCGGCTCCTACCTGGCGCTGGCGATCCTGTTGCTGCTGGTCTTCGGCAGCGCCGGCAAGAACGAAGCCTTCCAGCCGCAGAACGAGTTCAAGCTCGAACCGTGGATCTCGATCCACCTCGGCAGCATCGACTTCAGCTTCAACAAGGCGGTCCTCTACCTGCTGCTGGCGAGCGGGCTGACGATCTTCACGATGACCTGGATCTCGCGCCGCATGGCGCAGAAACCGAACCGGGTGCAGACCGCGGTCGAGGTCGCCTACGACCTGACCAAGAACAACATCACCGGCGGCAACCTCGACCACGCGACCGCGGTGCGCTGGTTCCCCTTCCTCGGCGCGCTCTTCTTCTTCATCTGGTTCTCCAACATCATCGGCTTCCTGCCGCTGCCGATCAACACCGAGCACACGGTCGACATCTTCGGCCTGCAGCTGCCGGCCTTCGCCCTCTACGCCGCGACCGCCAACCTCTCGATCCCGCTGGTGCTGACGCTCGTCGTCTGGATCGCCTACCACGTCGAAGGGATCAGGGCCAAGGGCCTGTTCAAGTACCTGGCGAGCTGGCTGCCGCCCGGCCTCGAGGACATGAACCCGGTCGCCAAGGGCTTCATCTTCGTGATCGAGGCGATCTCGCACTTCGCCCGGCTGATCTCGCTCTCGGTACGACTCTTCGCCAACATCCTCGCCGGCCACCTGCTGCTGCTCTTCATGGGCGGCGGGCTGGCCGTTCTGCTCGGGATCGCCGCGCTCGGCGCGCTGACCTTCCCGCTCGCCTTCTTCTTCTTCATCCTCGAGGTGGGGCTGATCGCCACCCTGCAGGCGTTTATCTTCTCGACCCTCACCGCGATCTACATCGGCGGCGCGACCGCCGCCAGCCACTAATGACCAAAGGAGAGCTGTAAGCAAATGGACCTGTCCCCAGTAGTCGCCGCGATCTCCGACGAAGGGATCGAAACGGCCGGCAGGGCAATCGCCCTCGGCGTCGGCGCCGGCCTCGGCTCGATCGGCGCCGGCATCGGCATTGGCTTCATCTTCGGCAAGGAGATCGAGTCGGTCGCCCGCCAGCCGGAGATGAAAGACGAGCTGCAGAGCATCCGCTGGCTCGGCTTCGCGCTGACCGAGGCGGTCGCCTTCTACACCTTCATCTTCGGCCTGATCGCCTTCTTCCTCTAGGCCGGCGAACGTGGAGCTACTCGGCCACATAGCGGGTTTCATCCCCCTCGCGGCGGAGGCCGCCGAGGAAGAAGGCGGCAGCTTCCTGGTCTCGCCGGGCCTCGGCCTGATGATCTGGACGCTGGTCCTCTTCCTGTTCACGATGTGGGTGCTCAGCAAGCTCGCCTTCCCGAAAATCCAGGAGGCGCTCGACAAGCGCGCGAAGACGATCGCCGAGTCGATCGAGGCCGCCGAAAGGCAGCGCAGGGAGTCCGACGAGCTGCTCGAGGAGTACCGCGGCCGGCTGGCCGAGGCGCGCGAGCAGGCGGACGACATCATGGCCCGCGCCCGCAAGGCGGCCGAGACCGCGGAAGCGGAGGCGGCCAGCTCCGGCAAGGAGAAGCGCGACGAGCTGGTGGCGGCGGCGAAGCGCGACATCGAGGCCGAGACGCGGCGCTCGCTGGAGCAGATCCGCCGCGAGGTCGCCGACCTGACCGTGCTGGCGACCGAGAAGGTGACGCGCAAGACGCTCACCCCCGACGATCAGCGCCGCCTGGTCGAGGAGGCGCTGAGCGAGGTCGACTTCACCTCGCTCTCGGGAGCGGAGAGCTAGGACGATGCAGGACCCGGCACGCGTATACGCCGAATCGCTCTTCGAGGTGGCGAGGGCGAAGGGCAAGCTCGACCCGATCGGCGAGGGCCTCGGCCAGCTCGCCGACGCGGTCGACGCGAGCCGCGACCTGCAGGTCTTCCTGTTCAGCCCGCACTTCACCTCGGCCGAGAAGAGCGAGGGCCTGCGCCGCGCGGTCAGCGGCGCCGAGCCGGAGCTGACCAACTTCCTCGAGCTGCTGGTCGAGAAGCACCGCATGCCCGAGGTCTTCCGCATCCGCCGCGAGTTCGAGGAGCTGTGGAAGAAGGAGCGGCAGCGGATCGACGTAACCGTTACCAGTGCGACCGAGCTCGACCCGGCGGTGGTCGAGAAGATCGGCGGAGAGATCGAGCGCCAGACCGGCCAGACGGTCGACCTGGCGAGCCGCGTCGACGAGGAGATCCTCGGCGGCATCGTCCTGCAGGTAGGCAA
>Ga0210111_1000057_pt1 | contig 25463 bp, 20 predicted proteins | sample China_Galinas_PW_6_FD_185520 | JGI IMG/M metagenome (GOLD analysis project Ga0210111, IMG submission 185520) | Wetland microbial communities from San Francisco Bay, California, USA, that impact long-term carbon sequestration - China_Galinas_PWC_D2... | ecosystem: Environmental > Aquatic > Marine... | reverse complement strand
TATCCGAATCAACGCCCGCGCCTGGTCATGACCCGAGGCAGGAGCCCAGTGCGGTAACGCCGCACGCTGGGATCTGTGGAGGGGGTCCCGGGCAACCGGGATTCCTACTCCGACCGGAGGGCGGCGGTTGGGATTTTCAGCCGCCTGTGAGGCCTACGTCGGCTGCGATGGCGGTGATGGCGGTGATGCAGTGTTCGACGTGTTCCGCCAGCGGCAACCCGATCAATACGGCGCCTTCGTGAATGTCCTCTCTGGAGACCGCGGCCGCAAAGGACTTTTGTTTGAGCTTCTTCACGATGCTCTTGGCCTTCATGCCCTCCATTCGCTCGGGGCGGACCAGCGCTGCGGCGTAGATGAAACCGCATAGCTCGTCGACGGCAAACAGCGTCTTGCGGATCGGGCGATCGCGCGGGTAGTCGTCGAGATTCCACGGCACGTGGGAGAGTACGGCCCCGACGATCTCCTCGTCAAAACCGGCTTCTCTGAGGATTTTGGCTCCCTCGCGCGTATGTTCCGGCGGCCCGGTCCAGCGTTCATAGTCGAAATCGTGAAGAAGGCCGGCCATCCCCCAAACTTCCACATCGCCGTCCTGTCGCACAGCGTAGTGCCGCATGGCGGCCTCCACACATCGTCCGTGGCGGATGAGCGCCGGGTTTTTGGTGTATTCGTTCAGCAGTTTCCACGCCTTTTCTCGGTTCATGTTCGCCTCTCTTTTGACCTGATGGAAGCACCGTGTATGATCGTACGGATAACCCGCTTTCCGTCCAATGTCGCATTCGAGAGGAAGCGTTTTGAGGAATCGAAGTCGGGCGAAGTTCGATGCAGCCGAACTGGGTGTCGTCCTCAGCTACTACGACCTCGGCGTGCTCGAATCCATCACGGAGTTCCACCGCGGTTCGAGCCGCAGTCCCAAGGTCGGCATTGTGTCGGAAAAAGGGAAGTTCCTTCTCAAGCGCCGCGCGACCGACCGTGCACTCCCGGACCGCGTCCGTTTTTCCCACCGCGTGCAGCGTCATCTCGCCGATGCAGAATTTCCGCTGCCGAAGCTCGTCCCCACGCGGGACGGCGACACGACCATCGTACAAATTCGCGAACACATCTATGAGATGTTCGAGTTCATCGCCGGGCAGCCGTACGAGCGCACCGTGGACGAGGCGCGCAGCGCGGGCGAGCTGCTGGCGCGATTCCATGTGCATACGAGGTCCTTCGACGAGGACGGCAAGCTGCGCTCGCCGCGCGGCGACTACCACGACTCGCCGGGTGTTCGCACGGGTCTGTTGACGATCGAGTCCACGCTCAGCTCGCACGAGAGCTTCGCCGGGAATGAGCAGGAGCTGTCGGAATTGGTGCAGACACTCTTGCTCGCTTATGACCGAGCCGCGGCCGCGGCGAATCGTTTCGGTTTGCAAGACCGCAATGAGCGCATCGTCCATCTCGACTGGCATCCCGGAAATCTGCTGTTCAAAAAGCAGCAGGCCATCGCCGTGATCGACTACGATTCGGTCAGGCGGTCGAAGCGCGTGCTCGATGCCGCGAACGGCGCCCTGCAGTTCTCGATGCTCGCCGGCGGCGACCCGGTGACCTGGCCCGATGACCTCGATGTGGAACGGTATGCCGCCTTTCTCAGCGGCTACGAATCGCTGGCACCGTTACGCGAGAAGGACTACGAGTGCATCCCCAACCTGATGGCCGAGGCGCTGGTGGCGGAGTGCGTACCGCCGATCACGCGAACGGGCTCCGTCGGGCGTTGGGCCGGGTATCGCGTGCTGCGGATGGTGCGGCGGAAAATAAACTGGCTAATGACCCACGCCTCGGAACTCGTGCTCCGCACAACACCCAAGTGACGGTCGCCGCCCGAGAACTTGCCGCGTATCTCGTTGGGGCCGGGTGCCCCATTCATTGCGAAGCAATGGGTGGGGGACGAGGACGCGTGCAGTGTATCCGTCCCCCATCCTTCGCTAATGCAAAGGATGGGGCACCTGCATAGCTCTTTCACCCATGACGTACCGGATCGGCCGTGATGGGTGGTCGATGTCGTCTTCTGCCGTTATAATCGTGCCGTGACGAAAATGAGTGCCTATCAATTCGCGGTGGAACTCGCCCGGGTGGCCCATGACAACAAGGCCGACGATGTCGTGGCGCTGGACGTGCGCGGTGTGAATCCGGTGACGGACTTCTTGGTCATCGCCACAGGGACGTCGGAGCGCCAGATGCGCGCCGTCGCCGATCGGGCCGTGGAATATGGTGCCAAGGTCGGCGAAAAGCCGTACGGACTCAGCGGATACGATGGCGGCACCTGGATTCTGGTCGATTTTGTGGACACCGTGTTCCACATCTTCGCACGGGCCTACCGTTCCTACTACGACCTCGAACTACTCTGGGGGGATGCGCCACGCCTCGAATGGGCCCGTAGCGAGTCGGCGTAGCTCACCGCGGGGTGGCATGGGCAAACTCGTTTGCCCGTGAGATGCGACGCGAGCCACGGGCGAGTTGTCGCTTGCCTCCCGATGCGGCGTCCGTTACGCACGGTCAATCAGGAGATTCCAAGGCTTGAAATCCATTCAGTGTGAACTTAGCCGAAGGATCGGTTGTGCTCTGGCGGAAATAGGGATCGAGGGCGATCCGCTTTTGTTCGAGGCACAGGACCGGAAATTCGGCGACTATCAGTCAAACTGCGCCATGGGCATCGCCAAGAAGGCCGGAAAGAAGCCGCGCGAGGTCGCTCAGGAGCTGATCGACCGTCTGGACGTCGGCGATCTTTCGGATCCACCGGAAATCGCCGGCCCGGGATTCATCAATTTTCGCATCAAGCCGTCGTACCTGGCGGCGAATCTGGCCGCCATTCCGCCCGCCACCGATCCCGTCGGGGCGCGGCTTGGCATCGATCCGGAAGAGAATCCACAGACCGTGGTGGTCGATCTGTCCGGCCCCAACCTGGCCAAGGAGATGCACGTCGGGCATCTGCGCAGCACGGTCATCGGCGACTGCGTCGCGCGCTGTCTCGAATTCATGGGGCACAGGGTGTACCGTGAAAACCACGTCGGCGACTGGGGTACCCAGTTCGGCATGCTGGTGGCACACCTGAAACACGTGCGTCCGGACGTGGCGGAAAACCCGGACGACCTGGTCATCAGCGATCTCGAGTCATTCTACATCGACGCCAAGGCCCGCTTCGATTCGGACGAGGCGTTCAAGGCCGAGTCGCGCGAGACCGTGGTTGCCCTGCAGCAGGGCGATCCGCAGACGCGAAAGATCTGGAAGGCGTTCTGCGATGAGTCGTTACGCCACTGCCACGCCATTTACAATCGGATGAAGGTAGAGCTTGAGGACCGCGGCGAAAGCTACTACACCGAGTGGATGCAGGACTTGGCGCGGCGCCTGGAGGCCATGTGTGCGGAAGGAGAGGATTCTGCGGTCAGAATCAGCGACGGGGCGCTTTGTATCTTCATGGACGGATTCAAGACGCGCGACGGCGAACCGCTACCTTTGATCGTGCGCAAAAAGGACGGGGGCTTCAATTATGCCTCGTCGGATTTGGCGACGATCCTTCACCGGGTGGAAGAGCTGGGCGCCCGGCGCATCATCTACGTGGTCGGTCTGCCGCAAAAACAGCACTTCGAAATGGTATTCGCGGCCGCGCGCAAGGTCGGCTGGGTGTCGGACGATGTGTCGATGATCCACATGGGATTCGGCAGTATGCTCGCGTCTACGGGTAAGCCCTTCAAGACGCGAGAGGGCGGTACGGTCAAGTTGAAGGGGCTGCTGGACGAAGCGGTTTCGCGGGCGCGGCAAGTGGTAGAGACGCAGCTAGCCGACGACGAAGAGGGTCAACGGCCGTTTTCCACCGATGAAGTGGACAACATTGCGGAAACGGTGGGGATGGCCGCCGTGCGCTATTTCGACTTGTCACATTCACTCGCCAGTGACTACAAGTTCGACCTGAATCACATGTTGTCGCTTGAAGGCAACACGGCACCGTACATGCTCTACGCCTACGCGCGGGTCCGTTCCATTGGCCGGAAGGCGGGCGTTGATTTTGCCGAAGTATCAACGGCTGATCCGCTGGTGATCGAGCACCCGGCCGAGGTCGCCTTGGCGCTAAAGCTCGCCCAGTTTCGCGACACAATCGACACCCTGGTCCGCGACTTGAAACCGAATCTGCTAACCGAGTATCTCTTCGAGTTGGCAAAGACGTTCAGCCGTTTCTACGACAAGAAGATCGGCGTACGCGTGATCGACGCGTCACCCGAGTCCGTACGTCTCTCTCGCCTGCGATTGTGCGATCTGACAGCACGGACATTGGCGCTCGGACTGGGCCTGCTAGGTATCGAGACGTTGGAGCAGATGTAGTGATCCCGTTTGTAATGATCTCTGGGAGGCTACGAGGTTGGCAGATCACTGGCGAGGCCGTGAATAGCTTCGAGTCGAAAACGGCGCCGAGTGCCTTGGTCATCCTCGTACTGCTTGCTTCATGAACGCGATTCTACACTCCTGACGACGGCATGTGCGATCTGCGACAGGATGAACAGCGTCGTCCGTTCAAGTTCTGGGACGCTACGTGCAACAGACATGAGGCGTTCGGCGAATCGATATATAGTGCACGGCCCGCTAGGCAGCCGCCGCCATTCCGCAGGACCTACTGTGATTTCTGCCGTTGGCTCTATCCGCGTCATGATGAGCGCGCTCATCATGACGCGGATAGAACACTCCGCACGTCTGCTGTGCTAGGGTTGGTGTGGCATAGGCTCGTCACCCGATAGACCCCACTGGATTGCCCAGCCGTTCCCGTGCCGGACAGCATGCGCACTTGGTCTGCCGGAGGATGTCAGAATGTACCAAGTTCCATTTGATGGTCGCCAAACTGCGAAATCGTCGCGCCCATCGCCGTCGAAATCCGCGGCAGTCGCCCGATCGCCAGCAAGACCCCATTGGAGCTCGCGAGGCAAGGGACTGCCAGGACCACGATTCTCAAAAAACGTCCAATACCCGGTCACTTCGTCCCAAACGACCGCGTCGCTACGCCCGTCTCCGTCGATGTCCGCCGTGACGGGGCGGCCGTCATCGTCCCCGGCAACGCCAAAGTACTGTCTTTGACCTGTCCGGGAACTCCGATACTGCCAGTTGTAGCTGTGACGGGACTTGATTACGAATGCCGGGTCAGCCATCCCATCATTGTCGTAGTCGGCAGGTGCCAGAAATATCGCATCCACTGCCGGATTGGTGGCCGGTCGGAACCACAAGTTCCGGATTCGAAGGTCGTGGGTCTGGCGGATGATCCACCGGTTTTCGGATGCGCGGTAGACCGCCAAATCGGTCCTGCCGTCCCCATCGTAATCTGCCGGGACAGGTTCGTCGCCAACACGCCCGACCTGTATGCGATAGAATGCGGAGCCGTTCGAACTGAGCACGTAGAAGCTCGCTTCGTGCGGGCGATAGACACAATACCCGGCGCGTCCATCTCCGGAGAAATCACCCGCAAAGGGCACGTCCCCCGGCAGCCCCCACTGGCGAATGCAGCCAATCCAGAACGGTGAAGCTGGGGACCGGCAGACCCCACCGCTCCGAAGGATATACCAATTTCCCTCTCTCGGTCGCCAAACGACCGGATCATCCCTCCCGTCCCCATCGTAGTCGGCGGGGATTGCGCCCGCCGTCGCGACGGCATTGGTGACCAATATACCCAGGATCAATGTTTGTTGAATGTACTTCATCACAACTCCTTTCCGTCTGTACGCAGTCACCGCCTTCGTCCGCTCGCGACACCACGGGCTAAATATGTCCGATAGACGGCTTCGTCCTTGTTTTCCCCTGTGCTAATACGAGTCTCGACCCCCATTTTTTCGAAGCGCACGAAATTGACGCGTCGACGCGTAAAGTATGAAGACCAGATTTGCGCAACACGTTCTGCTTGTGATTCTCCATCAGGCATCGAGTTATCGCAGGAACCTTGGCTGGGGGAACGCCAGAGAGCCACTGGAAACGCCGCATCCAAAGATTATCTAAGGGAGAATTGGTTCTGAAGAATCGAGCTTCTGAGTCGTATCAGTGCATAGGACGGTTGTCTTGACGAGTTTGGGTGGGGTCCGAGCCACGTCTATTTGTGGCGTTCCTGGATCAGCCCAGTTTCGACGCCGTGTATGCAGTGATGGAGCCCCAAACCATGGGTGCAGGCGCGACACGGTGGGCACTCAAGATACTAATGCACATCATCGTCGATCTGCGTGACGACCCGTGTGCCCCTGCCCGGCGAGTCTCGAGGATCGCCCCGGACGGATCAGAGGAGTTTGAGCGGCTCTTTCAACGGTTCCGACAAACCTTGCCCGTTGATGCACGCAATGTTCTTGATCTGCGCATACGTGGTTACATCAGCCACTCGATCGCGCAATTGCTTGGTATGCGGCGCAGAGAAGTGAAGAAGTATCTTGAACACTGTGTTGATAGCGTTCTTGCTTTCTGCGGCGCGCCAAGTCATCGGGTGCCTTGAGGTAGTCGTGGTAATTTGGCGAGATTGGGGCTTCCCGTCGTAGCGTGTCCGCGTCTCGTGACAGCGAACCCACAACAAGCGTCCCTGCTCTCGCCATTTTTCGGTATTTTCCCTCGAAATGAGAGGAATGGTAGTCGTAAGAGTCTATAGTGGGTTTGGCCTGCACGATCCCGGGAGGACCCAAATGGCTGTGGATCCGCTAAACACGCGTAACATCCGGCGATTCCAGAAGACGAAAGACCCGTCCCTCCGGGACGACCTTGTTGCGGCTGTCCTACGCGAAGTAGCCGTTCGCATCCGATCTGAAGCTCGACGCCTGCAACTCTCGACCCACACGGGGCAGGAGGCGATGCACAAGGCCATCGAAAAGGTCAATGACGGTGCTCCAAGCGTACACGACAGAAGACATTTCGTCAACGTCATCATGCTGACGTTCCGACGCCAGCTACTGGACTTCAGGAGAAGTAAGCGGAGACGCCTAGCGCGCGAGATTTGTATGACGGACATTTGGGCTCATAATTCACACTCCGAATATGCCAGCACGTCTACCGAGCCTGCCGTTTCGGACGGGTATGCAGACCCGGCCGAGCCCATCATGTCTGCGGAAATCCGTGATTGCCTTACCGTCGCGATGGATCGTCTCCCGGAGGACGTGTTTGAGGCCGTTTACCTTCGATATTTCGAAAGCCTGTCACTCACCGAGATCGCGAGCATCCAAGGTTGCGCGTTGTCGACGGTGCATAGGCGAGTCAATCGTGCCGTCGATATCCTCCGTAGCGAGTTCAGCCCATGACGAACTGGTCTGCCAGTGAAGATCTTGATGCTCTTCCTAAAGAGGAGCGAGAACGGATTATCGAAGTCCTCAATCAGTTAGAAATGCTATACGTCAATGATCCACCGGATCTCACACGGATCGGCATTTTTCTCGAATCGAGCGGTTTCCATGCATGGAGCGAAACGGCGCAGGCAGCGTGCCTGCGAAGGGTCATCTACGACTATCTTGGTCATAGCTTCGAACGGCTTGGACGCGTATTGGAAGAAGGCGCGTTCGACGACCTTTGCAGGCCCCCTACGTTGCAAAAAGCTCGCAACGAGGCCTTCGGACGCTTTCGCGAAGAGAAGAGCGGCGGTGTTGACGGACAGTTCGGGGAGCCGCGGAGCGAAGACCTCCCATTTCCTTCGATCGAGGGATTCGCCATCGTAGACCTTTTGGCGAGGGGCGGGCAGAGCCAAGTTTATCGGGCCGTCCGGGACTCGGATGACCATGAAGTGGTCCTGAAGATCATTCGGCTTTCGGACCTGGCGGAGGATCGGGCACGCGAAGCCATCAGCCGGGCGAAGCGTGAGATTGAGATCCTCAAGACGGTTGAAGATGTCCGAATTCCGAGAGTCTACGACGCGGGCGTTACCGAGCACGAGCGATATTTTTGGATAGCGATGGAGTCGTTGCACGGTGAACCGATCACGGAATTCTGTGAGGAAGAGGAGTTACCGCTCGAACGTGTCCTCGCATTATTCTCGAAGGCCTGTGATGGCCTGCATGCGGCGCACCGGGAGGGGGCCGTCCATCGTGATCTCAAACCAGCCCATGTCCTGGTCTCTGAAGATCACGAAGTGCACGTAATCGACTTTGGGTTAAGCGCGCTCTTCCCCATAACCGGTGGACCGAACGACACGACGATCACGGTGGTTACGCGACCTGGAGGACTCCTCGGTACACCGGCATACATGTCGCCGGAGCAGGCACAGAGTCAGACCAACCTGGACCGGCGTACCGACGTGTACTCACTTGGCGTGATTCTCTTCGAACTCATTTGTGGTAGCCTTCCTTATCCTGTCTTCAGGAGCCCAGACGAAAGACTGGCTGACCGTGAGATCTTGAACAACATCATTGAGCGCGAACCGACCGATCCGATGAAACTGCGGAACCGCAGCCGGTTTGGAAAGCAGATCACCAGAGAGATTAGTACTGTTCTCCTTAAGGCGTTGGAGAAGCAGCCTGAGAACCGCTATGCCACTGCCGAGGATCTGGCGACGGAAGTCCGGCGGCTGATAAATGGTGAACCTCCATTGGCCTTGAAGGGCTATTGGAACCGGAAACTTGCAGCAGCCATACGGCGCAGGCGCATTAGTATTGCCGCTGGATTTGTAATTATCTTGCTTGTCCTGGGTTGGGCCTTGCACGCCACCCGTTTATCGCGGCGCGAGCGTGAAGCCAAAGAGCAAACAATCGCTGCCCTCGGCCGCGAAACTGCAGCACGGAAGCAATCGGACGCCGAGCGTGAGCGTGCGGACCGCGAGGCCACTACGAAACAAGAGATTCTGATGTTTCTTCGGACTACTCTGATGTCTATCGATCCCGATGTTGCCCGGGGTCGAGATACCACCATCTTGCGCGAAATGCTGGATAATACCGCTGCCCGGGCCGCGACCGAGTTGGCGGACCGGCCCGGCGTCGAGGGTTACGTGCAACACATCCTTGCGCGGTCTTACCAATCCATCGGTCTATACACAGTGGCGGAAACGCATATTCGAAGGGCGATCGAGCAACTGCGGCAGGCTCATGATGATCATGCCGACGAAATCTTACAAGCCCAGGTGGATCGTTCGAGTCTCCTGAGCGATCTCGGACGCTATCGCGAAGCCGCGGACCTGGCCCGGGAGATAATCGAGTCCTTCGAGGAGCACGATAGACCTTCCGACAAATGGACTCACCAGGCCGCCACGAATCTGGCCCTTGCGCTGAAGTACCTCGGTGACTTCGAAGAGGCTGACGAGTGGTACCGTTTTGCGCTTCGCGTTGTCGAGGAATGTTCCGACGAGAAGGGCGCAATCGACTCCTTGTCAAACATCGCGGCGCTGCGCCGGGCAGAAGGACGTCTTGACGAGGCGGAGACGATTCTCCGCGATGTCGTCGAACGCCAGCGATGTATACACGGTGACGTGCATTCCGCGACCTTAACCGCGCTGAATAATCTCGCGCAGGTGCTTAGTGCTCGTGGGCAGACCGCAGAGGCGCAGGCGATACTTGATGAGATTACGACGACCATGATCGAGCACTTTGGGCTGGATCATCCCGAAACCCTCAAGCTGGTCAACAATCTAGCGACGGAGGAGTTCCGTGGGGGCGATCTTGCGCGCTCGGAAGTTCGCATGCGACGCGTCGCTTCGGCCGCGGAGGAGACTCTGGGGGCAGAGCATCCGAACACACTCCTTTTCAAAGCGAATCTTGGGTACATCCTGTTAATGCGCGGGCAGTTCGACGAAGCCGACCGGCTGCTGCGCATCGTCGGCAGGGGAACCATGGCGGCAACACCCGAGGCGGCGAATCGGAGACTCAAATATGCGCAGCTCCTCACAAGTCTAGGATACAAGGACGAGGCCGAACGCATGTTGCTGTCCATCCTTGACGGAATCGGGCAGCGTCTGCCGAGCGATCACGAAATCGTCCTCGGCTGTCAGGCTGCGCTTGCCCAGCTCTATCACTTTGACGAGCGGTACGAGGAGGCTGAGGTGCTTTTTAACGAAGTCCTTGCCGCGAGGCGTAGAACCCTGGGCGACTCGCACCCGCATACGCTGACGACCATGAACAACCTGGGCACGCTTTATGCAGACATGGGTAAGCTGTCTCAAGGTCTCGATATGTTGTCCAAGACCGTGGAAGTGCGACGGCGCACGCTTGGAGATGGTCATCCAAGCACGATGGCATCGGAGTACAACCTCGCCCGCGTTTTCATGGAGCAAAAGCGTTTCACTGATGCCGAGGTCGCCTTGCGTAACAACTTGAAGGCCCATCAGAACATATTCGGGGAGAATGATTGGCGCACCTATGTAGTCATGGGCAAGCTGGGCCAGTGCCTATCAGAGCAGGCGAACTATGACGAAGCTGAGCCGATCCTGTTGAAGGCCTACGAGGGGCTTTGCCGCACGCTTCCTGCAGGACATCCAAATCGTAAGACGGCCACAGAAGTGAGGCGTTATCTAGCGGAGCTATACCATCACATGGGCAAGGGTGATCTAGAAGAACAATACGAACGCCCAGAGGATGACGCAGCAATGCCACAGGACCGACCGACCTCCGCTCCATCACCCTGAGAAACGCAGGCGCATACCCAAATGGTTTTCAGAGCCGATCGCGAAAGACGCCCATCGACGGGCGTGTTGACTGGATGGGTATCGAGGATGTCGCCGAGAAATCTCGTTGGTTGCGCGCACAAAACCTCACCCGTATTAAACACCAACAGGAATCAACCGGGACAGAGACGACCTACGTACCCTGGTAGGGCAGCAGGGCCATGAACCTGGCGCGCTTCAGCGCCATCTTGAGCGACTTCTGCTCCTGGGCGGTCGTGCCGGCGCGCTTGCGCGACATCAGCTTGCTGCTCGACGTCAGGAACTTGCGCAGAAGCTCGACCTCTTTGTAGTCCACGATCGGCCCGACCCATTCCTGGTTGCCGCGATCCGGAAAGCGTCGCGATGTGTGGTACGCGTTGCCGACGTTTTTCTTTTGGAAAGCCATGCTCGAGTTTCTCTCTGCTACCTGGTTCCTTGCGCCGCGGGCCGGTGACCGGTGTCCTGCATCATCCACTCGTTGATTGCTTCCGGCGCTACTACGAACGCGTGGTCGTCACCCGCATACGGATGCTCTGGCCCCACACGATACGAACCGGCTATTCTAGCCCGGCAGACGCAGGTCGCAAGTCCCACTCCAACGCGTGTTCAAATCGGAATCCGTGGTAGTCACGGAGGCGGCTCTCGGGGGACCCCGATAGCGGTCGGGGTTCGAAGCCATGGGTGGAGCAAAGGCCGCCCCGACGTGCACTTCGCTGCAACCTGTGGATATCGGCGCCCTCCGCCTGTACCGCCCTGGATGGGCGGAGGATGAATGGTACGGGACCTTCGGGCTCGTCAATCTGCACGTAGTCCCTTGTCGATCGCCTCGTCAGGGAGATTCGATGCTCGACCAAGCAATCACAGGACACTAGATGGGCGACTTTCGCTCCCATTCCGATCAACTGCGAAGTTATATTTCCGGGAATCGTGGCCCAGAACCGATCTGTAGGCGCAAGAACGAAAAAAAAATCTGCGAAACGAACCCATTTGAAAGTCTCAGTTCAACTCCGAATCCCCAGGCCAACTGCCATGGTTGCTCGTATGCGGGCTGGAATTGTGCGGCCGGTTCCGCCCGCTGCATGGTGCTGGCGCAGTTTTGGTGCAGGCCTCGCGCCACACAACGATGCACGCCTACGGCGTTCGATTACCAACGGTGCCCGGGGTATGTTTTGACCACATGCTGAAACCGCCGTACAATGGCCTTTCTGTCGCCTTAGGGGCGATTTTGAGGTCGAGTGACCATGCCGCCGAATCATCGAAAAAGAGGAAAATCATGCCTTCAACGACTATGAGTAACGCTTTCGGGTCGCGATCGACGCTCGCGACGGCCGGTGGAGATGTCCAAATCTACAAGCTCGACGCCTTGGCAGCCGCAGGGATGGGGGACGTTTCCCGCCTTCCGTACAGCATTCGGGTGCTCCTCGAAAGCGTGCTACGAAACGTCGATGGCGTGCGGATCCGGGAAGACGACGTCAAGACGGTCTGTTCGTGGGCGGACGGGGCAGCCGGTACTGCGGAAATACCCTTCTCTCCGGCCCGAGTGCTTCTACAAGACTTTACGGGCGTGCCCGCGGTGGTCGATCTGGCCGCCATGCGCGATGCCATCCAACGGCTGGGCGGCGATCCCAAGAAGATCAACCCGCAGATTCCCGTGGATCTGGTGATCGATCACTCCGTGCAGGTGGACGCCTTCGGCTCTTCGGATGCGATCCAGATCAACGCCGACCGCGAGTTCGATCGCAACCGCGAGCGCTATGAGTTCCTGCGCTGGGGGCAAAAAGCGTTCGCCAATTTCCAAGTGGTGCCGCCCGCGACGGGCATCGTACACCAGGTGAATCTGGAACGGCTGGCGATGGTAGTGGCCCTTCGCGAGGTCGGCGGCAAACGCGTGGCCATGCCCGACAGCCTCGTCGGCACCGACAGCCATACCACAATGATCAACGGTCTTGGCGTGGTCGGGTGGGGCGTCGGCGGGATCGAGGCCGAGGCCGTCATGCTGGGCCAGCCGATTTCGATGCTCTTGCCGGAGGTCATCGGCTTTCGCCTGACTGGAAGGCTGCCCGAGGGTGCCACCGCGACGGACCTGGTGCTGACTGTGACGGAATTGCTGCGGGCGAAGGGTGTTGTCGGCAAATTCGTCGAGTTTTATGGCCCCGGCTTGGCCAGTATGAGCCTGGCCGATCGCGCGACGGTCGCCAACATGTCACCCGAGTACGGCGCCACGATGGGTTTCTTTCCCGTGGATGAAGAGACGCTGAATTACCTCCGCCGGACCGCGCGAAGTGACGAGTTGGTGGATCTGGTCGAGCGATATACAAAAGAACAGGGGCTCTTCCGCACGGATGATGCGCCGGATTTGGTCTACACAGATACGCTCTCGCTGGATATTTCTACGGTGGAGCCTTGTTTGGCCGGTCCCAAGCGGCCGCAGGATCGAGTGACGTTGTCGCAGATGAAATCATCGTTTGCGACGTCTCTGCGTGCGCCGGTCAACGAGCGCGGCTTCGCGCTTGATGAGGCGGCGATCAAGCGGACCGTCGATTACCGGTCGAACGGTGACGCCGCCCCGATGGGACACGGTGCCGTCGTGATCGCGGCGATTACGAGTTGTACAAACACGTCGAACCCGTCGGTCATGATCGCCGCGGGCTTGGTGGCCAAGAAGGCGTGTGAGAAAGGGTTGAAGGTCAAGCCGTATGTCAAGACCAGTCTTGCTCCGGGATCACGCGTTGTCACCGAGTATCTGCGTGCGGCCAAGCTGACACCTTTCTTGGATCAGCTTGGGTTCCAGACGGTTGGCTACGGGTGTACGACGTGCATCGGGAATAGTGGACCCTTGCCCGAGCCCGTGGCCGATGCGATCGGCAAGGGCGAACTGGTGGCCTCCGCGGTCCTCAGCGGGAACCGTAACTTCGAAGGTCGTGTACACGCGCTGGTCAAGGCCAATTACCTCGCCTCGCCGCCGCTGGTGGTGGCCTACGCCATCGCCGGGACCGTAGAGATCGACCTGACCTCCGATCCTCTGGCTACGGGTTCGGACGGTGCGCCGGTTTACCTCCGCGACATCTGGCCCACGCCGTCGGAGATCAACGAGGTCGTCGCGAAGTGCGTGACCGCCGATAAGTTTCGCGAGCAGTATGCAAACTTGTTCGATGGAAACGAGGAATGGAACAAGATCAAGAGTGTCGCCGGCGACACCTACGCCTGGTCCGAATCCAGCACCTACGTACAGAATCCGCCCTTCTTCGATGGGCTGAAGATGAAGGCGCTGCCGATCGGTCCGATCACCGGTGCCCGCGTGCTGGTGATGGTGGGAGATTCGGTGACGACGGACCACATTTCACCGGCCGGGGCCATCAAGCCCGACTCACCCGCCGGGCTTTTCCTTCAGGAGCGTGGTGTCCAACCGTATGACTTCAACAGCTACGGCTCGCGTCGCGGGAACGACCGGGTCATGACGCGCGGAACATTTGGCAACATCCGTTTGCGGAACCGACTTGCGCCCGGGACCGAGGGGGGGGTGACCATTCACCTGCCGAGTGGTGATCAGACCAGCATCTTCGAGGCGGCGCAGCGATACAACGAGACGCAGACGCCGCTCATCGTCCTCGCGGGCAAGGAGTACGGGACCGGTTCGTCGCGCGACTGGGCGGCCAAGGGCACGCTGCTGCTCGGGATTCGCGCGGTCATCGCCCAGAGCTTCGAGCGGATCCACCGCAGCAATCTCGTGGGTATGGGCGTATTGCCCCTGCAGTTTCGCGACGGCGAATCGGTCGAGTCGCTCGGACTTACCGGGCACGAAGAATTTGCCATCGAGGGTCTCAACGATCAGGTCGCGCCGCGACAGGAACTCACGGTCAAGGCGACGGATACCAAGACCGGCGAGGTACGATCCTTCCAGGTCATTTGCCGCATCGATACGCCGGTGGAAGTGGATTACTACCGGAACGGCGGGATTCTGCCGACCGTGCTACGCCATCTGGCGACGTCGTAGGCCTGGACTGCTGTGAAAGTCTGGTGCGTTGTCCCCCACTTATTGCTCCGCAATGAATGGGGCACCCTGATGCGCATGCCGCCCGGCGGCGAGAGCCCAGGAGTGTGCGGCGGAAGCTATTCTTCGGATGGCAGTAACACGGCGGGTGCGTCGTCGAGCCATTCCAGCGCTACCTTCGTGACATCTGGATCAAACTGCTTTCCGGCACACGATTGAAGTTCATTTCGGACGCGATCCACATCGAAGGCAGGTTTGTAGCTTCGCGGGGAGAACATGGCATCGATGGCATCGGCGACGGCCAGCACGCGGGCGCCGATGGGAATGTCCTCTCCCGCGATTCCGTCCGGATATCCGCCACCTTCGTACCGTTCGTGGTGATGGAGAATCAGTGGGCGCTCCGCGGCCAATAGCGAGATGTGTCCGAGAATGGCGAGCGCGGTTTCCGGGTGCTGCTTCACCACGTCGTATTCGGCGTCGGTGAGCGGGCCCGGTTTCGTCAATATGGCGTCCGGCACCCCGATTTTGCCGACATCATGGAGTAGCGCGGCTGCGCGGATCGTATCGATTTGTGCGGTCGGAAGACCAAGCCGGCGGGCGAACTCCTCGGCGTACGTGGCGACCGTGGCCGAATGGGCTCGCGTGTACGGGTCCTTCGCTTCGACCGCCGCGACCAAGGCCTGGACGGATTCGACGTAGGATTCGTTCAATCGCCTGGGCAGGCAATCAGGCCACCGCGACTCCACCCTATCGACGTCGTCCAGCAGATGGTCGTTTCTATCAGAATTCGTATGAAGAGTCTCTTGCACGTGCGTTACCCCCACTCCCTATCGACTTCGGTGGTTGGTTCGGTTAGCAGGAAGTGCTCTTGCACTGTGATTGCAGGTTATCAACCGTTGTCGCCGGCGGGACAAGGTCCGCGTGAATGATGCGGAAAAGGACTTCGCGGAAAATCGGACGAAAGTCATATTGCCACATTAGTGACAGTGCTATGTCACTTGAGGTTGATCGAACCGATAATCGATGTCGCGCCCCCAAATGGTCGCCACCAACACGTGGTGCGATAATCGCTCGTGAAGGTCTAGAATTCGATGAATGAAAACACGGAGTGTAGCAGCAGCACGACAAGCGAGCCCCAGAAAATGGTGAGCCCGACGTGGCGCGAGACGTCCGTCGAAGACGCTTTCGGACGCGCGCCGAGCACGTATCCGACGGCCGCAATCAAAAGCCCCTCTCCGGCCGCCTTCGCCAGTACCCAGCCGGATCCCAGCGGGAGAAACTGTCCGTCCGGACGGATCAACGCGAAGAAGTTGCGATAAAACGTCGAGACCGTCGTGTCCGGAGATACCATGAGGTAGGCGACCAAAGACGCAAAACAATTGGTGGCAAAGGCGACGGCCGTCAACAAGGGGCAGCCGATAACCAGAGACAGGGCGATGTTCCCATAAAGGTAGTCGGGCGGGCGAACGTGCAGGCTGCGCAAAGCGTCGAATTGCCGTGTCAGGCGGCGCGCCCCGACGTCGGCGGCCACCGCCGCGCCACATTTCCCCGCGATAAGCACGCCGACCAGCAGCGGTACTACCACGCGAAACGTGCTGTATCCCGTGGCCGCCAGAAACTCGTCTGTCAGCAACGGCATCATGACCTCAGTGTAGGGTACCCGGGAAAAAGAAAACGAGGTGAAGACAAAGCCCAGCATGGCGCCGGCCAGCGCGACATAGATGGTCGTGGTGCCCAGCGCCGCCATGCGAAGGTAGTGCCAGAAGTATCGGGCCTTCCATTTTGTGTGTCGCCACCCGCGACAAGCTGCCGCCGGCGCCGCCAGCACCGTCCACACGATTTCGCCCGGCGCTCGTGTCCACCGGAGCAGACGCTTTTGAATGCCGTCTATCGACTGTTCCAATGAGACGAAGCCGGTATCGTGAACGGAAGGAGGCTCTTCAAAAAAAACCCTTAGTTCGGATTCGGAAACCTCTCGCAATGCTGCTTTCCGATCGTCCAATAACATCAGACGAGGACGGTGTTTCAGGAACGGCGCAAAGTCATGCGTGACCACGACAGTCGTTTTGCCGTGCTTGCTATGTGTTTCCGCAATGAGATCAGCGACATCCTGGGCGCGGAAGGGATCGAGACCGGCCGTCGGTTCATCGAATAGAAGTAGATCCGGTTCGGCCGCTAGCGTGCGTGCGACGGCCACGCGTCGCCGCTCGCCGCCGCTTAGACGATCGAGACGACTCCCGAGTGGAACGCCGAGGTCACGCAGGATTCTGCGGCTACGGTCGCGCTCGACCTGGGTGTCGGACCGACGGTGATCGATGGCAAACTGCACGTTTCCCTCGGCCGTGAGTTCGTCAAACAGGGCGAGATTCTGGAAGACGATGCCGACCGATTCCGTTCGGTCTTCGGTGCCTGCAGTCAACACGCGTCCGTCGACCCGCACATCGCTCTCGTCGCTGTCGGTGAGCCCGGCAATGTGCCGGAGCAACGTCGTCTTTCCCGATCCGCTGGGCCCGACCAGCAGGACGAATTCTCCCATGGCGACCTGCAGGTCGGCGCCGTCGAGCAGGCGCCTGCCGTTCGGCAACGTGATCGTCAGGTTGTCCACGGACAAACCGACTGCGACGGGCGCGGCGCTCATGGTCTGGCTCCGTCCTGCAATGTGACCAGTACGGCACCCTGGTGAAGAGGGGGGCCGTTCGGGTCTTCGGTCGCCAGGGTAACCCACGACACCTCACGTCCTAGCGCGATCGATCGCACGAGATGCACGACTTCCGGTCGCGTGGCACCGCGCTGATCAAAAAAAAGGGTGGCGGCGATCTGCTGTGCGGTCGGTCCGACCAGATCCATAAACTGGTAAAGCTGTTGGCGAAATTGCGGCGACTCGAGAATGTGCGTGCGGAAGAACGCCTCCGTGCGCGGATTATCGGTGACGGCTTCCCGATAAATCTCGGCGAGTGTCTGACGAAGTTCTGCGTCATTGAGGATGTCACGACCGAGTTTCCTGATCGTGTCGTTTAGTGTGTCGTCGCGGCCGGCAGCCTCCCAGGCGGAACGCATGGCCAGCGCGACCTCCGCCCGATCGGACGCGGGCATGTCCGCGAAGTAATCTGCCAGCGAGTCGAGCATGCGCCGAAAGGCCTGTTCGCTGTTGCCTCGTGCGACGCTCCAGGCAATTCGCATGGTAGGGGCCTGATCCACGGCATCGTGTATAAGACGTGCGAGCACCGGGGTGAGATGCTCTTGTAGAATAGGCCGCAATCTGTCCTGAATGGTGGGCCAGCTCGCCACCAGTTGATCGCCGTGTCTTTGGGCGATTCGCCACAGGTCATCTGCCCGGCGGTCGACCGCCAGGTGAAGATCGGCGCCGATGGCGGCCAGATAGGCGCCGGCCAGGTCTGACATCAGCGGGCTCCAGATGCGCGCGATCTCCTCGTCGTGCATACGCCAGGCTTCGGTGAGTTGTCGCGCCACGCGATCCTGAACCGCCGGTGGCAAGAGGGCGCTTACGGCTTGCTCCGCCGTCAGCGGCGCGCGCCAGCAGGTTGCGCTTGTGGTGGAATTGGTCTGCGACGCTATGGAAGCGTTGAGGCCCAGCGTAACTTGGGTTGCGTCTTTGGAGACATACGCCACTTCGCCCGCACGCTCTAGACCTGATTCAGTCTGGAAGAACACGAGGTCGCCCACCGCAAGCCCGCTCTTGGCGTCTGGTGATATTCGGACCGCGTGCGTCGTTCGCGCGGCGCGCGAACGCACGGTGTTGATGCCCGCCGTCAATCCTGCGACGGTGACCAACCACACTGCGGCACCGAGTATGGTCTGAATGGTGCTTGGATGTTTCATCGTCCCAACAATTTCGCCCAGCGCCGTTCATCGCGAGCCCTGCGGCACATGCACCATCGTAGGCGGATGCCACGCACCGACCAAGTGTAAGGATTTGTGGGGTGTGCGGTGGTGTAGAGAAACTCAATTCAATGGTGGCGTCCAGTAGTGCCTGAACGACCACCGCTCTATGACGCAACACCTGCCCGGCACAAGCTATGGCGGCGTTCGGATCCGTCTACGCATCGCCCCTTATCGGTTGGACCACGTCGCAGCCAACAGGCGACGTGGCTAACCCAATACGCGCTTCTTGTTCATGGCCTTGCGACACGTCGTGATTTGGCCGATGTGCCAGAACTGGTGGGCGCCCATCATGCCCCAGATGGAGCCGAGGTTCGGAAAAAACTCCTTGGGAAGATCGCCTTCCGGTGCGGGATCGTCCCAATGGCTGATGTCGAAGTTTTGCAGGGCCTCCCTCGCGCGGGCCCTGTTGTCACGGAACATCTCATCCAGCGTCTTTCGTGACGGGTACACGGCCGCATCGGCGATGCACTCCGACGCGCCGCCGAAGAGCTTTTGATGATCCTCCGATACGTTTCGTGGAGCCCCTGTCATCATGTAGATCATCCAGTCCTCCGTCTGTCCAAGGTGGCCGAGAATCCAGCCGACGTGATTCGTACCCCCGACGGCCGGCACAAAGTACTCGGCGTCCGTCAAGTCGGCAGTCAGCTTTTCCATCAACATTTGCCCCGTTTTCAGTTGCTGCAACACGACTTCTCTGGGATCTGCCATTTCTGTCTCCGTTTCTTGCTTGCGGCGATGGAAGGTGCCGGTCAACCGTTCGGCACCCCCTGCGATGCTCGACATTCTGTGAGCTTCCGCGATCGAACGCAACTACTCGTTCGATCAGACAGGTACGCCATCGAGCACCCGACATCCGCCGCCATGGCGAGGACGCGGACTCGTGCATACAATCGCCTGTGGAATCGGAATCTGCTTCGGCGACGACGGCAGCCGGGACGTATGGTAAAGATCAGGCATCACGGCGCGAGGGAACCTTCCACACGGGGCGGACCGGGTATGCACTTGTGGTGGCTTCTGGCCGTGGTTGCCCTGGCGGCGATCGTGATGGGGGCGCCATCGATCAACGGTGGTTTTGTCGGCGGCGATGATCATCAACTCGTTCTGAATCACGTGCTGGTCAACCACCCGTCCCTATCCCACGCCATCGAGTTGTTTCGCATTGTGCATCGCGACCTTTACCAGCCGCTCCCGCTTCTTAGCTTTCAGTTCGAGTTTTTGATAGCCAATTCGCTGGGCCTGTTCGATGAATCGATTCGCGGCGGCGCATGGCTCTTTCATCTGACCAATGTCCTGCTACATGCCGTGAATGCGGTGCTGGTCTGCGTATTGATCCACGGGTTGCACGCCAACGAGAAGCGCCGGAGTACCTTCCTGATCGCGGGCACCGCCGCGCTGGTATTTGCCATACATCCGCTTCAATCGGAAGTGGTGGCGTGGATCAACGGACGGATGATGCTGCTTTCGACGTTGTTCGGCCTCGCCGCGCTGATCGCGTTTGATCGGTGGCTTACGGGGAGTCGTTGGAAGTGGGCCGCGTGGGCGCTAGTGTTCGTCCTGCTCAGCGCTATCAGCAAGATTCGAATCGGCCTGCCGTTCTTGATGTTCGGTGTGGCCTACCTGCGGCGTGCGCACCTGAATCGGCGATGCATCGTCGTCTGGGCGATCGGTGCGGTGATCACCGGCATCTTCGTCGCGATCAATTGGGAGGCGACCGAGGAGGCCGGCATGTTCTCCGGCGCCGCGGAGCAGTTGCACGGTCCCCGATTGGCGCGCACCGTCGTGGCCTTGGCGTGGTATTTTCAGCACTTTCTCTGGCCAACGGGCCTCGCGAGCTGGTATCCCACACCGTTGGTGATCCACTGGTCCGATGCCCTGGTGGTGCGATCGATCCTGCTCGTCGCCTTGTGTGCTGGCGTTGCGATCTTCACGATTTGGCTGCGCCGGCGAAGCGCTTTTGGGTGGATGTGGATTGCCTTTACAATCGCGTCCACGCTTCCTCTTGTGCCGGCACGCAACGCGCTTGCCGCGGACCGATACGTGTATTTTCCGATTGTGGGTTTGGCATGGATCGTCGCCCTGATGGTGCAGGCGGCCTTTGAGGCGATTCAGCGATCCGCGCATCGCCAAGGCGCCGTCCATGCGGGCCGAATCGTAGTGGCAGCGCTTGTCTCGGTACTGTTTGGGCTGAGTTGGCATACGATATCCTTCTACCGGACGCCGGTGACCAAGACCGAACGAATCGCCCAGCTCTTTCCCGACACGCCTTACGTGTGGGGGCATGTCGCGGGGGCCTATTACGATCGCGGTGACTACAAGAAGGCCATCGAACTCGCGTCGCGTGAGCTGGATCACGATGATGCAAAGGCACAAAGCCGAGCGATGAGCATCATAGGGAAAGCTCAGTTCAGTCTTGGGCAGCACGAGCGCGGCTTAGCGAGCATGCGCGAGGCGGTTCGCATCGATCCGAAAAACGCTCGAGCGAAATACTATCTCGGCAGGTCGCTCATGGAGTTGGGTCGAACCGACGAGGCGATTCAATCGGTCGAGGCATCCGTCGAGCTCGCACCTCGGACGAATCCCTGGCTCATTAGGCTCGCAACGCTCTATCGAGAGGTCGGACGGCGCGAAGAAGCACGGACCCTGTACGACAGGTGCATTGCCAACAATCCTTTCGAAGTTCCTGCGCACATGGGGCTGGTCGAGATGGCGATCGAGGATGGTACGCGAGAAGGTCTATCGGACGCGCGGCACAGACTTGGCGAACTCCTGGCCTGGAAGCCTGAGGACGCCGACGCATGGACGAACCTGGGCGTGGTGGCAAGCGCATTGGGAGACGAACGCGGCGCCGTGACTGCCTACAAGAATGCGTTGCACAACAACCCCCAACACGGCACTGCCGCTCTGAACCTCTCGACCATTTACATGCAGGCAGGCGACACCGCGAAAGCTAAGGACTACCTGGACCTGGCCCTTGCGGATCCTCAACTTCGACTCGAAAACCCGTTCGCACTGCATGATGCACTCATGGCACAGGGGCGAGGCGACGATGCGCTGAATCTCTGGTCGGATCTTGTGCGCGGGGATCCGGAGTCGCCCAGCGGACGCGTCATGGTCGAATGGACCAGGATGCAACTGGGGCGCGCCGCCGATGTCGCGACGGTAGCGAGGTATGCGGCCGAGGATGAGCCGGAGCCCATGGCGGTAGCGACGTCAGCGTATGCGGCGCTCGTTGATCGAAGATATGATGATGCCGCGCAGCAAGTGGACCGGTTGTGCGACTTGCCTGGCGACGATCGGACGGCCCTGCGGCGCCTCATGGGCGCACTGGAGCGATATGACGCGCGCACGCCGGGTCAACCTCGGGTCTTCTGCCTGACGGCGAGACTGCTGCTTGGGGAGGGGCTGACGAAGGAGGCGTCGTTGGCGGTCGACCTTTGTGAAGCGCAATGCCGGGATGATTCATGTGCGAGCGCCGTCGCTGCGCTGCGGGCGCGACTGGTTATGGAAAGCAATTGAACTCCTGCTGCTGCTGCAATATCAGACTTTCACGATCAACGCCCTCGGGAAGGTCGCTCTCAGCGATACAGCCGTCGTCCACAAGTTGAATCTCGTTGGCGATGAACCTACATGCAACATCGTTGTCGATTTGACCAGTTGCCGCTTCGATATCCACGATTTGTTGACTCAGGGCGATCGTCTCTTCTGCGAGTGTCACGCATGCATCGTCCCCGGACCCTCCATTACCGGCCACGAGATTGATGTTGGGGGAACAGCCGGCGCTACCTGTGATGATCGTTACGGCCGCCAGGAGCGATAGGATCGTATGACGTTGCGACTGATCTGAATGCATGGGTGGTTCCTCCTGAACCAAAGCGGTAATGAGCGCCTTTTGCCGTGGACGCGCCGCCTTTCTTCCAGAGCACCTTCAGCTTATACGTAGCGCTTAGCTGAGCCGCAAGCTTCAGCTTGCGCGGTGAAGCGTTTCTGTGTGTCCTACGAATCCGAGGGGCCGCGCTGTGTGACCGTGGTACTCGGCCCCTCGGTGCAATGGTCGTGCTCGAGATTCAGCGTTGCTGCCGCGGCGCAGTATCTCCCATCCATTTTCCATCGGATATCCCAGTGCAGGACTTTCGGGTATTAGGACCATGCCCGGGAAAGAGAATCGCCCGGGCGGAAGCAATGCCGACCCCGGGCGTTCGTGATCCCGTGGAAGTCCAGAAGATCGTGTTACGAGCGTCCGGCTCAGGCGGCCAGGTAGTGCTCCTCCAATGCGACACGAATTTTCTTGAGCGCCTTGTTCTGAATCTGGCGCACACGCTCTTTCGTCACGCCGATGATCCGGCCGACTTGTTCCAGCGTCTTGGGTGCGGCCTCATCGTCGATATCCGGTTTGCCGATGGCAAATCGTTCGGTGATCACCGTGCGCTCGACGTCGCTTAGCCCGGCGACGTTGGCGATCAGTATATCCTTCAGTTCACTCACGCAGTCGGACTTCACATTGGCCCTTTTCTTGTCCAAAAAGTCGCTGCGTTCCATGGACGGGTCGAATTCGGTCGGGAATTTTCCACGATAGCGGCTCGCCCTCATGGCCACACGAGAGAAGCTCTTGAGGATGGCCCGGCACGAATACGTGCTGAATTTGAACCCCTTGGCGCAGTCGAATTTCTCGACGCTACGAAGGAGTGCCATGTTGCCTTCGCTTATCATTTCATTGAAATCGATGCTGCTCAGCCGCGTTCGTTTCGCCATGGCAAGCACGAGCGGGAGGTTGACCCGGACGATGACGGCCCGGGAGGACAATGCCCGGTGTCCCCATGCAAGAAGCTGCCGCGTCTCCGCGGCACTCAATGACTTGCCGGCATTTGCCGCCAGTATCTTGGATGTTTGCCGTCGTGCGTAGTTGTAGCGCATGAAAAGATGGCGCTCTTGGTCATGGGACAGCGTTGGCACTCGTTCGCCGGCCATCACCGCGTCAGTGATTTCGTCAGGCGATTCCAAGAACCGCGTACCGTACCGATCAGCCAGCTTCGCGGCGGCGCCGAAGAGTTTTCTTTCCACGGATTTGTTGCCGAAATCCGGATGGTCTACGTAAAACGCGGGCTCCGTCAGGAGTCGAGTCAGAAGTACCTGGTCTTCGACATTCAGGGACTTGATGACCGATTCTGTCGGTGGCTTGGCCACCGAAAGCGTACTGTTGGCCAATGATTTACCGTCGAGCTTCTCAAGCACATTCGCGGTCATGGCTCCACTCCTTTCTGACTCCAGCCGGTGCCACACTTTTGCCCGGCTCCCTCGAAGACCGCCCCCACGCTCTTTATACAATTCGTACGCACGGCATACCGCTTCCGAGCGCGCAAGTCCGCAAAAAAGCGCGATCTTGACACATCTGTACCTGTCGGCGCATTGCAAACGCACCAAAGATACGACAACTACAATCGGGGAGACTTATGTGCTGGGGGGTACCAACTGCAACTTCAGTATACCACAACAGTGTCGTGAAGACAAATTTTAGTCCGATAATGTTTATCGTGCCGATTCTCGGCGTATCCAACGGTGATACGGAAGGGCCGGCGCTCTAAGTGTCCAGTCTATTCGTACCGCAAAGCTTCGATAGGATCGAGGCGTGCCGCCGACATGGCGGGATACATGCCGAAGAAAATGCCAACCACCACCGAGAGGCAGAAACTCGCCACGACGGACCAGAGGCTCACGATGGTCTGCCAGTCGGCCCAGCTGGAAACGAGGTGCGCACTGGCCACCCCAAGGAGGACGCCGATCAAGCCGCCCCCCGTGGAGAGCACAACGGTCTCCACAAGGAACTGCACGGCGATGTGGCGCTGGCGCGCCCCCAACGCCCGCCGAATGCCGATCTCGCGGGTACGCTCGGTCACGGTGGCTAGCATGATGTTCATGATGCCGATGCCGCCGACGAGCAGCGAAATGCCGGCAATAAACCCGAGTGTAAACTTCTTGTTTCTGGCCTTTCGCTTCGCGAGTTCCAGGCGGGCGAGCGGGACCTTTATCTCGTAGTCCTCTTGGTCATGTGTACTCTTGAAGACCTGTTCGATGGTTTTTGAAATGGGCAAGACGTTTTCCAGATCGTCCGCGGTGACGTAGAGGCCCGAATACTGCATCTTGATAAACTCGCGCGAGCCGGCGCCGACTTTGCGCGTGGTTTCGCCGAACTGGCTGTCGGCCGTGGAGAACGGAATCAGGATTTCGCGATTGAGGTTTCGCTGTTCTACGCCGCGTGCAGGCGCACCCGCCGTTCGGATCATCTTCAGGATTCCGACGACCTGGAACGGGATGGCGTTTGGGTAGCGCGCCACAAGTAGGCTCTCGCCGAGCGGATCCTTGAAAGGGAACAACTCCTCGCGTACCTGCTGCCCGATGACACAGACGTTGGTTCGTTCGTCAGTATCCTGGCTGGAGAGGGCTCGGCCACGAGCGATTTCGACGTTGACGACATCGAAGAACGCCGGCGTCGTGCCGATCGTCTCGATGGCCGCCTCATGCTCGCCGTGTCTTGCCTGATACGCGACCGTCTTCAGCGGCACGACGTGACGGATGTTGGAGAGCGTTTGCCTGATAATCGACACGTCATCGCGCGTGATGCCGTACTCTACTAGATTGGTGTTGCCCTGGGCGACCTCCTTGTTCTGGGATGGTTTGACGGAGTTGACGATGACGTTCTTCGTACCGAGCAGCTGAATCATGCGCATCTCATCCGCGGATGCGCCTTCGCTGATCGACAGCATGCAGATGACGGCCGCCACACCGAAGATGATACCCAGCGACGTCAACAGCGACCGCAGCTTGTGTAGCCACAGGTTGGTCAGGCCCAGGCGAAATGTCTCAAGACTGAATACGTTCAACGGTTACCGTCCGTCCACACGATGTCCTTCGCCGGCACTTGTGTCGGCGAAGTGTGATCAAGCCATGAACACCCGCGTTCAACCGTCTGGCGTCAGG
>Ga0210111_1000053_pt1 | contig 25854 bp, 24 predicted proteins | sample China_Galinas_PW_6_FD_185520 | JGI IMG/M metagenome (GOLD analysis project Ga0210111, IMG submission 185520) | Wetland microbial communities from San Francisco Bay, California, USA, that impact long-term carbon sequestration - China_Galinas_PWC_D2... | ecosystem: Environmental > Aquatic > Marine... | reverse complement strand
CCGCTCCTTCGGGTTTCACTCCGCAGCTCCCCTGATCGCCCTGGTCTATCTCTGCTGCGGGGGGATCGAGATCGATCTCCCCTTCTCATGAATCAGAGAAACGAACCACGGGAAGCCGTGGAGACCCTTTCTTTTTGCCCCGCACCTCTTGATGAGGCTAGGCGCCGGTCACGACGAGCCGCATTTGGCCGCCGAGCGTACCCGTCGCCGGGGCGGTCGGCCGCTCGTCACAGAGATTTGACGTTGCCGCCGCCGAATTGGCCCATTCGGGTCTTGTTCCGCGCGTCGGCGCCCTCAACGCTCGGGCCAAATCCGAGCTGAAGGAGGCATCGAATGATCTACGCGCTGCTGGGCTACGTGCAGGCCGCGATCGACTGGCGCTTGGCGGCGATCCGCCGGCTGGCGGGGGAGCGGGGACAGGGCACGGTCGAGTACGTCGGCCTGATCCTGCTCGTCTCGCTGCTGATGGTCGGCATGGTGGCCGCGATGAAAGGGTTCAACGGCAAACAGGGAACGGAGCTCGCCGGGGTGATCGTCGACAAGATCAAGGAGGCGGTCGACAAGGTGGCGTTCAAGTAGCGGGCGGGCGCCCTCCGCATGGCGGGGGGTGCCCACCTCCCGGCCTGTCTGCCGAGCCCTACTCCAGCAGCCGTGCGGTGAGCGCTCCGCGGGAGCCGACGCCGATCTGCCTGTAGACGTTCTCCAGGTGGCGCTTGACCGTGCTGGGGGAGAGGTCCAGCCGGTCGGCGATCTCGCGGTTGGAGAGGCCGCGGGCGGCCAGCCGGGTCACCTCCGCCTGGCGGTCGGTCAGGCCGAGGGCGGCGATTCGGGCGTCCAGCGCCGACTCGTCTCCCTCGATCGGCTCCAGGTCGGCTTCGGCCCGCGCCTTCCACAGCGGCGCCTGCATCGTCGCGTAGTGGTCGATCGCGGCGCGCAGCGAGCGCCGGCCCGCCTCCTCTTTGCCCAGCAGCAGCTCGAGCCGGCCGAGGGCGTGGTCGACGACCCCCCAGACGGCGACCGTGGTCGTCGCCAGCCGCCCCCGGTAGGGATCGAGGATCCCATGCAGGATGGCTGCCGCCGTACGGTCGCCGAGCCGGGCGACCGCGTATGCGTAGTCGACGACGGTTGCGATCCAGAACGGGTCGCGTGGCAGCGCCGCGAACCGCGTCGCCACGTCGCCGTCCAACACCTCGTGGGCCGAGGCGTCCTCGCCGGCCTCGGCGTGAGCGAGGGCCACCAGCGAGCGGAAGCCGGGGAGCCCCGGGTACTCGCGCAGCGCCCGCGCCAGCAGCGGCGCCAGCTCGCCGAGTCGCCCCTGCTGCCAGCGGATGCTGCAGAGCTGGCTGATGTAGGGGGGGAGGGCGTCGGGCTGGGCGCTGTGCCGGGCGCGCTCGACCGCCCGCTGAGCGCGGGCCTCGGCCTCCTCGAGCTCGCCATGCAGGGACAGGTGCAGCGACTCGGACCATTCGCACAGCCAGCGGGCGGTGGTGTCGCCGATTCGGCCGGCGATTCGCTCCTGCTCGCGCAGCGAGCGTGCCGCGGCCTCGACCTCGCAGATCTCCAGCTGCGCCACCGCCTGCCAGTGGAGGGCGTGGAACAGCTCGAGCGGCTCGTCCAGCTCGCCTCCGATCTCGATGCTCTCGGTCGCCATCGCGATCCGCTCGGCGGCGTTGTCGGGGTCCCAGCGGGCGATCAGGGAACGGACCAGCACCTGGGCGAGGATGCGGCGGTCGCCGGACCTGCGCGCCGCGACGAGAGCGCTCTCCGTCAGCCAGCGGCGGCGTTCGACCTGATCGGTGAAGGTCAGCTCCAGCGCCAGCTGGGCGAGCACCAGGGCGGACTCGGGGCCGTTTCCGTCGAGCCGTTCGCCGGCGCGTCGCAGCATCGCGGCGCGCTCGCGGTCGAAGCCGCCAACCTGGGAGACGAAGCCACGGTGGTTGGCGAGCGCCGCCGCGACCAGCCGGTCGACCTCGCCGAGCCGGTCGGCCAGGCGCGCTGCTCTGAGCAGGCACTCGCGCGAGCGCTCCTGGTTCGTGTAGCGGAGCGCGACACCGAGACCGATCAGCAGGTCGCAGAGCTCGACGTCGTCGTGGTTCTCGCCGCGCCGCTCCAGCGCGCGCTCGAACCAGCTCGCGGCAAGCTCGTGGTCGTAGCTGCGCAGCGCCGCTTCGCCGGCCTCGGCGCAGTAGCGGCCGGCCCGCTCGCGATCGGCCGGCTCGGCGTGCCACCAGTGGTGGGCCAGCTGGGCGGACCGACCTGCGCCGGCGAGCAACTCGGGCTCCGCCTCGAGCTGCTCGCCGAAGCGCCGGTGCAGCTTTCCGCGCGCCCCGGGCTCGATCTCCTCGTAGAGACAGTGGGCGACGATCGCGTGGCTGAAGGCGTAGCCGCCATCGCCCGCTACCGCGATCAGGCCGGCTCGCTCGGCCGCCGGCAGCGCCGCTTCGATCGCTTCGACGCCGGCTTCCGTCGCCACGGCGAGATCGGTCGGGGTGAAGGCGCGACCGCAGGCCGCGGCGGCGGAGAGGCAGGCGAAGGCCGGTTCGCCGAGGGCATGGGCGCGGGAGACGATCAGCATCCGCAGCGAGCGCGGGGCGGACGGATCGCGAGCAGAGGGGTCCTCCACGTTGCCGATCGCCCGCAGCAGCTCGCAGGCGAAGAGCGCGTTGCCGCCGCTCTCGCGGGCCACCGTCGCCGCTGCGCGGTCGAGCGCGGCGCCGTCGGCGCCGGGGTTCAGCGAGGAAGCGATCTCGCGCAGGGCCGGCGCCCCGAGGGCACCGAGCTGCAGGTGCCTGGAGCCGGCCGCCGAGCTGAGCTCGGCGATCGCTTCGGCGACCTCACCGCTCGGGTCGACATCGGTGGGGCGATAGGTGGCCAGGAGCAGGAACGGGGCGCCGCGCCCCGCCCGCGCCAGGTGTCGGATCAGAGCGAGGGTCGAGGGGCCGCACCCATGCAGGTCGTCGATCGCCAGCAGCAGCGGGCCGTGGCGGGTGACCCGTTCGAGCAGTTCCAGTGCCGCCGCGAACAACTTGGCCCGGTCGTCGCCAAGGTCCCAGAGAGCCTCTCCTCCCGGCTCTGCGGCCAGGGCGCCGAGCGAGGAGCTGCGCAGCTCCTCGCGCAGTGGCTCCGTCCCGTGGCGGTCGAGGTCGGCGAGCGCGGTGACGAACGGCGCGTAGGGCGTCTCGGCGCTGCCTTCGCCGCTGCCGTAGAGAACCAGCGCTCCCTCGGCGTGGGCGATCCCAGCCGCCTCGGCGACCAGGCGGCTCTTGCCGGCGCCGGGCTCGCCCGCCACCAGCACCGTCTCCCCGCTGCCGCCCTCGGCGACCCGCTCCCAGGCGGCGGCCAGCTCGGCGAGCTCGGCATCGCGGCCGACGATCGGCCAGGGGCGCGACCCGGCGCTGCGCAACGGGCCCGGCAGCGGCACCGGCTGGCGCGACGCGGTTTGGGCGGGACGGGACACGGCTGGCTCGCGACCGCCCAGCCTAGATGACTCTTCTCAACCAGGAGTCGGCCGGCCGACTCTTCGGCCGGCGGACGTCGACGCTCTGAGCGCGGGCGCGAGCCGATCCCGGAACTCCACGACGGCTCGCGCCATGACAGACTCGGCCCATGCCCGCCTCGCGCAGCTACGACAGGGCTCCAGCCGACATCAGGCCCGTGGACATCGACCCCGGCTTCGTCGGGTCGGCCGATGGGTCGGCGCTGATCTCGGTCGGCAAGACGCGGGTGATCTGCACCGCCTCGGTCCAGGAGTCGGTGCCGAGGTGGATGGGCGGCCGCGGCAAAGGCTGGGTGACCGCCGAGTACTCGATGCTGCCGGCCTCGACCGGAGACCGCAAGGCGCGCGACGTCTCGCGCGGCAAGCAGGACGGCCGCGGGGTCGAGATCCAGCGCCTGATCGGGCGCTCGCTGCGCGTCGTGGTCGACTTCAGGGCGCTGGGCGAACGCAGCGTCTACGTCGACTGCGACGTGCTCGAAGCCGACGGCGGCACTCGCTGCGCGGCGATCACCGGCGGCTACGTGGCGTTGCGGCTGGCCCTGCAGAAGCTGCTCGACGCGAAGAAGATCGAGACGATGCCGCTGACCGGCTCGGTCGCCGCGGTCAGCGTCGGCATGGTCAACGGGCGGGCGCTCTGCGACCTCGACTACGGCGAGGACTCGAACGCCGAGGTCGACGCCAACGTGGTGATGACCGGCGACGGCGGCCTGGTCGAGGTGCAGGCGACGGCGGAGCGCACGCCGCTCTCGCGCGCCTCGCTCGACGAGCTGCTCGGTCTCGCCGATATGGGCATCTCGAGGCTGCGTCAGGTGCAGGAGCGGGTAACCGGAACCGCAGAGCCGATTGATCTTCGCCACGGGCAATAAGCACAAGCTGCGCGAGATGCGCGAACTGCTGCCCGCTGTCGAGCTGGAGGGACTGCCGGAGGGCGTCGAGCTGCCACCCGAGGACGGCGAGAGCTTCGCCGCGATCGCGCTCGAGAAGGCGCGCGCCGCCCACGCTGCGACGGGAGAGGCGACGATCGCCGACGACTCGGGGGTCGGCGCGGTCGGCCTCGGCGGCCGCCCCGGCATCCACTCCGCGCGCTACGGCGGCGAGGGCGCCAGCGACGAGGAGAACCTGGAGAAGCTGCTGCGCGAGGTCGCCGCGGCCGGACCCGAGCGCGGCGCCTACTACGTCTGCGCGCTCGCCCTGGTCGACGCCGACGGCTCCGAGCACGTCTTCGAGGCGCGCTGCGACGGCCGGCTGATCGAGCGGCCCCGTGGCGCGGGCGGCTTCGGCTACGACCCGGCCTTCGTCCCCGACGCGACCGGGCCGGGGGACGACCGCACCTACTCCGAGCTGAGCCAGGCGGAGAAGAACGAGATCAGCCACCGGGGGCGCGCGGCGCGGCTCCTGGCCGAGCATCTGAGCGCCAACGGGACGGCGCCGGCAGAGCGATGATCCGCACCAAGAGCGGCGCCGCCGGGCTCTCGATCGCCTCCAACTCGGTCCTGATCGCGCTCAAGCTCGCCGCCGGCGCGATCACCGGCTCGATCGCGATCGTCACCGAGGCGGTCCACTCGCTGATCGACCTCGTCGCCTCGGTCGTCGCCTTCGTCTCGGTGCGCAAAGCCGACGAGCCGGCCGACGCCGAGCACCCCTACGGGCACGAGAAGGTCGAGAGCCTGGCGGCGACGATCGAGGGGATGCTGATCCTGGTCGGCGCCGGGATCATCGTCTACGAGGCGACCCACCGGCTGGTCGTCGGCTCCGAGGTCGATCGGCTCGGGATCGGCATCGCCGTGATGGGCTTCTCGATCCTCGCCAACCTCGTCGTCTCCGGCGTGCTCTCGCGGCAGGCGAAGGAGCACGACTCGCCGGCCCTCGAAGGCGACGCGGCCCACCTGCGCACCGACGCCCTCACCTCGCTCGGCGTCCTCGCCGGCCTCGCGCTGGTCGAGATCACCGGCGTCGTCGCCTTCGACTCGATCACGGCGCTGCTCGTCTCCACGGCGATCGTCGCCGCCGGCCTGCGGATCGTCCGCCGCTCCTCCGGCGTGCTCGTCGACGAAGCGCTGCCCGATGCCGAGATGGACCGGATCGAGGCGGCGATCGCCGCCGCCCGCACGCCCGAGGTCGCCGGCTACCACAAGCTGCGCGCCCGCCGCGCCGGCGCCCGCCGCTACATCGACCTCCACGTCCAGTACCGCTCCGGCACCAGCCTCGAGCGCGCCCACGAGCTGGCGCACGAGATGCGCGACGAGATCGAGGCCGACATCCGCCGCGCCGAGGTGCTGATCCACGTCGAGCCGGAGACCTCCCTGCGCGACCCCGACGAAGAGCGCTCGGGCCCCTACCGGGCCGGTTAGGGATTCGGGAGGAGATTGACCGCGGCGGCGAGGCCGACGGCGATCAGGGTGATCGTGTAGCCGGTGTAGTCGCTGATCGCGAAGAGCACGGCGGCGATCGCGCAGACGGCTACGACGGTGATCCAGGAGGCGCGGGCCAGGGACATGGGCCGGTATTTTGGCCGAGATGGCCGACGACCACACGGCAGCGCAGGTCTCGCCCGGGGCGGCGGAGGGGGCGCTCGCCTACCTGACCGAGATGTCGCCCGACCTGCGCGGCGCCGCGATCCTTGGCGCCGACGGCGCCGTGCTGGCCGGCAGCGGGCACGCCGACCGCTGGCGGGAAGACGCCGCGGCGCTGTTCGAGGTCGCCGACCGCGCCGGCGAAGAGCCGGTCGAGCAGATCCACATCGGCACCGAGCAGGGCGAGGTCTTCGCCATCCGCCACGCCGGCCTCGCGGCGGTCGCGGTGACCGAGCGCTTCGCCCTCGCCTCGCTCACCTTCTTCGACATGCGCTCGATCCTGCGCGACCTCGCCACGGGCGGGGACGGGCGCGCGGGGGAGACGAGAGCCGATGACGCCGCCTAAGCCGCACCGCGTGCTGCTCGACCGGGTCTCCGGCTACGCCGACGAGGCCGCCGCCTACATGCGCCGCCGGCGCGCCTCCCGCCGTCCGTTCGCCCGCCTCTACTACAAGGGGGGCAGGGCCGACGACCACGCCACCGACTCGGCCGCCGGCGGAGAGCTCTTCGTCGCCGCGGGCCGGCTGATCGAGGTCGCCGGCAGGAAGGCGAAATCGTGAGCGCCGCCGAGCTGCTCGACCCGTCGGTCGCCGAGCGGGTGCTCGGCCGCGCCCTCGCCAACGGCGGCGATTTCGCCGAGGTCTTCGCCGAACGGCGCGGCGGCCTGACGATGGCGATCGACGAGTCGCGGATCGAGTCGGTGCAGTCCGGCGCCGAAGAGGGGGCCGGCGTGCGCGTCCTGAGCGGCGGCACGACCTACTTCGCCCACGTCGACGGGCTCGACCCGGCCGACCTCGAGCGCGCCGCCGACGAGGCCGCGGCGGCGCTGCGCGGCGAGCGCGCCGAGCCGCGCGCGCTGCGCGCCGCCGCGAGCAGCCCGCAGCCGATCGAGCGGCCGCCGGGCGACGTCCCGGCGGCGCGCAAGGCCGAGCTGCTGCGCGAGCTCGACGAGCGGGCGCGCTCCGCGGGCGCCGAGGTGGCGCAGGCGATGGCCTCCTATGGCGAGGCGCGCCGCGAGGTCTCGATCGCGAACTCCGACGGGCTGCTCGGCGGCGATGACCGCACCCGCGTGCGGATCGGCGCCCAGGCGGTCGCCCGTCGCTCCGACCGGGTCGAGACCGGCGCCGAGACGCTCGGCGCGGCGCGCGGCTTCGAGCTCTTCGACGGCGACCCGGCGGCGATCGCCGAGAGCGCCGCGGGCAAGGCGCTGACCCTGCTCGACGCCGGCCCGGCCCCGACCGGCTCGATGCCGGTCGTCGTCGGCGGCGGCTTCGGCGGCGTCCTCTTCCACGAGATGACCGGCCACGGGCTCGAGGCCGACCACGTGCAGAAGGGCGCAAGCGTCTACGCCGGCAAGCTCGGCGAGGCGGTCGCGCAGCCGCTGCTCACGGCCTACGACGACGGTCGCATGCCCGGCGAGTGGGGCAGCGACGCGATCGACGACGAGGGCGCGCCGACCCAGAAGACGCGGGTGATCGAGGACGGCCGCCTGGTCGGCTTCCTGCACGACCGCCGCAGCGCCGCCCGCGAAGGGGTCGCCCAGACGGGCAACGGCCGCCGCGAGAGCTTCCGCCACCTGCCGATCCCGCGCATGACCAACACCTACATCGCCCCCGGCGAGGCCGAGCCGGAGGCGATCATCGGCGAGGTCGAGAAGGGCTTCTACGCGGTCTCCTTCGGCGGCGGCCAGGTCGACCCGGCGACCGGCGACTTCGTCTTCGGCGTCAGCGAGGGCTACCTGATCGAGGGCGGCAGGGTGACCCGGCCCTGCCGCGGCGCCACCCTGGTCGGCAACTGCCTCGAGGCGCTGGCGGCGATCGACGCCGTCGGCGACGACTTCTGGATGAAGACCGGGATCTGCGGCAAGGGCGGCCAGAAAGTCCCGGTCGGGACCGGTCAGGGCCATGTCCGCATCGCCGCGATGACGGTCGGGGGGACGGAGGCGTGAGCGACCTCGCCGCGCTGGCCGGGGGCGCCGTCGAGCAGGCCGTCGCGAACGGCGCCGGCGACGCCGAGGCATACGTGAGCGAAGCCGAGAACCGCGAGGTGCGCGTGCACGGAGGCGAGGTCGAGAGCCTCACCGCGGCCACCCAGCGCGGCCTCGGCCTGCGCGTCTGGATCGGCGGCCGGGTCGGCTACGGCTTCGGCACCGACCTCTCGCCGCCCGGCGTGAGCGAGATCGCCGCGCGGGCGGTCGAGGCGGCGCGGGCCGCCGACGAGGACGAGTTCGCCGCCGCGCCGGGGGGCGACGGAGAGCCGCCGGAGCTGAGCGGCCTCAGCGATCCGGCGCGCGGCGAGTGGACCGCCGACCGGATCGCCGATCTCGCCCTGGCCGTCGAGCGGGCGGCGCTCGACGCGGACGACCGCGTCGCCGCCGTCGAGCAGGCCGTCTACTTCGACAGCGCCGAGCGCGTCGCGATCGCCTCTTCGACCGCGGCCGGTGGCGAGTACGAGACGACCAGCTGCTACGCCTACGCGCAGGCCCTGGCAGAGGGCGAGGGGGGGCGCGAGACCGGCCTCGGCTTCGACCTCGCGCGCGGGCCGGCGCGGCTCGACCCGGCGGCGATCGGCCGCGAAGGCGCCGAGCGCGCGACCGAGATGATCGGCTCCGGCAAGCCGGCCTCGCGCCGCTGCCCCGTGGTCCTCGACCCGACCGTGGCGGCGAGCTTCGTCGGCCTGCTCGGCAAAGCGGCCGGCGCCGACGCCGTGCAGCGCGGCCGCTCGCCGCTCGCCGAGCGCCTGGGCGAGGAGGTCGCCTCGACCGCGTTCGCGCTGCACGACGACGGCCTCGACCCCGCCGGCTTCGCCAGCGCCCCGGTCGACGCCGAGGGCACGCCGCGGCGGCGCACCGCGCTGATCGAGGACGGCCGCCTGCGCACCTATCTCTACGACTCCTACACCGCGCGTCGCGGCGAGGCGGCCTCGACCGGCAACGCCGGTCGCTCGGGCTACCGCTCGCCGCCCGGCGTCTCGGCCTCCAACCTGGTCGTCGCCGCGGGCGGCGCCGGGCTCGCCGAGCTCCTCGCCGGGGCCGAGGGGGGCGTCTACGTCAACGACGTCGCCGGCCTGCACTCGGGCGTCAACCCGGTCACCGGCGTCTTCTCGGTCGGCGCCTCGGGCCGCGAGATCGCCGGCGGCGAGAAGGCCGGGCCATTGCGCGAGTTCACGATCGCCAGCGACCTCGTCTCGATGCTCGGCGCCGTGCGCGAGGCCGGCTCGCAGTCCCGCTGGGTGCCCTTCGGCGGCTCGGTCAGCACCCCGCCGCTGCTGATCGGCGAGATGACTATCAGCGGCTCCTAGCGGCGCAGAGGGAGGAATCGGCACTCGGATGGGCAATGACGCCGAAAGCGCTGTTAGATTCCCGCCGACCTCAACGACAGATGGAGGAGCTTCGACGTGACCAAGGCTGAGTTTTTGGACCAACTGGCAGCTGACGATCGGGTGGGCAGCAAGAAGGCCGCGAGCGACGCGGTCGACGCCGTCCTCGACGCGATCACCGACACCCTGAGCGGCGGAGGTGAGGTCAGCTTCACCGGCTTCGGCAAGTTCCACGTCGCCGAGCGCGGCCCGCGCCAGGGCGTCAACCCGCGCACCGGCGAGCGCATCACCATCCCCGGCGGCAAGGTTCCGCGCTTCTCCGCCGGCTCGGCGCTGAAGGCCAAGGTCAAGGGCTGAGCTCCAGAGCACCCGCCAGAGTCCTCGCTGCCGCCGCGGTCGTCTGCGGCTTCGTCGTCGTGATCGTGCTGGTCGCGGCGACGCTCGGCGGCGGGGACGGCGGGGGCTCTTCGACCTCCGGCTCGAGCCATCCGAGCCGCTCCGGCTCCGGCTCGGGCCGTTCGAAGTCCCACACGCCGAAGACCTACGTGGTCCAGAACGGCGACACCCTCACCTCGATCGCCCACGAGACCGGCGTCCCCGTCGCCCGCATCCTGCGACTGAACCCCGGCGTCGACCCCCAGATCCTGATCTCGGGCGAAAAGCTCCGGCTGCGGTGAAGCGGCTCCTCGCGGCGCTCCTCGCCGCGGCGCTGCTGATCGGCGCGCCGGCGGCGGCAGCCAAGCCGCCCCGGCTGCAGGCGCGCGCCTGGGCGTTGGCTGACGCCCGAACCGGTGAAGTCTTAGCTGCCCATGGCATTCGGCGGCATCTGCCGATCGCCAGCACTACGAAGCTGATGACGGCCTATGTGGCGCTGCGCGAGATGCCATTGAGCAAGATCGTCAGGGCAGCGCCGTATTCGCCGATCTACGGCGAGTCGCTGCTCGAGCTGCGTCCCGGCCAGCGGGTCAGCGTCCGCGACCTGCTCTACGGGCTGATCCTGCGCAGCGGCAACGACGCCGCCTACGACCTGGCGCTCGCCGCCGCCGGCTCGGAGTCGCGCTTCGTCGGCCAGATGAACCGCTACGCCGCGGCGCTCGGGCTCTCCGACAGCCACTTCGCCAACCCGATCGGCCTCGACCAAGTGGGCAACTACTCGAGCGCCGGCGACCTCGTCGCGCTGACCAGACGGCTGCTGCGCGAGCCGGCCTTCGCCCGCATCGCCGCTTCGCGCACGGCGCTGCTGCGCAGCCTGCGGCCGCCGCGGCGGATCGAGACGATCAACGACTTCCTGCTCGATAACCCGTGGGCGACCGGGGTGAAGACCGGCCACACCTTCGGCGCCCAGTACTGCCTGGTCGGAGCCGGCCGGCGCAAGGGAGTCGAGCTGATCTCCGCCGTGCTCGGCACCTGGACCGAGAGCGAACGCGACGAGGAGACGCGCGAGCTGCTCGAGTACGGCTTCTCCCGCTACCGCGAGCGCAAGCCGATCCGCGCGGGTCAGGTCATGGCCCGTCCCTCGATCCGCTACGCCGGCGGCGAGCTGCCCCTGCGCGCGGCCCGTCCGGTCGCCGTCGGCGTACGACGCGATCAGCGCTTCTCGGTCCTCGTGCGGGCGCCGCGCGAGGTCGAGGGCCCGATCCGGCGCGGCGCCAGGCTCGGCCGAGCGATCGTCCGCGTCGACGGGCTGCGGGCCGCCAGCGTGCCACTGCGGGCCGCCCGCGCCGTGCCCAAGGCGAGCGCCTGGCAACGGGCGCGCAGCGCGATTGCAGACAACCTGCTCTGGATCGCGCTGGCGCTGTTCGCGATACTGGTGGCAGCCGTGTTACTGAGGCGCCTCACGAGAGCTCCCCGGCGATGATCCTGACCGTCACGCTCAACGCCGCGATCGACCGCACGGTCGCGGTCCCGAACTTCCGCCTCGGTCGCCGCCACCGCGCAGTCGAGAGCCGCACCGTCGCCGGCGGCAAGGGGATCAACGTCGCCCGCGCCCTGCGCCTGCTCGGACGGCCGGTGATCGCCGCGGGCTTCGCCGGCGGGCCGACCGGCAACCGCGTCCTCGAGCAGCTGCGGCGCGAGGCGATCCTCACCGACTTCACCTGGATCGCCGGCGAGACGCGGATCAACATGGCGGTCGTCGACCCGACCTCGGGCGAGCAGACCGAGATCAACGAGCGCGGCCCGGCGGTCAGCCCGGAGGAGGTCGAGCGCTTCGTCGAGCGGCTGCGCTACCTGGCCGACGGGGCGAAGCTCTGCGTGCTCGCCGGCACCCTGCCGCCCGGCGCGGGGGCGGAGCTCTACGCGCGTCTGATCGAGGATCTGCGCGACGCCGGCGTGAAAACGGTTCTCGACGCCGAGGGCGAGCCGATGCTGGCCGGGATCCGCGCCGGCGTCTCCGTCGTCACCCCGAACGAGCGCGAGGCCGAGGAGCTGGTCGGCCAGGAGTTCGCCGACAGCGACGACTACGTCCACGGACTCTCGGAGCTGGTCCGGCTCGGGGCGGGCGAGGCGGCGATCACGCGCCCGGACGGCTGCCTGGCAGTCGTCGGAGAGGGGGTCGAGCGGCGCGTGCTCGAGGTTCGCACCAAGCCGCTGGAGCCGGTTTCCACGGTCGGCTCGGGCGACGCCTTCCTCGCCGGCTTCGCGGCCGGGCTCTACGACGGCCGCGAGCCGGCCGAGTGTCTCGCCTACGGCGTCGCCTGCGGCGCCGAGTCGACCCAGCACTTCGGCGCCGGCACCGTCGACCGCCGCCGCGTCGAGCGCCTGCTCGACGAGGTCGAGGTGCGCGAGTTGGAGGTCCACGCGGAAGTGTAGGCTCAGTCCTTCAACGCCATCCCGCCTGGAGGACTGATTTGGAGATCGACATCGGTCGTGGCAAGAAGGGAAGGCGCGCCTACGGATTCGACGACATCGCGATCGTTCCGTCGCGCCGCACCCGCGATCCCGACGACATAGACATCAGCTGGACCCTCGGCCCCTACCGCTTCGAGCTGCCGCTCGTCGCCGCCGCGATGGATGGGGTGGTGAGCCCCGACACCGCGGTGCTCGTCAACGAGCTCGGCGGCCTCGGCGTGCTCAACCTGGAGGGGATCTGGACCCGCTTCGAGAACGCCGAGGAGCAGCTGGAGAGGGTCGCCGCCGCGCCGGTGCACGAGGCGACGCGGATCATGCAGGAGATCTACACCGAGCCGGTCAAGCCGGAGCTGATCGGACAGCGGATCCAGGAGATCAAGGACCGCGGCGCGGTCGCCTGTGGCTCGCTCACCCCGCAGAAGGTGCGCGAGCACTACGAGATCGCGGTCGAGGCCGGGATCGACATCCTCGTCATCCAGGGCACGGTGATCTCCGCCGAACACGTCTCGACCACGGTCGAGCCGCTCAACCTGAAGGAGTTCATCTCGGAGGTGCCGGTGCCGACCGTGGTCGGCGGCTGCGCCTCCTACTCGACCGGCCTGCACCTGATGCGGACCGGCGCCGTCGGCGTCCTCGTCGGCGTCGGCCCCGGCGCCGCCTGCACGACCCGCGGCGTGCTCGGGATCGGCGTGCCGCAGGCGACCGCGATCGCCGACGTGGCGGCGGCCCGCTCGCAGCACATGCTCGAGACCGGCGAGTACGTCAACGTGATCGCCGACGGCGGCATGCGCACCGGCGGCGACGTCTCCAAGGCGATCGCCGTGGGCGCCGACGCGGTCATGGTCGGCTCGCCGCTGGCGCGCGCAAAGGAGGCGCCGGGACGGGGCTTCCACTGGGGCATGGCGACCTTCCATCCCTCGCTGCCGCGCGGCACGCGGGTCTCGACCAAGCAGGACGGGACGATGGAGGAGATCCTGCTCGGGCCGGCCCAGGAGAACGACGGCACCTTCAACCTGATGGGGGCGCTGAAAACCTCGATGGCGACGACCGGCTACGAGGACATCCGCTCCTTCCAGCGGGCCGAGGTGATGGTCGCGCCGGCGCTGATGAGCGAGGGCAAGAAGCTGCAGGCCGAGCAGGCGGTCGGCATGGGCTCCAACGGCAGGGCGGCGGTCTCCGCCGGTGTTGGAGTCGCCGACGACTGAGGCCGGCGCCATGGCGGCGCCGGCGGAGGCCTCCGAGGAGGCGCTGGTCCTCGACTTCGGGGGCCAGTACTCGCAGCTGATCGCCCGGCGGATCCGCGAATGCGGCGTCTTCGCCGAGCTGCTGCCGGCGACCACGTCGGCGGACGTCATCCGCGAGCGGGCGCCGAAGGCGCTCGTCCTCTCCGGTGGCCCGGCCTCGGTCTACGAGCCCGGGGCGCCCGCCTTTCCCAAGCAGCTGCTCGAGCTCGAGATCCCGATGCTCGGCATCTGTTACGGGATGCAGGCGATGGTCCAGTCGCTGGGCGGCAAGGTCGAAGCGGCCGAGTCGGGCGAGTTCGGCCGCGCCGAGCTGACCCTGCGCAACGCCGGCGGGCGCCTGCTCGGCGGCCTGCCGGAGGAGCAGAGCTGCTGGATGAGCCACCGCGACTCGGTCTTCGAGCCGCCGCCGGGGTTCGCGGCGCTGGCCTCGACCCCGGCCTCGCCGGTCGCCGCCTGCGAGGCGCCGGAGCGCGGGCTCTACGGGATCCAGTTCCACCCCGAGGTCGTCCACACCCCCTACGGCACCGAGGTGCTGACCAGGTTTTTGCGCGAGATCGCCGGCTGCGAGCAGCAGTGGTCGGCCGAGTCCGTGATCGCCGAACAGGTCGCCGCGATCCGCGCCCAGGTCGGCACGGGCAAGGTGATCTGCGGCCTCTCCGGCGGCGTCGACTCCTCGGTCGCGGCGCTGCTCGTGCACAGGGCGATCGGCGACCAGCTCACCTGCGTCTTCGTCGACCACGGCCTGATGCGTCTGAATGAGGCCGAGCAGGTGGTCGAGGCGTTCGGCCAGTTCGGCATCCCGCTGGTCCACGTCGACGCCGAGCAGCGCTTCCTCGCCAAGCTCGCCGGCACCGACGAGCCCGAGCGCAAGCGCAAGATCATCGGCGAGGAGTTCATCCGCGTCTTCGAGGAGGAGGCGGCGAAGCTCGAGGATGCCGCCTACCTCGTCCAGGGAACGCTCTACTCGGACGTGATCGAGTCCGGCGGCAGCGACGCCGCCGACACGATCAAGTCCCACCACAACGTCGGCGGCCTGCCCGAGGACCTCGAGTTCGAGCTGGTCGAGCCGCTGCGGATGCTGTTCAAGGACGAGGTGCGCGCGGTCGGCGCCGAGCTCGGCCTGCCCGAGCGCATGGTCTGGCGCCAGCCCTTCCCCGGGCCGGGGCTGGCGATCCGCATCGTCGGCGGCGAGGTCAACAGGGAGCGGCTCGACATCCTGCGCGCCGCTGACGCGATCCTGCAGGAAGAGATCCGCGCCGCCGAGCTCTACCGGCAGCTCTGGCAGTCCTTCTGCGTGCTGCCGGTCGTGCGCTCGGTCGGCGTGCAGGGCGACGGCCGCACCTACGCCTACCCGATCGTGATCCGCGCCGTCACCTCCGACGACGCGATGACCGCCGACTGGGCGCGCCTGCCCTACGACCTGCTGGAGAAGGTCTCGAGCCGGATCATCAACGAGATCCGCGACGTCAACCGGGTCGCGCTCGACATCTCCTCGAAGCCGCCGGCGACGATCGAGTGGGAGTAGCTCGCCCTCCTTCGCCGTCTCGATAGCGATCCTCAGCCTGGTCCAGGCGGCGCTCGTGGCGCTGCCGCGGGCGCGGCGATTCGGGTGGCTGGACGGCTTTCGCAGTCCCTGGTGGGCGCTGGTCCCGGCGGGCTCGATCGTCGTCGTGATCGCGATCGTCGCCTGGGAAGGCGAATCGGCGACGGCGCTCTCCTGGCTTGCCCTCGTCGCCGTGCCGCCGTTCGCGGCGCTGGCGCTGGGCTGGCTCGTGCACGGCTCGCGGCCCGAGTGGGCGGCCGCGGTCCCCGCCGCCTTCCTGCTCGCCTGGGCGGCGCCGGGCACGCTGCCCGGCGAGGTCGCGGCGACGGCGCTGACCGGGCTCGGCTGCATCGGCCTCGGCTGGCTGCTCGTCTCGGTCGCCCCGGCCCGCTGGCTGGCGCCGGGGATCTACGCGATGGCCGCGGTCGACACGGTCTTCGTCGCCGCCGACCTGCTCCAGGGCCCCAACGCCGTCCTCACCGCCGCCGCCCCCGGCAACCTGCCGCGCCTGCAGGCGATCCACTTCGGCGACGCCCTGATCGGCTTCGGCGACCTCTTCGTCGCCGCCCTTCTCGGCTGCCTGCTCGCCTTCTCCGCCCGCCGGCAGCTGCTCGGGGCCGGCCTGGTGCTGGCGCTGTCGCTGGCGTTCGACCTGCTGTTCTTCGCCGTCGACACGCTGCCGGCGACGGTGCCTGTGGCGCTGGCGCTGGCGCTGCTCGAATTCGGCGAGGGACGAAGACGCCGGGGTCCGGTCGATGAGGCAGGCGTGCCTACGAGTACGCGTCCCACTGCTTGAGCAGGGGCAGCGGGTCGATCGGGTGGCCGCCTTCGTACCAGCCGGGGGCGGTCCAGATCTCGAAGTGCAGGTGGCAGGCGGTGGCGTCGCCGGTGTCGCCGACGACGCCGATCGGTTCGCCGGTGCGGACCGTCGTGCCCACTTTCAGCGGCGAGGGTTCGCGCAGGTGCATGTAGCCGAAGTCGTAGCCGGTGCCCTTGCCGTCGATGATCAGGTAGTTGCCGGCGGCGCCCTGGTAGCCGTTGAACTGGACGGTGCCGCCGCGGGCGGCGACCAGCGGCGTGCCGCACTTGGCCATCACGTCCTGGCCCTCGTGGGTGTGGCCGGAGCGGGCGGCGCCGAAGCGACCTGCGCCGCCGCCGAAGTCGTGCGCGCCGAGGATCGGGAAGGCGTAGCGGTAGAGGTCGAAGCCGAGGCTGAGCCGCCGGGGAGCGGCGGAGGAGCGGGCGCGCCGCGCGGCGGGCCCGCCGGCCTGGGGGACGATGCGGAAGGAGTAGTGGCCGTTGCGCGCCGCCTTGCCGCCGGCGAGGGTCCCGTCCCAGCGGACGCTGTCGGGCGTCTGCGGCGCGACGTCGTTGCGGTAGAAGCTCTTGATCGCTTCGCCGCCGGCGCCGACGATGTCGATCCGCAGGTCGTTGCTCGGCTGGTCGCTGTCGATTTCGTAGCGCAGGCGGGTCGGGCGGGCGCCGTAATAGAAGGACTTGCGCGGCCAGGTCCTGGCCGAGAGCAGGGTGATGGCGCCCGCGCTGGGCGCCGGGTCGGGCGAGCCGCTGCGGCTCGGTGGGGCGGGGGCGCTGCCGCTCGGGGTCGGCGCCCCGCCGGTCAGGGCAGCTGCCGGGCTGGCGAGGATGGCGAGCAGTGCCGCCACCGCGAAAACCGATATCGATCCACCAAGCCAAGGCCCGGCGCCAGCTCTGCTGCGTGCCACGTGCCCTCTCTTTCGTTCGCCTGCGGAGTTAGCTGTCGGGCTCGCGCTGAAAGAGATGCGCTACGGATCGTTGTTCGTCCGATTCGCCCCTGGGACCTGCACGGTCCCCACGGGTCCTCCGCTCCCTGCCTTCGCTCGGCCGGGATTCGGCTATTGCCGGCGGGCAGTATAAACCGGTGCCCGGCAGCAGCGGCCCATGCGCGCGCAAGCGATCTGGTGGCTATCATCCCGTGGCCGCTGGGCCTGCCCCGCGGCTTTTCTCTGATGAAGACGTACGTCGCAAAACCCACCGAGCGCCAGCGCGACTGGCTGGTCGTCGACGCCGAGGGGCAGACCCTGGGCCGCCTGGCGACCCGGATCGCCGACGCGCTGCGCGGCAAGCGCAAGCCGGAGTACACGCCGCATATCGACACCGGCGACTTCGTCGTCGTCGTCAACGCCGAGAAGATCCGCGTGACCGGCAACAAGATGGAGCAGAAGCGCTACTGGCGCCACACCGGCTATCCCGGTGGGATCAAGTCGCGCAGCCTGGCGGAGATGCTCGACCGCCGTCCCGAGGAGGTCATCCGCAAGGCGGTCAAGGGAATGCTGCCCCGCAACCGACTGGCGCGCAAGCAGCTGACCAAGCTCAAGGTCTATGCCGGCCCGGACCACCCGCACGCGGCGCAGAAACCACAGCCGATGGAGATCAAGTAGATGGCAGACGAGCCAAAAGAGCAAGAGACTTCGGAAGAGCCGCAGGCGGAACAGCCGCAGGCTGAGGAGCCGCAGCAGCCCGAGGAGCAGCAGCCCGAGCCGGAGGAAGCTCCCGAAGAGGAGAAGAAGAAGGACGTCATCCCCGGCGCCGATCTCGAGCCGATCGCGGTCGAGCCGGAGGAGCGCCCGCTGAGCGCCGAAGAGCAGGCGCGCAAGGAAGCCGAAGAGGAAGAGCGAAAGGCGCGCGAGGCCGCGCTGGCCGGCGATTCCGACGAGGAGGAGCAGGCGGCCAGCCGCGCGCCGGCGAAGATGGAGGGCGACTCGCGCTACCTCGCGACCGGCAAACGCAAGCACGCGATCGCCCGCGTCACCCTGCTGCCGGGCAGCGGCTCCTTCACGGTCAACGGCCGCCCGATCGAGGAGTTCTTCCCCCGCCCTCTGCACCAGACGACCGCACGGCAGCCGCTGACGACCACGGGCTACGACGGCAGCGTCGACGTCCGCGTCAGGGTCCACGGCGGCGGCGTCAGCGGCCAGGCCGGCGCGGTGCGGCACGGCATCGCCCGGGCGCTGACCGAGGTCGATCCAGAGCTCCGCGGCGAGCTCAAGCGGCGCGGCTACCTGACCCGCGACGCCCGCGCCAAGGAGCGCCGCAAGGCCGGACTCAAGAAGGCCCGCAAGCGCCCTCAGTTCTCGAAGCGTTGAGGCGGCTGCAAATCTGCGCCTGGCGTTGTCCTCGGTCGGCCGGCTTGGTCACGCACTAACTTGTGCGCTCCCGGCGCCGGCCTCCCTGCGTCCTAGCCAGACTTGATTTTCGCTCGCCTCAACACTTGGAATGGGCAATACGACAATGAGAATGCTCTTTGGCACCGATGGTGTCCGCGGTGAGGCCGGGACGTTTCTGACTGCCGAGTTGGCGCTTTCGCTTGGGCGCGCGGCGACGGCATCGCTCGAGGGGGACCGGCCTCAGGTTTTGATCGTGCGCGATACGCGTGAGTCGGGGCCGATGCTGGAATCCGCGTTGGCTGCGGGAGTCGCCGAGGCGGGGGGCGACGCGCTCTGCGCCGGAGTCCTGCCGACGCCGGCGGCGGCGGTTCTGGTGCGCAAGCTCGGCCTTGACCTGGCCGCGGTCGTCTCCGCCTCGCACAATCCCTACAAGGACAATGGGATCAAGTTCTTCGGCGCCAGCGGCACCAAGCTGACCGACGAGGCCGAGGCCCGGATCGAGGCCCACCTCCCAGAGCGCGGTCGAGGTTATGACCGCATAGCGGAGAAAAGCTCGACCGCGATGCCGGGGGTTGGCCGCGTCCGCGAGCTCAGCGGCGGCGAAGAGGACTATCTGCGGGCCCTGCAGTCCGCCTTCGCGCTCGATCTCTCCGGCGTCAGGGTCGCGCTCGACTGCGCCCACGGCGCGACTTTCCGCGTCGCCCCGGCGATCTTCGCGCGACTCGGCGCCGAGGTCGACGCGATCGCGGTCGAGCCGGACGGGCGCAACATCAACGAGGGCTGCGGCTCGACCCATCTCGACAACCTGGCCGCGCACATCGCAGACTCCGAGGCGAGCATCGGCTTCGCCTTCGACGGCGACGGCGACCGGGTGCTCGCCGTCGACGGCGGCGGCCGCGTCCACGACGGCGACGAGCTGATCGCCCTGCTGGCGCGCGGTCAGGCGGCGCGCGGCGAGCTCGACGGCGGCGTCGCCGTGACGGTGATGAGCAACTACGGCTTCCACCAGGCGATGGCGGAGGCGGGGATCGAGGTCGCGACGACCAAGGTCGGCGACCGCTACGTGCTCGACGAGCTGCGCGAGCGCGAGTGGGCGCTGGGAGGGGAGCAGTCGGGCCACATCATCGACACCCGCTTCGCCGCCACCGGCGACGGGATCGCGGCGGCGCTGATGACGATGCGCGAGCTCGGCGATCGCGACCTGGCCTCGGTCGAGGCGATGGCGAAGCTGCCGCAGACGCTGGTCAACGTCGAGGTCGCCGACCGCGAGGCGGTCGCCGGAGCCGACGCCGTCTGGGCCGCGGTCGAGCGCGAGGGCGCCGAGCTCGAGGGCCGCGGCCGCGTCCTCCTGCGCCCCTCCGGCACCGAGCCGCTGGTCCGCGTGATGGCCGAGGCGCCGACCGCCGAGGAGGCCGAGGCGGTCTGCAAGCGCCTTGCCGACCTGGTGCGGCAAGAGCTGGCCTGAGCACCCCCGCCGTCTACTCTGTACGGCCTCCTATGTGCGGAATCGTCGGATACGTGGGCTCTCGCCCCTGCCGGGACATCCTCGTCGCCGGGCTGGAAAAGCTCGAATACCGCGGCTACGACTCGGCCGGGGTCTCGACGATCGAGGACGGGCGGGTCGAGAGCGTGCGCGCGGTCGGCAACCTCGCCAACCTGCACGCGGCGATCGAGCAGCGCGACGCGGACGGCGGCGTCGCCGTCGCGACCGCGCCGGCGACGACCGGGATCGCGCACACCCGCTGGGCGACCCACGGCCGGGTCACCGAGGAGAATGCCCACCCGCACAGCGACAGCTCCGACCGCGTCCACATCGTCCTCAACGGGATCGTCGAGAACCACGCCAAGCTGCGCGAGCGGATCGAAGCCGAGGGGCACGAGCTCAGCTCGGAAACGGATGCCGAGGTCGTCGCCCACCTGATCTCCAGCCACTACGAGGGCGACCTCACCGCCGCCGTCCGCGCCGCCTTCGCCGAGCTGCGCGGCCACTACGCGTTCGTCGCCATGCACGCCGACCAGCCCGAGCTGCTCGTCGGCGCGCGCAAGGAGTGCCCGCTCGTCGCCGGCGTCGGCGAGGGCGAGAGCTTCCTCGCCTCGGCGATCCCCGCCTTCCTCGCCGAGACCCGCCTGGCGCTGGCGATCGAAAACGACGAGGTCGTGACGATCGACGCCTCCGGGGTGCGGATCGTCGACGCGGAAGGCGAGCCGGTCGAGCGCGCGGTCGAAGAGATCGACTGGGACGAGACCGCGGCGGAGAAGGCCGGCTACGACACCTTCATGCTGAAGGAGATCCACGAACAGCCCGACTCGGTCGCCGAAACGATCGCCGACCGGCTGCCGGCCGACGACGGCGTCGACCTCTCCGAGGTCGAGCTCGCGGACGAGTTCCTGCGCGACCTCAACCGGATCGTGATCGTCGCCGCCGGCACCTCCTACCACGCCGGCCTGGTCGGTCGCTACGCGATCGAGGAATGGGCGCGGGTGCCGGTCGAAATGGACATCGCCTCCGAGTACCGCTACCGCAATCCCGTGGTCGGGCCCGGCGACCTGGTGATCGGCATCACCCAGTCCGGCGAGACCGCGGACACGCTGGCCGCGATGCGCCTCGCTCGCGAGCGCGGCGCGACGGTGCTGGCGATCACCAACATCATGGGCAGCCAGGCGACCCGCGACGCCGACGCCGTCCTCTACACCCGCAGCGGCATGGAGATCAGCGTCGCCGCGACGAAGACCTTCGTCGCCCAGGTGGCGGCGATGTACCTGCTCGGGCTGCGGCTGGCCGAGCTGCGGGGCACGCTGCCGCCGGAGCGCCTGACGGAGCTCGTCACCGAGATGAAGTCGTTGCCGTCGAAGATCGAAGCGACGCTGGAGAACTGCGAGGAGCACGTCGGCGAGATCGCGGCCACGCACGGCCACGAGGGGTTCTTCCTCTACCTCGGCCGCCACATCGGCCTGCCGGTCTGCCTCGAGGGGGCGCTGAAGCTGAAGGAGGTCTCCTACATCCCGACCGACGCCTACGCGGCGGGGGAGATGAAGCACGGACCGATCGCGCTGCTCGACGAGTCGACCCCGGTCGTCTGCGTGGCGACGGACAGCCCGATCCTCGACAAGGTGCTCTCCAACCTCGAAGAGGTGCGGGCCCGCGGCGCCCACACGATCGCGGTCGTCACCGCCGGCGACGAGCGGGCCGCCGCGGTCGCCGAGCAGACGATCGAGGTCCCGGCGAGCGACTGGCTCCTGCAGCCGATCCTGGCGATCCTGCCGCTGCAGCTGCTCGCCTACGACATCGCCCGCGGCCGCGGCCTCAACGTCGACCAGCCGCGCAACCTGGCGAAGACGGTCACGGTCGAGTGATCCTTTGTCGACGGCGTCTGTAGGATGCCGGTCCGCATGAAGTCCCGTCCTCTTCTCGCGGCGCTTGCCGCCGCCCTCACGATCGCCGCCGCCGCCGGTTGCGGCGGCAGCGGCAGCTCGGGCTCCGACCTGGCCGCCGTCGTTCCGCCCGGGACCCCGGTCTTCGTCGAAGGCACGCTGCGGCCCGAAGGGGAATTGAAGGCGAACACCGACGCGATCGCCAAGCAGGTCGCCGGCGTCGACAACCTCGGCGATCTGATCGTCGAACAGCTCGAAAGCTCGGCTTCCGAAGACGGCGAATCGCTTGACTTCGAAAGCGAAGTGGAGCCCTGGCTGGGCGAGCGCGGCGGCGCCTTCTTCGAGCGGCTCGAAGGCGGCGACCTCAGCGGCCTCGGCGTGATCGTCGAATCGACCGACACCCAAGCGACCGAAGAATTCATCGAGAAGCACAAGAGCGGCGAAGAAGGCCGCAAGGCCGGCCTGGTCGGCGACTTCCTCGTGATCGCCGAAGACCAGAAGGTCTTCAAGGAAGCCGTCGACGCCTCCGAAGGCGAAGCGCTGGCCGACGAAGACACCTTCACCGAGGCGATCTCCGCCGCCTCCGACGGCAGCCTCGCCGACGTCTACGTCGACGTCGGCAAGCTGATCGAACAGGGCGGCGGCCAGATCGACCCGACCGCGCGCCAGGTGCTCCGCAACGCCGGCATCGACCCCAGCGAAGCGACCGCGGTGGCCAGCATCCTGCCCGGCGCCGAACAGATCGCGGTCGAGCTCAGCAGCGATCTCGCCGGCCAGGAAGCGCCGACCGGGGACGCCTCCTCGCTGCTCGGCGAACTGCCCGGCAACGCCTTCGCCGCGGTCGCCGTCTCCGGCTTCGGCAAGCAGCTGCAGCAGGCGATCGACAGCCTCGACGAAGAAGGCATCCCCGACACGGTGCCGCCGAACCAGCTGAAGAAGGGCCTGAAGCAGCTCGGCATCGACCTCGAAGGCCTCGCCGGCTCGCTGCAGGACGCCGGGGCCTTCGCCGTCGGCGGCAACGAAAGCAGCCTCGGCGGCGCCCTCGTCCTCTCGACCGAAGGCTCGCAGGCGACCGAAGCGATCGAAAACGTCGGCGTGCTGCTGCGCCAGGTGCGCGTCGCCGGCGTCACCGCGCTCGGCGGCAAGTACAAGGGCTTCTCGATTCGCAGCGACGAACTCGGCGACAAGCCGCTCGTCGTCGCCGCGAAAGAGGGCCGGCTGGCGATCGGCTACGGCCTGGCGCCGACGATCGCCGGTCTGACCAGCGGCTCCGGCGGCGGCAAGACGCTCTCCGACGACCCCGCCTACGAAGACGCCGTCGCGGCGCTCGGCGACACGCCGATCGGCGGCTTCGCCGACGGCCCGGCCGCGCTGCACCTCGCCGACGCGCTGATCCCGAACTCCGACAAGGGCTTCAAGCAAGCGAAGAAGTACCTGAGGAACATCCGCTTCCTCGCCCTCGGCAGCGCCAGCCAGGACGAACTGGCGACGGCGAAGCTGATCGTCGGCCTCAAGTAATCCTCCGCCGGCTCCCGGTCGGGATGCCCGTGCTCCTACGCGTCCGCGGGGTGCCCGGCTGCGATGTTAAACGAGAGTTTTTATGCGTCATTCATATGTGGCTTTGATAGAATCATCTGTCCAATAGATGGATTCACAAATTCAACGCCAATCTGCACAGCCTGCCGCACAGGCTGTCTATGCGATCCCCGCAGTGGAGCCGCCCGAAATGGCGGCGCTCGAGCGCATTGAGGAGCTGAGGCGACAGCTTCGCTATCGGGTCGCGGAGCCCCGCCGTTGGGTGGGCTCCGTTCGCCGCGTGCTCAGCGCCCGGGCGATCCAGGGTTCCAACAGCATCGAGGGATACGACGTTTCGCTGGAGGATGCCCTGGCGGCCGTCGAGGGGGGTGAGCCGGCCGAAGCGGACGAGCGCGATTGGCTGGCCGTGCTCGGCTACCGCAGGGCGATGACATATGTCCTCCAGCTGGCGAGCGACCCACACTTCGAGTACTCCTCGGCGTTGATTCGCAGCCTGCATTTCATGGTCACCGAGTACACGCTCGACGCGAGTCCGGGCCTCTTGCGACCCGGGCCGATTTGGGTGCAAAACAGCGCCACCGGCGAAATCGTCTACGAAGCACCCGAGAGCGACGCGGTCCCCGAGCTGATCGAGGCGTTGATCTCTCAGCTTCGCTCCAACGATGATGTGCCGGCGATGATTCGCGCGGCGATGGCGCATCTCAACCTGGTGATGATCCATCCGTTCCGCGACGGAAACGGCCGAATGGCGCGCTGCCTGCAGACGCTCGCGCTCGCCAGGGACAGGATCCTGTCACCCGAGTGGATGAGCATCGAGGAGTACCTCGGGGCACACACCCAGGCCTACTACGACATCCTGGCGGAGGTTGGAAGGGGTGCGTGGAATCCCCAACTCGATGCACGTCCGTGGGTCCGATTCTGCCTGAAGGCGCACTACATCCAGGCGGCGAACGTGCTGAGGCGAATCCGGGAGTCCGAGCGGCTGTGGATCGCGATCGACGAGTTGCGACGGAAGCACGAGCTGCCCGAGCGGGTGGTGAGCAGCCTCTTCGATGCTGCGACTGGACTGCGGATTCGGAACGCATCCCACCGCAAGAGCGTCGAGAGCGCGGAGCTCGTCGAGATTTCGAAGCAGGTCGCGACCAACGACCTCAGTGCGATGGTTCGCGCGGGATTGATCGAGCAGCGTGGACAGAAACGAGGGGCCCATTACGAGGCAGCGGACGCGTTGCGGGCCGTTCGAGCCCGAGTCCGCGAGGAGGGCCCGGCTATCGACGTCGACTCCCTGTTCGCCGTTTAGGCTGGCTGTCACCGATGGAGCCCTGGCTCGACCCCCTCTACGACGCCGACGGGATGCGGGCGACCGATCGCTGGGCGATCGAGGAGCAGGGGGTGCCCTCGCTGGAGCTGATGGAGACCGCCGGGCGGGCGGTGGCCGAGACGGTCGGCGAGCTGGCGCCCGAGGGGCCGGTGCGGGTCGTCTGCGGCAAGGGCAACAACGCCGGCGACGGGCTGGTCGCCGCCCGCTACCTGGCGGAGGCCGGCTTCGCGGTCGAGGCGCTGCTGCTCTGGCCGGCGGAGGAGCTGAGCGGTGACGCCGCGACCAACCTCGAGCGCTTCGGGGCAGAGCGCGTCAGCGGCGACCTCGCGTCCCGGCTGTCAGGCTCGGGCGCGGTCGTCGATGCGATCTTCGGCACCGGCTTCGCCGGCGAGCCGCGCGAGCCGGCCCGGGCCGCGATCGAGGCGATCGGCGCCTGCGGCGCCCCGGTCGTCGCCTGCGACGTCGCCTCCGGCGTCGACGCCTCCAGCGGCGAGGCGGCGGAGGTCGCGGTCGAGGCCGATCTGACCGTCAGCTTCCATGCCGCCAAGCTCGGCCACAGGGTCGCCCCCGGCAAGTGGCACACGGGCGAGCTGCGGGTGGCGCCGATCGGCATTCCCGCCGGCGCGCCGGCGGCGCCGGCGGCCGGGACGATCGCGGCGGCCGTGCTCGGCCTCGCCCCGCGCCGCGGCGCGCAATCGACCAAGTTCAGCTCCGGCCAGGTGACGATCGCGGGCGGCTCGCGTGGGCTGACCGGCGCCGTGCAGATGTCCTCGCGGGCGGCGATCCGGGCCGGCGCCGGCTACGCGACCGTCGCGGTCCCCGCCGAGCTCGAGCCGGTCTTCGAGGCGGGACAGCTGGAGGTGATGTCGGTCGGCTGCCCGGGCGGCGACGGCTGCCTCGCGCCGGCCTCGCTGAAGCCGCTGCTGCGCAGCTTCGAGCGCGCCGCCGCCGGCGTGCTCGGTCCCGGCCTCGGGCGCGACCCCGGCTCGGTCGAGCTGGCGCGGGAAGCGGTCGGCCGGATCGACGCCCCGCTGGTGATCGACGCCGACGGTCTCAACGCCTTCGCCGGATCGCTCGGGCCGATCGCCGCGCGCGGAGCGCCGACCGTGCTCACGCCGCACGTCGGCGAGCTCGGCCGGCTGCTGGAGCGCGAGGCGGGCGAGGTCTCCGCGCACCGGCTCGCCGCGGCGCATGAGGCGGCGCGCGAGGCGGGCGCCGTCGTCGTCCTCAAGGGCGACGACACGATCGTCACCGACGGCGAGCGGACCGCCGTCAACGCCCTCTCGTCGCCGGCGCTCGCCACTGCCGGCACCGGCGACGTCCTCTCGGGCGTCGTCGCGGCGCTGCTCGCCCGCGGGCTGGAGCCCTTCGCCGCCGCCTGCGCCGGCGTCCTCGCCCACGCTCGCGCCGGGCGCGACGCGGCGGCCCGGATCGGCGCCGCCGAGTCGGTGATCG
>Ga0210111_1000052_pt1 | contig 25861 bp, 22 predicted proteins | sample China_Galinas_PW_6_FD_185520 | JGI IMG/M metagenome (GOLD analysis project Ga0210111, IMG submission 185520) | Wetland microbial communities from San Francisco Bay, California, USA, that impact long-term carbon sequestration - China_Galinas_PWC_D2... | ecosystem: Environmental > Aquatic > Marine... | reverse complement strand
AACGCCACGGTGGACTAGCACTTGTCGTGGGGTCTGTTGAAGTCAGACTGCTGGATCTGGTTAACGGATACGCCACACTTGGCCGAGGCGGTGTCCACACGCACCCGAGGCTCTTCGTTGATGACAAGGTCGAGGCATCAATTGTCCTTGGCGGAAATGTATGCTCAGCGATCAACGCTATCTTGTCCTCTCACAACCACCGCCCTCGCACAATGGAACATCTCGCGCCGGATGATGTTCCGTGGTTCATGTGGAAGACAGGCACCAGTTCAGGGCGACGCGATGCCTGGGCGGTCGGCCACAATGCGGTTGGCCACGATAACGGATATGCAATCGGCGTCTGGGTAGGCCGTTTCTCCGGTGCAGGCTCCATCGAGTTCGCCGGCGCAAAGGTAGCCGAGCCAATTCTGGCTTCCATGTTCTCCACGCCGCTTCTTTGTAATGACAAATCTCCGACACCTTACACGCCTTGGACGCCGTCTCTCGAAATGAAACCGCCCGCTGGCGCAGGTGGGCCTTTGCGAATCCTGGCACCGAAAAACGGCACCCTATTTCACACGATCGCCGGTGCGGCCTCGGTCCAGGTGCGCGCCAACCACAATGAGCGCCTAACATGGTTCCTAAATGGTAGGTTGACCACCGAACCCGAGGGAGGATTGCTCAGAGTTGGGCGCGGTACTTACGTGCTTTACTGTGTGGATTCATCGGGAGCGTCGAGCGAAGTGCGCTTTTCCGCAAGGTAAACTCTGTCCGGGCAGGGGTATTATTCCCTACGCCCGACCGAATTGCATGATCTCCGAGAAGCCGCTGCTTGTTCGCCTTAAGCTGGGCGAGCGGTCACAGCGAAAGACTTGCCGGAGGGTTGCCTGGATACGTCTCTGCTAACGAATTCGGCGACCTGGCAATACCCCCTTGATGCATGAGGACGGAGAGTGCACAAAAGACGTTCAACGCCTGGGTCCAGGCACCTCCCTCCCGCCACGAGGTTGCAGGCGATGTTCAGCACCTGGTTTGACTCGTGGTACGGCAGGTGTCCTTTCGACAAGTGCAGACGGCGGTCGATGGCCTCTAGCAGACCAGTGCGTTGTGCCAGTACGTGCATGGCACCGTTACCGCTGGGTCCCAAGCCACGGACCCGGTCAGCCAGTTCGTATTACGATTCAGCGAAGGATCACCTTCCAACTGCAATGCTGCGGTAATGCGCTCCCTCGGCACTCTCGGCACCATGTAATCCTCTCGCCCTTTAGTCCCAAATAGCTCAGCATGTTCGACATGGCGAGGCCCATGTGGCGCCACATGGGCTCCTGTAGCTTCGTTGGTCACGGAAAACACTTCACGAATAGCCGCACAATTCGTGAAAGATAGGCATGCTACCGCTGCATACATATTGGCGGGAACATTCAGCCATGCCGGATGGCGGGATACGACCCAGAAGAGACGCACATAGCGTAAGTGCGTATGAGTGGCCATGCCAGATGGTTGATTGCCACCGCCGGCGAAAGAGACGAGTTACAGAATCCTGGCAAACGGATGTTTATTGCACAACAGAAGGAGAAAAGCAATGAAGACGAAGATGATTGTTATGCTGGTTGTGGCGGCTCTAGTCGGAGCAGTGGTGAATGAGGTCGACGCCGGACGGCTGCGTGGTCGTGGGGGAATCGACACGTGCGTGGCTGGCCATCGAACGGATGTGTACCACGAGACGTTCCGGGGAGGAGAGTCTGCAATGATCACTGTCTCCGGTGACGGCGATACGGACCTGGATCTCTACGTCTACGACGAGAACGACAATTTAGTCGAATCGGATACGGATTTCACTGATGAATGTCTGGTGACCTTTACGCCACGTTGGACAGGGCAGTTTCGGATTGAGGTCAAGAACCGAGGTCGCGTCTACAACTGCTACGAACTGCGGACGAATTGAAGGTCAACACAAAGGTGATCCGAAGCACCCCGCTTCAAGCGGGGTGCTTCGCCATTTGCCGATTTTGATCCTTCAGTGCATGGTGCTCAAACAACCTCCCGACGTTCCATCGCCAACGCTCGGTGATGCCTTTGGCAAAGGTCGTAGATTACCTTCTGAAGGATGGCGGATGAGCCACGACGTTTCCGCGTGTGCGAGTTGCACAAGCGAAACTACTGTGCAGCAGGATGATCACACGTAAGTTCAAGAAACCAGGAAAAAGTATCCTTCTCCATGAAAAAACCGTGGGTAAAGCCTGCATCGCTGCCGGAAGCCGCGGTGGACCGAGCTAGCCCGTTGAGACGCCAGGAAAAATGAGGAACCGAGATGATAGACACACGGACGCGATTCGCTGCGTGGATGATCGTGGCTAGTGCGGCCGCCGGCATGGAGCCGCCCCAAGCCGACGGAGCCTTGCCCTGCGACACATGGCTGCGTATCACAGCTCGGGGCTGGTCTTCCACACTCGGCAACGCGGAAGGGGCTGCAAATCACGTTGAGGACGCGGCCATCGACTAATTCGATCCACGACCACGCGATGGACGCCTGCCTGCAGGCAGATAACGGAGGGCGGCGAGAATTCATTCTACGTTCTGTTGAGTAACGGCGCCCCCAAAGGTATCAAAGGCAGAAGTGAAACTCTCGGATTCGAACACCTTCGAGCGGTTGACGAGGTATGCAAACCCTTCTACCACCTTTACAGACATCACGAGGAACCGATCGAACCTGGTCAAGTGGGGAGCACACAGTGCTTTGGGCTGAATGATGTGAGCTTTGAGCAACGGCACGGCACGATGATCCCCTTCGGCTTACTAAAGCAGGGCTGCATGGGCGTTCTCAAGTGGGCTACCCAAGAGGAGCACTTATTCGACATAGTGCAAGAGCCTCCGATGCAAGATATGACGTGGTCTACGTGGTTGCGGATGTAGGGGCATCTGCTCAGCCGTTCGAGACTTCGATCCTGCAGCATTGGCGTAGACGCCCAAACAGGTGTCGATCGCCGGCGTCGTTGGACGCGGGCCCCATTCTGCTGGGGTGGCGTGAAGAACCTACTCCGAAGTTAAACCCGTCTATTTCTGAGGGATATTGTCAAAGCCCAGCAAGAACAGCTTCAATCGGGCGTCAGTTGTAGAAAGGATTGCCTCGGCATCAGCAGACGGTGCCAGAAAGAGTTCGCTCACGCCAAGGCCGTTCCGGTTCTGGCTCCGACGCTGGCACCGCCGCCGTATCCGCCTCGCCTGTCTTGCTCGTATCTCGTACATGGCCTATTCCGCGTCGAGTTTCCCACCGAGACCAATTTGACCGTCTCAGGGCAATACTGATGCGGCGTAGGCGACGGGATCTTTCCTCAAGACAGGTTTTTTTGGCACGAACGCACGAGAAGCGTCTGACTCAGAAACCGCTTATGCATCGCACGACGAGTGCCCTTGGCAGATGAGACGAATCTATCGTCGTTGGTCACAATCCGGTCGTCTAAAGCTCACCCAACAGTTTAGCAGGCCGTAGGTTCTTCATTTTCCAGCCTTGGGGCGGCACCTGCCTGACCACGAACTCCCGATTGCAGGCGTGGATCTACCTCGGGCGTTCATCCGTATCAAATTGGATAGACGGTACTGCACTCATCGCGAGCCGACCTACGCCAAGGCCCCCTTTCGCCTTTGTTCGAGAGGCGAAGGGGGTCCTGTCCAAAATAATTAGGCCCCGGAAGGCGCAATATGTCGTCCGCTTTCATTACGGCGCGAACAAGCCGGCAACCTCCAGGGTGGCAATCAGAGCAGCTCCCAGGGCATCGAAGTTGTCAACGGTGTCAACATCATCCGCGATCGACTCAAACTCGGCCACATCGGCCCCACGACCCACCCCGATTATGACCAGAATGATTGAATCATCTGGGTAGTAGATTCGCATCAGCTGCTTAATTTCTTCTGGTGATTGATTGTCTTGACCATCCGTGACCAAAATGACGATGGAGGCATAAAGACCTGGCAGTCCACTGTCATGCTCTCGGACCTCTGCCGTAGCAGCGGCAAGTGCGCTGTAAATCGCGGTCGAATCATGCTTCGGATGCTTCCTCGATTCAAGATGTGCGGCCAGTGCAGCCATCTCTACCGTATTGGAGCAGTTGATCCACCTGGTCCCCCGGAATTCATCTTCGCCTCCAAACCAGTTGACGGTCAGCCAGTCGGAGCGCTCGCCGGGGTGGTCATGTGACCGCGCGTACAGCTCCTGCGCGAATCGTGAGACGGCCTCACCGGCCTTTCTGAAATCCGACTCGCTTACCGAAGCACTTGCGTCGAGAACCACATCTACGATGGCTGGTACGCTACGCCCGGCGTATCCTCCGTTGAACTGGGTGGGGAGCACGCTCGAGGTATAAAGGGCCGCTCGAAGAAGCTGCCCGGTTGCCGGCTCCGCAGCGGTCGCGAGCGCTCCTGGTGCCAGGAACATGAGGCACATGCAAGCTGCAACGTGGTTTGGCCGCCGGTTCTTTGATGGCTTATTCGCCGGTTCGTGAACGAGGTCACAATCATCAGTTTTTTCGATTCTGCGCGACATGACTATTTCTCCTTCGCTTGATGATGCTGGTCGCTTGGACCGTAACTCAGGCGTTTGGGGGGCTACGAAATCATCCCCACTTACTGTCACCAGGAGTCTGACACGTGGCTCCCGTCCCGGCCCTTCCAAGAACCGGTATTGCCTATGCGAAGGCGCAAGCCAGATCTTTCACCGAAATAGACTCCCGCCAGGCTCAGCTTCCCCCTCCCCCCGCATTACACCAATCCCGCCTGTTCGGAGCCGAACGAATGCTGATCGCTTATTTGCATTGCTCTATTACGAGCACGACCCGAACGCACCTTACTGTCGCCTGCCAGCGCCGGCATTGTGGGCCTACGCTCGGTGCTCGCGCAGCGGCCATGTCATAGCGCCCGTAGCCGACTCGGGAGGACCGGAGACTCCCTCAGCCTGCATTTCGGCTGACTTTGACAGCGATGGCGATGCTGACATTTAGGATTTTGCTACCTTCCAGCAGATGATCGGAGATGGTGAGAGCGATTGAAGCCTCAAAAACACTGTTCTCGCATTTATCAGGCTGACATGCGCTCGCTAGAATTGGCCGTCAGATGCCTAGGATGATGTAGCGCCCGCGTAGCAGTGTGCCGTGCAAAGGCGTGCATCTTCAGCGGGTGTGATTCCCGCCCGGCAACTTGTCGCTCCAGCCGGTAGCAATCGGAGCGGTCACGGAGGTAACGAAGTGGCTGAAGCACTCCGGTGTAGAGGGTCGCCTTGGGTGACTTGGCGAGCATGCAGGCCGTAACGTGAGTGAACGTCGAGCAGGCCTCGAAAAGAGCGATGCGGAAGCCTACCCGGCTGCTACTTGGGGAAGGCCGCCGCCGCTGACATCCAGCCTGGCCCGGGCAATTGGGCAAGAGCGATGTGGATCAGCGGTTCCGCCGGGGTAGTGGCGACGGCATGCATGTACAGGGAGATGCACGCAACACGGGAAGCCCGACACGGTGGAGGTGCGTGACCTCCAACCGGACTCCCGCGAGGGACAGGCCGGGCCGTGTCGGGTGGCGGAGAGGCCCGTACTACCGTTGACGCCGGGTAATGCCGGTCGAGGGAAGGGGCCTTAGTTCAAGGTCAACGCAAGAAGTAGCGAGAGCCAGGAGATTGGCGATTAGCCTACGACCTCCGGAAAAGGTTCAGAAGTTACAGGCGGCGTTGCATGCCAAAGCGAAGGGGTCACCCACGTATCGTTTCTACGCCCTGTATGACAAGGTGTACCGCGAGGACATTCTGTTGTTCGCATACCGGTGCTGCAAAGCCAATGGCGGAGCACCCGGTGTGGACGGCCAGGATTTCGCGGACATCGAGAAATACGGGCCGGGACGTTGGTTGGGTGAACTGGCGGAAGAACTCAGAAGTAAGACATATCGTCCGCAGGCTGTGCGACGGGTGTTAATCCCCAAGCCCGGCCAACCGGGACGCACAAGGCCTTTAGGCATTCCTTCGACCAAGGATCGCGTTGCGCAGACGGCAGCGTTGTTGGTCATGGAGCCGATCTTTGAGGCCGACCTGCAGCCGGAGCAATACGCCTACCGACCGGGGCGCAGCGCTCTGGACGCTGTTCGCAACGTCCACACGCTGCTCAACACCGGGCATACAGAGGTGATCGATGCAGATTTGAGCGGGTATTTCGACAGTATTCCCCACTTCGAGCTTCTAAAATCGGTGTCACGCCGTGTCAGTGACCGGCACATGCTTCATCTGATCAAGATGTGGCTGCAAGCACCGGTGGAAGAGCTCGACGAACGGGGACATACACAGCGAACGACCCGCAACAAGGATCAGGGGCGTGGCTGCCCTCAAGGGGCACCGATCTCCCCGTTGCTGAGCAACCTCTACATGCGCCGGTTTGTCCTGGGATGGAAGGTACTGGGGCACGAAAAGCGACTCCGTGCACGAATCGTGAACTACGCTGATGACTTCGTGATTTGCTGTCGCAGCACCGCGCAGGAAGCGATGCCCGCCATGCGAGCCATGATGCAGAAGCTCAAGCTCACGGTCAACGAAACGAAGACGCACTTGTGCCGCGTGCCGGACGACTCGTTTGACTTTCTGGGTTACACGCTCGGCAGGTGTTACTCGGCCAAGACGGGCAAAGCCTACATAGGCACTCGCCCGTCGCGGAAGAAGATCCGGCAACTGTGCCGCGAGATCAGCGAGATGACCAGTCGCGGGTGGACGTTCACGGAGGCTACAGCGTATGTCGCACGGCTGAATCGCAAGTTGGTTGGCTGGGCGAACTACTTCTGTCTCGGCCCGGTGAGCAAAGCCTACCGGATTGTGGATACCCACACCCGGCACAGGCTCCGACAGTGGTTGTGTGTGAAACACAAGGTTCCAGGTCAGGGATTCTCACGCTTCCCGGATACGTACCTGAACCAAAGATTGGGGCTGGTGAAACTCCAAGACCGGACACACAACTTTCCGTGGGCGAAAGCGTGACCCCCCTTGTCCGAAAGCCGGATGCGGGAAATCTGCATGTCCGGTTTGATGAGCGGGATGTGGAAACGGAGCATGATCGGGCTAATGAGGCACCGCCAAACGAAAGGGGCGGCAACAGCTAGGCCCGATCTAAACCACCGCGCCACATCTCGACTCTACCGAATTAGGATTGACCCTCTAAAAGACTCAGACCGGAACGTGACTATCATGTACTCGGCAACTTCTTACCAGTATTTTCGGACGTGAATTGCCGGGCGACTGTCAGCGAAACAGAAGGTCAGCTTGCTGGCCACGCGACATCCTCCAAGCTCGTCGAGTTGGCTACCTGGAGGTCGCCCTTCCGCAGCAGCTAGAAGATGCCGCCAGTATCCTCGGCCTTCCGGATCTACCAGCCGCATTTTTCGAGTCCTTGGGCACCTCGAGCGAGCGGTCTGGGCAATCTGTGTGCGACCGTGTCCGGAAGCCGGATGCAAAGCTGACCCGACGCCCGAAAATGGAGTCAGAAGCGCTGCGCACAGAAATGCGCACAGGCTCCAGGGTCCGCTTTGGGAATCCTCAAAGACCGATCTTACTCGAGCGCGATTCCAAAGAAATCTGCAATCGCACTCTTGTCTTGAGAAGGCAAGTACTTGTCAGCGACGAGATTCGCAAGATCCCTAGCAAGAGTTGGGTCGTTCAGCAACTCGTCCCACAAATCGGTTCGCACCGTTGCGTAGACGCCTGGTTCTCGAAGTTTACCCTGAGAAACCAGGTCCGCTTTGTCTGCATTGAGCAGTGGATGAGGCGTCACTATGTTCCAGAATCCGTCACCCTGGAGATGCATGAAGGCACGGCTCGGCGCGACCGACTTCAGCGGCGGCCCAAACTTCACCAGAGCGTTACGGATCTCGTGTTCTAGCTCCGGATACTTGAATTTGTTGGCAAAACCACGTGTAGCACGAGCCAATATTAGCAGGACAAGCAACGGCTTATTCACGGCCGGTGCGCCACGAACTGATCCGACACGTAGATTCTCAATGGTTTTGTACCATGCGTCGCGAGCATCTGAGAGCCGTGTCATTTCGTAGCTTCCGTATTCGACTGTATATTCTCCATCTTACGGCACTGAAACGCACGGCTAGCCTACCATCTGCTTGCTTGGTTTTCCAGAACCGGGCTAGTATCGGCTTTACTTCTACAAGCAGCGACTCGGCGACAGCCCGGTTTCTAGTCTGACGCGAAGGCGAGCTCTTCACGTAGTCTCTCCTGACCAGCGAGAGAGACCCCCGTCGCATGACTGAACTACGACTTGACGTGACGTTATCGACGGATGCCGCCGAGATTTGCACCACCGCCCATCACACCTATAATCGCCTGGATGAACGAGCCCAAGTCCATCCAGTCGATCAGCTTCTCTGGGCATGAGAGCTTTCCGCTGCGGTTCGCGTGGCTCACGAAAGCCGTTCGTGGCGTCGATACCGACCCCACGCTCTTTGCACGGGACGATGCGGTCGTGCGCCTTGGTGTGGGCAAGAACATGGTACGCGCAATTCGGCATTGGGCAACCCGAGCCGATGTCATTCGAGCTGACGCCAAGGACAAACGCGGTGGGAGTTATCGCCCCACTAGGCTTGGCGAGTTGTTCTTTGGCAACGGCGGCCTAGACCCGTACCTTGAGGATCCTGCAACGACTTGGCTCGTACATTGGCAGCTTGCCTCCCGGCGACGCGCGTTTGACGGAAACGGTGGCCGCCACGCTTCGGACGTGCTATCTCCCACAACATGGGTTTACATGTTCAATGAGCTACGCGAGGCGTGGTTCACGCAAGAATCAGCGGTACGCGAGCTGCTAAACTTTGCGGAGCAGTACGGAGCCAAGCAGCCGTCCACGGGCACAGTAGAGCGGGATCTGTCTTGCTTCATCCGTAGCTACACGCCGGCCGAGCCAGACAAGCGGCTGTCACGCGAGGACACATACGATTCGCCACTGACTGAACTCGGGCTCCTCACTCGCGAACCTCGAACGGGGCGCATCCTATTCGACCGCAATCCGCGTCCTACGCTCCCGGTTGGCGTATTCGCGTACGCAATGATCGACTTTTGGCGCCGCGAGTTTCCGGGTTCCGAGACAGTTGCCTTCCAACGGATCGCCTACGCTCCGGGAGGACCCGGGCAGGTATTCAAGCTGTCAGAGAACGCTTGTGTGGAGTATCTCGATGCGATTGGTGACCGTACAGATGGTAGGGTGTCGTACGATGCGACCGCCGGGCTCCGACAGCTGATCCGTCACGGTGAACTCGGTGACCCGCTTCTCCTTCTAAAACGAAAAGTAGGATCTCGAAAGAAGGGGGTGACAAGTGCCGCCTAAGGCCCGCAAGAACCGCATGTCACACACAGGGACTTTCCTGCGGTCGTTGCGCATCGATCAGGATTATGGTTCTGCGGCCATTGCTGAGCGATACGTCCTCACATCAAATGCGGTGCGCGCAACCAGACGCGTACTCGATGCCGTCGACAACGGCGTCGGCGGCGCGTGGACATTGGTAGGCCCATTCGGAACGGGTAAGTCAGCGTTCTGTCTCTATCTTGCGCACCTGCTAGCCGCAGCTGACGACGAAGCGTCGGAGCACGCCAAACACCAGCTTCGCCATGCGGATGCGAAGCTAGCAAGGCGAGTGTTTCCCGCCTGGCGAAAGCGATTCGGTTTCGAAGCACTGCTCGTGTCGGGCTCGGCTGAACCCATTTCGACCGCAATCCTCCGCACGCTGTCGGTGTTGCCCGTCTTTCGGCGTCCAAAAACAACCGCGTCGATTAAGTCGAAGGCCAAGAGACTCCTACGCGACGCACTGAAGGGCATCAAGCCGTCGACGAATGACATCGTCGCATTGGTCGCTAAACTGGCCGATTCGATGAAGGGTCGAAGCGCCACGCAGGGACTCCTGATTGTATTGGACGAACTCGGCCAATTCCTCGAATTCGCAGCCGCACACCGAGATTCTGCTGAAGTCTTCCTTCTGCAACAACTTGCAGAACTAACGGTGCGAAGCGGCGGTCGTCTCGCCTTGATAGGCGTGCTGCATCAGGACTTCCGCGAATACGCTGCAATGCTACCAAGCGTCGAGCGAGCCGAATGGGAGAAGATCCGTGGCCGGTTCGAGGATATTGCGTTCGAGGAGCCACCGAGCCAGCTACTTCGCTTTGTAGCCGCCGCCTCGGCGCAGTGCCATGACTCTGCCAGTATCACTATCCCGAAATCTGCGGAGAAGGCGGTCGCGGAGCTAGCGCCCAAGCTGTGGAATTTAGATATTGCTCCACCGAGCCTCGCCAAAGATGACGGCGCGCAACTGATTCAGTCATGTGCGCCGCTCCATCCACTGACCGCCGCGCTGCTCGGGCCCGTATTTCGCCGCGTTGGCCAAAACGAGCGATCGGCCTTCAGCTTCCTGGCGTCGGAAGAGCCCACAGCCTTGCGTGCATGGATGAGCGCGGACCATGGTCACGCACACAAGTTGTTCGACATCGTTGACCTCCACGAACATCTGCTTAGCTCTCTCGGCAACGCGCTGCTGCACACTGCTGATGCGAAACGTTGGGCAGAGGCGTTTGAAGCCGAATCACGACATCATTCATTGTCGGCTTCCGCAGTGACTGTTTTGCGAGCGATTGCCTTACTAGGAATCGCGTCGCGCTGGTACGGTGTTCGGGCTTCGCGCGACATTCTCCTCTATGCCTTATCCGAGCGGTTAGGAGGAGATTCGCTCGATGTCGCGATCGCTGAGCTTCAGATGGCGTCCGTCATCGTTCGCCGGAAATACAACGATAGCTTCGTCGTGTGGGAAGGCAGCGATGTTGACGTGGAGGCCCGTCTGGAGGAGGGGCGCAGCCGCCTGCGTGAGACAGTTGGCGAAGCGGCGTTTCTCGAAAAGCACTATCGAGTGAGACCGTTGCTTGCGCGACGACATTCGTTTACGTCGGGCACACTGCGTTTTTTTGATGTACGATTCACGGACAGTACGCGACTCGACGAAGTGGCCGTTGAAGATCTGCTCTCTGACGGTCGGGTCGTAGTCGTCCTCACCGGTCGCGGTCGAGCCGCCCGGCCAACAAGAGCAGATTTGAAACGCTTCGGCAAACGAACGTTGGTGCTGGCTGTTTCAACTGGCGACAATATCACGAACTTGGCACTGGAAATGGCCGCGGTCGAGTGGGTCGAGCAAAACACGCCTGAGCTGGACCACGACCCAACTGCACGACGTGAGTTGTATGCGAGAAGGGCGGACGTAGATCGACAACTCCGGTTTCTCGTTGATAACCTGCTGGCGACATCGGACGGCGGATCTGAGTGGTTTCACCAAGGTCGGGCTGTGCGGATAGCAGATCGACGCCAACTGAACGAGCGACTCTCCAAGATCTGTGATCAGGTCTTTCAGGACGCGCCGCGAATTGATAACGAGATCATCAACCGTCAAGATCTATCTAGCTCGGCAGCCGCCGCTCGGCGAAATCTGATCGAGCACATGATCAATCGGAAGGGCGAGGAGAGCCTCGGCCTGGAGGGCAATCCGCCAGAACGGAGTATCTACCGGTCACTTCTATCTGACGAAGGGCTTGGCCTGCATAGACGTCACCGTGGAGTATGGGGCTTCCGCGTTCCACCTCCATCGCACCGGGATCACCCCGACTCGGGTTTTAAGCTCTTCGAGGAAATCAAACGGTTCCTCGCCGAAACTGAACAATCGCCGCGCCCCGTAAGCGAGCTCTTTGGCTTGCTTCGACGGCCGCCGTTCGGTCTGCGCGACGGTCCGATTCCAGTGCTGGTCTGTGCGGCGTTGCTGGCGCGGGAAGCTGATGTGGCTCTCTACAAAGAAGGCGAATTCCAGCCGTCGTTGAGTTCGGCGTTGTTCCAGGATCTCATCAAAAGGCCCGCTGATTTCACGGTACGCCAGTTGCGGATCATCGGCGTCCGATCCGAGGTCTTCGACAAGCTAGGTAGCCTGCTAGGCCAGATGGATGTTGCCAGGCAAAGCGCAAAGCAACAGGTTCTCACCATTGCTCGGTTGCTGATGCGCTTCACACGGTCGCTACCTGAGTACTCACAGAAGACCGACGGGTTGTCTCCGCGCACTCGTAGTGTTCGCGTAATCTTGCTGACGGCGAAGGAGCCCGAGACGATGCTCCTCGCCGATCTTCCGCAAGCTGTTGACGTGCGTCCGTTCAAGACGACCGATCGACGGAGATCGGACGACGTAGAAACGTACGTCAGCCGGCTGAGGAAGGCCATCGTCGAGCTTCGAGACTGCTACCCCAAGCTAACTGCCAGTGTCTGGCAATCCGTCGGCGAGGCCTTCAGCGTTGGGACAGAGGCATCCAATATCCGTGCGGCTTTGCGCGAACGGGCTTCAGCTCTGGCTGAGTTTGCGGTGGAGCGCGACATATGTATGCTGATTGAGAGGATGCTGGGAGATTCTACCTCCGACGAAGCCTGGTTGGACGGTGTCGCGTCACTACTCGCGGAGCGACTCCCAGCGAAGTGGCGCGATGAAGACCTCGCTCACTTTGGGATTCGCGTTCGTCAGTTTGTTCGTCGCTTCACGCTCTTGGAAGCCACCGTCGCCAATCGGCCGAAAGGAGCGAAACTGAACGGAGCAGAGTCGCTACGGGTCGCCCTGACGAGCACGCGCTTTGGCCAGATCGACCATGCGATCCACTTGGATCCGCGTAAGGAATCCCAAGCGCAGGCGATCGAGGACAAGCTCAGTGAACTCCTTGATGAGAGCGATCCCACTGCAGCGCTCGCTGCCCTCTGCCGCTTGCTGCACCACCGGGTGGCTGGAAGCGCGTCGCCGCGTGAGCTTTCCCGCGAAGGAGCGTATGCTTGAGCACCAAAGAGGATCGACATATCGTTTCGCTGTCTGGCGGGAAGGATAGTACCGCCTTGGCGATCTATCTCCGCGACCGCATTCCCGAGCTCGAGTTCGCTTTCTCCGACACGGATAAGGAGCTCCCCGAGACCTACGAGTATCTCGATAAGCTTGAGGCGTACCTTGGTAAGGAGATCGTTCGTCTGCGCGACGACAGAGGGTTTGACTTTTGGCTCCGGCAATACGGAGGGTACTTGCCATCCTCACGGATGCGATGGTGCACGAAGATGCTGAAGATCAAGCCCTTTGAGAAGTACATTGGCGATGATCCCGTTAGGATGTACGTCGGCATCCGGGCCGATGAAGATCGCGGCGGCTACAACCCGACAAAGCCAAACATCACTCCCGTGTATCCCTTCGTTGAAGCCGGGTTCGACCTCGACGACATCCATCGCATTCTCGAGGAGAGCGGCATCGATTTCCCCAAGTACTATTCCTGGCGAACGCGGTCGGGGTGCTACTTCTGCTTCTACCAGCGAAAGCACGAGTGGCTCGGGCTCAAAGAAAACCACCCGGAGCTCTTCGAGAACTCGAAGAAATACGAGAAATTCGACACCGCGTCAGGGCAGCGGTACACCTGGAGCGAGAGAGAATCGCTCGAAGAATTGGAACATCCGGACCGAGTCGCCGAGATCAAAGCGAAGCACGCCGCTGAGCTCGAACGAGCCAAGAAGAGAAACGGCAGCCAGCCGCTGCTACAGGTGTTGGGGGACATGGATGACGCTGACGGCACGCCGATGCCGTGCTCGTTTTGTCATATATAGGTTTTGCATTTTTCTCGGATTGGATCCAATGTCTTTCGATCCGGTTGATCTCGTGGAGGTACAGGATGAGCTGAAGACCCATGAGGTCACCTTCGTACTTTGGCCGAATGCATGGGCCAAGTATCGGCTTCGCAGAAAGCTGAGCTGGTCTCGCAGAAAGCTGACCAAGACAAGCAAGACACACATTCCCCAGGCTGCAGGGATATACACGCTTCTCATACAGCCCGGGATCGCCAAGCACCCATCATGTTCGTATCTCATGTACGTTGGAAAAACCGAAGATCTTCGCAAGCGTTTCTATGATTATTGTACAACCGAAAAGAGAGTACGGCCCAAGATCGTACGACTGCTACACAAATGGCCCGGCTACATCCGTTTTTGTTACACACGCGTCCCCCCTCGATACCTGTCCAAAGTCGAGGATGCTCTCATTGAAGCGTTTTTTCCACCAGCGAACAGCGACTATCCCGCCACCATACGCGCAGCTAAGAAGGCGTTCTGATGAGTAAGACTACTTTCGCTCCGCTACTAGTTCCTGCACTGAAAGCGTCGATGGGAGATTGGGCGTACTACATCGGCTTCATGTCCATGCAGGACATCGTAGATCGCGTCAGTGTCGCTGAAGATATACATGTAACGCGATCAATGAAGGACTGGCTGCAGAGGCGATTGACGCAGAACTCAAAGAAGATTGCAGAATACCTTCTCACGCAGCAACAGCGATTCTTCAATGGGGTTGTAATTGGAGCCTATGGCGGGAGGCCGGAATGGCACGAGCTTGCTATTAGCGCTGAGAAACACGTCATTCCGCGAGCGTTAGAAGGAGCTCACGGGTTCCTTGAGCTTCGCGGCGACGAAACGCTCTTTGCTGTGGATGGCCAACACCGCCTCAAGGGCATGGAAGCAGCGATCGCGGACAATGCCAAGCTGGGTAGCGAAGAAGTATGTACGATCTTCGTAAAAGGTGTTATCGCTACGGATAGAAAGAAGGACCCAGATGGGTTTGAGCGTATCCGGCGCCTGTTTGCTACACTGAATCGATATGCGAAGCCCGTCCAGAAACGCGACATAATTGCGCTGGATGAAGATGATGTCGTGGCAATAGTCACTAGGCGCTTGGTCGAGGAGCACCCGCTCTTCGTTGACAAGACTGCGATGAGGCCTGGTAAGGCCATACCGGTCGGGGATGAGCAGAATCTGACAAGCATAGTGGCGCTTTATGATTTCATCGATACATGTCTATGCGATCGTGGCGCAAGTAAATGGAATGACTACAAGAGGTTCCGACCGCCGGATGACGAGGTCGAGGCCTGGTATGACAAGACTGTGGCTGTATGGGCTACTATGTGCAGGCGGTTCCGACCTCTTCGTGAGATTCGCGACAGTGCACCAGAGGATAAGAGAGTTCGCGCGTATCGGAATCGCAAGACGGGCGGCCATTTGCTGTTCCGACCAGTTGGTCTTCTAGCTCTTGCTAGGGCGATCAGGCACTGGCAACGTGCGGGTGTTGCTGAAGCTTCTGCGATCGGACGTATCGCAAAGGTGCCCATGGATCTCTCTTCATCGCCATGGGCCGGTTTGGTCTGGGACGCGGTGAATCGCCGGATGATCCCTGAAAGCAAGCAGACCGTTCTAAGCAAAGTGATCTTCCACGGCTCGGGCGGTGACCTCTCTGTTCTAAAATCGTCACCAGACAAATTGCGGAGGGAGCTAGCCGGTCTGATGAATCGGGAGCCTGGAGACGTTCGCCTGCGTTTGTTTGCCAGATAGGGACCTTCGCCGTGGCAGTTTGGTCTCACGGAGTTACGCTCGGCCTGAATGGGGACTCATGAAGGAGGACACCTATAATGCGGTGACTCGAACGCTGGTCGACAGCCTTGCCACCGCCGGTGAGAGCCTTGTACGGCATGCACTCGTAGAAGCCGGCATCGACCCGCAGGCAACTGCGGCAAGCGCCGACCCTACGCGAATTGCCAAGATCATCGCTCCGCTCTTGGCCGAGCGTTGGGAACGAACGCTAGCTCAGGCGCTTCCCAACCTCGCTATTCGAGCTGACGTTCAGCTCCCATTTCGTGGTTTGTCGACACGTGCAAAGAACATCGCTCGAGACAACAGACTCTTAACGGCGGGCGCACTAGGCGCTCACACCGTGACCTCAGTGTGGTCGCTGCGGAACGCGGGCTACACGACCGTCAAAGAGTTCCTTGTGCTGGCTGTCCGGCTGCATTTGCAGCTTGAAGGAACCACGATGAACGACGGTGAGCACTTGGATCCACCTACCGGGCGATCACATCCCGTATCCAGCATCGACATCCCTCCAGACGAACGGTCCGGTGCGATCTCCTCGAACGACGCGATCCTGGCGCAGCCAGCATCGAGTTTGAATCTGTCTGTTCGGGCGCGGCGATGTCTGGCCCGTCTTGACATAGAGACAATCGGTGCATTAGTCCAGTACTCAGAAAGTGAGCTGCTGGCTACCCCAAAATTCGGGCACACGTCACTGGCTGAGATACGTGAGCAACTCATCGATCGTGGACTAACGTTTCGCCGATCAGACTGTATCGACGCAGCCAGTCATCCGGAAATTGACGATAAGGAACCCCAAAGCGGAGTTTCGAATGATGGCACGGATGAATCACTAGACCCGCCGTTTGTTACACTCGGGGAATGGGCCACGCAAATCCGGCAGTTCAAGACACTTGGTGAGATATTAACCCTCAGGCAGAACATCACGACCCTACCCGAAGATGTTCAGATGGCCGCATCACAATTGCTTAGTACTTCACTTGAACATCTCCGAGCTTCAGACAGCCACATCCAGCGTCTACTCGACGAACTCTTCGTGGGGCTCGACGATCGAGCGCAGGCGATCTTCGATGCACGTCATCTGTGTGCGGACCAGGTAACGCTGCTGGGTATTAGCAAGCAGTACGGCATATCGAGAGAAAGGGTAAGACAGATCGATCGTGATACTTGTGCATCCCTACGATCGAAACTTGCGGTACCGCGGTTCAGGCATTTGCGATGGCGCTTCCACAGTTTGGCCTCAACACTGGGTAACGGTGCGCCCGAGTCGAGTGACCTGGCTTCGCAAGCGCTCAGTAACGCCTGTCGCGGCCTCGCTGCGTCCGCGCGTATACGCGCCCTCGTCTTGTGGGCGTCCGGCCCCTATCGCCAAGAGGAGGGCTGGCTTCTACGGATGGGGATGGAGAGACCGACTATCCCGCTCGGTAAAGACGCCTTCGGAGGTGAGATTGAGATTACCCACGAATCAGTGTCTGCCTGGTTGTTCGAGAATGGGTTCTCCGCAGAGCTGGCCTCAACGGTAATGGATCAGTCCGACACGGTGAGGCAGGTCGGCGACAAGTGGGTGCGATGGCCCAGTAACGTCACCGACAAGGCGGAAGTAATACTGCGGTTGCTCGGTCGACCAGCAGACTCTGTCGAGGTCATCGAGCTAATCGGAGAGGAGTACTCCGATTTGAGTCTGAGGAGCCGTCTGCTTGATGATGATAGGTTCATCCGAGTCAATAAGCGACATTTCGCGTTGGCAACCTGGGGCCTGGAAGAGTATTCAGGGATAACGCAGGAGATCATTGAGCGGATCGAGCGCGACGGTGACTCCACCGACCTTGAAGCGCTTGTGGCTGAATTGGTCAGACAGTTTGAGGTGTCAGAACTCTCTGTGCGGGCCTACGCAAACGCGCCAATGTTCGTCATTGAGAAGGGTGCAATTCGTCTGCGCGGAGGAAGTGACGAATACTCGATAGACGCCCAGATTGAGACCGTTCAAGGTCTATTTCCTGATCCGGACCGCGGGCTTGTTCATTTGGTGATACCGGCCGATGCCGATTTGCGGCAAAGCTCCGGGGCCACAGTTAAGGAGCCCGTGGCTGCAGCGCTAGGGATGAAGCCGGGCGATCGGCTGGTGTTTACAGCGGGAGCGGGTGGTGAACAGATAGTCTTGAGCTGGCCCGAATCCAGCGTAGCGGGCCCCTACCTCGGCGGAACGCGAGCTCTTTTTCAAACCGTCGAGGGAGAAGCAGGCGATGAGTGTGTCCTGACTCTTGACCCGCAGCGTGGTGGCGTCTCGGTACGAGGGATACCAAATGGCGACATCAACGCAGCCAGTTTGACTGGGCTTGCCATAGAGCGCGGCCATGAGCTCGATGCGATCGCCATATCACTCGGCTGCAAACGAACAGCCGTTCGTGCGATTCTCGCAGCACGAGGTGACCATCGACTCCTCAGCATCATGCCTTCTTGTGTGGATGATCCCAAGCTCGATAACGCGCTGGCCAATTTGGCGGATGTCCTTGGTGAAACCTAATCACTTGGGCGGGAGGATCTCCGCGAGGGCAGTCATGAGCGTTATTGTCGGCTGCGAGGAACCGCGAACCTTATCGGCGAGCCAGTCAAGACCCGTCATCGCGTATTCATGTCCGATACGCACAACATCACTGGGTTTGGAAATGATGTCCTCTCCCTCGCTGGCGAGCGCAAGCAATTCTAGGTTCGTAACTCGCCACGGTTCGCGGCCAAGAATCGCTCCAGTGTTGAATTTGGTCAGCTTGTCCGACGCTGGCAAGCGTGACCGGTGCCCGATGGCTGCCCCAACAACAATTGCTACCCACCAAACATCGATCTTTCGCGGAAAGGGTTGCCGCCCATCAACTGAACGCGACACGAGCTGATTAGCGAATTCGTCGTCAAAGGCCCTCGTAAGGAAGAGATCCTGCGATGTGTATGGTGTAACGATCTCGGCCATCATTCATCCTCCCCGTGCGATCAAGCCATGCTCATCGTCGTACCGGCGCTGACACACGTCGCAGAATTGACGGATATTGCACGCGCAGGCTCGGATAACCGGGTATTCGACTTTCCAGTCGTGCGTGAGGTCAACCGGATAGTCTTTGTTTGAAGACAGTGTTTGTGTCGCTCCCGCCCGCTGCTCAAGCAGGGTCTCTATGTCCCGAAGCTCGGATCGAGTCAATAGGAGTACTACCTGAAACGGTGGATCCGACTCTGACGGCGGTCGCGTAATGGCCTCGACCATGCGCTGTTTGACCCCGCCTGCGGTCATTCCAAGCGGAGTGTCGATAATCCGCGGCGCCGTCTGACCAGACACTTCCATCAACGCCCAAATAAACGATAACGTGAGCGCTCGCTGCGACGCCCCATTGACCTCAAAATCGGGATCGAGGTGACCGTCACCAATCGTGTGGACCATGATATCAAAGCCATCACTTAGACAGACCCTTCGGAATACTGCACCGGCCAGCTCCGGATCACTACCAACAACTTCCATGAACATATCGTTCATTCGCGTAGAAACGCGCTCTACATACTGGCTCTCTAACACCGACAACGTATTGCTAATCAGAGTCTTGAGGTCCTCAGCAACTAGGCGTTTGGTCCGAAGCGTCTGGTTGACCTTCGACGCCCTCTCCGCCTTCTCGTAAGCATCCGTTGCGAGTTTGGCGCGGTCCTCAAGATCCGCAAGGCTGCCTTCCAACCGTCCGATGCTTTCGCTGACGTCGGTGAGTTTGCGCTCCGCGTTCTCAAGCCTGCTGGCGAGCGTGCGTACTCGCTCTTCATCAATCCCTGCACGTTTCTCTTTCAACACCTCAATTCGTAGACCCGCGTTCTTGATCGCGTCGCGATTCTCAGCGTACTGGGTAAGTAGTTCTGTCCGGCGATGCGCAAAGTCGGTCCGATCTTCAAGCTGGCCCTGATAAGTTGCCCGGCCCATTCTGGCCGCATGAAACGTCTGGGTTTGACGGCTACGGCTTTCGGAGACCTTGCGTTGCTCGGATCTCAGGGTCTCAACGTGCGCCCGCGCCGATTGACCATCGGAAATATCTGTGCCGCAGATACATGTTCCGATGTCAAGTCGGTCAGTGAGCACTTCGATCGATGTGCCCGGGATGATTCTCCGATCTGCAAGCCCATTGAGAATGTCGTAGCCACTGAGCAATGACTCGCTCGCGAGCGCCCATGAAGCATCCTGCGAGTTGATCGCAATCCTCATGCTTGTAAGGATAGCATCCTCGGCGCTCTCCAGCCGGGCGAGCTCGCCTTCTCGGCTCTTTATCTCGGCGTTTATCTCGTCGATGTTCCCGATCCCGCGAACCTCATTGAGCTCCTTCTGAATCGCCGCCTTCTCGCTAGCTATTCGGCTTCTTCGCTCGGTTAGGGCATCTAGTTCCGTAGTCTTTGTCGCGATTGCCTCCGTAATCTCACTGAGATGCTTCTCGGCCGACTCTAGGTCCGACCCAGCCGATTTTGCAGTTTCACGCCGGAGTTTGGCAACCACATTTTCTACGTCGTCTCTGGCGACACCCAGTGAGTCTAAGCCTAACAATGCCCTGATAGCTTCGTGCACGCGGTTTTGACGACCATGAATGGATTCTCCTGAGATGAAGCGCTGGACATCATCCCCATCAGTGAAGAAAATCGATTTGAGACGTGGTGGAAGGAACTTCGCAACCACGGCTTCGGGGTCGCCGTCAACATCGACAAGGCCAGCCGGTGTGCGCCGAAGAAGCCGCACTTTCACCGGGCCGCGCTCAAATCTGTCACCGCCTCTGGGAGTCTCTTGAACTGTGCGTATCATTCGATACGCCGTCTTCCCGTGGCCATCGTCGCGTTCGAACTCTACGATGACCTGTATATCGACCGGAGCATCGATGGGGGCCGCACTTGACGTCAATCGTAATTCATGTGCGCCGGCTGGAAGTCCGCGAGTTCCGTAAAACCCCCATAGTAGGGCCCATAGAACCGAGGTCTTTCCAGAACCATTCTCGGCCCGGATCACTGTGAGCGGTAGCGAACGGTTCGTCGAGAATTCAAGCCTGACATTTTCAAGTAGCTTGAAATTGTGAAACTCCGCGTATTTGAGTTGCATGTTGTCTAGCGTCCTTGTTTCGAGGCCACCGTGCTTCCAAATGCGTCGAGAAGCTGGCTTACTTCCGTTCGCCGCTTCTGATCCGATAGCCCTTCACTCTGCTTCTGGATGACTTCAACAAGCGTGTTCACTAGCTCAGTGTGGTATGTCGGATAACGCACTTCGATATCGCTCACCTGCTGCTTGGCTACCACAACTGCCTGCAAGATTGGGTTCATCTAAGGACTCCAGTTGCCGGACTCGACGCGCCGGATCGTCTCTACTGACCCGCCAGGATCATACTCGTTCAACGAAATGCGCCCAAACTGTTCTACACGCCGCAGCTCGCTTCGGAGCAGCCGGCGGCCATCCTCACTATTTGGATCAGGTGGAATTACCATGAAATCGTGCAAATCGGCCGCGTTCTTGCCATCCGCACGCCGCAAGATACGCCCGCGCCTTTGAACCCACTCGCGTTCGACCGTGGACGATGCCAGCAAGAACGCGATATTCGTCTGTGGAATATCGATGCCTTCATCTAGGACTGTCATGGCGTTGAGAACCTGATAATCGCCGCGTCCAAACTTCTGGAGCAGAGCTCGGGCGTCTGCGCGAGAGGTTTCTGCGTTCGTGAACTGGTGAGCGATGATTCCAAGATCCGCAAGCAGATCCGTAACGTGCTCGATTTGCCGGCCCTCGTGGGGATGATTGACCGCCTTGGCAGATGCGTAGATGAGCGCTCGCTGTACCCGGCGAGGGCCGATTTCCTGAAGCACCGCTCTAAGGGCTGGGATCTTCCCATCGGCTTGTTCAATGAGGGCCCTGCGTTCACGTAGTATGCGTTCGGCTCTGCTGTTAGACACGAACTGACCGCTATCATCAAAACCGAAGCCCGCGGATCGGAGCTCCTGGGTCAACTCCTCGTATCGCTCCATTTCGGCAGCTGAAAACGTTACACAGTGAACCCAATACCGATAAGGGACGAGGCACCCAGCTGCAATTGCCTGCTCCAGAGTGAAACTGAACACAGGCTGCTCGGACAGACTCTCGGCGCTAAAATACGTGAACAGCTGGTCGGTTCCGCCTGCGTCATACTGACGAATCGGTGTAGCAGATAAGCCAATGCGGTACTGAAACGCAAGTGGTGGGTTGTCCACGAATGACGGAGCGCCGAGGTTGTGAACTTCGTCTCCGATCAACACTGTAGCGCAGTGATCCGATACTTTTTCTACGAACTGTCGCAAGTCCTGGTCTTGCGCAAAAAGCTTGTTTGATGAGATAAGCACTTCGGTGCGACAGCCTGCGTGCAGGGAAGCAGCAACGTCATCGAGCATCTTCTTGCGTTCGGTTCGAGATGGGCCTGAAAGCAGCACGGATTCAAGACCAAAGTCACGAACATCTTCCTGCCATTGAAGCGCCAGGGGTTTAGACGGGACGAGCACAACTACTAGCACTGACTGATCCGAACGATCCTGGACCCGAGTCGCGGCGATGAGTGCCACGCGAGTCTTTCCTCCTCCTGTGGCTATCGCAAGAATCCCTGATCCACCTGCCCGCTCGAGGCAATCGATAGCCGTGGCTTGGTGAGAATATGGGGACGCATGCCAGTCAAGCCAAGATGGAATCCTCATTCTTCCATCAGGCGGAGGGGCAGACATTCCGGAGGGCAAGGCCGGCTCCATGCCACTATCGTGATCTAGCCGCCACGCCTTCCAAAACTCGCTGATTGTGGGTGGGGGCAACGCTGACGCACGCTTCTTCAGCAGGTCGAGGATTTGCAGCGGTTCAATCGTCAACGAATGCGAGTGACGGTTTTCCCATTGACGATCGAATTGGTCTATGAACCGGCTAACTCGAAGTCGAGAGGATTCTCCGTCCTTCCAGGGACGGTCGATCGTCATCTGTTCGCCGTTGACAAGGAGCCCACGTGATGTTGCATTCCCGGAGCCGTGCACAGCAACCCATGTATCTGAATCGTTGAAAAGCCATAACTTCTTGTGGTACATGCCGGAAGGCATGAGCACAAAACGCACTCGAAGGCGATTCTGAGCAACAAGGCACGCAAGACAATCTACGGCGTGGTTTGTAAGACAGGACTGTGTGTCGTCCAAGAGGCTAACCGCAAAGCGCTCGATTACCTGCTGGGGCGCGGTGACTCCACGCTCTATCGCTTCCTTGTCCTCCACTGACAGTTCAGTGCTTGCCAACAAATCCACTACCCCGTCGTGCGCGAGAAACTCCGCGAGGCCTGGACCAACCTGCGCAAGACAGTGGCTGCTGAAAAACCCTGAGCCGATACGTACCTCTTGAGCGCAACGCATGGCGGGAATGAGGACCTCACCGACGAGATCATCGTTCGGGATTTCATAGCCTGGCAGTACTGTGTCTAGCGTCTTGCGCAACATGGCTCGGTGGCATCGTCACGGAAGTAGTAGTGTCTTAGCTCGCGTGCGACATGTCAGCCCCATTGGGCCACACAGCACCGGCCTAAGCTGGCCGCAGTATACCGCAATCCCTTGGCTCATAAAGAACCACAGTTGCCTATAGTGACATGTACGCCGCCTGTGAGGCCCGCTCGGGCCCGCAAGGCCCCCGACTGCTTCCAGCGTCCGAACGGACGAGATGCGAGCGTCGGTGAGAGGTTCGCGACCTCCGCGTTCCATGTCCTACGAGCGTGGAAGACGTCGAAGATTGCCCAACTTAACTTGCTCGGCCGCGATCCGTGCTTGTTGACGAGCGGGGCTCCGTTCGAACAGTTTCGCTCAATGTGGATCCGCGACCGAGATTTCAGTCGGCACCGACGGGCGCCGTTTCAGGCCGATTTGACCGAGGTAGTACCCTCCGAACGCGTGTCACGAGGCGGGGATCCTGTTCCCACCGGCCGGGATGCCTAGATTGGATACCACCCGAAGCCCACACGACCACCAGCCTGTACGGACGGTACTCGTGTACGAGCGGCCGGGGCTGACGAGAGAGACGACACGTTCTAGACGCCGGCCGGTTCGACGGACGCTGGTGCATCGAGTATCGTCGACCTGACCGGTCGGCGATCTGCGGAGGGTGACATGAGCCCGTGGATTGGCGTTGATGAATACGGATTCTACTCGAGCAATGGGACGATGTCGGTGAGTGTGTTCTCGGAATTCACAGATCTCTGTGCACGCTTCCTATGGGCATGCCAGTATGACGGTCACCTCGAACATCATCTCCACGACCGGGTGACAGCCGCTGGGGAAACCGATAAGGCGGCGGCGCGAAGGATGACCCGCGCCCTCGGTTTTCGACTGCTGGAGGAGTTGCGGAGGATGCTGTGGGATCCGGAGAACAATCGCACCACGGTAACGGACCTGATGAGACAGCTGGTCGACGGCGCTCTCCGTGAAGGGCTAACTGGGCGAGTGGGAAGGCAGATAGTGCCTGCTGCCTGCCCGTGGTGCATTGGCACTCAAAGCGGCCCCGACCTATCAGAACTGCGAACCGACGAGCGGAAGCGGTTCGGCGATGGAGAATTGGCACGAGAGGCATTGGTCCAGATGGTCGACATCGCCGCAATCGCAACCCACCAAGCGCATGAGTACGCTCGTGTCCAGCGCCTCTCCTGGAGCGAGAAACAGACACAACAGCGCGTAGAAGATGTTCTCGCACACCCACACTTTGAGACAGGCTGCTACTCGGACGCGACAGGCAAATCCCTGGGGCGTTGGCCTCGGGTCCTGAGAGAACGCAACCCTGACGCGAGTCAAATTACTTTGGACAGTATTCGCCGGCTTGTAGCGCATCCGATCAAGAGGCCTGAGAGTCCTATGACGTATTTCGGAAGGTTCGGCTCGATCGTGAGAGACTGTCTGCAGGCCATGACAAAAGAGTCCACGGGAAAGAGCCACCTCGTTCAAGAGGCTGAAGCGCCCGCGAAGCGCACCTCCCCATTGGCAAACCGCATTGAGTCCTTGCTGGAGGAGTATCCCGGTCGCCACCGCAGAATCCTCGGCAGCTTCATTTCACTATACAAGAACGGCGTCAAGAAGAAAGAGGCAGTGAGGGACGTCGCGCGCGACTACCGAATAACGCAGAGTTTCGTTCGCGGACTAGTCAAAGACTTCTGTGATCGCCTGTGAGGCGAGTAACTACGATGGCCCATGAAGATATCACAATCGATGATGTAAAACGCTTCGTCAGGCTGATGACTGGTGATTCGGAGCATGAGAGCGCGCAGTGGATTTCCGACCATACGGCGAGGGTGCGTTACTGTGCGGAATGCGCCAGGCGCGCTCGTGAGACCTACATGTTCTTGCTGCCAGAGCAGTTCGAGAACGACGACCCCACTTTGGTGACGGACGACTGTTTGAGTGTTGACGACATGGTGGAACTGGAAGTGGGAACGGCCGATGCGAAACATCTGCACCACTGCGCAGCATGCCAGCTACGATACTACGAGGCGCTAGCGCTCTCGGTAATCGGATCAGAGGAGTTCAAGGAGGACTCAACGGAGAGTCCTGAGCCCGCGATTGTCTACTCGCTTAGACGATGGGTAGCCGCCGCGAGGTTGGCCACTCCGATCCTCGCCGCCGGATACCGTATCGCTGCCAGCTTCGGCTCGCTGATTCTCGGATCGGACCTCGTCAGCGGCCTACTGGGCCCGGCGGAGGACGAACCCGTCGCAGAGGCCGTTGTACGAGAAGGTCACGTGCTGAAGGACGTTCGGATTGAACTGGACGATGAGGCGAAGGCACTGGTCATTACGACGCTGCCCAGCTCATTCCCGCCAGAGCGGCTCCGTCTACGCATTGAAGATCGAGTGTTGGAATCAGACGCGTCGTCGCCTTCGGACGCACGTTTCGATCTAGCTGATGTCTGGGACGACGGCGAACACTTGTTCGAGCTGGTCCTCGTCGTACCCTAGGCGGGCTTACCTGACCACTGGCATACCGGACGACGGCTGCATCCCACGGTCTACAAAATGTGTCCGCGGGGCCGACACGGAACGCGCGTGCGAAGCAGAGCTTTTCTCGGATGAGAGCCAGTGGGTCGGTTGGGGACGAGCCGTCGGCATCTCATCAGGCCGGTTGACATCATTTCCTGCCCAACCACACGACGCCGGCGTCGTCACGTCGAATGCGCGCCGCGTCCTCCTCGGAAAGGCGAGACGGGTAGAGAAGTATACGAAGCCTTCCGATATCGTGATGCGCACGGACAGTGCGCTGCAGATCGGAGATGAGTTGCGCGACATAACGAGACCACACTACTGAACGGCGGATCTCACCAACTGCAGCAGCCTCCTTGACGTAGCCGTGCCTCTCCAGGGCTTGCTGTGTCTGCCGAAGCCCGGGACCACGCGGCT
>Ga0210111_1000051_pt1 | contig 25963 bp, 29 predicted proteins | sample China_Galinas_PW_6_FD_185520 | JGI IMG/M metagenome (GOLD analysis project Ga0210111, IMG submission 185520) | Wetland microbial communities from San Francisco Bay, California, USA, that impact long-term carbon sequestration - China_Galinas_PWC_D2... | ecosystem: Environmental > Aquatic > Marine... | reverse complement strand
GGCGACCGCACCCCGGTCGACAACCAGACCGTCCGCAACGTCTTCGTCATCGGCCCCGACAAGAAGGTCAAACTGATCCTCGTCTACCCGATGTCGACCGGGCGCAACTTCGACGAGGTGCTGCGCGTGATCGACTCGCTGCAGCTCACCGCCGAACACAAAGTCGCGACCCCGGCGCAGTGGAAGCAGGGCGACAAGGTGATCATCGGCGGCTCGGTCTCCAACGACGAAGCGAAGGAGATCTGGCCGGAGGGCTGGGAGGAGCCCCGCCCATACATCCGCATCGTCCCGCAGCCCGGCAAGTAGTCAGCCGAGGCGATCGAGCAGGTCGCCGAGGATGCGGGCGGTGGCGCCCCAGATCATGTGGCCTTCGACCTCGTAGGTCGGCGTGTGGATCGGGATGCCGCGGCGGATCAGGCGGCGCATCGCGTAGCCCTCGCGCAAGACCTCGAGCGAGAAGGTGAGCAGGGTCTCGACCTCGGCCGGGTTGGGCTCGAGGCCGAGGCCCGAGGGGTGGGGGATGCGGCCCACGAACGGGTGGATGCGGTAGCCGGTGACGAAGGTGCCGGTCGTCGGCAGCTGCTCGCCGAGCTCGACCGCGGTCGGGTCGAGGCCGATCTCCTCGCTGGCCTCGCGCAGGGCGGTCGCCGCGAGGTCGGCGTCGTCCTCGTCCCGTCGCCCGCCGGGGAAGGAGATCTCGCCGGCGTGGCGGCGCAGGTCGGCGCGCCGCTCGGTGAAGACGAGGCCGGGCTCATCCGGCCAGCCGTAGAGCGGCAGCAGTACCGCCGCGTCGGTCATTGGCGCTTTTCCAGTCCAATGGACGGGAAAGTCGCCAGGCGAATCAGATGATCACCTGGACGGTGCCGCCGTCCACTGACCACGCGGCGCCGCTGACGTAGGAGGCGCGCTCGGAGCAGAGGAAGACGATCGCGGCGGCGATCTCCCCGACCTCGGCGAGGCGCCCGATCGGCCGCTTCGAGCCGGCGGCGTGGAGCGCCTCCTCGCGGCTCTCGGCGCCGGACATCTCCTGCGACTGGTCGAGCAGCCCGCCCGGCTGCATCCACAGCTCGGCTTCGACCGGGCCGGGGCAGATCGCGTTGACGAGCACGCCCTGCGCCGCGTAGCGGTCGGCGAAGAGGCGCGAGAGCGAGAGCTCGGCGGCCTTGGCGACCGAGTACTCGGGCATCGACGCCGAGGGGCGCTTGCCGGCGGTCGAGCAGACGTTGACGATCCGCCCCCAGCCGCGCTTGGCCATCGCCGGCGCCACGACCCGCATCGCCCGCAGCGGCGCCATCACGTTGAGCTCGTACTGCGCGTACCAGTCCTCGTCCGGCACGTCGTCGAGGTGGCGCCACTGGGCGGCGCCGGCGTTGTTGACCAGCACATCGAGGCCGCCGTAGTGCTCGCTTGCGGTCGCCAGCATGCGCTCGCCGGCGTCGGCGTCGGTCACGTCGAGGATCATCCGCTGCGCGCCGCCGCCGCTGCCGCTCCCCGCGGCGACCGCCTCGCCCTGGGCCTCGATCAGGCGCTCCTCGTTGCGCCCGGCGAGCACGACATTGGCGCCGTCGGCGCAGAGCAGCCGCGCGGCCTCGCGCCCGATGCCGCTGCTGGCGCCGGTGACGACGCAGGTGCGCCCGCGCAGACCGAGGTCCATCAGGAAGCCGCCTCGGGCCGCTCGGAGATCGTCACCTCGGTTTCGTGGGAGAGCAGCCTGTGGACCGGGCATTTGCCCGCGATCGTCAGCAGCCGCTCGCGCTGCTCGTCGTCGAGCCCGGGGGGCAGCTGGATCGAGGCGGCGAACGAGTTCGGGACGTAGCCCTCGTAGGCGATCTCGACCTCGACCTCGACCGCGCCGAGGTCCCAGCCTTTGCGCCGCGCGTACATCTCCATCGTGATCGAGATGCAGCTCGCCAGGGCGGCGGCGACGAGCCGGGTGGGGGCGGGGCCGGCGTCGTCGCCTCCCGCCTCGACCGGCTCGTCGACGACGAGCCGGTGGGCGCCGTCTTCGATCTCGACGTCGCGCACGTAGCCCTCGCGCCGGCGGGCGAGCGCCCGCACCGGTCGCGCGGCGCTCATGAGCGGCGCCGGCCCTCGAACAGGGCCGGGTCGTCGACGTCGGCGAAGCGGGCCATCGCGTAGGCGAGGTCGGAGGCGCGGTTGACGAAGTGGATCACGGTGTCGGCGATCAGCTCGTCGCCTTCCTTCAGCGCGCTGATCCGGCGCTCGGCGCGGCGGATCGTCGTGCGGGCGACGTCGAGCTGGGCGGAGAGCTGGTTGCCGCCGGGGATCACGAACTGCGGCGGCAGCTCGACCCGCTCCATGTAGCGGTCGATCCCCCGCTCGAGCTCGGCGACCATCTCCTCGGTCGTGCGGCTGATCCCCTCTTCGAGCCGCTCGCCGGCCTCGGGCGCCGTCGCCAGCTCGGCGCCGGCGATGAAGATGTCGTCCTGCAGTCGCAGGATGTCGGCCGCGAGCTCGGCCCGCTCGGCTCCGCAGAGCGCGCGGGCGACGCCGAGCTGCGAGCAGGCTTCGTCCAGCGCCCCGTAGGCCTCGGTGCGACCGTGGTGCTTGGGCACGCGCCCGCCGTACCAGAGCGAGGTGGTGCCGTCGTCGCCCTTGCGCGTATAGATCTTGGTCAAACCGGGTTGAACACTAGCCCGGTCAGCACCTTGGGGAAGAAGTAGGTCGACTTGGGCGGCATGTTCTCGTCGCTTTCGCAGATCGCGCGGGTCTGGTCGACGGGGATCGGGCGGAGGACGAAGGCGACGTCGTAGGTGCCGTCCGCGAGCAGCCCGAGCGCGTCCTCGACGCTCTTCGAGTAGCCGAGCCCGCGCTTGGCGAGGATGTCGTCTTCGCTCAGGCCGGCGATTCCCTTGAGCACGAGCGTCTCGAGGATCGCCGCGTCGAGGCGGCGGTAGGCCTCGGGCTTGCCGGCCAGCTGCTGGTCGAGCGCGGCGACCGCGCTGTCCTTGAGCCGCAGGCGGAAGGCGCGCTCGTGGAAGCAGTCGTAGAGGCCGAAGACGCCGACTCCCTCCTCGCCGAGCGGGTCGAGCCGCTCCAGCGGCACCTCGGTCGCGTCGAACAGCTCGCGCAGCCCCTCGCCGAGGCGGCGCTGGCGCTCCGGGTCCTCGCGGAATCCGCTGAGCAGGCGGTGGGTGGGGAAGATCGTCAGCCCGGGGTCGTCGAGGCCGGTCAGCGCCATCAGCGTGAACTCGTGGTCGCCCTCGCCGCCGACCTCGTCGCGGTAGGCGATCGCCGTCTCGTAGCGATGGTGGCCGTCGGCGATCAGCAGCTGTGCGTCGGCGAGCAGCTCGGTGACCGCGCTGAGGATCTCCGGGTCGCCGACTCGCCAGACGCGGGTGACGCTGCCGTTTTCGTCGCTCGCCTCGCCCCAGGGCGCGCTGCCCTCGATCGCCGGGGCGACCAGCGGCCAGGGGTCCTTGGTGGCGAGCGAGAAGATCGGCGAGAGGTTGTGGCGGGTCGCGCGGGTCAGGTCGAGCCGGTCCTTCTTGGGTCCGGGCAGCGTGCGCTCGTGGGGGAGGACCTGGCCGGCGGAGAAGTCCTCGACCCGGACGCGGGCGAGGATCCCGTGCCGCGTGCGCACTGTCCCGTCCGGCCCGGTGTAGTCCTGGGTCATCGCCCAGATCGCCGGCTCGGAGTCGCTGACCAGCGCCCCGGCCGCGCGCCACTCGTCCATCGTCCGCGCCGCGCGCTCGTAGGGGTCGTCGTCTGTCTGCTGCGGCCCGGCCTCGCCGTACGGTTTCGGCAGGTCGATCGCGACCGCGTTGCAGGGCGAGCGCTCGAGCAGCCCCGCCCGCATCCCCGCGTCGATCACGTCATAGGGCGGCGCCGCCACGTCCTGCAGCGACCCCGCCACCTCGAGGTCGTAATGAGTCGCGTAGATCGGGCGCACGTCGGCCATGCGGGGCGGCACGCTAGCGATTCCCGCCGTCCGACGCGGATGGGAACATACGTTCGATGCAGGGATGGCATATCCGGCTTACATCAAAGAGAAGGCGAGGCAGCTTCGAACCGAGAAGAAGCTGACGATCGACGAGCTGGTCGAACGGCTCGCGATCCCACGCACGACGATCTACGGCTGGGTGCGGGACATGAGCTCTGCTCCTATTGGGGTGATCTGCTGAGAATCGATCCGGCGGAAGTCAAGTTCCAGCGAAAGTCGAACAGCGGTCAACTGAAGGGACGAAGCTGGCGGTCCAAATACGGGGTTCTCCAGGTCAGAGCCTCGGACACCTACCTGCGCGCTCGGCTCGGCGCCTGGATGGACGCGGTTCGAGATGAGTGGCCCTAGAATGGCTCTGTAACACGCATTCGGGGCGTGGCGCAGTCTGGTAGCGCACTCGGCCTGGGACCGAGAGGCCGCTGGTTCGAATCCAGCCGCCCCGATATAGACAAGAAGTGTCGGTTTCGAGCTGCGCACGACGGGCCGGACTCGGTTGGCTACGCGGCGACGGCGCCTGGGGAATACCTCTGGTCGGGCTACCACAACGGCATCGAGGTCTTCAACGCGGTGGGGCCCTCCGGGGAATTCGTCGTCGCCCCCGGGCCTACCCGGCTCAGCCGGTGTGGATTTCGTAGAACGCTTTCGCCCCGGCTGCGGGCGGGAAGACGACGGCTCCGTGGATACTCGTGTCGCCGCGCACGGAGTTCAGGATCTGCCCGTAGGACGCACCGAACTCGGACTTGATCTTGGAGCCGTAGCCGTGGCCTGGGCCGCCGGCGGCGGCGGGCGACGCCGCAATCGTTGAACCTGCGGGAAAGGCGTGTTCTCATCTGGCTCCTCCTTCGAGTCGGTGCGTGGGCGTCGAGGTTCGCGCCGGCCGCATTGTCTCGCCTCTCAAAGGCCCAGGTCGCGGACGCCCTGCTCGTTCCAGCCGAGGTGGTGGGCGACCTCGTGGCGGACGGTGCGCTCGACCTGGGCTCGCAGCAGGTCGGGGTCGTGGCCGAAGTCGCGCTCGAGCGTGTCGCGGTAGATGACGATGTGGTCGCGGTAGTCGTCGCGGGCGACGGTGTCGCCGATGTAGTGGCCGTAGGCGTGGTGCAGGTGGCCGAGATGGGAGACGAGGATCGGGATGCCCTCGACCACCGCGCGCAGATCCTCGGGCAGGTCGTCGATCGCGTCGATGACGAGCTCGTCGAACTCGCTCAGCGGCTGCTCGGGTGGGGGCAGCCTGGCAAGCTCCTCGCTGCGGTCGGAGAGCCGGCGGAACTCCTGCTCGGGCATCTCGTCGCCGATCAGCATCACCGTCAGCCAGGCGGCGATCAGGACAACCGCGACGATTCCCGCCAGCAGCGTCAGCAGGCCGCCGATCCCGCCGAACGACGGCGGGTTGAGCAGCAGCATCGCGAGCCCGACGACGAACGCGGTCAGCGCAGCGGCGCGCAGGGGTGGGCCGAGCGTCTCCTTCATGCACCGAGGGTAGACCCGATGGTGAATACACTCGGCGCGTGAGCGCGCCTGAGCGGGACGGGGAGGCGATCGTCGCGGGGCGTCGGCTGACCTGGCGCGCGCTTGGGTCCGGCCCGCGCCTGCTGCTCGTCCAGGGCTACGCCGGGACGGCCGACGACTGGCCCCCCGACTTCCTCGCGGCCCTCGGGCGCTCGTTCGCGCTGATCGCCCCCGACAACCGCGGGATGGGCGCGTCGGAGCTCGGCGATCCGGCTGAGGTGACGATCGACTCGATGGCCGCCGACCTCGAGGCGCTGCTCGACGAGCTGGAGATCGACCGGATCCCCGTGCTCGGCTTCTCGATGGGCGGCTTCATCGCCCAGGCGCTCGCGGCTCGCGCCCCCGAGCGGGTCGAGGCCCTCGCGCTGCTTTCCACCGACGCCGGCGGTCCGAACGCGGTGCGCGCCAACCCCGCCGACTGGGGCACCCTCGTCGACCGCTCCGGGACCCCGCGCGAATGCGCCTCGCGCATGTTCTCGGTCGTCTTCCCGCCGGACGTCGCGCCGCGCTTCGAGCGTGAGTTCGGCGAGCTCGCGGCCGCCGCACAGGCCGCGCTCGATTCGGCCGCGCTCGCCGCGCAGGAGCGGGCGATGGCGCAATGGTGGACGACGCCGTTGGACGCGGCGGGCATGTCGGGGATCGCGCCGGTGCTGATCGGCGCCGGCGCCGAGGACGTCGTCATCCCACCGGGCAACGCCGAGCTGCTCGCGGCGCGCTTCCCGGGCGCGACGGTCGAGCTCTATGCCGGCGCCGGCCACGCGTTCCCGGCCCAGGAGCCCGAGCCCGTGGCCGGCCTGGTCATCTCCCAGCTCGGCGTCTGATTCGGGCCCCGAAGAAGCTCCTTGATCCCGTCGGCTACGGGATCGGCTTCCCGCAGTCCGGCGCCGCGGTCAGCGCAGCTCGTCGAGCGAGCCGACCTCGAGGTCGAACGGCTCGTCCGCCGAGCGCCGGCGCCGGTAGGGCGAGACGGTCACCCGGTGCGTCTCGCCGCAGACGCAGGGCACTTCGATCGGGCTCGTGTCCGGCGAGGGGTCCGTGTCCACCTTGAGCCGGCGCAGCTGGCCGGTCGGCTTGCAGCCGAAGGAGATCACCCAGCCGTAGTCGCCGCCGCGCGGGCTCACGCGTCCACCACCACGGTGTCTTCGTGCGAGTAGGGGGGAGCGCAGGCGCAGACGACGACGAGATCGTCGGCGCCGGTGTTGACCAGGCTGTGGGTCTCGCCCGGCGGGATCAGCGCGCAATCGCCCGCCGTGAGCTCACGCTCCTCGTCGCCGATCCGCAGCTGTCCCCGGCCGGCGGTGACCAGGTAGAGCTCCTCGGAGGCGCGGTGGTAGTGCGCCTCGGTGCGGGCGCCGGGGGCGACCGTCGCCTCGGCGAGGCTCTGATTGCGCGCGGGCGAGCCGGGCCCCATCCACTCGCGGATCGTCGAGCCGTCCTTGGTCACGTAGGGCTCGAGGCTTGCGTGTCGGGACACCTGCACCGCTGCACCGTATCCGCTTGCGGGCGGCGCTAGGGTCTCTGCGTGATCGAGTTCGAGGCCCACGAGGTCGACCTGCACGGCCACCGCGCGATCTACCGCGTCGCCGGCAGCGGGCCGACGGTCGTCCTGATCCACGGGATGCTCAACTCCTCGCGGCACTGGCAGGCGGTCGCAGAGCGGCTCGCCGGCTCCCACCGGGTCGTGGCGCCGGACCTGATCGGCCACGGCGACTCGGCGACGCCGCGCGGCGACTACTCGCTCGGCGCCCACGCCGCCAGCATCCGCGACCTGCTGACGACGATCGGGGTCGAGCGGGCGACGATCGTCGGCCACTCGCTTGGCGGCGGGGTCGCGATGCAGTTCTTCTACCAGTTCCCCCAGCGCACCGAGCGACTCGTGCTGATCTCCAGCGGCGGCCTCGGGCATGACGTCAGCCCGCTGCTGCGCGGCGCCGCCCTGCCCGGAGCCTCGCCCCTGCTGCGCCTCGCCGCGCATCGGCGCCTGGTCGACGCGATCGACGCCGCCGGCGGTCGGCTGCGGGCCCGCGGTCGCTCCCAGGGCGCCTACCTCGAAGCCGTCGCGCGGGCGCTGCGGCCGCTGCAGGAGCCGGGCTCGCGCCGCGCCTTCCTGCAGACGCTGCGCGCGGTGATCGACGTCCACGGCCAGCACGTAAGCGCCACCGACCGCCTCTACCTGCTGGGCGACATGGCGACGCTGATCGTCTGGGGCGAGCGCGACCGCACGATCCCGCTCGAGCACGGCCGCGCCGCCCATGAGGCGATCCCGCACTGCCGCTTCGAGACGCTGGCGCGCGCCGCCCACTTTCCGCACCTCGAAGACCCGGACGGGCTCGCCGCCGTGCTCGCCGACTTCATGGCGACGACCGCGCCCGTGCGGATCGAGGACTCGCAGTGGGCCGACGTGATCGCCCAGCAGGCGAAGAGCCGCCTGCGCGCCGTGGCCTGAAGCCGGCGCGATGGCGAAGGAGAGCGCCGGCATCCTGCTCTTCCGGGGACGGCCGTCGACCGAGCTGTTGCTGGTCCATCCCGGCGGTCCGTTCTGGGCGAAGAAAGACCTCGGCGCCTGGACGATCCCCAAGGGCGAGCCGGAGGCAGACGAGGACCTGCGCCGGTGCGCGCTGCGCGAGCTCGGCGAGGAGCTCGGTCCGGCGGCGCCGCACCCCGATCTCGCGGAGCTGATCGAGCTCGGCTCGGTGCGCCAGAAGGCGGGCAAGCTCGTCCACGCCTGGGGGGTGGAGGCGGAGTTCGACCCCGAGGCGCTCGACAGCAACGGCTTCGAGCTCGAGTGGCCGCCCCGCTCGGGCGTCCGGCGCGAGTTCCCCGAGGTCGATCGCGCCGAGTGGTTCGAGCCGGCCGAGGCGCGGCGCCGGATCCTGCCCGCGCAGGCGCCGCTGATCGACCGCCTGCTGGGTGTGCTGGCAACCACCCCCGACCGCGGTCGAGGTTAGAACCGCATAGCGGGGATAAGCTCGACCGCGCGAACGTATACTCGCGCGATGGACGACGGAGCAGCTTCGGACAGGGGGCACGCGTCGGGTGGCGGGCCGTCCGACGAGCAGATCCCGCTTTCGCTGCGCCTGCTCGAGGCCGGCGTGCGCGGCGCGCGCTCGGTCGGCAAAGCGGCCGGGGTCGAGCGCGCGATCGAAGCCGCCGCCGAGGAGGCGATGGTCGCCGCGGCCGAAAGCGAGGCGGTCGAGCGCGCCCTCGTGCGCGTGCTCAACGGCCCGCTGGTCGAGGATGCGGTGCACGGCGCCCTGGAGAGCGAAGCGGTCAAGCGGGCGCTGATCGACGCGCTCGACAGCGAGATGGTCGACGAGGTCTGGCGGCGCATGCTGGCCAGCGACGAGACGCAGCGGCTGGTCGAGCGGATCGCCGAGGCGCCGGAGATCCGCGCCGCGATCAGCGCCCAGAGCGTCGGCTTCGTCGAGGACATCGGTCACACGGTCGGCAGGGCGACGCGCCGGATCGACACCGGGATCGAGAACGGCGCCCGCCGGCTGACCTTTCGCAAGCGGCGCACCGAGCCGACCGAGCGCGCCGGCGCGCTGACGCGCTTTCTCGCCTTCGGCCTCGACCTGCTGATCGTCAACCTCGCCTTCTCCGGCATGGCGGCGGTCGCGGCGCTGATCGGCTCGTTCTTCTCGGGTACCGGCAACGGGCTCTCGGGGCCGGCCCTGGCGCTTGGCGGCGCGCTCTGGATCGGCTTCGCCTGCCTCTACATGCTCGTCTTCTGGTCGCTCGCCGGTCAGACCCTGGGGATGCGCTTCTTCGGCATCCGGCTCGCCACCGAAACCCGCGGCCTGCCGCCGCGAAGATCGATCCGCCGGCTGGCCGGGCTCTTCCTCGCCGCGCTCCCGTTCGGGATCGGCTTCCTCGGCATCGTCTTCGACGAACGCCGCCGTGGCTGGCAGGACCGCCTCAGCGGCGCCGACGTCCTCTACGAGGACGACGAGCGCGGCGCGGCGCCCTGGTCGCGCTTCGACGCGCCCGAGCCGGCCGCGGCCGAGGGCGCCGGAACGACGAAGGCCCCGGGTGCCCGGGGCCTTCGTCCACGCGGAGTGTGAGTTAGGAGACCGGGTTGCCCTCCGGGCCCTCGGCCAGCTTGTAGATGACGATGATCGCCAGGGCGAAGATCGCCAGCGACCAGAACGGGTAGGCCGGAATCGAGAGCAGCGCCGCGATCGCGTTCAGCGCGGCGATGAAGATGCCGAACCAGCGGCCGAATTCGCCTCCGGAGAAGAGCGAGAAGGCCGCGATCAGCTCGAGCACGCCGAGGATCAGGGCGATCCAGCCCCACGTGTGCAGGCCGCTGATGATGTAGGTGACGTTTTCGGTGAAGAACTTCGAATCGCCGATCGCCGCGATGCCGTAGACGATGTTGAGCACGCCGGCAACCAGGAGCAGCACGCCGGCAAAGACCCACCAGCCGCTGATCAGGCTCTCTTCGTTCATCGGTAACCCTTTCGTACTAGAGGAGGAGGTACAGGGAGAATCTAAGAGCAGCTTCTTGCCGTTTCAAGTGTTTCCTGCAACGAATGATCCTGTCCCGTGCGCCGTCTTGCAGAAAGCCCCGATCTGGCACTATTGCGCCGGTGACTCGCGTTAAGGGACCTCTGGCGCGAGCAGCGCTGCCCGCTCTCATGGCGCTGGCGGCGGCGCTTTCGCCGAACGCAGCGGCGGCCGAGCCCGCCGTGCACGAGCTTCGCACCACGGTGCGCGCGGGCGACGGGTCGCTGCGGGTTCCGGGACGCGCCCCGGCCCAGACACGGCGGCGGACCCGGCATGCGGGGGCCAGCAGCGTCCGCGTCGCCGAAGTCACGGCGGAAGGCACGCGGACCAACGGCAAGATCATCGGCACAGACCCCCGCACGGGCAAATACACCTGCTCGGGCACGGCGATCAACACGCCGAGCCGCTCGATCGTGCTCACCGCCGGGCACTGCGTGATCGAAGGCGGGCGCGAGGGCCGCAAGATCGCTTTCGTCCCCGCCTATGACCACGGCAAGCGGCCCTTCGGCACGTTCACCGCCGAGGCGGTCTACGTGATGCCCGCCTGGCGACGCAGGGAAAACCCCGACTTCGACGTCGCCGCGCTCAAGGTCGCGCCCAACGCCAACGGCAGGCTCACCGACGTCGTCGGGGGGCGCGGCTACGCGACCTCGAAATCGCGCCTCGCCGCCTTTCAGATCTTCGGCTACCCGGCCTCGCGGGCCGGCGGGGAAGAGCTGCGCAGCTGCCGCGCCCACGGGCTCGGGCTCGATCGCTTCACCGATCGCTTCACCGGGCCGCCGACGATGCCGGCCTCCTGCGACATGGCGGCCGGCGCCAGCGGCGGCGCCTGGCTTTTCGACGGCGAATTCGTCAGCGGCGTCACCAGCTACAGCTACCAGGGCCGGCCGACCCAGCTCTTCTCGCCCTACTTCGGCCCCGAGGTCGGCAGCTTCCTGCGCCGCCTGCCATGATCGCGCGATGAGCGTCGACGCGGTTCGCACGCCGGAGGCGGATCTACAGGGCCTGCCGGACTTCCCCTTCGAGTCGAGCTACGAGGAGATCAACGGCCTGCGGCTCGCCTATCTGGACGAGGGGGAGGGGCCGACGGTCGTCTTCCTCCACGGCGAGCCGACCTGGTCGTTCCTCTGGCGCAAGGTGATCCCGCCGGTGCGCGACGCCGGCTACCGCTGCATCGCGCCGGATCTCGTCGGTTTCGGCCGCTCCGACAAGCCGACCGACATCGGCTGGTACACCTACGACCGCCACGTCGAGCTGATGGCGCTGCTGCTCGAGCGGCTCGACGTGCGCGACGCGACCGGGGTCTTCCACGACTGGGGCGGTCTGATCGGTCTGCGGCTGGCGGTGGAGCACCCGGAGCGCTTCTCGCGCCTGGCGATCATGGACACCGGCCCGGCCACCGGTCGTCAGCGGATGAGCGAGACCTGGCTTCAGTTCCGCGACTTCGTCGCCCGCACCGAGGATCTGCCGGTCGGCTTCCTCGTGCGCGCTGCCTGCAAGAACGACCCCGGCGACGAGGTGATCGCCGCCTACGAGGCGCCCTACCCCAATCCCGAGTCGAAGGCCGGCGCGCGGGCGTTCCCGCTGCTCGTCCCGACCGATCCCGAGGCGCCGGGCGCGGCGGCGGGACAGCGAACGGTGGACGCGCTGCGCACCGACGAGCGCCCGGCGCTGCTGCTCTGGGCCGACTCGGACATGGCGCTCCCGTTCTCGGTCGGCGAACGGCTCGCGGAGCGTCTCAACTTCCCGGCGCCCCGCAAGATCGAGAACGCCGGCCACTTCCTGCAGGAGGACGCGGGCGAGCGGATCGGCGAGATCATCGCCGACTGGCTGTAGGGGGCGCGGGCGCTAGGCTCGGCCCGGGCGCTGGCCGCGGACGGTCTCTCGCAGCCGCTCGTGCGGCTGGTCGGCGAGCAGGCCGACGCGGCGCGGCGGGCCGTCCTCGTCGAGCCAGGTCAGCGTGCCCGGCCAGTAGCGACCGGGGGGCGTGCCCGGATGGTGGAAGGCGGTGGCGAAGATCCAGCTGCCGGTGTTGTGCAGCCGGCCGCCGTTGGCGAGCGGCCACTCGGCCTCATCTTCGCCCGGACCGCCGCGATGGGTGTGGCCGGTGATCACGTGCGCGGCGTCGATTCCAAGCCGGGCGGACATCTCCGTCGCCGCGTCGACGCCGCTCGCGGAGATCGACGCCGCGGAGAAGTCGGAGCCGAAGTCGGCGCGAAGCAGGCGGTTGATGCCCCAGATGCCCGCCGGGATCGCGGCCCGCGTGGCCGCGCCGCGGAGGCCGGCGAGGCGGCCGCCGTTGCGGCGGGCCATCGCCCGCCAGGCGCGCTCCGACGGCCGCGCCTTGCCCCACACGGAGCCTCCCTGGGCGAGGCCGTAGGTGAAGCCGTAGACCGGCCGCAGCACGTGCTCGTAGTCGCTCGGCGCGGGGCGCTCGGGCAGCGGGCGGAGGGCGCGCATCGTCGCCGCCGCGGCGACGCACTCCATGCGCGGCAGGCTCATGTGGCAGTCCATGTAGTGGCCGTGGGTCGCGTAGACGTCGTCGCGCAGCCAGATGCCCGGGTAGGCGAGCTCGAACTCGGTGCCGCCGATCCAGGCCGCAACTCGCTCTCCCGCCTCGCCGATCGGGGCGGTCCGGTGTTCGAGGCCGAGCGGGGCGCCGGAGAGGGCGAGTCGCTCGAGCAGCGGCTCCGCCAGCCGGTGGTCGTGGTTGCCCGGCACGAGCACGACCGGCTTGCCGGACATCGCCCCGCCCAGCTCCTCGAAGAACGGGCGGGCGCTCTCCAGCACCGTCGCCAGCGGCAGTTCGCGCAGCTCGAGCACGTCGCCGAGCAGGACGAGCCGGTCCGCGCCGGCGAGCTCGTCGAGCAGCGCCCGGCGGATCCCGGCGTCGCGCAGCAGGTCCTCGCCGAAGCCGCTGCCGAGGTGGAGGTCGGAGACGATCGCGGTGCGCACCCGAGGCAACTTAGCTGGCCGCCTTAAGCTTCTCCGGGTGAGCGGCATGAGCGAAGAGCGCCTTGCTCCCAGCAACGGGATCGAACTCGCCTACCAGGAGACGGGCGATCCGGGCGGCGAGCCGCTGCTGCTGATCATGGGATTGGCGACGCAGATGCTCGCATGGGACGAGGTCTTCTGCCGCATGCTGGCCGAGCGCGGCTTCCGCGTCGTCCGCTTCGACAACCGCGACATCGGTCACTCGAGCAAGATCGAGGCGGCGGGTGTGCCGGGCCGGGCGGAGATGCTCTTCGGCCGGCGGCGCACCGCCCCGTACCTGTTGCGCGACATGGCCGACGACACGATCGGCCTGATGGACCACCTGGAGATCGAGTCGGCGCACCTGGTCGGCGCCTCGATGGGCGGGATGGTCGCCCAGACGACGGCGATCCGGCATTCGCAGCGGGTGCGCTCGCTGGTCTCGATGATGTCGAGCACCGGCAACCGCTGGCTCGGGATGCCCAGCTGGAAGGCGTTCGGCACGCTGCTCGCACGGCCCGGCCCCGGGCGGGAGGCGGCGATCGAGCGCACCGTGAAGACCTTTCGCACGATCGGCTCGCCCGCCTTCCCGATGGACGAGCCGCGCGTCCGCGCCCTCGCCGGCGCCTCCTACGACCGCTCCCACAGCCGCGCCGGCATCGCCCGCCAGCTGCACGCCGTCACCGCCTCCGGCGATCGGACCGCCGAGCTCGAACGGCTGCGCCTGCCGGCGACCGTCCTGCACGGCGGCAGCGACCCGCTGATCCGCCCCGCCGCCGGCCGCGCCACGGCGAAGGCGATCCGCGACTCCCGCCTGCGCGTCTTCGAGGGCATGGGCCACGACCTCCCCCGCCAGCTCTGGCCCGAGTTCGTCGACGAGATCGCCGCCACCGCTCAGCGCTTCGGCCCGACGAACTCGTCGAGCCTGGCCACGTCTTCCTTGCGCGAGACGTAGATCGAGACCGCCGCCGACTCGTCGCTTGGGAAGGCGTCCGTCCACCGTAGACCGAGGCAATCGCACGCCGAGCAGAAGATGCCGGTGATATCGGTGGACACGTTGGCGAACCCATAACGAGGATGGCGCCAGTCACCCCGGCCGGTATTCACGAAGCGACAGCCGTCCGACTGGATCATGCCCTTGGCAATCTGCTCTGGCCAGCGCTCGGCGAGTTCCTGCTGCCAATCAGCGAGGAAGATCGGTCGCGTGTGCTTGGCGCCCGGCCCATGTTGCGGGAATAGACATGGCCAAGAGCGTGAGTAGGCGGATACCGAGTAGCAGTTGCTGGGAGTCAGAAGAGCATGAACCCGATTGTCTGGAACGACTGCCTGCATCGAGGCAGTGCATTCCTCGACGATCTGCGGATATTTCCTGTCCAGGAAGATGCGGAGACGGTAAACACCCCGCCGATGCTTCGAAATGCTTCCATCCCCAAGGTAGAGTCCGAGCAGGTGCACGTAGTCGCTTCCAAGCTCGCCAAAGCGATGCTCCATTTGGCCACAGGCTGGGCAGCACCCGGGAAGGTTGCCAGCGCCGGGCGCTTCTGGCCGCGAATGTCGGGGTAGCTTGCCCGCGTGCCAGTCGCGAACGGTGGCCACCGAGAGCCCGAGCTCACGAGCTGCTCGCCGTGCGCCCAGGCCATCCTCGTCGCGCAGGCGAAGTGCCTCTTCAACGGTGGCCCGAGGGTGCATCTCTCAGACCCTCAGCAAAGTGCGGCGGGGGGGAGTCGAACCCCCACGTCCTCTCGGACACGAGTCCCTGAAACTCGCATGTCTACCGGTTCCATCACCGCCGCAGACCCCTTCAATCTAGCGTTTTCGACGTTTCGGAGCTAATCGAACACATGTTCGAAACCTTAGGGCGTTCGCCGGACGGAACCGCCCGCCGACACCGCCGACCCATCTCGCTGATATGGAGCGCCGTTTGTCAAGCCCCCAGCCTCGAGCGGGGCCGCTGACGCGGCCCCGCTTCGGTGATGCCCCGACGCTCCCGGGGCGCCACGAGCGGAAGGTCCAGCTTGGTCGACTGCCGTCGTCAGGCTGATATTCGAGGGCTGGCTACCTCATGACCCCTGTTCGTCGCAGGCCGGCTCTCTAGAGACGGGCGCCACCGCCGAAGCGGCTGCCCATAGCGAGTTCGCGGACCCTCGGTGCGACGAGTCTGGCCTTCTCGTTGCCCGTGGCGCCCCGGCAGCGCCGGGGCATCGGAGCGGTCATCTGTCCTCAGTCCAGCACCGCGGCCTCCCAGGCGAAGCAGGCGAGCTCGCGCGCGCAGGCGACCGCCGCCTTGCCGGCGGGCTTGCCTCGCTTCAGCCGCAGGTGCGACCAGCGCAGGTGGACCCGCCGCTGGGCCCGCCAGGCGACCTGACAGACGCGGGGGTCCTGACCCTCCTGACGACGGCGCAGCGTGGTTCCCACGACCGGCTTGCGGGCATAGTGGTGGGCGGCCTCCACGAGGAGGCGGCGGGCGTGCTTCGATCCCGCCTTGGTGATCTGACCCTGGCGGCGCTTCTCGTCGGAGGTCCGCTCCGAGGGGGTGATCCCCAGGTAGCCGGCCAGCTGGGTGGGCTTGGCGAAGCGGCGGAAGTCGCCGATCTCCGCACACAGGCCCGCGGCCGAGAGCGTGTCGATGCTGCGGAAGCAGCGCAGGCGGGCGATCGTCTCGGCGTGGGAGCTCTCCTTCACCAGCTCGGCGATCGCCTCGTCCAGCACCCCGCGCCTCTGTTCGAGCGCCTGCACCGCGCCCAGGTAGTCGATGAACGTCGTCTGGGCGGCGGTGTCCTCGAAGCCCAGCCTGCCGAGCCAGTCGTGATGTTTCTGGGTCCAGTTCCCGCCGGGGCCCGGGTAGCGCAGCTCATGGCGCAGCAGGAGCTTGGAGAGCCGGTGGCGGGCGCGCATCAGATCGCCGCGCAGGTCCTCGCGGCAGCGGACGAGATCGCGGAAGCGCTCCTCGGCGACGCTAGGCACGTGCACGAAGTGCAGCTCGCCCGCGGCGAGCAGGCGGGCGAGGCGCTCGGCATCGCGGCGATCGGTCTTGACGCGGTCGGTCGGTGCCTTGGGGACCAGGCCGGGGGCGGCGATGCGGATGTCGAGGCCGAGCTCTGCGCCGGCGCGGGCGAGCCCGAAGCCGGTAGGCCCCGCCTCATAGACGGCGATCGACCGGGGGCCGAGAGCCTGCAGGTGGGGCAGGGTCTCCGTCGGCGGTCCCTCGATCCGCTTGCGCATGAACTCGCCGGAGGCGAGGTCGAGGGAGAACAGGTGGGTTTGGTTGGCGTGGACGTCGAGGCCCACGCGGGACATAGTGTCGGTCATGGTCGGCACCTCCCAAAGTTGGGGTGTCGGCCGCAGGCCCGTCCTGCGGCCCAGTCCCCGCACTTCTTTGCGCGGGGTGCCGACCTGTCTATTCAGGCCCCAGGACGGCGCCGGGAGACGGGCGGCGCTCCATAGGGTCTAGAATGTCGCCCCCGCGCCGCTATCGTCTAGGGGACTAGGACGCCGGATTCTCAGTCCGGAAACCGGGGTTCGAATCCCCGTAGCGGTATGGCTCTAGCAAGCCAATCTCATCCGTGAGAGGGCCATTTTCTTGTTTGGCGGTAACGCTCGCGGTAACAGGTGTCAGGCGCGTTGCGGAATCGGCAGCGTTCGCGTGGCTCAAGAGAACGCCTTGGATGTTGCCGCCGTGTTGCCGTGGCGCGGTGCAGGTTGTTGCCGTGAGGGTTGCCGTCATTAGCGAGCAGCAATCGTAGCCAGGTTCTTGGGTGACTGCGAATCACGGCAACAACTGAAAGGCGACCTCGTGCTTTGGCCGAACGACGCTGAAATGGCGGCGGTCGAGGGTCGCGACTTCGGTGGCGTCGAGTCGCTCCGCCGCGGTGATTACGGAGGCATCGACGGTCCCGAGGGGCAGGTCGCGGTACTCGGCGACAAGCTCGGCGATGCGGACGGGGTCGCTGGCGTGCAGAGGCTCAACTGCGAAGTTGCCCCCGGCGAGATCGCCAAGGAAACGGACCTCGGCCTCCCAGCCGAGCCGCGTCTCGATCAGATATGCGACCTCGGTGATGACGAGGGTGGGGACGATGAGCGGGCCCGGATGTGATTCCAGCAGCTCCAGACAGGAGGCGTGGTGGGCGTCGTCAGCGTCGACGTAGGCGTAGAGGGGTCCGGCGTCGACGATCAGCGCGATGGGGCGATCTCCGAAGCGAGGATCTCCTCGATCCGCTCCGAGACGTCGCTTTGGCCGCTGCGCCCGCTGGCGGCCGCGCTGAGCCGTCGCCGCTCGCCGGCTCCAAGATGCTGCTCGAGGGCGGTGCGGGTGACGTCGGCGATCGTCACCCCGCGCCGCTCTGCCTCATGGCGAAGCCGAGCATCGAGGTTGTCTGGAAGCTTCACGGTAGTGCGCCGCATAGGTATGCCAGCATATCAGCCGGGCTGCACTCATGCGGACTCGCCACACTGGCATGGGACTTTTGCTCGCCGGAAAAAGGGACCCGTTGCTAGCGTCCGACCTTCGATGAACCCCGTAGTCCTTCTTCGCCTCGCGATTTTCCGAACTCCGTACCCCCTTACACTTCCGTGCACGGACAGGATCGGCGCTACGGCCGGGAAAGAGATACGGCGATGTCAGTGAGCGCCCCCGAGATTCCCACGGAGCCGTTCCGATGGGAGAGCGAGATGACGCCGTTGGTCGAGTCTGCTGCTGAGCGGTTCGCGCGGTCGGCTGGGGGTCATGATGCGGTCTTGACCGAGATTCCGGCAGCGATTGGCATCGTAGACTTGCTCGTTGTGAGGTTCGATCACGAGGCGATAGCCACTCGGACCGCGGCCGAGATCGGTCCGATCTGCTCGCGCATGAAGATTCATGTGCTCGACTCTGTAGGCACGAGGCGCTGGAGGCGGATCGACACGATCGCTCGGCAGGTCGGGTCAAACGGCGCCGCGCTAACCCGGTCGACGCTGGTCCCGTTGACCGACATGGGACTGATCGAGATGGAGGGTGGCAGGCTCCGCAGCACGGGCCTCTGGACACCTGCCGCAAGGCACGTTACGGCCATCGAGTTGAAGTTGTCAAAGTGGCGGTCCGCCCTGCGGCAGGCCGATAACTTTGCGCTGAGCTCAGATCGAACGTGGGTCGTACTCGACCAAGCCAAAGCGAGCGGAGTCAGAGGGCATCTCGATCGGTTCCGCTCGGTTGGCATCGGACTGGCGGCCATTGACCAGCAGGGCGATGTGAACGTGCTCGCACAGCCGAGCGGCCGACGTCGTCCAGCCGTCCGCTGGCTGAGGTCGCTCATGGCAGAGCGCGCCTGGGCCGCGCATAGCGCAGTGCTCACCGTCTAGATCAGATCCCGCCAGATGTCCAAGAAGCTGGCCTGGATACGACCCTGGAGGCCAGCGCTGAGGCTATCGCGAAAGTCAATCGCTGCGTCGAGTCTGCCGCCGACCACAGTCGCACGACCGTCACGGTCAAGGCCCACAAGTCGGGTGGCTTCCTCGTTTGCCCACCAGATCTGATGGCGTTTCGCGGCGTCGCTGTCATAGGTTTCCCCCATCGCCGTGCACTCCGGGCACGTACAAGCTTCGTAATCTTCAGCAGTGCTTAGTTCCTCGTGGACGCGCCATTTCACAGTCTTCAGCAGCTGGGGCTCGAAGTAGGGATTCGAGGGCTCATCGGGGCTCGTCATCGGCAGGCCGTGTTCTCGGTCCCCCCAAGAGCCGCCAGCGAGTCCGCCCGAGAAGCCCCACGCACCCCAGGTCATTGCAAGCCACCCCAGCCAGCCAGCGTGGGGCAGCATCAGGTCGACGGCGCCAGCGTAAGCGGCGTAGGTCACCTCCCGAAGGCCTTCGAGATAACGGCGGTCCGTCACGGGTGGCAGTTCCGTATGGAAAGCCCGGAAGACGAGCCCTTCCACGCCAGCTGACACGATCGCATTGCCCAGGCGGGTGCGATGCGGCTCCTCTCGAAGATGCTGGCGGTCGACTGCGAGGGCCAGCCACACCGGAGTCGCGTTGTTGTCATAGTTGGCCCGCACCTCGGCGGCGGCATCCAGCACTGCGTAGAGTTCGTCCTGTCCACTGGCGGCGGTGATCATCGGCGACGGGGTGACGAGTATGGAAGGACCGAGCCCCGTGTCTCGAAGGTTTGCTGAACGCTGGTGGTCGACTGACTCTTTCATCCAGCCCTCCCATGCCTCCCGAGAGTCCGGGCGCGGATCCTTAGTCAACCAAGGAAAGTGCTTCTCTTTGGTTTTCGTCGGGTCACGGTCGATGCAGTGGCCGATCGGGTCGAGAAAAGCGTCGCCCTTGGAACGGGCCAGCTTGAAGAGAGGATTCAGCCTGGACGGTGCGTTGACCGGCGCTAGAACGATGCCGGGCCTCCCGCCGGACTCGCCAGCGAGGCTGTCCGAGTACGCCACGAGGTCATCGGCGTTGCGGTTGCCGTGTTGTAGCCAGAAGCCCGGTCTCATGACGATGGCCATGCAGCATCGAGCAGCTGACGAGCATCAGGCGCAGATGGTCGTCGGTATGCAGCTACTTGGACCGTCGCATTCACGAAATCTCGAAGGCCAGCAGGTCGCGATCCGGGGACGGCTGCCCCGCCGCTGATCCGTTGAGCCCAATCTGCCGGGAGCGTCTTCTCGCCCTGAAGAAACGGATGGGCGCCGTTGGCGACCTCGACGGCGACCACCCCGAGCGCCCAGAGATCCGTTTGATTGATGGCTCGCTCTCCTCGGAGCTGCTCGGGGGCCATGTACGGCCACGTTCCGGCAGCCCATGGATAGATCGTCATGCTCGTTTGGTCAAGCAGTCGGCTGAGGCCGAGGTCGATGATCACCGGAGTCGCCCAATCCCCGCCGCGCAGGACAATGTTTTCGGGCTTTATGTCGCGATGAACGATTTGGCTGGCGTGCAGAACCTCGAGGCCGCTGGTAACCCCGCGGATGAATTCTCGGAGTTGGTGGTCATCCGGCACAGCGCCGGAGTCGATGTGGCTGCGAACGTCGCCGCCGTCGATGAACTCGCTCACCAAGTAGCGGTAACTCGTCCCGTCGCTCGCTACGAGATCCTCGCCATGGCGGTGAACGTCTACGACGAGGGGCGACTCCACGCGCTCCAAGGCGGTTACCTCGCGCTCAAAGCGCTCGGGCTCGGGCTCTTTGACGATGATCTTGAGGGCCTCGACATTCGACCCTTTCTCAAGGCGCCAGCACTCTCCGCTTCCACCAGGCTGGCCGATTGGTGTCACGGCATCGAACGGGCCTAGCTGGTCGGCGATTTCGGTGTCTCGCATCACTCTGGGCATCGCAATCCGGGCTTCTACCACACGAAGACCTTCTGACCAAGAAGGTTGCCCAAACGAAGCTGGCGCCGGACATGCGGAGGGCCCGGTGCGACTGGGCTCCGCCCCCGTCTCCCTGCTCCAGCGCTGCGCCGCGCTGCGCCACCCACTCGTCGTCGAGGCGTAGCCAGGAGTGCCTCTCGCCGCACTCGATCGCCGCCACCCCTTCGACAACGGCACCAGCATCAGGTCGTGGTGGCGGTTCGGCTGGTATGGCGCGCGCAGGGCCCGGCCCTGGCGCTGAGAGAGCCCCGTGGGGCACCCCAAACCACGGAGTCCGGCGCCGAGTCGGAATCGACGCTGGGCTCGGTTCAGCGAGCTGCCGCAACCACCCAAGCGCCCTGCGGTTCTTCGGTCGGATGTGAAGCCAGATGAGTCGCCCAAAGAGGCGACTCCTTTGTGCCGACGATGAGAAAGTGGCTGGGGTCGGGCTGCAAGATGTCATGCCTACTTATCTCGCAATTGGTTCAGGAGTTCACGGCGCTGTAAAGCCCGATCCAAGCACCTACCTGGGTGTTCCCTCGGGCTGTCTGTATAGCTGTCGCAATCGGGTAGGTGTCCCTACTTGCAATTGGTGAACTCCGACCGGCGTGGCTTCCCGGGCTCGCTGGTGTCATGCTTGTTGCTGGGGTGGGTTGAGTCGAAGCTCCTCAGGCAGGTCTCGGCCACCGATCGAGTCTGCCAGCAGCGCTCCGATTAGCGGAGCGAACTTGAAGAGGTTGTGTCCCGCGAAGTACGTTACCCGTCCGCTGCGCCAGGTGTGGAAGTCGTCGTCGCCGGACCGAAGGGGGGTGGCGAGGCATTGGCGGGCGCCGGTGAGCGGGCCGAGGCCGTCTGGCATCAGTCGCTGGGCGTAAGTTTCGGTGCGCGACCTGATTTCGGTTAAGCGCTTGGGATCCGGCACTTCGGTGTTCGGTGCCGCGATCGATCCGTCGCTGCCGCTGAGGCCGATTGCGTACCCTCGCCCGTCCGGGGTCGGCGACCCATAGGCTACCTCTCCGAAAGAGCCGCTGCGGTCGAGTAGGCAGGGTAAGTGGGGGGATGCGCGGGACTCGAAGGTGAGGCGCAGGCTCCATGCCCGCTGCTCTGGGATCTCGATTCCTTCAGCCCGGGCGAGAGGCGCGGTCCGGGCTCCGGCGGTGACGAAAACCTCGTCCATCTCATAGATCCCGTCGGAGGCGAAAATGGTTACGCCCGAGCTGTGCTGCGCGATTCCCTGGACATCGGCGTTGACTACTGAGTCGGCGACAACCCGGTGCAGCGATTCGATTGCGGATCGCGCGCGAATCGCACCGCCACCCGTTTCGAATACAGCGTGAGGTACGTCGCCTCCAGCCTGCCCCAGCGGCATCTGGTTCGACGCTGCATCCCAGGAGACGGTTTCGGCGGGCGCTCCCAGCCGTTCGAGGCGGGTGCCCTCGCGGCCGTCGGGGGTGAGGATCAGAACGCCCTCCTCGCCGACCAGTCGCTTGCCCAGCCGCGACTCCAGGCTGGTCCAACTGGCGCGCGCTCGGAGGGCCATCTCGACGAGCTCGGAACGCTCATGCCGGTGTCGAAAGATTCGCGTGACGCCGGCCGACTGGCCGCCGCCCACGACTCCCTTCTCGAAGCAGCGAAATGACGCCCCGCGCTCGGCGAGGGCCTCGGCCAGGCAGAGGCCGACGATGCCCCCGCCTACCACCGCGACGCGCTTCTTGGTCGAGCTTTCGGGAGGGAGGGTCATCTGGTCCTCAATCGTCGGGGTCGCGCCTCGACCGCCAAGCCACCATGGCAAGGCAGAGCGTCATCACCATTACCCCGATAACCACCGCGTAGAACCACTTGTAGCGCCCGATGTCCAGGAGCGAGCTGTTGCGGGAGACGTCGGTGGTGGCGAGGGCGAAGAAGCCGAAGATGAGCGTGAGGGGTATGGCGACGAACGAGGCGAAGCCAATCGCTACGCCCCAGGCGAGCCGCCGCCTTTCTTCTTGCCCCTGCTCGGCGGCGAGCACGGACGCCGACTCGGCCGCTACTGCGCGCTCCAGGCGTTGTAGGATCTGATCGATGCTGTGGCTCTGCTCCGGGATCGTGGCCGAGTCGAACAGCTGCCGATGCAGATCACTGACCCGCAGCGACGGCACCAGCGCGGCGATCTCCTGGTACGCCTCGACGCCGAAGCTGAGGTCCAGCTCCAGCCGTCCCACGCGCTCCGAGAGCCGGGCTAGCTGGCGCCGAACCTGGCGATGCTCGACGCGATCGAACCCGTCCACCTCGGCCTGCAGGGTTCGCAGGCTGGTCAGCGCCTCGAACGCCTCGGCGCGGGTAGTCCCGAGCAGGTCCCCGCAGCCGACCAGTTGGACAGCGGAGACTAGAGCGCAGTTCTCGACGTAGTCCTGCTGGGAGGCGAGAACGCTGAAGTAGGGGCCGCAGGCGGCGAGGGCGCGCATCCGTCGGTTGGGCTCGGGGGGGAAGACGACCAGCCCCGAGTCCTGGCGATAGGGGGCGTCATAGCGATAGATGAGGCGCCGCACCAGGTCATGGTTGACCTGCCGGCGGCTGTGGTCGTCGCCGTCTACGAGGTCCTCGCAGGAGGTAGGGACGAAGAGCAGCTGGTGACCGTGGGTGCCCAGCTCCGCCGTCTCCAAGTAGGGGCTGAGATCTCCTGCGGCAATTCGGAGCGTGTCGAGGAGCGACCTCGATCTCGTTTCGACTTCCCCGTAGTAGGCGTCCTCGAGCAGCGGGATAGAGTCCCGCAAGGGACCCGAGAAGTCCAGCGTCAGTCCCGCGACCAGCCCCCCGTGTGGGACTTTGAACAGCCATAGTCGAGTTCTCTCTACCCGCATCGAGTTGGCGTTGCGGGGACCGTCGAGGGGCGGGTTGGTGTCCGCAGACATGAGCACGGCGGGGAATTGTTCACCCGCCGTGCGGTAATGAGCCTCGAGTCGGCCAAAGCGGAGATGGTTGGCGATCTCCCTGTCGACCTGGGATTCGACAAGCGCTCCCAGCGCCCGCCGTTCGAGGTTCAGCGAGTAAAGGGTGGTCAGCCGATGAGCGGGCCGATCGGTAACGCCGTCGGCGTGGAGCGGGGTCAAGCCCACGCCTCACACGGCATGCCAGGCCACCTGATCATCACTTACCGCGATGCAACGTACGCGGTGGTCCACCTCTTCGCGTCTCCTGTCGTTGTTCGCCACCGACATCAACCAGCTGGTCATATATAGCTCGCGCGTGCGTTTCATTGCGGGCCAGCCGCTCCACTGCAACAGATCGAAGCCGTAGGCGGCGGTGAAGCTTTCCAGCGAGTCCGGCGTCGAGCGGAAGCGCAACTGTGAAACCGCGGTTGGCACCAAGTCCCACTCGCGACACCCTTGCGCGACTGCGTCGAGGTCGATCATGACGTCCGTCCCGTTACTGGCCGTGAGCACGTTCCCCACATGGGCGTCGCCGTGGATCAGGCCGCCGGGCAATGCCCAGTCGATCGCGCCGAGTTCATCTCGGTTCCGGTGTGACCAGTCCCGAAACAGATCGAGCTGGGCCTGGCCGGGCCAGCCCTCTGTCTCCAACTCAAGCACATGTAGGCGCTGCTCGATCTCTTCAAACGGGTCCCAGCGAGGAAAGTCGGCTGCAGCCGGGTACTCGTCGAGCAGACTGTGCAGAGTGCGCAGCAGGTGCGCCAGGTCGGCAAGGTGGACCTGCCTGTCGCGGTCCTCGTCGATCCACTCCCAAAAGGAGGCGACCGCACCGTCCAGGTCCTGAAGACTGAGCTCGGTAACGGGACGGTTCACCGGATAAGCACGATCCGCCAGCCAGTTCGCGAGGTCGATCTGCCGCTGGATCTCTTCGGGGGCGGTCCCCGGGCGGCGAAGGCGCAGTGCGACGCCAGTCCCCTCAACCTCGAACACTGCATTCGTCCCGAAGCGGACGAGCCTCAGATTGCGCCGGGTCAGATCGGTCGCACGGCAGGCTCTCTCGGCGAGTTGAGCTGCGGCCTGCGGGGTCCAGCGATTGCGGTTAAGAGTGGGGATTGCCAAATCATGACGCCCGCTGGTCGCTCGGGTGCAGCGCAGGACATGCCTGGTCTTCGTCTTGCTCCCGTCGCTGACGACGATTGGTGGCACGCTGAGGCTCGGGAAACAGCCACAAGTCCCCCGATCCGTCGAACTCAGGACCGTTGATTTGCAGGCGAAACGGCTGGCGCCTTCGGGCCGAAGTCATCGGGTCTAATTCTCAGTCCGGAAACCGGGGTTCGAATCCCCGTAGCGGTATTTGGGCACGGCTGCTTGACGGTAGTCGAACCAAGACCGGGGAAGGGGCATGGATTGAAGGCCTCGGCGACGGGTGGATAGCTACGTCAAGTCGCTGAAGATTCGCTTCGATTCTTCTGGGCAACCAAGTTGTACTCCGGGACGTCGATCTGATCGGCGCCGCCGGCTTCGGGCTTGACGACGTAGAGCCAGGTGTCGAACGGAGGTAGGCCCAAGACGCCGGGAGCGGTTCCTTGTCTCACGGCCGTCACGCTGCCGGGGAGGCCCTCGTCAACCAGGACCGCCTGACCGATCCCGAAGTGTGGAGGCTCAGTGTTGCTCATCGGGGATTCGGCGGATGGGGGACGCCAAGCTGTCGGCAGATCGATCGTGTGAGTCCAGGCCCGATCTCTTTGTGGTCCTCCTGGCGTTCCCGTGGGTCGAAAAGCGCCTGATCTGACCTGAATCCCTGTCGCCAGGCGGAATCGGCGCCCGCCAGGCGCTGACACAGGTTGCGCACGAAGTGGCGGCTCCGCGGAACCGCCCGAGCGCCGCAAAGTGCGCGAACGCAAACGACGCGCCGCCGTCCCTCCGGACAGGCTGCTGGCTGTTCGAAGGTCAGCGACCAAGGAAGGACGAACGTGCGCGTCACCACGGCATTCAACAAGCTTCTGCGACTCCCCGGGGCTTCGGTCCTCGGGGTCACCTTCGGCGCCGAGGGGGTGGTGGTCGCCGTTCGATTGCGCCGGCGCAGGTCGAGATGCTCGGGCTGCGGGCGAAAGGCGCCGATCCACGACCGCTCCACCCGTCGTTGGCGCCACCTCGACCTCGGCGCCCAGCGCTGCCACCTGGAGGCGGAGATCCGCCGCGTGCGCTGCCGCGAGTGCGGCGTCAAGGTCGAGGAGGTCTCCTTCGCCCGGCCCGGCGCCCGCCACACCCGCGACTTCGAGGACCTGACCGCGTTCTTGGCCCAGCAGGCCAGCAAGACGGTGATCGCGAAGCTCCTGCGGATCGACTGGGCGACAGTCGGGCGGATCGTCGAGCGCGTCGTCGAGGGGCACTTGGACGAGACACGGCTGGCGGGCCTGGTGATGATCGGCGTCGACGAGGTGAGCTGGCGCAAACGGCACCGCTACCTGACCTGCGTCGCCGACCACATCGGAGGCGGCGTCGTCTGGGTTGCGGAGGGCCGCTCCGCCGCCACCCTGGGCGAGTTCTTCGCCAAGCTGGGCGCCGATGCGGCGACGATCCAGGCCGTCTCGATCGACATGTCGGCGGGCTATGAGAAGGCGGTGCGCGAGGCGATCCCCCACGCGCAGATCGCCTTCGACCCGTTTCATGTCGTAAAGCTCGCCGGCGAGGCGGTGGACAAGGTCCGAAGGGCGGAGTGGAACGCGCAGGGCAAGTCGAAGACCAAGGGCGGGCGCTGGGTGAAGGGGACGCGCTGGGCGCTGC
>Ga0210111_1000050_pt1 | contig 26367 bp, 23 predicted proteins | sample China_Galinas_PW_6_FD_185520 | JGI IMG/M metagenome (GOLD analysis project Ga0210111, IMG submission 185520) | Wetland microbial communities from San Francisco Bay, California, USA, that impact long-term carbon sequestration - China_Galinas_PWC_D2... | ecosystem: Environmental > Aquatic > Marine... | reverse complement strand
CTTCCGTTACTGTCCGTCCATGCCTCAAAAAACTCCCGCCGAAGGCGGAACAAAAAGCCCGTTGGCCAGCCACGTCAATGTGGCAATAATTTCCGGAAAAAGGTGGCAAAAATTCCCGGAACGCGCACACGGTAGAACCGGCGGAAACGCTCCTCAAGCACCGCCAATCGAGAGAATGCCTGGAGTGCAAGACCTTCCGATGGCGCCGGATTGTCACCATTGATCAAATTGACGAGTTGTCGCACCCTGTTCGCGGTAGCCTTGTTTGCGACAATCCAGCCGGCGCGAATCCCGCCTAGGCCATGAATCTTCGTCAAGGAGTTGATTGCCACAACGTTGTCGCCAAGTCGGGCAGCCGACCAGCGAGGCTGCCCTAAATTCAAGTGTGCCGCGTCAAGGTACACTTCATCCACGATCAAGGTCGCATTGCGGCGTAAGCAAAGGTGGGCTATTTCGCGCATGGTTTCGCGGTCGGTGAACTGGCCGCTGGGATTGTGGAGGTTCGTGAGAAATACGGCTCTGACGCCGGCCTTTAATTGCGACTCAATTTCGTGCAACTGCACACGAAACCGCTTGTTCGGCTCCCTAACGATGGGCAAGATGTCGGCACCGAGAAAACGGGCCGCTCGCACTGCCGGGTCGTAGCATGGCGATTCCAGTGCCACAGGATCGCCACGTGCGATCGTGGCGCCCAACGACAAGAATATGCCGGAACTGGCGCCCATAATAGGGACAACACGCGATTCATCCACCGCATAAATGCCTGCAATTCTCTCGATCAGCGAGGGATGACCGTATGGGCCCTGCACAACCAGATCGACCGGGATTGACGACGCGCCAATGTCATTGAGGCTCGCGCTGGGGACCCCGCTGTTCGTCAGTTCATACTGCACGCGCCGATGCACTTTCGCCCAGTGTAGATACCCGTTTCCCGTCATTTTCCCAAATCTCAGAACTTCCTTCACGGTGACCGATTCCCGGCACATTTCTTGTGACACGGCTTGTCATCGCGCCGGGAGAGTGGTATCGTACCGGCCTAGATGAAGTGACGAAAGTCGTTGGTTGCACTGGCGTCTGGCGTCGGTACCGGTGCGGTCGCGCGGCATGACTGAGAGGAACTTGAAAATGGCAAGCCAACTTAGTGCTCGATCTGATTTTACCGAAACCCTGGCGATTCACGTGGCGTTGAAGAACGCGCTCAAGGCAAGAGAATACAGCAAGATTCCGGCGGTACAGAAATCCGCCGAGAAACTGTGTCGCGAACTTCAGAGCGAACGGTCGATTTACGGGCGCCAACTCAGCATGATTAAGCTGATGGAGAAGGGTGCCTCTATTGAGGCGCTCGGGCGCAAACTGCGCTGCTCGCGGCGAACAGTATTTCGCTACCTGAACCACCTGGAAGACGCCGGCGTCCCGATCAAGCTCGAAGAAGGTCAGTACCGGGTCAACCGAGACGTGTCGCGGATGCTTCGCGTCTAGAGCAGGATCTATTCAACTGTAGCGTTGCGTTGCAGGAAGCGCCCGGACCGCTACAGCCACGTGACGCTACACTCGCCTCACATACGGTCTAGGCTTGTAGCACTGCAAGGCGTAGCGATCGTACACGCCGGCCCAGTTCAGGTCTTTGGCGTGTTCCACTTACGGATGGCGCGCATGACTAGCATGCGCATGGCAGGCGCAACGTCATAGCCCTTCTGCTGCGCTTGTGCGTTCGCCACGCATACGATGTCCAACCCGCACGGAAGGGACTCCTTCGAGAGGCGGAACCCTTCGCGTATGCGGCGTCGGATCCGGTTGCGCGCAACCGCGCCGCCGGCTTTGCGGCCTACACTCAGGCCCAGCCGAGACCAACCGAGGCCGTTCCGATCCACGTAGACAAGAAGCGTGCCGTCCCCCGCCCGACATTGCCGGGCATATACCCGGTCGTAGTCGCCTCGATGCAGCAGTCGTTCGCGGCGGCGCAGTCGTTGGTCAGGCATGGTGTCCAGTCCGCGCGGCTGATACGAGATAACCGGGGCCAGTCATTCTCACTGATACTGCACCGGGCCTGAAAGGGCAATTCGAATGGCGGCGCGAGAGACGCCGGCCTAGTTTCTGGACGCGAGCGGTGCGGTCGACCCCCGCCCCCCCGATCGCGCAAGTGGGGACTCGCTATGCCCTGCGCCTCTTCCGCTTCGCCGTCTTTCTCGCGGGTCGCCTGTCGTTTTCTACCTCAAACAATATCTCCGGAACACTGGCCGGTGTTTCACGATCGACGACGACCGTATCCTGCAGGCCCAAGTCATTGCCTGTGTGCGCTTTCTTGACCACCTTGCCGTGCGCGTCAAACTGCATATCGGCCTGTGAGGTATAGTGATTTGCAAGTGACACCAGTGACTTGCGGAATTCTTCCTTGTTGATGACCGTGATGGCCCGCGCCGATTCGACGACCTCGTCGATGTAGCGCGTGAACACGTCGCGCCGCTTGGAGAACGCCGCCTTGGTGCGTTTGCGTTTCAAGAGTAATCCCAGACGGCGACCGCACTCCGCCAGCGCCAGGCGGATCTCTTTGCGGATCTCGTCGTAGTCGGCGATCGCCTCCTTGCCCTCGGAAATAAAGGGCACCCACACGCTGGCCATGTGCAAGAGAATCACCATCGGCGCTCGGGGCAGCGAGCCGGACGACTGCGATAGCCCGTATTTGTTCCACTTCGTGTCGGCCACCGCCTTGAATGTCGAGCACGAACTCTGCTGGTAAAGTAGCGGCACGCGATTCGCAAACCTGATGACGCGCGCCATGCCGACGTCATCCTTGGTGCCGTTCCCGTTTTCCCCTTCGTCGCGGTGATCAGAGCCCAACTCGCCCCCGTAGGCCAGTCCGACTTCGATTTGGAACGGATTCCCGCGGTAGACCGCGGGCGACCGGGTGCTTGCGGTGTAAAACTCGGCTTCGACACCCTTTAAGAGCCCGGCCAGAATGGCCTCCGCACCCATCGGGGCCAAGCAGTCGGTCGCGGGCGCCTTGAGCTTCGTCGCTTGCAGCACATTGTAGATCTTCTCGACGACAGGCGGATCTACCGCGTTGACCCAAGTCGAGGTTGTGACGCCTGCCTCGCGGCATACGCGCTTCGCCACCGCGGAACTGACGCGAGAGAACTCGCTAGTCAAAAACGCTCCGAGTTTCTTCGCCCCCGTTTCCTTCAACATCTTCATGAGCGTGCCCAGTTCTACACCGTAGGGGTGGGGCTTGATTTCTCTCGTCTCATCCGGAAGTACGTCTGTGCCGCGGTCGAATCTGACGATGGTCCCGGTCGGCGAATGGTAGACGATGCGCGCGTGCGGGTTGGCGATGGCCGTCAACTCAAGGTACTCGTCGATGCTCTGACGCCCACGATTGTACGTGGCTTCAATCTCGAGGGTGACCTGAGTGCCGTGGGGCCATTCCACATCCACGGTGTCGTCACCGATGATGTCGGGCCGATTCTTTTTCGTATCGATCGCGAGCCGGTACCTGTGTGCCAGGGCACGGGAGCCGGTGCGGCTTACGATTTCGATAGGCTTACCTGTCGTGATCAGGCCGTACATCCCGGCGGCACTGATTCCGATGCCTTGCTGCCCGCGCGACATCTTGAGACGATGGAATTTGGAACCGTAGAGTAGCTTACCAAACACATTGGGGATCTGCTGCTTGACGATCCCCGGCCCGTTGTCGCGAACCGTGACGGTGAGCCTGTCGGTGCCGGTCTGCGCCACGCTCACGTCGAGGTCTGGAATAATGCCCGCCTCTTCGCATGCATCCAGACTGTTGTCTACGGCCTCTTTGACCGTGGTCAGAAGTGCCTTGCGCTTGCTGTCGAATCCCAGCAAATGACGGTTCTTGGCGAAGAATTCGGAGACGGAAATCTCGCGCTGCTGTTTGGCCATCGATTCCGCCGTGGAATTCCTGCGAGCGCGGCCATGGGTGGGGTTTTTTTGCGTTTTCGTTTTCACCCTACTATTCCGCGTCGGAGAATCTCCCTCCGCCCCGAATCTGGGCGGGACCTTGTCCTCGGCAAAATCCAGCGATAATTGGTCCGCAACCGTATCTTTTGACCCTCTGGCGTGGTGAGTTGCCATCCTTGGCGCTCCTGGGCAATGCCGAGTATATTCTATCATCCGTATCATAATCGGCATGCGAGGCCAGGCCAAGTACGGACGACGCCTCTGGCGTTTCCGGTTTCATTAAAGTAAAATGCGGGTTCGGCTCAGCCACCCTGGCGGCGGGGCCGACTTCGTTCGGTTACAGAGGTCAACGGCCGGTGCGCGGCAAACGGAGAGACGGTGCTGGACGCCGCTTGCGCTGCGCTCATACCGGCTTTTTATCAAACTCAAATGGTAACGCCACAGACTACATTGTGGGACGACGTCATCGGACAAGTTCGGTTAACGCATCCATCGCTTTCGCGAGGCTGGTTCGCTGAGCTTGAGGCCAGCGACCTCCAGCACGGGGTGCTGGAAATCATGGCCAAGAATTCGGCCCAGGCACGCTATCTGGACCAGCATTGCCGCGTTGCGTTCCAGGAAGCGGCCCAAGCGGCCACCGGACGGCTCGTAACGGTCAGGTTTCGTGCGGAAGTCCTCCCGGATCAGGAAGGGGCGCTTCAAACGCCCTTGAATCCCGATGAGGAACTTTGCCTCAGTCCCGATTATACTTTCGAACACTTTGTCACGGGGCCGTGCAACCGGCTGGCGCACGCCGCGGCAGTGGCCGTCTCCGAGGATCCCGGCCGTGCCTATAACCCATATTTCATTCACGGCCCGGTTGGTCTTGGTAAGACGCACTTGCTGCAAGCCATCTGTCATGTGATACGCAAGCGTGATCCACATGCGCGATACCTGTACATCTCGAGTGAGACGTTCATCAACCACTTTATCGAGGCTATCGAGCACGGCGCGATGCACCAATTCCGGTACCGTTACCGCCATGTGGACGGATTGGTCATTGATGACGTCCAGTTTCTGGCCGAGCGCGAACGAAGCCAGGAGGCGTTCTTCCATACATTCAACGCTCTGTATCAATCGCACCGGCAAATCATCCTCTCCGCAGACTGTCCACCGAATGAGATTCCCAGTCTCGAAGAACGGCTTGTGAGCCGGTTCAATTCAGGGCTGGTGGCGCTGCTGGAACGACCGTGTTTGGAAACGCGGATGGCCATCGTTCGTAAGAAGGCCAAATTGAGGTGTATCGAAGTGCCGGAAGACGTGGTGCGATTGGTGGCCACGAAAATTGATACCAATATTCGCGACCTTGAAGGGGCCCTGATCAAACTGGACGCGCTTAGCCAAGGATACGACGGGCGGATCAGGCTTGATTGGGCGCGCAAGGAATTTGGGGCGCCGCCGGGACGTCCGGTCCCCATACCCACCATTCTCGAGGCCGTCGCCGCGCATTTCCATGTTAAGATCGCTGAAATTCAAGGGAAAAAAAGGTCTAAGGTCATCACGCATCCACGGCACGTGAGCATGTACTTAGCGCGAAAACTGACAGCCCAGAGCCTTGAGGAGATCGGCGGGTATTTTGGGGGTCGGGATCATACCACGGTGTTGCACGCCAGCCGGGTGATCGCCGCACAATTGGAGACGGACAAGGAGCTTCAAGCACTCATGAACGATATCGCAGCCCAGGTGAAAAACGCGCATCCGTAGTGGTTACTCTCATGGTGAAGATGTTACGCAGCAACCAGGAAATAGCGGTTTGTTTCCCCCCACCGGCTACCCTGTCAAAAAAAGGCTGGTTGGCGACAGCCAAGATCACAGGAATTCGCCGGTTTCTGTCGTCCGTTGGGCTCACAGGCTCAGACGACAAAAGAGCTTACAATCGTCCGTCCCCTGGCGCCTGCGCTTTTCACGGCGCTTAATAGTTGTATGATAGAGTTAAAGAACCTCTACATAGAAGAGGATGGAAAACGCACTGGTTACGCGGGAACCTAGCAGCATGAAATTTCGATTCGATCGACAGGAAATGGCCGACGCGTTACGCGCTGTAGGCACGGTGGCAAGCACGCGCTCCCCCAAAGAGCCCCTCAAGTGCATCCTTATTGAAGCACAGGCGGACGTAGTGATGCTCTCCGCGACGGATCTCGAACTCGGCGTGCGTCATGCCGTGGCTCAAGTCGAAGTGGACGAACCGGGCACGGCGTTGGTCTTGGCTGACACGATCTCGGCCATCGTCACGGAATCCGGCGACGACATTCTGAACATGGAATTGACTGAGTCCGTGCTCCACGTGCGCGGAATGGGGAGCCACTTTCAAATCGTGACCAGAGAGGCCTCCGAGTTTCCCGCCGTGCCGGTAATGGAGGACACCCCGGCATTGACGATCGATATGGCCACGCTGTCGCGCATGATCGAGTGGACGGTGTTCTGCGCTGCGCGTGAAAGCACGCGTTACGCCATCAATGGTGTACTCTGGGAAACGAATGGCGATACATTGACGCTGGCCGCTACGGACGGCCGTCGCCTGTCACTGGCGCGGGGCAAGATCGAGGGTGGGGCTGAGACCAAGGGACAGGTTATTGTGCCCATTAAGGCGCTCAATCTCATCATGCGGCTCCCGACAGACGCGGACGCGCGTGTGGGCGTTACCGTGACGGCCAATCAGTTTCTGGCCGATTTGGGACGTGCCAAGGTCAGTTCGGCACTTGTCGAAGGGCACTTTCCGAAGTACGAGGATGTGATCCCCACGGACTGTGACCGGTCGGTCGTGCTTTCCACCAACGAGTTCCTTCATGCGACCAAACGGGCGGCGCTGCTTTCCAACGAGGAGTCGAAGGGTGTACGTCTTTCCCTTGCGGAAGGCGAACTAACGCTCTCCAGCCGTTCGCCGGAGCAGGGCGAGGCCACCGTTTCGCTCCCCGTGCCCTTCAAAGGTGAGCCGGTGGAGATCGGGTTCAATCCACTGTTTCTGACCGATGTGTTACGTGTAGCGCATGCTGATGAGGTCAAGTTGGAGTTATCCAAGCCGAACCGACCGGGTATCATCGGGATCGGAAAGGATTTCGTGTACGTTGTGATGCCCGTCAATCTTGCATCCACAAAGGGAGGCTGAGGGTCATGAGTTCGGGCAGCCAGCTTGCGTGGGTCCAACGAAACCGGTGTCGGAAGGGCGGTCGGAACAAGACCCTGCAGGCGTTGATTGGCAATCTAGTGGAGAATCTTACCGAGGAGGATTGGAGGCAGGCGCAGACGGTCGCGCGACGTGTTGCCTCCCATGTGGACCAGTCGTTTCGATCTCATTGTCGGGTTGCGGGCTGGGAGGGTAACAAGTTGGTGGTCATGGTCGATCATGCGAGTCTGGTGGCGGCCATGAGAACGCGCTGGTCACGGCCGCTTCTTGATCGACTGCGACCCGGTATTCATGGTCGCTTTGTAGAGCGAATCCTCTTCAAGTACGGCAACACGGGCGCTGAGATTCCGAGTGCGTAACAGGCACTCGACGGAATTCCATTCCATACGAGGTGGCCAAGGGCCAATCCTGAATCGGTGATAAGCCGGAAAGTGCAGAAGAAGTGGTGAGTACGATAGACGTGACAACAAGAAACTACGACGAGTCGAGTATCACCGTGCTGGAAGGGCTCAAAGCGGTCCAGCAGAATCCCGGCATGTACATCGGTGGGGTGGGCCAAGCCGGGCTTCATCACCTTGTCTACGAAGTGGTGGACAATGCCGTCGACGAATGCCTGGAGGGGTACTGCGACAACATTCTGGTACGTCTGGGCGCGGACGGAAGCTGTACGGTTGTCGATAACGGCCGCGGTATTCCCGTGGGTCCGATCAAACACGAGAACCCTAAGCTGAACGGCAAGCCGGCGCTCGAAGTGGTGATGACGGTCCTCAACTCCGGCGGCAAGTTCGACAATCAAAGCTACAAGGTGTCAGGCGGTTTGCACGGGTTGGGTGTGAGCGTGGTAAACGCACTGAGCGAGTGGCTACGAGTCGAGGTTCACCGCGACACGCAGAAACACACGATGGTCTTCGAAAGTGGTGGCATCGTGCAACCGCTCAAGAGTGAGCCCGGTTCGGAACGCACGGGCACGTCGATCGCATTCCGCCCCGATCAGGTTGTCTTCAAGGACTGCGAGTTCAAGTACGATTCGCTTCAAACGCGGATTCGCGAATTGGCTTATCTCAACAGCGGATTGCGTATACAACTGGTAGATGATGCCGCGGGTAAGGAGTGTGAATTCCACTTCGAGGACGGGCTGAGAGACTTTTGTGCCCATATCGCCGGCGGGGCAGACTGGCTGCATAAGAATCCCATCCTCATCAAGAGCGAGGACGAAGAAAACGGACTCTCGTGCCAAGTCGTTTTGCTTTTCACCGATTCCTATACCGAGAACATGCTTTGTTTCGCCAACAATATTCACAACGTGCACGGCGGCACGCACATGTCAGCAGTGAAGTCCGCCATCTCACGTGTGGCCAGCAACTACGCGCGAAAGAATAACCTGGTCAAGGGCAGCACGTCGGTGACCGGCGACGACTGGCGAGAGGGGCTGACGGCGATCGTGTCCGTCAAACTGCGTGATCCGAAATTCGAGGCGCAAACCAAGGTCAAGTTGCTCAATCCGGAGGTCGAGACTTTCCTGCAGCAGGTACTCAACGAACGTCTCGGAAACTACTTCGAAGAACATCCCGCCGAGGCGAAACGCATCGTTACCAAGGGGCTGCAAGCCGCCCAAGCGCGGGAGGCGGCGCGGCGCGCTCGCGAGTTGTCGCGCAAGAGTGCCTTGAGTAGCGCAGGCCTGCCTGGAAAGCTTTGGGATTGCCGGAGCAAGGATCCGGAGAAAAGCGAGCTCTACCTCGTAGAGGGCGATTCGGCCGGTGGCATCGCCAAGCAGGGGCGCGATTCCTTTACCCAAGCCATCCTTCCGCTCAAGGGCAAGATCCTCAACGTCGAGAAAGCGCGCGTGGACAAGATGCTCGCGCACGATGAAATCACCAAGCTCGTCTCCGCCATCGGATGCGGGATCGGCAGCGAGGAATTCGACGTCGGCAAGTGCCGCTACGGCAAGATCATCATCATGACAGACGCCGATGTGGACGGATCTCATATTCGCACGCTGCTGCTGACTTTTCTCTTCCGGCATATGCGCCCCCTGATGGATGAAGGGCGCATCTACGTTGCGCAGCCCCCGCTCTATCAGGTCAAGAAGGGTAAGCGCGTCGAGTATGTCTTGGACGACCGGCTGCTTAACACCAAGCTTAGCGAGATCGGACTCAAGGGCACAGACCTGCTCGTGCGCGAGGAAGGCGTCCCTGAACGCGTCATCGCGGGCGACGATCAACAAATGCTCGTCTCACATCTCGATGCCCTGGAGACGCAGGCGCGCGTCCTTGCCCGTCGCGGCGTGAACTTCAAGGACCTCATTCTGACCAAGCGTCACCCGGTACACGGCCTGCCCAAGATGCTGACATACGTTCACCGCCCGGGTGAAACTGAAATAGAGCGGCATTATCTCTACACGGAAGAAGACCTCGACGAACTGAGCACGAAGGAAAGCAGCGCGCATGGCGACGTCGAAGTGACGGAAGGGCGGCACGTCTTGCTCGCCCAGGCGGAAGGCAACGGCAAGACCAACGGCGACCTGGACTTGCCGCCACACCGAATCGTTCGCTACCCGCTGGCCGAGTGCCGCCTGCTGGATGAGCACGTCCGTAAAATCGAAGGTTTTGGACTACCGATCGAGGACCTCTTCCTGGAACGTGAGGAACTGGTGACGGGCGAGCTTCCGCCGGCCAAGTACGTCCTGCGTGAAGCCGACGGTACGCTGAAGGAACTCGACAACCTCGCGGGTGCGGCCACGGGAGTGCGCGATGTAGGGCGCCAAGGGCTGGCCATCAAACGCTTCAAGGGTCTCGGCGAAATGAACGCCGACGAACTCTGGGAAACGACCATGGATGCTTCCGCGCGAACGCTGCTCCGCGTCGTCGTGTCCGAAGACCCCGAAGATCTCGAGCAGGCGGACTTGGATGCACGCGAGGCCGACCGCATCTTCCGCCTTCTCATGGGAGATAACGTCGAACAACGCCGCCGCTTCATCGAGGACAACGCCATCAACGTGAAGAATCTGGACATCTAGCCACGCGATCCTCAGCGTGGCAGCCGCTGTGCGCGCAGATTCTGCCGCGACGGCATTCTCGTCTCTCGCCAATCCAATCATGAAGAGTTGCGTGAAATGCGGCTATTCCCTCCGAGAATTGTCCCAATTGTTCTGAGAGTCTCTAATGCCCGCGACGCCGACCACATCTTCCGACTGTTAATGGGCGACAACGTCGAGAAACGCCGTCGTTTCATCGAGAACAACGCCTTCAACGTGAAGAACCTTGACGTGTAGGGCTACCGCGACGCATGAAGCAGCGCCTGCATCGCTTTCGTGAGTAGTTCCGGGAACCTGCTCGCGTTATCAAACGCCGCATCCTTGAACATCGCGGCACTCCACACTTCGAGGCTCCCCACATTGCCTAGCACGATCAGGGACGGCAGATTTTCCTTTGTGCGTTGTGTCCTCTTGGTGCTCCCCGTTCTCCGAATCGACAGTCCCAACCAAGCGAGGACGGGTTTTGGAATTCTAACTTGCCAAGCTTTGTCCACGTTTCCGTCGAGGTATCTGCACGCCGCAAAGCGAGCGAAGTCCTGCACCTGTTCTAGATGGTCGCTTGGCAGCGTCGCCGGATCCACGTGTTCAAGTTGCTTGAGGGCCCGTGCAACCTCACTACGCTCGCTGGGCGGTGGCCAAGCATCGGCTGGTTGGATCCTTACGCAGCTGGTTCCAGCTAGGCTGTACAATACCTGGAATGGTGGTTTCCGTGTCCTGAAGGCAGGACGCAAACCCGACGGGACCACGATTCGGCCCTGCGAATGCACCTCAACGTAGGCCATTCCGATTGGTGATGGCACGAATTCGGCACGATGAACACGTGGAGGCATAGAGGAATTTCGCTTTCAGTGCCCTTAGCGTACTGGCCCCGATGTCTTCATGCAACCACCGGTCATGCCTGCGAGGAAGGAGGTATTCTGCATATCCGGGTCCAGTACGTGTCGGATGCAAGCGGAGTTTATAGACGTTTTTCGCCTATTACTCTTGACATGCCCAAGATGTTGTGGTACGCTATAACCAGACGCACGAGAGGTAGCGGTGTATCGAGCCGCCCGGTCCCCGCTTGCTACGGGCGACCGGGGTCACTAGGCTGGGATACAATCAGGCGGCGGAGAGGACCCTAACATTGTGGGCCTAGCCGATCGTTGCGACAAAGGAGGTTCAGCCATGCTAAGCGAAGGGGATTCGGTTGCGCGAGCGAGCTACCTTGGGGTGAGTGTATTCGCGAACACTGTGGCGGAGGCACTACTAGGTCTATCACTCCGAGAGAAGGCTGAGTACACAAAGGTCTTGGATGACGCAATTGGCGTTCTGAAAGCCGTTGAATCGGGTGATCCATCGAACGCAATGACCGCGGCTGGGCTGCGACCATTCCGTGGCTATCATCAAAGAGTAACGCTCTTAAGTGTGCTCAAGTCTTCTTCGCTCGACGACGCACGGTCGAAGATCAGCAGAATTATTGGCATACTCGAAGCGCAAAAGGACAAGCCCGCGACTCTGGACGAGGAACAACGCAAAGAGGTTGTGAGAATATTCCTTAAACTTGCCAGTGAGGCACAGTATTCGTTTCATCGGCCACCGGCTGGTGTTCCCCAAGCGGTACGGGAGTTATGTCAGCAAGGGACGACCATGTAAAAGGCGACCTTCGTCGCCGAGCCTCGCGGCCGTATCGATTCGTCAGCCGGCTCCGCGACTTGGTTCGTGAATCTAGGGGCGTTCGCAGCCACCCTTCCGATTCCGAGAAGTTTCTTGACTTCGTGGTCAATATCGCCGAGCAAACGCTCCTATTTCTCAATAAATTGTTGCACGAGGAAGTCCCTACGGATGAGCACGTAGGAGTTTTACGTGGAAAGATCGCTGATCTGGAAGCCGCGTGGACTTTGCTGCAGCAATTAGTAAAGCCGGTTGTCGATGCGGATACTCTGCACGTTCCGCAACCTGTCGTGTCATTGGTGAAGCGCCGCGCCAAGGAAATGCTGTCGAACCCGGCAGGTGATCCTGTTTTGGCAATTGAAGTGCTCTCAGAACTGAACTTCGTTCAGATAAGGCAAGTCAATCTCCTGGAAATCGAAAAGCAGTTTCGAGAGGCGATGGGCTTGGGGAGTGCTATAACGCTTCCGCCTAGCCTTGGAATATTGGGTGTTCCTTATTCTCATGGGCCAGCACTGTTCATGAATTCCCTGCTGTTTCACGAGCTCGGGCACTACGTGTTCGAGCGTTGGCGGGATGAGCGCGTTGAAAACATGAGAACCATCGACCTTCGTCAGCGCCTTCTTGAAAAGGTCGAGCCCGCGATCAGAAGTCATTTCCCAGAAATTGATAACAAAGATAGACTAGAGGCGATGTTTGAGTTTATTCTTCCGTGGTGGGAGGAGATCTTCTGCGACTTATTTGCTGTACACATGGTCGGACCTGTATTCACGTGCGTATTTTGGGAGTATATGAACATCACCGGGACAATTGATGCGGAAAAGGCCGATCTGTTTCATGCCAGCCATCCCTCTGATAGGTTCCGTTTTGGCGAGCAGGTATTCTTGTTGAGTAAGCTCGATTGGTCCGATGTTCTGTCGAAATCTGGCATAGAGGTTGTCGAAACGATAAGAAGAGATCTAGAAATTGCTGAGAATTGCTACGAGCACAAGATTCCCGAACGACCTTATGATCCCCAGTGGTTGCCCGCCGGTTTTCCGGACACGCCTGTGCGCGTTTTTTCCGACGGGCTCGCTGTAGTTCGTGAATTGGTCAATGAAGTGATGGGCGAATTCGCAGGTAAGCCGGAGGGTGATTTCGGCAAGGAAGATAAAAATATTCGTCTATGCCTGGAGCATGGCATCGTTCCATCAGCGCTATATAGACAGAAGTTAGACTCTTCGGACCGAATGATTACGCTGATCAATAGCGCATACTTCTTTCAGTTATCTCCGATGGACAAGTTGTTCAAGATCGTCAAGGGTGTTGACTCTGAGAGTATTCCGATAGCTGACGACGCTCGACTTCGTCAGCGCGTCGAAGAGTGGACCCTAAAAGCTATTTCGGATATTCTACAGCATTTTCAGATGTAAGGATTGGCCGATGTCTGTTGTAGGAAAGCGGGAAATCCTAAGTAGACTTATGGATAAGAGCCCTCACGAGAGTACATCACTCGTGATAACGCCGCTCGAATGGAATCTGGAAAAGGGCGAACCGAACGGGTTGGACGAGGACGCGGTGGACGTTCGATTGGGCAGCAGGTTTCTAGTGCCCCGCGGTCATTTTTGTGAATCTCTTTCATTTCCGAAAGATGAACCGAAGAACTACTACAAATCCACGGAATCAATTGAGATTCCATTTGACAAGGATATCATTATTCCGGCCCACGGCACAGTTCTGGGATGCACGCTTGAATACCTGAAGGTGCCGATTGATATGGCCGGGCAGGTACTCACGCGTTCATCTCTGGCACGCAGGTTTGTCACGATTGCGTCGGCACCGTGGATCCACCCCCTTTATCGTGGGTGTTTGACCCTGGAATTGGCAAACGCGGGCAGCACGGCGGTTAGGCTGAAGGTCGGTGCGGCTATCGCACAACTTGTTCTATCTTATGTTCATCCGCCACCGATCCTTGCTGAAGGCAACGAAGACATGATCGAAAACGTATATTGCGGACCCACTTCTCCTGAACTCCCGATAGAGCCCACAGGAGCTTAGTTTTCGCTTTGCACGCGGGGCCGACCGCATCTTCCGCCTTCTCATGGGCGATAACGTCGAACAACGCCGCCGCTTCATCGAGGACAACGCCGTCAACGTGAAGAATCTGGACATCTAGCCGGGCGATCCTCAGCGTGGCGGCCGCTGTGCGCAGATGCTACCGCGGTCGATTGAGCCCTACGAGGTCATGACTTTTCCGAACGTAGCGGTGTTCACCGGGTTAAGCTTCGCGGTTTTCGCGAGGTGCAGGTCGTGGTTGTCGGGTATCCTGTGCGGGTTTATAAAACGTGGTTCGTGGAAGCGACGGGAATTGGCGAGTGCGGAGCGCGGTGGCCTCGGATCGCCAACCGTACGGGATAAACGGTCGCGATTGAACGGTGGGCCCACCGGCCGGCCGCACGGGAGCATGTGTGATGCGACTGGCCGCCAAACTGGTCTCGGTAGCTATACTCGCGATCATCGTCGTCTCGGCGGTCAATGGGTACCTTCGGGTGCGCCGCGAGATCGCTATATTCGATTCGGACATGCGGCGCGATGTCATACAGCTCGCACGTGTCACCACGGTGGTGGTTGGGGAGGCATGGAGACATAGCGGGCAAGAGCGTGCTGAGACCTATGTCAAGCGTGTAGATCGCGCGGATCATGCCATCCGTGTTCGAGTGGTGTGGTTGACCGAGGCGTCGAAGCCGGCCCCTCACCCGACGGTTCCCTTGACTTCCCTGGCCTCTCTCAAATCGGAAGAGTTCGTGTCCTTGGCGTTGCGGGCTCCGTCCAGAAGGGGGCATCTGTACACCTATGCTCCTCTCGATGTCAATTCGCCCACCCCGTGTGCGCTCGAGTTCAGCGAGTCTCTTGACGACCTGGACAACTACGCGCGCGCGACGGTTGTCCATGTCGCTCTGAACACGCTTGTCATGGTCGTGCTCAGTGGCGCTGGCGTGTTGTTGTTTGGTGTATTCGTCGTCGGACATCCGCTCACGAAGCTGATGGAGAAAGTGCACCGGGTCGGGTCGGGCGACTTGTCGGCACCCGTGGTGTTGCGCAGCCGTGACGAGCTTTCCAGGCTTGCGGCCGCGATTAACGAGATGTGCGATGATCTTGGCAAGGCTCAGGCTGACGTGCAAAGGGAGACTGATGCTCATATTGCGGCGCTCGAACAACTCCGGCATGCGGATCGCCTGAAGACCGTAGGCCGTCTCGCCTCGGGGCTGGCACACGAGATGGGGACGCCGCTCAATGTGATCTCGGGCAGAGCGTCACTTCTCGCCGGTGGAAAGCTGTCGCCACAGGAGTCCAAAGACAGCGCCGTGACCATTAAGACGCAAGCCGTACGCATCACGTCCCTTGTGCGGCAGTTGTTGGACTTCGCACGGCGACGGACACCCCAAAAAGACTTGGTAGATCTTTGCAAAGTTGTGCGCGACACCCTGGACTTGCTGAAGCCGCAAAGCCTGAAATACAGGGCGACACTGTCCTTCGGGACCGGCCCGGCGACGCTCGAAGCATGCGTTGATGCGGGCCAGATACAGCAGGTCATCGTCAACTTGATCGTGAACGCGATGCAGGCGCTGCGTGCCGGCGGAGAGGTGTCGGTGAACGTCGACACCGCAGACGCCCGGCCGCCGGCTGGTGTCACGGTAGAGGGGGGCCGCTACGCCCGGATCACGGTATCCGATGATGGCGCGGGAATTCAGGAGGATGACATCCAACACTTGTTTGAGCCGTTTTTCACGACAAAGGACGTCGGTCAGGGGACGGGTCTGGGTCTACCCATTGCCTACGGTATCGTGCAGGAGCACGGGGGTTGGATCGAGGTCGAAAGCGAGCCGGGTCGTGGTAGCCGTTTCTCCGTCTTCGTTCCCCTAGGAGCGCAAACATGTCAGCGAGATTCTTGATCGTCGACGACGAGCGGACGATGTGCGAGCTCGTGGAGGCGGATCTGCGCTTACGCGGCTACGAAGTCGAGTCATGCACCCGCCCGGAAGACGCCTTTGCCAAGCTGCGGGAGGGCGGCTTCGACGTCGTCGTGACTGATTTGCACATGCCGGGAATGGATGGCATCGAGCTCTGTCAGCGAATCGTATCCAACCATCCGGATGTGCCGGTTGTGGTCATGACCGGCTTCGGCAGCTTGGACGCGGCCGTGGCGGCGATTCGGGCCGGCGCGTACGACTTCGTGACGAAGCCACTGGAGTTGGAGGTGCTCGCGGTGGCGCTGGACCGCGCGATCCGGCATCGTTTCCTGCAGGAGAGGGTCAAGCAGCTCAGCGAGGTCGTCGAGCGCAGCGGTCGCTACGCCGAGATGCTCGGTTCCAGCCCGGCTATGCAGCGTGTCTTCGACCGACTGTCCCGCCTCGCCGACTCAGAGGCACCGGTTCTGGTTACGGGTGAGAGCGGGACCGGGAAGGAACTCGTCGCCCGGGCGCTGCACGAGCAGAGTGCGAGAAAGGAACGGCCGTTTGTCGCGCTTAACTGTGCAGCCGTTCCCGAGGCCCTTCTGGAGAGTGAGTTGTTCGGACATACGCGAGGCGCTTACACGGACGCCCGGAAGGACCGCAGGGGTCTCTTCCTACAGGCGGATGGAGGAACACTTCTCTTGGACGAGATCGGTGATCTTCCGCTCAGCCTGCAGCCGAAGCTGTTGCGTGTGGTGGAGGACCAGCGCGTCCGCCCGGTCGGCGGCGACAAAGAGGTCGCCTGCGACGTCCGCGTGATCGCTTCAACCAATCGCGACCTGCAGACGGCACTGGAGGAGAGCCGGTTTCGGGAAGATCTTTTTTACCGAATCAACGTTGTAGAAATCGAGCTTCCACCGCTACGGGCGCGTGGCACGGACATACTGCTTCTTGCCCAGCATTTCCTGCGTGAATTTGCGGCGCGTTCGGGCAAGCAGGTGATCGGGCTCTCCGAAGCTGCAGCGGAGAGGCTGCTTGCGTATCGTTGGCCGGGGAACATTCGAGAACTACGAAACGCCATGGAACGAGCGGTAGCACTTACGCAGTTTGAGAAACTGGTCGTGGAAGATCTTCCCGAGCAGATTCGCGATTATCGAACATCCCGACTCGTCCTCGAAGGTCACGACCCAGCGGAACTGCAAACTCTCGAAGAAGTAGAACGTCGTTACATCCTGCACGTCCTCGACGCCGTCGGTGACAATCGCACCCTGGCCGCTCGTGTACTCGGTTTGGACCGAAAAACGCTGTGGCGCAAACTCCAGCGGTATGCCAAGGAAACGGATTCGAATGCACCGCCATGATCACCGTATGTTGCACAATGCCCGATAGAGGATCGTGAGCTGCGCGGTCAAATCCGATGTCCCTCGGGCGGATACCTCTCGCATTTCTGTTGTGTTACACGTCTGAAACGAGATTGCCCTGGCAGGTTGGGGCAGAACGCCACACCGTGGCGAACAGCCTCACTCCCTCCGATCGTCAACGCACGAGCCTTCAAAATCGACTGCATCTTGCCGAGCATTCGTTGATGGGGCGAATCGCCACGCTCGCGGCGGCACAACCCGCGTTTTCCGGCTCGGAACGTCTGGCACGGCGCCTGTACAAGGTCCTCAAGAGACACGGGATAACCAGCGGTGTGAGGCCCGAAGGAGACTTGTCATGGCGATACGTCGGTTTGGTGGAACTTGGTGCGCGGAAGACGAAGACCTCGACGTTGAGCGTCAGATCGCGCAAGACAGCCGCGAGTGGCTCTTCACCAGTCCCACACCAACTCCCGAGAGTGCCCCGAGGCTTGCGAATGGCCCGGATTGGCCGGCGCGCATTCTGCTTGCCGAGGATGACGCGGACATGCGTGGTCTACTCGTTCAGGCGCTCTTGCAGGAGGGCTACGCGGTAACGGAATGCGCCAACGGCATCCAGTTGCTCGATCACCTGTCCGGACCTCTCGAGCACAGACCGTTGGAACCGTTTGACGTGATCATCAGTGACATCCGCATGCCGGGGCTCACCGGTCTTGAGATCCTGGAGGGTCTGCAGGGCAGCGTTGGTCTCCCCCCCACGATATTAATCACGGCCTTCGGCGATGAGTCGACACACGCGGAAGCACGGCTCGCCGGCGCAATCGTGACTTTGGATAAGCCGTTCGAGGTGGAAGACCTGCTTGCTGTCGTCCGGCGAGTTCTTGGAGGCCGGCACCGCGAGTGACGTTTGCGGAGTCTAGACGCGGGCGCGAAATACGTCTTGGGAGCAGTTTGGGTCTCGGAAGCCTAGCCATGAGCGACAATAATGACAACAAGCCCATTCAACTCTCCGCAAGTCAGTGCAGGGACCCCAAGCGAGCATCCTGCGTGCTCATCGCTGAGGACGATGGGGACATGCGGGCCTTGCTTGCTCATACCCTGCGCGAGTCCGGGTACAGCGTTATCGAATGCGCTGACGGCCTGGAGCTGATGGAATACCTTGCTCCCCCTCTCGGAGAGCGTGTGTGCCAACACGTTGACCTCATCGTGACAGACGTGCGCATGCCGTGGGTTACGGGATTGGAAGTCTTGCGGGGTACCCACGACTACATTGCCTACCCGCCGTTCGTGTTGATCACGGCGTTTCCAGACGAGGAGACACGTGTTCAGGCGGCGCGGTTTGGTGCGGCGTTGATGCTCAGCAAGCCATTTGAGATGGACTACTTCTTGGAGGTGGTACGGACGATCGTATCTCCCGAGAGTCGCTGGCCTGCGTGACAGCACCACGGCAGGCGCAACGCCGCCATGGACTTCGTTTGCTGGAATGGGTTTTGAGACAGGAGTGATGTGATGAAGACAAGAACGAAAGTAAGCACCGGGATCGTCACGGCTGCGATGATGTGCTTCAGCGTTTCCGCGGCGCTGGCCAGCGGTTCGCGCGTAGCGGAGCGTAGCAGACTCAAGACACAAGTCTCGGCGTCAACGGCGGTCAATGACCTCTCCGCGGCTTTCAGGGAAATCGCCACAGAGGTGACGCCGGCAGTCGTGAGTGTGAACTCAGTCAAGACCGTGAAGGTGACGCAGGGGCTGCGCGGGTCGCGTTCGCCGTTGCTCGGTTCTCCGTTTGAGCGGTTTTTCGGGGATGACTTCTCCAAGTTCTTCTCCCAGCCGCCGATGCCGCACGGCTATATGCGCGAAGGCTTGGGCACCGGTGTGATTGTCGATGCCAACGGCTACGTTCTTACAAACAATCACGTGGTAGAGGGCGCCGATGAAGTCTCTGTGAAGCTGTCGGATAATCGCACGTTCAAAGCAAAGATCGTCGGATCGGATCCCAAGACGGACATCGCCGTCCTAAAAATCGACGGCAAGGATCTGTCCACCGCCGTGCTGGGCGACTCCGGCCGCTTACAGGTGGGCGAGTGGGTGGCGGCCGTCGGAAATCCTTTTGGACTGACGTCCACGATCACCGCCGGAATCGTCAGCGCAAAGGGACGATCGCAGGTCGCGATCGCCGATTACGAGGACTTCATTCAAACCGACGCCGCGATCAACCCTGGCAACAGCGGCGGCCCGCTCGTGAACCTGGCTGGTGAAGTCGTCGGTATCAATACGGCCATCGCAAGCCGCACCGGCGGGTACCAGGGCGTAGGCTTTGCCATCCCGATCAACATGGCCAAGTCCATCATGGAGAGCTTGATCCACGATGGCCGTGTGGTCCGCGGCTTCCTGGGTGTTGGCATTCAAGCGCTCAACGAAGGTCTGGCTGATTCGTTCGGCTACCACGGGACCAACGGCGCCCTCGTCGGTGAGGTGTCGCCCGGCAGCCCCGCTGACCAAGCCGGCTTCAAGCAAGGTGACATCGTGATGCGCTTCGACGACGAGGACGTGACCACGGTCAACCAGCTGCGCAATCTCGTCGCCGCCACAAAGCCGGGCACGACGGTGCCGCTCGAGATCTTCCGTGACGGAGCCGAGCGGACTTTGAGCGTGAAGATCGGGGAATTGAGCGAGCATTCCGGTACGGCGTCGCCGTCGGAATCATCGACGGATTTGGGCCTGTCGGTCTCGGACCTGACCCCGGAGGTGGCACAGGCGCTCGGCTACAAAGACGAGAAGGGCGCGCTGGTGTCGGCCGTGGACCCCATTGGCCCGGCCGCCCGCGCGGGCATCGCCGTCGAGGACCTGATTGTCAGCGTGCAAGGACAAGAAGTGCAGTCAGCCAAGGAGTTCTGGCACATTGTAGGTCAAAGCGATCTAAGCAAGGGTATTCGTCTGGTTGTGCAGCATGAATCGATGCGGCGATTCGTGTTCCTACAGATGAAGGACTAATCATGTTCTTGCCTGATACCCTGTGTGTGAACCAAGCGAGCCGGCAAGCTGGCGGACGAGCTACAGGAGAACAAGACCATGTCAAAGCGTAGAGACGACCTCATGACGTGTACATGCGCCGCGCTTGTAACTGTGCTGATATGCCCGATCGTTCGGGCTGAAGAAAAGACGAACCCTCCCGATCCCCCCAAGGCGCCGGACGGCTGGGTGTTCCTGGACGAGGATGTCTGGGAAATCGCTCCTGACACGACAGGGCGCCATCTACACGAGGCGCAGCAAGCATTCGTCGGGCAACGGTTCCAAGACGCCGCATCGGAGATTCGGAAGGCGGCGGCCGTGATCCTGTTTGACGGGAGGTGTGAGACGGACGTTCAGACGAAGGAGGCGCTCATGGATGCCGTTTTGGATCTGGAGCGTCTCGCGAACAACGTCGGGCAAAATGCCCCCTATTCACGCACTTCGATGAATCACACCTTCGCACGGGCCGAATGCGCACTTGCCAAACACGACATCCTGGCAGCGCAAAGTGCCTGGCAGGGTGGCAACCGCAATATGCTCAAAATCGGCACCGCGCTGGATGACGCGGCGACGCACGTGGATGGTGGATTTTTCTGGGCAGGGAGTGAAATGAAGCCCGCCGCCATCGACGTGGTATCGCGGGCGATGAGCTTCGCAGAGGCCTTGGAGGAAGGCAGCTATCGCGACGGCAAACAGATCCAGAGCGCCATCGAAGGCGTCGAAACGGAAGTCAAGGGTCTCACCAGGATCGTGGACGCGTTTCCTCGGGTCACCGTGGGCGAGGCTGTGACGCACAAGGCCGTCCCGCTTCCGGCGCCCGATGGGTACGTGCTCGTCGAGGATGACGTGTGGTTCATCAACCTCGATGAACCCGGCAAACTCCTTCACAAGGCTCGAGCGGATTACACCAATACGAGCCCCAACATGGCAGCGAACGACCTTCGAGAAGCGTCCGTGTACCTGCGCATCGAGGGTCGACGTGTCGGCGAACCGAAGATCAGGGACGCCCTGTTCTCGTCTGCGGATGACCTGCGGGCGCTGGCCAAGGATATCGAGAGTGGTCAAAACATCCGATCCGATCGATTCGGCCGAGTGTTTGCCCGCGTCCATTACCACCTCGCCCGGGCGAACCAATGGACAGCCTCGGACGCTTGGGCAAAGAAGAATACCGCGCGTGCCCGGCAGTCGCTAAACGCGGCCATAACCAATCTGAAACAGGGATTCGTATGGTCCGGGCACGACATGGAGGCGTCAGCGGTGGACTTCTCGGGGAAGGTCGAGTCGCTTTGCGACAAGATGGCGAAGACGACGGGCTGGGAGGACAAGGAGGTCGGAGAAGCCGTCAAGTTCGTAGGCGTGGAGATCAACCGTCTCGGCCAGGAGCTGTAGTGGTTCGAAAGGAAAGGCGGGGCGTACGGCGGCGTGACACGTGCCTTCATTCAGGGATCGCGGGTCTCCCTACCTCGCTGTGCCGGCGTCTCGCCATCCCATTGCAAATTAATTGTGGAACTTTCATAAAGGAGTATAGGAGATGTCGAAGGAAAACACAGTTGTGGCAACTTATCACACTCATGTGCAAGCCGAAGCCGCGGTGAAGGAGCTTCAGCAGGCGGGCTTCGACATGAAGAGGCTGTCGATCGTCGGGAAAGACTACCATACCGACCAACACGTCGTCGGCTATTACAATACGGGTGACCGCATGAAGTACTGGGGAAAACTGGGCGCCTTCTGGGGCGGCCTGTGGGGCTTGCTCTTTGGATCTGCGTTCTTCTGGGTGCCGGGTATTGGCCCCCTGCTGGTGGCGGGTCCATTGGCCGCCGCCATCGTCGGTGGACTCGAAGGTGCCGTCGTGGTTGGTGGCCTCAGCGCCCTTGGCGCCGGGCTGTACAGCATCGGCATTCCCAAGGACAGCGTCGTGAAGTACGAGACCGCGATCAAGAGCGACAAGTATCTCCTCGTGGCGCACGGGACGTCCGACGAGGTCCGCAAGGCCGCGGACATTCTCGAGGCTTCCGATGCGCATGAGGTCGATTTGCACGGCGAATTGCCAGTGCAGGCGTAGTGAGCATTGGGATGTGCCGGGCCGCCGAGGCACGCATGACAGTATTGGCGGCCATGAATCTGTCGACCTGGCGGGTAGCCATCAGAGCCACGTGGCCAAGTCCAAACTAGGAAAGCGAGACCAGATGATGTACGAGAGACAACCCGGAATCAGTGACGGAGAGAATTTTCTTACTACTTTGAGCTTGGACTCGCTGATCGCTGCGCTGGCCAGCCGCGACCCGGCAACGTATCGACACGCGCGGCAAACTCTGGTCAGAATCGGCGAAGGTGCAGTGTCTTCACTGATTACGGCCATGAAGGACCGGGAGGATCAGGTACGGTGGGCAGCCACCAAGGCACTGGCTGAAATCGCCAGCCCCAAGGCGGCACCCGCGCTCGTGAGTGTGCTGCAGGACGAGGAGGCCGGCATACGCTGGCTGGCGGCCGAGGGACTCATAGCCTTAGGGGCCGACGGCTTGGAGCCCTTGATGCAAGGGCTCGTCGATCACGCCGGCTCGTCCTTCATGCGCGAGGGAGCGCATCATGTCCTGTATGAACTGATCGGTGGCCCCCTCTCGAAACTGGTGTCGCCCGTGTTGGCCGCTCTTGATGGACCGGCGCCGGAGGATTATGCACCCGTGGCGGCATATGCGTCACTGGAGACGCTGAGAAGCGGCCGGCAACTGGAGTCGATCTAACCTGCCTCTCCGACAACGTGGGAGGGCCAGGATTTGCGGAGGCCTAAGTGATGGCTCGTGCTACTATTGAAGCTAAGACCAACGAATCCCGTCATCCGATGGGCGTTGCGAACGCCGAGCAAGACGATACCAGTCTGAAGGGTCTGACAACAGAAGAGGCCGCTGCGCTACTGGAGCGGTATGGGCCCAACGAGATGGAAGAGCAGCAGACGAACTTGCTCCTCAAGTTCCTGGGCTATTTCTGGGGTCCGATTCCCTGGATGATCGAGGCGGCCGCGGTGCTCTCGGGAATCGTGCAGCACTGGGTCGATCTGATCATCATAGTGGTCATGCTGGTGTTCAACGCGGTCATTGGCTTCTGGCAGGAGCATCAGGCAGCCAATGCTTTGGAAGCGCTGAAGGCCGGACTGGCGTTGGTCGCACGTGTGTTGCGCGACAGCCGCTGGCAGCAGCTTCCGGCCCGTGAACTGGTGCCCGGAGACACGATCCGTATTCGGGCCGGCGACATCATCCCCGCAGACGTCGAACTCGTAGAGGGCGACTATCTGAGCGTGGATCAGTCGGCGCTGACCGGGGAGTCGCTACCGGTCGATAAGGAGCCCGGTGACACGGCCTATTCCGGCTCGGTGGCGAAGCAAGGCGAAGTCGTCGCACGCGTGACCGGTACGGGCGTCAATACGAAGTTCGCCCGCACGGCGAAACTGGTCGAGCAGGCCGGAGCAGTGTCGCACTTCCAGAAGGCTGTCTTGACGATCGGCAATTATCTGATTTATGTCAGCCTTGGTTTGGCCGCCGTTCTCGTTCTGACACAGATTGCACGCGGAGATTCGTTCCTCTCGGTATTTCAGTTTGTGCTGATCCTCGTCGTTGCGGCCATTCCCGTGGCGATGCCCGCCGTGCTGTCCGTCACCATGGCGCTCGGTGCGTTGGCACTCTCCCGCATGAAGGCCATCGTCACCCGACTACAGTCCATCGAAGAGATCGCCGGCATCGATATCCTCTGCTCCGACAAGACCGGGACGCTAACGCAGAATAAGCTCACGCTGGGATCACCAACGCTGTTCGAGGCGGCGGACGAACAGGACCTCATTCTCGCGGCGGCCCTCGCGTCGAAGGCCGAAAACCGCGACGCGATCGATGAAGCGGTGATCAGCGGCCTCGAGAATGTCGACACTCTGGACACTTTTCGGCCGGTACGGTTCGTCCCGTTTGACCCGAAATCCAAACGTACCGAGGCCACGGTGGAGGACAAAGAGGGACGAATCCTCAAAGCAAGCAAGGGTGCCCCTCAGGTCATCTTCAGTCTCTGTGCGTTAAACGAACCCAAGCTGTCACAGGCACAGAAACACGTGGATGATTTTGCTTCCAAGGGCTATCGCACCTTGGGGGTTGCCAGGGCGGACGACGACGATACTTGGACCTTCCTCGGGATCATTCCACTGTTCGATCCGCCACGCGAGGACTCCGCCGACATGATCAAACGTGCCGCCGAGCACGGCATCGATGTGAAAATGGTCACCGGCGACAACCTCGCGATTGCCAAGGAGACCGCTCAACAGCTCGAGATGAAGACGAATATCATGCGCGTTGAAGAAGTCTTCGCGGATGGGCAGGAAGATGAATCACTAGGGGCGGACTTGGTCGAAAAGATCGAAGGGGCGGAGGGCTTTGCGGAGGTCTACCCCGAGCACAAGTTCCATATCGTCAGGTCGCTGCAGAAGAACAGTCACCTCGTGGCCATGACCGGCGATGGGGTCAACGATGCTCCCGCTTTGAAGCAGGCGGATGTGGGTATTGCCGTTTCCGGTGCGACCAACGCGGCGCAGGCGGCGGCGTCTTTGGTACTCACGGCCCCCGGCTTGTCGGTGATCATCAAAGCTGTTGAAGAAGCCCGGCGCATCTTCGAGCGTATGAACAGTTACGCCACCTATCGCATCGCGGAGACCATTCGCATCATGTTCTTCGTCGTGCTGGCGATGATGGTGTTCAACCTCTACCCCATCACCACCGTGATGATCATTCTGCTGGCCCTGCTCAACGACCTTCCCATTCTGACGATTGCCTATGACAACACTCGCCTCGATCCCAAGCCGGTTCGCTGGAACATGCACCGCGTGCTGACGGTATCGACGATCTTGGGATTGGTTGGGGTTGTTCAGAGTTTTGGGATTCTTCTCTTGGGCAAGCTGTGGCTCGATCTGGACGCGTCCCACCTTCAATCGCTTATTTATCTCAAGTTGGCCGTGGCCGGCCACTTGACGTTGTTTGTGGTCCGCACGGAGGGGTGGTTCTTCAAGCGTCCGTACCCAGCACCGTTGCTTTTGATTGCGGTGATCGGTACGCAGGTCCTGGCGGCGATGATTGTGGGCTTCGGCTTCATCGTGGCCCCCATTCCGTGGTCTTACGTTGGACTGGTCTGGGCGTACTGCCTGGCGTGGATGCTCATCAATGATTGGATAAAGGTGCGTGTGTACCGCCACCTTGATTTTAGAGGCAAGCGAGACGAGGGATTCCTAGCAAGGGTGCGGCAGCCGCTTCACGCGCATTCGACCCTCAGCCCGTGATCAACAGGAACTGAACGGAGACTAGACCCATGATTTCCAAATACCTAGAGGATGAGCGGCAAGATGTCTTGCGCGTCCTTCAGTCAAAGGACGAGACGCGTGCCTTTTACGACAAGATCAGCAAGGTGTATGACCTCCTGTCCGAACGAACGGAGCGACCGGTTCGCGAAAGGGCCTTGAACCTGTTTGCCGCACAGAGAGGGGAGTGTGTATTGGAAATCGGTTTCGGCACAGGACACTGCCTGGTATCCATGGCCGACGCGGTCGGGCCCTCAGGTAGGGTCCACGGTATCGATATCTCTGAAGGAATGCTCCGTCAGGCGCGCGAAATTCTGGGGCGGCACGGCTTTGCCAATCGTGTCGAGTTGCTATGTGCTGATGCCACGAGCTTGCCATACGCGTCAGAGACGATGGACGGCATCTTTATGAGTTTTACGGTCGAACTTTTCGATACGCCTGAGATCCCGGAGCTGCTGGGCGAGTGCCACCGCGTCCTCCGGCCGGGTGGACGGATCGTGGTCGTGGGCATGTCGAAGGAGGGTAAGGACGGCCTCGTGGTGCGTGCGTTCGAGTGGACCCACCAGCATTTTCCGAACTTTCTTGATTGCCGGCCGATTTTCGTTCGTCACGCACTCGAAGCGGCCGGTTTTACGATCGAGGCCTCCGAAATGATGCACCTGTGGGTCCCGGTGGAGGTCGTGCGCGGCGAAAAGCCGTCTACGAAACGGCGGAATTGACGATCCACGATGCCGGGATCGATTGAGCACAGAGGATTTGTAAGTGAGGACCGGCGACGTTATGCAAACGACAAAACTGAAATCGAGAAACCGGTACGAGACAGAGTCGACGTCCGAAGGTTACGACATGGCGGTGGAACTGATGCGGGCCTGTAGCACGCCTCATGGATTCCTTGCGGCGCCGACGGAAAAGGCCAACTATCATCGAATATGGGGGCGCGACGGCTCGATCATCAGTCTCGCGGCCTTGTTGACGCC
>Ga0210111_1000049_pt1 | contig 26490 bp, 27 predicted proteins | sample China_Galinas_PW_6_FD_185520 | JGI IMG/M metagenome (GOLD analysis project Ga0210111, IMG submission 185520) | Wetland microbial communities from San Francisco Bay, California, USA, that impact long-term carbon sequestration - China_Galinas_PWC_D2... | ecosystem: Environmental > Aquatic > Marine... | reverse complement strand
TGCACGAGCGGGTGATCGGCCAGGACGAGGCGATCGCCGCGGTCTCCAACGCGCTGCGCCGCTCGCGCGCCGGGCTCGCCGACCCGAACCGGCCGATCGGCTCCTTCCTCTTCCTCGGCCCGACCGGTGTCGGCAAGACCGAGCTGGCGAAGGCGCTGGCCGAGTTCATGTTCGATTCCGAGCAGGCGATCGTCCGCCTCGACATGTCCGAGTACATGGAGAAGCACACGGTGGCGCGGCTGATCGGCGCCCCGCCCGGCTACGTCGGCTACGAGGAGGGCGGCCAGCTGACCGAGGCGGTGCGGCGGCGGCCCTACGCGGTCGTCCTGCTCGACGAGATCGAGAAGGCCCACCCGGACGTCTTCAACACGCTGCTGCAGCTGATGGACGACGGCCGGCTGACGGACGGACAGGGCCGCACGGTGAGCTTCACCAACACGGTCCTGATCATGACCTCCAACGTCGGCAGCGACCGGATCGTCGGCGAGTCGGTCGACGAGAAGATCCGCGAGCAGATCGAAGAGGTGCTGGCGGGGACCTTCAAGCCCGAGTTCCTCAACCGGGTCGACGACACGGTGATCTTCCACCGCCTCTCCAAGGCCGACATCGGCCGCATCGTCGAGCTCCAGACCGACCAGCTGGTCGGCCGCGTGCGCGAGCGCGGGATCGAGGTCGAGCTGACGGGCGACGCGCGCACCCTGCTCGGCAACCTCGGCTACGACCCGACCTACGGCGCCCGCCCGCTGAAGCGGGTCGTGCAGAAGCAGCTCGTCGACAAGCTGGCGCTGAAGATCCTCGAGGGCGAGTTCAGCGACGGCGACGTGGTCCGCGTCGACGCCGCCGACGGCGAGCTGGTCTTCGAGCGGGCCGGGGAACCGGTCGCTGCGTCGGCCTGAAAAGCCTCAGAAACGCGCAACAGGCAGCTCACAAGTGCGCAACTGTCCATTGATGCCGCTTTATCCGCCGCTCAAGGACCGCTGCTAAGCAGTGGCAGAGCGGTTATCTGGGATAGGAAATCCAGCTAACGGGACTACAGGTTTTGGGAGCGGAATCCGACGTAAGCTGTGCGTGGGCTTCGTACAGATGTTGAGACAACGGCATATCAACGGCGATCCGGGAGGGCGCGCGAGGCGTTCGCTGCTTGCTGCGGCCGACGTCGCGCGCTGGCCGTTCGAGCGCGCGGCCTGGGCGCTCGAGCGGACCGTGCTCTGGCCGCTGGGCGAGCGGCTCGCCGGCTGGAACCCGCCGCGCCGCGGCGCCGGCGCCGCGGCGCTGGCGACGATCGGCGCGCTCGCGGTGCTGGCCGCGGTGCTGCTGCTCCCGGGCGGCGGCGGAGCGTCGCGCGACCGGGTCGCGGCGCCGACCCGCGTCGCGATCGTCCCCCCCGCGCCCCAGCCGAAGGCGGAGAAGCCGAAGGGCCCGGTGCTGCAGGGCGTCGCGCCCAGCTTCGACGCCGGCGGCACGAGCGGCGACTCCGCCGGCTCCGGCTCGAAGTCCGCTGACGCCAAGGCGAGCGAAGGCGGCGCCGGAACCTCCTCCGGGAGCTCGGGCTCGTCGGCGTCCGGCTCCACCCCCGCCACCAGCGAAAGCTCGCCAGCCGCCGACGAAGCCGCCGCCAGCGCCTCGAGCAAGAAGCCGGTGCCGGCCGGCCCGGCGGCGATGAAGGTCGCGCGACGCTTCTCCGAGGCCTTCGTCTACTACGAGGTCGGCGAGCGCCGCGCCCGGGCGAAGACCGTGTTCGGCGAAACCGCGTCGCCGCGGCTGGCCGAAGCGCTGAGCGAACGGCAGCCGCGCCAGCCGGCCGAAGGCCAGGTGCCGAAGGCGAAGGTGCTCAACCTCGTCCCCGGACCGCGCGCCGGCAAGGCCTACTCGGTCAGCGTCTCGCTGCTGCGGGTCGGACTGACCTCGGAGCTGCGGCTCGAGCTGAGCAAGCAGAAGGGCCAGTGGCTCGTCACGGACGTGCGTGGATGATGCGCCGGGCAGTCTTCTTCGTTGCCGGTCTGCTGCTCGCGCTGGCGCTGGCTGTCCCGGCCATGGCCGACGAAGCGCTCGAAGCGCAGGCGCCCGCGGGCGAAGAAGCCGCGGCCGAAGCCACGCCGCCGGCGAGCCAGACCGAAGCCCCCGCGCCGGCTCCCACCGTCAAGCAGGGCGCCACTCTGGCGGCGCCGGAACCGACGCCCAAGGCGAACCCGAAGCAGGACAACGGCGGTGGGGTGACCGCGAAGCCGCAGGCCCAGGCGAACTCCAAACCGGAAGACGAATCCGAAGGGGAACAGGGCGCGACGACGGCGCCGAGCGCCCCGCCCTCGTTCTCGGTGCCGCTGCTGCCGGGGTCGAGCTGCGCGCCGAGCGGCGTCCCGGCCGTGCTGGTGCCGATCTACCGGCGCGCCGCCTCCGCCTACGGCCTCGGCCCGCAGGGCTCGAGCGTGCTCGCCGCGATCAACGGGATCGAGACCGCCTTCGGCACCAACCTCAACGTCTCCTCGGCCGGCGCGATCGGCTGGATGCAGTTCATGCCGGAAACCTGGAGCGGCTATGGCATCGACGCCAACGGCGACGGCAAGGCCGACCCCTATGACCCCGAAGACGCGATCTTCGCCGCCGCCAACTACCTGCGCGCGGCGGGGGCCCCGGGCGACTGGTACAGCGCCGTCTTCGCCTACAACCACGCCGACTGGTACGTCGCCGAGGTCCTCGGCAACGCCCAGTGCTACGGCCAGCTCGGCGGTGGCGCGGTCAGCGCCGCGTTCGAACTGACGCCGAAGCTGAAGGTGCTGAGCTGCACCGCGGCCAAGCCCTGGCGCAAGCGCATCCCGGTCGAGTACCTCAACGCCTTCGAGAGCGCCGCCGGCCGCTACGAGCTCGGCAAGCGCGGCGTCTGGGCGCTCGCCGCGGTCGCCCGCCTCGAGTCGAACTTCGGCCGCGGGATGAGCAAGGCGGAGCTCGAACGGCACGGCGCGCTCGGCCTGGTCGGGACCGAGTGGCAGCGCTACGCGGTCGACGGCGACGGCGACGGGCGCATCCGCCGCGAGGACCCGGCCGACTCGGCGGCGACGCTGGCGCGCGAGATCTGGTCGCAGGGCGGCCTGCGGGCGGGGCTGTTCGAACACAACCACGCGAAGTGGTACGTCGACGCGGTCCTCGGCGAAGCCGGGCAGCTCGAAGGCAAGTGCAAGACGAGCACCGAGGACTGGGCGCTGTCGCTGCCCAACGCGGTGATCGCGCCGATCGACTGGCAGAACCTGACCCTCTCCAACGATCTGGAGAAGCGCGACCTGGAAACGGGCGCGATCGACCCGCGCATCGTCGGCCTGCTCGGGGCGATCACGCAGACGCACCAGATCACGATCTCTGCCCTGCGCTCCGACCACTCTCAGTACACGGTCGAAGGCAACGTCTCCAACCACTACTTCGGCCGCGCGATGGACATCGCCTCGGTCGACGGCGTCCCCTGCACCGACACCGCCCCGACGGCGCCCTGCGGGGAACTGGCGACGACGCTCTCGCAGCTGCCCGCCCCCGCGATGCCGACCGAGCTGATCTACTGCTACGACGTCGACGGCCCCGGCCCGGCCTTCGCCCGCGCCGACCACTGCGATCACGTTCACGTCGGTTACGACGGCTGAGTCCCCGCGGGGCGGGTAACGTAGGGCCGTACCCCGCTACAGGAGGCTCTCCATGCCCACTTACGTGATGTTGACCAACCTGACCGCCGAGGGAGTGCGGACGCTGAAGAACAACCCCGGACGGGTTGCCGAGGTGAACAAGGAGGTCGAGCAGATCGGCGCCAAGGTGAAGGCGCAGTACGCGACGCTCGGCCAGTACGACTTCGTCACGATCGTCGAGGCCCCGGACGAGAAGACGATGGCCAAGGTCTCGGTCGAGCTCGGCTCGCGCGGGACGATGACCAGCCAGACGCTGGCCGCGATGCCGGCGGACGAGCTGGCCAGCTCGCTCTAGTCGCTTGCGAGTCCTGGTCGTAGGCGGGGGCGGGCGCGAGCACGCGATGGTGCGGGCGCTCGCCCGTTCGCCCCGTAGGCCCGAGCTGCTCTGCGCGCCCGGCAACGCCGGGATCGCCGCCGACGCCGAGTGCCTGCCCGAGGTCGGCGCCGGGGACGTCGAGGCGATCGTCGCGGCGGCGCGCGAGCGCGCGGTCGACCTGGTCGCGGTCGGCCCCGAGGCGCCGCTGGTCGCCGGCCTGGTCGACGCGCTCGAGCAGGCCGGCATCGCCGCCTTCGGGCCGCGCGCCGCGGCGGCCGAGCTCGAGGGCTCGAAGGCGTTCGCGAAGGAGCTGATGGAGGAGGCGGGGGTGCCCACCGCCGGCCACATTCTGCTGCGCAGCCGCGAGCAGGCGCTCGCGGCGCTCGCCGGGGCGAGCTACCCGACCGTGCTCAAGGCCGACGGCCTCGCCGCGGGCAAGGGCGTGATCATCTGCGCCGACGAGGGCGAGGCGCGCGAGGCGGTCGAGGTCTTCTTCGGCGAGCAGCGCTTCGGCGAGACGACCGTCGTGCTCGAGGACTTCCTCGCCGGCGAAGAGCTCTCGTTGCTGGCGCTCTGCGACGGCGAGAACGTCGTCCCCCTGGCCCCCGCCCAGGACTACAAGCGAATCTTCGACGGCGACGAGGGGCCGAACACCGGCGGCATGGGCAGCTACTCGCCGGTGCCGGGGTTCGGCCCGGCCGAGGTCGAGGAGATCGTCGATGCCGTGCACCGACCGGTGGTCGCGGCGATGGCCGCGCGCGGCACGCCCTTCCACGGCGTGCTCTACGCCGGCCTGATGATCGGACCGGAGGGCCCGAAGGTGCTCGAGTTCAACACCCGCTTCGGCGACCCCGAGACGCAGGCGGTGCTGCCGCGTCTGCGCTCCGACCTGCTCGAGCTCTGCCTGGGCACGCGCGAGCCGGGCGGGCTCGCGGGGGTCGAGGCCGAGTTCGCCGACGATTGGGCGGTGACCCTGGTCCTCGCCTCGGCCGGCTACCCGGCGTCCGCCTCGAAGGGCGACGTCATCGGCGGCCTCGACGCGGCGGCGGAGCTGGCCGAGGTCACCCACGCCGGCACCGCGCGGCGCGACGGCGAGATCGTCACCGCCGGCGGCCGCGTGCTCAACGTGACCGCGCTCGGGCCGACGCCGGCCGCGGCGCGCGAACGGGCGTACGATGCTGCCGGTCGGATCTCCTTCGACGGAATGCAGATCCGCTCCGACATCGCCGCCCGCGCGGTCGAGCGGGTGCCCGGTTGACACGGACGCGGCCGTGAAATCAGTCATCGAAACCAGTCAGAGAGGAACGGGATGAGCGAGATCTCAGAGGAGCCCCAGCCAACCGGGGCGACGACGATGCCGGCGGTCGAGGAGGCGTTCGAGGAGATCGACGTCGACGAGCCGCACGTCGGGATCATCATGGGCTCGAAGAACGACAAGCCCAAGATGCAGCCCGCCGGCGCCGCCCTGCACGACGCCGGGATCCGCTACGAGGTACGCGTGATGAGCGCCCACCGCGACCCGGAGAAGGTGCGCGAGTACTGCCAGAACGCGCGCATGCGAGGGCTCAGGGCGATCATCGCCGGCGCCGGGATGTCAGCGGCGCTGCCCGGGGTGGCGGCGGCCCACACCGACCTGCCCGTGATCGGGGTGCCGATCCTCGGCAAGAGCCTCGGCGGCCTCGACGCGCTGCTCTCCGCGGTGCAGATGCCGCCCGGCGTGCCGGTCGCCTGCGTCGCCGTCGACGGGGCGAAGAACGCCGGATTGTTGGCAGTTCGAATAATCAACTGCTGAACAGCCCTGGGAACCTTCGATGATCCCCCGCTACACGCGACCGGAGATCGGGGCCGTCTGGTCCCAGCAGCGCAAGCTCGAGTGCTGGCTCGAGGTCGAGCTGGCCGCGACCGAGGCCTGGGCCGAGGAGGGCGTCGTGCCGGCTGAGGCGGCCGAGGCCTGCCGGGAGAGGGCGTCCTTCACGGTCGAGGCGGTCAACGAGCGCGAGAAGGTCACCGACCACGACGTCGCCGCCTTCGTCGACGTGGTCGCGAGCTCGGTCGGCGAGCACGGGCGCTGGATCCACTACGGCCTCACCTCCTCCGACGTGCTCGACACGGCGCTGGCGCTGCAGCTGCGCCAGGCGGGCGGGGTCGTGCTCGAGTCGGCGCGCGCCTACCGCGACGCGCTGATCGAGCGGGCGCTGGAGCACCGCGAGACGCTCTGCGTCGGCCGCACCCACGGCGTCCACGCCGAGCCGACGACCTTCGGTCTGCGCCTCGCCGGCTTCGCCTTCGAGGCCGACCGCAACCTGCGGCGGCTCGGCGAGGCGTTCGAGCAGCTGCGCTTCGGCAAGCTCTCCGGCGCGGTCGGCACCTACGCCTCGGTGCCGCCGCCGGTCGAGGCGCGGGTGATGGAGCGGCTCGGGCTGGAGCGCGAGGACGTCGCCACCCAGGTCGTCCCGCGCGACCGCCACGCCGTGCTGACCTCGGCGACCGCGATCGCCGGCGCCGGCCTGGAGCGCTTCGCGACCGAGGTGCGCAACCTCCAGCGCACCGAGGTGCGCGAGGTCGAGGAGCCGTTCGCCGCCGGCCAGAAGGGCTCCTCGGCGATGCCGCACAAGCGCAACCCGATCCGCACCGAGCGGATCACCGGGCTCGCGCGGGTGCTGCGCGGCTACGCCCAGACCGGCCTCGAGAACGTCGCCCTCTGGCACGAGCGCGACATCTCCCACTCCGGCGCCGAGCGGGTGATCCTGCCCGACGCGACGATCGGCCTCGACTACATGCAGGACCTGGCGGCGAAGGTGGCGCGCGAGATGACCGTGCGCGAGGACCGCATGCAGCACAACCTCGAGCTCACCCACGGCGCCCTGTTCAGCCAGCGCGCCCTGACCGCGCTGGTCGAGTCCGGGCTGAGCCGCGACGAGGCCTACCGGATCGTCCAGGAGAACGCCCAGCGCGCCTGGGACACGGGCACCCACTTCCACGAGCTGCTCGCCGAGGCCGCCCCGGACCTCGACCTCGACGCGGTCTTCGACTACGGCGCCTACCTCGGCCACGTGCCGGCGATCTTCGAGCGGCTCGAAGCGCTGCGGGACTGAGCGAGATGGAGCGGCTGGAGGGCGACGTCGCGATCGTCGGGGCCGGGCTCGCCGGGCTGGTCGCGGCGCGGCGGATCGCCGCGGCCGGCGGTCGGCCGCTGATCGTCGAGGCGCGCGAGCGGGTCGGCGGCCGCGTGCTCAACGAGGAGATCGGCGACGGCAAGGTGGTCGAGGTCGGCGGCCAGTGGATCGGCCCGACCCAGGACCGGATCGCGGCGCTCGCGCGCGAGCTCGGCGTCGAGACCTTCCCGACCCACGACGACGGCCGCCACCTGATCGAGATCGGCGGCAAGGTCGCCTCCTACACGGGCGCGATCACCGACGCCCGGCTCGGGCTCGTGCGCGAACTCTCGAAGGCGATCTCGGCGCCGGCGCTTGCCGACTTCGAAATCGCCCGCGCACGGCTCGACCGGATGGCGAAGCGGGTGCCGCTGGAGCGGCCCTGGGCGGCGCCGAAGGCGACCGAGTGGGACGCGCAGACGTTCGCCACCTGGGTGCGGCGCAACACGCGCACGCGGGCGGCGCGGATGCTGTTCGAGCTGGCGACCGAGGCGGTCTGGGCGGCCGAGCCGGCGGACGTCTCGCTGCTCCACGTGCTCTTCTACACGCGCGCGGGCAGCGGCTTCAACTCGCTGGTCGGCACCGACGGCGGCGCCCAGCAGGACCGCTTCCACGGCGGCTCGCAGCGGGTCGCGCTGCGCCTCGCCGAGGAGCTCGGCGAGGGGACGCTGCGGCTCGGGGCGCCGGTGCGGCGAGTCGTCCACGGCGAGGGGGGCGTGACGATCGAGGCCGACGGACCGGGCGGCGAGCCGCGCGCGCTGCAGGTGAGCGCGCGGCGGGCGATCGTCGCCGTGCCCCCAACCCTGGCCGGGCGGATCTCCTACGACCCGCCGCTGCCGGCCCTGCGCGACCAGCTCACGCAGCGGATGCCGCAGGGCACCGTGATCAAGACGATGGCGATCTACGACGAGCCCTTCTGGCGCCGCGAGGGCCTCTCCGGCCAGGCCGCGGGCGAGGCCGGGCCGTCGCGCGTCGTCTTCGACAACTCTCCCCCGGACGGCAGCCCCGGTGTCCTGCTCGGCTTCCTCGAGGGGCGACTGGCGCGCCAGTGGGGCGCGCGGCCGGCGACGGAGCGGCGCGAGGCGATCCTCGCCGGCCACGCCCGCTTCTTCGGCCCGCGGGCGGCGAAGCCGGAGCGCTTCGTCGAGCGCATCTGGGCCGACGAGGAGTGGACGCGCGGCTGCTACGGCTGCCTGATGACGACCGGCGGCTGGACCGAATACGGCCGCGCCCTGCGCGCCCCCGTCGGCCCGATCCACTGGGCCGGCGCCGAGACCGCGACCGTCTGGAACGGCTACATGGACGGCGCCGTGCAGTCGGGCGAACGCGCCGCCGCCGAGGTCCTCGCCGAGCTGCCCTGAGCGCGCTCGCTCAAACCGGGATCACGGTCAGCCCGGCGACCCCGTTGAGCGAATCGAAGTCGCCATCCTGGGTGACGACGGGAATTTCGTGCGCCGCCGCGGTCGCGGCGATCCACATGTCGTTGATTCTGACCTTCTGCCCGGAAGCGCCCACATAGGCGCGCATCTGCGACCACGCCCGAGCCACGGCCTCTTCAATCGGGAGCGAGACGATGCGGTTCGCGAGCTCGAAGGTGACCAGGCGTCGATCGCGCGTCTCGATGTTCCCCGCCGCGAAAATGCCGACCCGCAGCTCCGCCTTCGTCACGACCGAGATCGCAAGGGCTTCGGGTATTGCCTCGGTGCGAAGCGACCTACCCTCCTCGAGCGCGATCAGGACCGAGGTGTCGAGGAGGCCCATCGAATCCTTGCGGACGCTCACCACAGTCGATCCAGGCCGTCTTCGCCGGTCGTTTCGCCGGCGAGGCGCTGGAGGTCGTCGCGCAAGCCCGGATCGGCAGAGTGCGTCTGCAGCAACTCGACCAGTTCCTCGCGCGGCATCCAACGTGGCTCGTCGTGACGGTGTGGAGTCAGATCCGCAACCGCCCTGCCGCGCACGGTGATCACCACGGTCTCGCCCGCCTCGACCCGCCGCAGCACCCCGGCGGTGTCGTTGCGCAGCTCTCTGGTCGCCACTTCTACGATAGTGCTACAAGCGTAGCACTCGAATACCCGACTAGGATTGCGCCGGTGATCCTCTACACCTGCGCGCAGAAGAAGCGGGGGCCGGCGGCGATGCACCCCTGCGCGAAGGCGGGCAAGGCGCTCGACGCGGCCGGGTACCGGTATGAGCTGCGGGTCGTCGGCGGCTACCGGATGGCACCGTGGACCTGGGGCAATCGCGACGACGACCGGGCCGAGATCCGCAAGCTGAGCGGCGCCAACGAGGTGCCGATCCTGGTGCTGGACGACGGCGAGGTGATCGCCGGCTCGGGCACGATCGCCCGCTGGGCGGGCGAGCATCCCGCCATGCGAAGCCCATCCCGGTAGGGATGGCCTCTACGCCGGAGCCAGTTCGCGCGCCGGGTGGCGATCGTGCACGATCACGGGCGTTCCGTGCTTGGGGGAGAGGGTGATGTTGCGGCGGGCGACCTTCTCCGGGCGGCGGTCGGCCTTGCGCAGCTCGCAGCGGGTCAGCACCTCGCGCAGCACGATCCGCATCTCGAACTCGGCGAAGGCGGCGCCGAGGCAGCGGCGGATTCCGCCGCCGAAGGGGATCCAGGCGTAGGTGTCCGGCGGCTCCTCGAGGAAGCGCTCGGGGCGGAAGGCGAAGGGCTCCGGGTAGACGTCGGCGCGGGTGTGGGCGAGCCAGATCGCCGGCGTGACGTCGGTCCCCGCCGGCAGGCTGAGCCCGTCGACCTCGAGATCGGCGCCCAGCCGGCGGCCGGCCAGCGGCACGACCGGGCGCAGCCGCAGCGACTCGCTGATCGTCGCCCGCAGGTACTCGTCCTCGCCGGCCTCGAGCGACTCGCGCAGGCGCGCCAGCTCGCGCGGGTGGCGCAGCAGCAGGTCGAAGGTCCAGGCGAGCGCCGTCGCCGTCGTCTCGTGGCCGGCGAGCAGCAGCGTCATCAGCTGGTCGCGCAGGTCGGCGTCGCTCATCGGCTCGCCGTCCTCGAAGCGCGCCTGCATCAGCACCGAGAGCACGTCGTCGCGGCCCTCGAAGTCGCCGCTCGCGCGGCGCTCGGCGATCTCCGCGTAGAGCAGCTCGTCGACCGCCTTGAGCTGGCCCTCGAATTTGGCCCAGGGGCCGCGGCCACCGAAGCGGCGCGAGGCGAGCCCGATCAGCTGCGTGAACGGCGAAGCGGTCTCTTCCAGGACCCGGGTGAGGACGACGCGCAGGCGCTCCAGCCGCGGCCCCTCGCTGACGCCGAAGACGACGCGCAGGATCACCTCCAGCGTCATCGCCTGCATGCGCGGGTGGATCGGGAACCGCTCGCCGAGCCGCCAGGAGTCGATCTCGGCGTCGACGATCTCCTCGACGATCGGCTCATAGGAGCGCATCCGCTCGCCGTGGAAGGCGGGCAGCATCAGCTTGCGGTGGGCGAGGTGGTCGGCGCCCTCGGTGACCAGCACCGAGTGCGGGCCGACGATCGGCGTCAGCACAACCTCGCGGCCCGGCGGCAGGCCGTGGGCGCGCTCGGTGTAGAGGGCCTTGATCGCGGCCGGATCGGAGATCATCACCATCGGCCGCTCGAACCCCATGAACCTCACGCTGAACGCGTCGCCGTACCGTTCGCGGCACTCCTGCATGAAGGGCAGCGGCCTGAAGCTCCAGCGCAAGGTCTGCGACAGCGGCGAGTACTTGGGTTCTGGGGGCAGCACCAAGCGAAGACTCGCAGACGCAGGTTAAGAGGGGGTTGGGGTGTCCCTCCGGCGCAGCGGCGTCCGTTTTTCGCCCTGACGACGACATCGGACGGCCGCAAACTCGAAGGCGAAAAACCCAGCAAGCGGGAGGGACACCCCAACCCCCTCCCCACCCCGGCTTCCTCATCGCTAGCATCGCCTCCCGTGCCCACCGCCGTCGCCGACCTGAAGCTGCACTCCTCGGGCAAGGTGCGCGAGATCTACGAGTGGGACGACGACCTGCTGATGGTCGCCTCCGACCGGATCTCGATCTACGACGTCGTGATGCCGACGCCGGTGACCGACAAGGGCAAGGTGCTCAACCGGATCTCCGAATTCTGGTTCGAGCTGACCGCGGACATCGTCCCCAACCACTTCCTCTCCAGCGACGTGCCCGAAGAGGTCGCCGAACGGGCGATGCGGGTGCGGCGGCTGGAGATGTACCCGGTCGAGTGCGTCGTGCGCGGCTACCTCTCCGGCTCCGGCTGGAAGGAATACAGGGAGGGCGGCGCCGTCTGCGGGATCGAGCTGCCGAGCGGGCTGCTGGAGTCCGACAAGCTGCCGGAGCCGATCTTCACGCCGGCGACCAAGGCCGAGATCGGCGACCACGACGAGAACGTCGACTTCGACCGCGCGGCGGAGATCGTCGGCGACCGGGCGCTGATGGAGGAGCTGCGGCGGCTCTCGATCGACGTCTACCGGCGCGGCGCCGAGCACGCGGCCGAGCGCGGGATCATCCTCGCCGACACCAAGTTCGAGTTCGGCCGCCACGCCGGGGCCGAGATCGTGCTCGGCGACGAGGTGCTGACGCCCGACTCCTCGCGCTTCTGGCCGGCCGACCGCTACGAGCCCGGCAGGACGCAGCCGTCCTTCGACAAGCAGTTCGTGCGCGACTGGGCGACGCAGGCTGGCTGGGACAAGAAGCCACCGGCGCCGGAGCTGCCGGCCGACGTGATCGAGCAGACGCGGGCAAAATACGTCGAGGCCTACGAGCGGGTCACGGAGCGCTCCTTCTAGATGCCCCGAGCGCGGGTCCTTATCCGGCCGAAGGAGGGGATCCTCGACCCGCAGGGCAAGGCGGTCGAGCGGGCGCTGCCGGCGCTCGGCTTCGAGGGCGTCGAGCACGTGCGGGTCGGGCGGGTGGTCGAGTTGGAGACCGATCGGCCGGATGCGTTGCCGGAGCTCTGCGAGAAGCTGCTCGCCAACCCGCTGATCGAGGACTTCGAGATCGAACAGATTGATGAATGACAGAGCCGCCCCCGGACGCGTGAGCGAATCCCTGTCCATATCTGATTCCTCAGGCATTCGCGGGAGCAGAGGAGGCGGCGTTATATGAAGTGGGGCGTGCTTCAGTTCCCCGGCTCCTGCGACGAGCGGGACGCCCTGCACGCCTGCCGGCTGGCGGGCGGCGAGGCGCGGCTGGTCTGGCACGAGAGCCGCGACCTCGACGGGCTCGACGCGATCGTCGTCCCCGGCGGCTTCTCCTACGGCGACTACCTGCGGGCCGGCGCGATCGCCCGCTTCTCGCCGGCGATGGAGGCGGTCGCCGAGCTCGCCGGCGGCGGCGGTCCGGTCCTCGGCATCTGCAACGGCTTCCAGGTCCTCTGCGAAGCGAACCTCCTCCCCGGCGCCCTGCTCCTCAACGAGCAGCTCCGCTTCACCTGCCGCCAGGTCGACCTGCTCGCCGGCGACGAGGTGCTGTCGATCCCGGTCAAGCACGGGGAAGGGCGCTACTGGGCGCCGGAGGAGATGCTCGACGCGCTCGAGGCGAGCGGGCAGGTGGCGTTCCGCTACGCGCCGGGGCAGAACCCGAACGGCTCGGCGCGGGACATCGCCGGGGTGCGCAACGAGGCCGGCAACGTGGTCGGCCTGATGCCCCACCCCGAGCACGCGGTCGACGCGATGACGGGATCGACGGATGGGCTGCGGGTATTCGAGTCGATTGCGGGAGCCCTCGCGTGACCCCCGCCGGCGCGGACGCGGGAGTGGACGGCGGTCCATCTCTGACTCCTCCGCCGTCCACGGGAGCAGAGCAGCCGGCGGCGTACGAGGTACTCGGCCTCAAAGAGGCCGAGTACCGGCTGATCTGCGAGCAGCTCGGGCGCGAGCCGAACGGGGTCGAGCTGGCGATGTTCAGCCTGCTCTGGTCCGAGCACTGCGCTTACAAGCACTCGCGCAAGCTGCTGCGGCGGCTGCCGACCGAGGGCGAGCGGGTGGTGATGGGCCCCGGCGAGAACGCCGGCGCGGTCGACGTCGGCGAGGGCCAGGCGGTCGCCTTCAAGGTCGAGTCGCACAACCACCCGAGCGCGGTCGAGCCCTTCCAGGGAGCCGCGACCGGGGTCGGCGGCATCCTGCGCGACGTCTTCGCGCTCGGCGCACGGCCGATCGCGATCCTCGACTCGCTGCGCTTCGGCGAGCTCGACTCGGTGCGCTCGCGGCACCTGCTCGACGGCGCCGTGCGCGGCATCGGCCACTACGGCAACTCGATCGGCGTGCCCACGGTCGGCGGCGAGATCTGCTTCGAGGCGCCCTACGAGCACAACTGCCTGGTCAACGCGATGTGCGTCGGGCTGGCGCGGCAGGACGAGATGGTGCGCGCCGCCGCGGCCGGGGTCGGCAACGCGGTCGTGCTGATGGGCGCCGCGACCGGGCGCGACGGGATCGGCGGCGCCTCGGTGCTCGCCTCGGCCGAGCTCGGCGACGGCGACGAAGCGAAGCGGCCGACGGTGCAGATCGGCGACCCGTTCGAGGAGTCGAAGCTGCTCGAGTGCTGCCTCGAGCTGCTCGGCAAGGGGCTGCTGGTCTCGCTGCAGGACCTCGGCGCGGCGGGGCTGACCTCCTCGGCGAGCGAGATGGCCGCTGCCGGCGGGGTCGGCATCGAGCTCGACGTCGCACGGGTGCCGCTGCGCGAGGCCGACATGGAGCCGTTCGAGATCATGGTCTCCGAGTCGCAGGAGCGGATGCTGGCGGTGGTCGAGCCGGCCAGGGTCGGCGAGGTGATCGCGGTCTGCGAGAAATGGCAGACCGGCGCGGCGGAGATCGGCGCCGTCGCCGGCCACGGCCTGGTGCGCGTGCTGCGCGGCGAGGAGGTCGTCGGCGAGATGCCGGTCGAGGCGCTGGTCGACGGCTGCCCGCTGTATGACCTCGAGCCGGCGCCGACGCAGGAGTGGATCTACGGCAACAGGGCGACCCTGGACGCGGGGGCGAGCGCGGCGGAGACGTTGCTGGCGCTGCTGGCGGCGCCGAGCGTCGCCTCGAAGCGCTGGGCCTTCGAGCAGTACGACTCGATCGTCGGCTCGCGCACGGCGCGACGGCCGGAGAGCGCCGACGCGGCGGTGCTGGCGATCCCCGAGGCCGACACCGCGATCGCGATCGCGATCGACGGCAACGGGCGGCGGGTCGCCTGCGAGCCCTACGCGGGCACGGTCGAGGCCGTGCTCGAGTGCGCCCAGAACCTCGCCTGCGCCGGGGCGGAGCCGCTCGGCCTGACCAACTGCCTCAACTTCGGCAACCCGGAGAAACCGGTCCCTGCCTGGCAGCTCGACCGCTCGGTGCAGGGTCTCGCCGACGCCTGCGAGGCGCTCGGCGTGCCGGTCGTCGGCGGCAACGTCTCGCTCTACAACGAGGGCCCGGAAGGGCCGATCTACCCGACGCCGGTGGTCGGCATGGTCGGCGAGCTGCCCGACCCGCTGCTGGCCGCGCCGAGCGCCTTCGCCGCCGCGGGGGAGGCGATCGCCCTGCTCGGCCCGTTCGAACCGGCGCTCGAGGGCTCGGAGCTGGCCAAGCAGCGCGGCGAGCTCGACGCTGGGCTGCCCGAGCCGGACGTGGCCGCGGTCGCGGCCGCCTGCGCCGCGGTGCGCGATGCCGTCCGTGCCGGCAAGCTCGCCTCCGCCCACGACGTCAGCGACGGCGGCCTCGCCTGCGCGCTCGCCGAGTGCGCGATCGGCGCCGGGCTTGGCTGCGAGGTCGACCTCCAGCACCTGCGCGAGCGCGGCTGCTCGCCCGAGGAGGCGCTGTTCGGCGAGGGCCCGGGCGGCTTCCTGATCAGCGGCGAGCGCGAGAAGCTCGAGGCGCTGGCCGGCGACGGCGTCGCGGTCCTCTACCTGGGCAAGGTCGGCGGCGGCGCGATCGAGATCGCCGCCGGCGACCGCAGCCTCTCCCTCCCCCTCGCCGCGGCCGAAGCGGCGTGGCGCTCGCTGGGCGAGCGGTTCGAGACGGACAGCTGATCACGCGCGCGAGCCTGCCAGCGCATATTTTCCCGGTTGAAATCGGGATATTTTCCCGGTTGGATTCCTTATCTTTGTCCCGGTAGAAAAGTTATTTTTTTCCCCCTAGATTTCTGCTTTTTCTTCCGATAAACTGCCGCTATGCCCTACCTGAAGCGGATTGTGGAGGAAGAGCTTGAAGAAGACCTGTCGGCGATAGGCGCTGCGGTCATCGAGGGTCCGAAGGCGTGCGGTAAGACCGTGACGGCTCAGCACATCGCCGCAAGCGAAGTGCGTTTGGATGTTGACCCCAAAGCCCGCGAAGCGGCGGCGCTCGAACCGAGGCTCGTGCTCGAAGGACCGGCTCCACGTCTGATAGACGAGTGGCAACTCGAGCCGGCGATCTGGAATCACGTGCGGCGCGTAATCGACGATCGCGGCGAACCGGGGCAGTTCATCCTCACCGGTTCGGCGGTGCCTGCGGATGACATCACCCGCCACTCGGGGGCTGGACGGCTCACTCGGCTTCGGATGCGCCCACTGAGCCTTTTCGAGAAGGGCCGGAGCACCGGCCGCATTGGACTCGCTCGGCTCCTGGACGGAGGCAAGGAGACCAGCCCGGAAGCCAAACTGCCGCTGCCGGAACTCGCCGAAGAGATCTGCCTCGGTGGCTGGCCTGGCTTCTTGGGCAAGGCGAGCAAACAGGCTCTGGCCGCCGCTCGACGATATCTCGAGGAGATCCGACGAGTCGAGATACGCGCGGTCAGCGGAGGACGTCGCGATCCCGTCAAGGTGGGACGCTTGCTGCGCAGCATCGGACGCAACGTCGCGACGCAGGCCTCGGTGGCCACATTGGCGCGTGATGCCGGCGGTCCCGACGAGTCGCTCAAGCACGAGACCGCGGACGAGTACCTCGACGCATTGAGGCGATTGATGGTTGTCGAGGAGCAACCGGCCTGGGGGGTCCACCTGCGAACCACGTACGCCCTGCGCAAAGCTCCCAAGCTTCACTTCGTCGACCCGTCCCTGGCGGTGGCCGCCCTGCGCACCGGCCCCGAGCGGCTCGTCCGAGAGCTCAGTCTGCTTGGCCTCTTATTCGAGTCGATGGCGATCCGCGACTTGCGGATCTATGCGCAAGCCGCCGATGCGGAAGTCCTCCATTACCGCGACAGCGACGGGCTCGAGGTCGATGCGATCGTCGAAGCCCGCGACGGCCGCTGGGCGGCCTTCGAGATCAAGCTCGGCTTCAACCGGATAGATGAGGGGGCGGCCAATCTGCACAAGTTCGTCAAACGGATCGACGTCAGCAGATGTGGGCCTCCGGCCGCGCTCGGCGTGATCATCGGCAGCGGTTACGGCTACAGGCGCGAGGACGGCGTCCATGTCATTCCGATTGGCGCCCTCGGACCTTAGGAGACGAATACGCTGCGAATTTTTTTGTCTGTTAGCCTGGCGGAATGATCGTTGGAGAAGCACTCAGTCGCCGGGCCGATCTGCAGAAGCGGGTCGGGCAAATTCAGGACCGCTTGCAGGCAAGCGCGCTGGTGCAGGAGGGAGACGAACCGCCGGAGAGCCCGGACGAGCTTCTGGCAGAGCTCGGCTCGGTCTGCGACGAGCTGGAGGAGCTGATCGCCGGCATCAATCACACCAACGCGAGCACGCAGCTGCCCAGCGGGGGGACCGTGACCGAAGGCCTCGCCCGCCGCGACGTGCTCGACCTGCGCCAGGGGGGTCTGCGGGGCGTCATCAGGACGGCCACGAGCGAGGGTGGCCGAGGCCTCTTCCGCTATGGCCGCTCGGAGATCCGCATGGTCCGGCAGGTGTCGGTCGGCGAGCTCCAGTCGCAGCTCGATCAGCTGGCCAAGCAGCGGCGCGAGCTGGACACCGAGCTCCAGGCGCACAACTGGACCACGCCGCTGATCGAGTAGCGCGAGCAGGTAGTCCCGAAGGGCGAGCGCCAAGGCCGGGCCCGGCCAAAAGGGCCGCATCCAAGGGATCGGAACCCCTACTGGTTGCGCCGGGGCGGCGCAATGACCAAGCACCGTCAGCCCAGCAGCGGGCAACGGGCAACGCACACCCGGCATCGAGCACTACCCGGCGCTGACTTCCGGATGAGGGTGGGCCAGGGGATCAGGTTCGAGCTCGTCGACGGTGCTTTCAACCCGGCGCAGGGCGAGGGTGACGGCGCCTGAGGCGAGCGCGGCGAGGACCGCGAACAGGTAGGCGTCGTCGGAGGCCGAGAGCGCGTCCGGCAGGGTCGCCGGTTCGCCGACGATCGCGACGAGGATCGCCGTGCCGAGCACGGCGCCGACCTGGCGGAAGGCGGCGTTGACGGCGGACGCGGTGGCGAAGCGGTCGGCGAGCCGGCCGGCGGGGCCGGAGACGATCGTCGTCAGGGCCGGGCCGGGCAGGGTCGCGCGGGCCCCGCGCGGCTCGATCTACCACCACTTCCCCGGCGGCAAGAGCCAGCTCGCGGTCGAGGCCGCCGAGCTCGAGGGCCGCGAGGTGCGGGCCGGAATCGAGCGCTCGCTGGACGAGCGCGGGCTGGCCGAGACGCTGACGATGTTCGGCGAGATCTTCCGCCGCCGGGTCAAGGACCGCCCCGAGCGGCTCGGCTGCCCGGTCGCCGCCGGCGAAGACGCCCCGCTCGAGTCGGCGGTGGCAGGTTTGCATCAGGCGCTCGCTGCTACCCTGCCGGGGTAGGCAGTCCGCCTGCGCGTCACGTCTCCCCCAACGCGAGGAACACGCGCTTTGACTCCGCCCCAGGGGCAGCCGATAGATCGCGATGGCCCGCGCGAGGAATGCGGGGTGTTCGGCATATACGCGCCTGGCCACGACGTCGCCCGGCTCGCCTACTTCGGCCTCTACGCGCTGCAGCACCGCGGCCAGGAGTCGGCCGGGATCGCCACCTGCGAGGGCGGCCACATCACGACGATGCGCGACTCCGGCCTCGTCTCGCAGGTCTTCGACGAGGAGAAGCTGCGGGCGCTGGAGGGCGACATGGCGATCGGCCACGTGCGCTACTCGACCACCGGCGGCGGTTCCTGGGAGAACGCGCAGCCGGTCTGGCGCGACGACGGCCGCGAGCTGGCGCTCGCCCACAACGGCAACCTGACCAACGCGGTCGAGCTCTGGAGCGAGCTGAAGGAGGACGGGGTCGCCTTCCGCGGGACCTCCGACTCGGAGATCATCGCGGCGCTGATCTCCTCGCACGAGGGCCGCTTCGTCGAGGACGCGGTCGCCGCGGTGATGCCGCGGCTCGAGGGCGCCTACTCGACCGTGGCGATGACCAAGCACGCGGTCGTCGCCTTCCGCGACCCGCACGGCGTGCGGCCGCTCTCACTCGGGCGGCTCGGCCAGCGCTTCGTCGTCGCCTCCGAGAGCTGCGCCTTCGACATCGTCGGCGCCGAGCTGCTGCGCGAGGTGCGGCCCGGCGAGATGGTCTCGCTGACCGAGCGCGGGCTCGACACGCGGCAGATCGTCAAGGCCGGGCGCCCCGCCCACTGCGTCTTCGAGCACATCTACTTCTCGCGCCCCGACAGCCGGCTCGAGGGCAAGGTGCTGCAGGAGGTGCGCGGCAGGATGGGCGAGATCCTCTGGCGCGAGTCGCCGGTCGACGCCGACCTGGTGATCGGGGTGCCGGACTCGGGCAACCCGGCGGCGGCGGGGCTGGCACGGGCCTCGGGGCTGCCGCGCGACGACGGCCTGATCAAGAACCGCTACGTCGCCCGCACCTTCATCCAGCCCGGGCAGGAGCTGCGCAAGCGCGGCCTGCGGCTCAAGTTCAACCCGCTGCCGGAGATCGTCGCCGGCAGGCGGCTCGTCGTCGTCGACGACTCGATCGTGCGCGGCAACACGACGCGGCAGATCGTCGGCATGCTGCGCGACGCCGGGGCGAGCGAGGTGCACCTGCGGATCTCGGCGCCGCCGATCCGCAACCCCTGCCACTACGGCGTCGACATGTCGACCCGCGAGGAGATGATCGCTCACGAGCGCACGATCGAGGAGATCGCCGACGAGCTCGGCGCCGACTCGCTCGCCTACCTCTCGATCGACGGCGTCTACGAGGCGGTCGGCACCCGCCCCGAAGACCACTGCGACGCCTGCTTCACGGGGCGCTACCCGCTCGGCGACCCGGTGGACGCCAACGGCAAATTCGCCCTGGAGACCGTCCCGGCCGCTCCATGACCGCCCGCGGTAGAGCTTTTCCCCGCATAGCGACGATAACCTCGACCGCGCTTCCGTTGTGAGCCGCTTTCGCATCGTCGTCCTGGCCTCAGGGTCGGGGACCAACCTGCAGGCGATCCTCGACACGCTGCATGGGCGCGAGGGGATCGAGGTGGTCGGGGTCGGCTCGGACAAGCGGGCGGCGCGGGCGCTGGAGCGGGCGCGGGCGGCCGGGGTCGAGACCGGTGTCTTCCCGCGCGAGCAGTACGCGGGGCGCGACGCGCGGGACGCGGCGATCGCCGAGTGGATCGAGGCGCGCGGCGCCGACCTCGTCGTCCTCGCCGGCTACATGCAGCTGCTCTCCCCCGCCTTCGTCGCCCGCTTCCGCGACCGCGTGGTCAACGTCCACCCGGCGCTGCTGCCGGCCTTCCCGGGGCTCGACGCGATCGGGCAGGCACTCGACGCCGGGGTCGAGACGACCGGGGTGACCGTCCACTTCGTCGACGAGGGCGTCGACACCGGGCCGCCGATCCTCCAGCGCGAGGTGCCGGTGCCGGCCGATCGCGACCGAGCGCGGCTGGAGGCGGCGGTCCACGCGGTCGAGCACGAGCTCTACCCGGAGGCGATCCGCATGATCGCGCGGGGCGCGGTTAGGATCGACGCTGGCGATCCCCGCGCGGTCGTCGTCTCCGAAGAACGATGAGCGAGGCTCCCGCAGACACCCCGACCGAGGCCGTGAGCGACGGCGCGATCCGGGTGCGCCGGGCGCTGGTCTCGGTCTCCGACAAGACCGGGGTCGCCGACTTCGCCCGGACGCTGGCCGCGCAGGGAGTCGAGATCCTCTCCACCGGCGGCACCGCGACGGCCCTGCGCGAGGCCGGCCTCGAGGTCGCCGACGTCTCCGAGTTCACCGGCCAGGCCGAGATCCTCGACGGCCGCGTGAAGACGCTGCACCCGCGGCTGCACGCGGCGCTGCTGGCGCGGCGCGACGACGCCGAGCACATGGCGGTGCTCGAGCGCGAGGGGATCGAGCCGATCGACCTGGTCTGCGTCAACCTCTACCCGTTCGAGCAGACCGTCGCCGGCCACGAGGTCGACGAGCGGGTCGCGGTCGAGAACATCGACATCGGCGGGCCGACGATGATCCGCGCCGCGGCGAAGAACCACGAGGGCGTCGCCGTCGTCGTCAAACCGGAGTCCTACGACGCCGTCTGCGCCGAGCTGGAGGAGTCGGCCGGCGAGATCTCGGCGACGACGCGGCACTGGCTCGCCAACGAGGCCTTCGCTCAGACGGCGCGCTACGACGCCGCGATCAGCCGCTGGTTCTCGACCTCCTACGAGGACTTCCCCGAGCACCTCACGGTCTCCTACGAGAAGGAGCTCGACCTCGCCTACGGCGAGAACCCGCACCAGCGGGCGGCGCTCTACTCGGAGGCGGGGCTGCGCAGCCACATCCTCGCCGGGGTGGCGAAGCTGCACGGCAAGGCGCTCTCGTTCAACAACGTGCTCGACCTCGACTCGGCGCGGCGGCTGAACGAAGACTTCGAGCCGCCCGCCTGCACGATCGTCAAGCACAACAACCCCTGCGGGGCGGCGGTCGGCGAGGACGCGCTCGACGCCTACCGCAAGGCGCTCGCCTGCGACCCGGTCTCCGCCTACGGCAGCGTGATCGCGATCAACCGGCCGGTCGACGTGGCGCTGGCCGAGGCGCTGCACGAGAACTTCGTCGAGGTGCTGCTGGCGCCGGGCTTCGAGGACGGCGCGCTCGAGGTGCTCCAGCAGAAGGAGTCGATCCGCATCCTCTGCGACGAGGAGCGCCGCCAGGCCGACCCGAGCGAACGCGACGTCAAGCGCGTCCGCGGCGGCCTGCTGATCCAGGACCGCGACGGCGACCCGGAGCCGCGCCAGATCATGGAGACGGTGACCGAGACACAGCCGAGCGACTCCCAGTGGGACGACATGCTGTTCGCCTGGACGGTCGTGCGCCACGTGCGCTCGAACGCGATCGTGATCGCCAAGGGCGGCGCGACGCTCGGCATCGGCGCCGGCCAGATGAGCCGCGTCGACTCGGTTCGCCTCGCGGTCGAGAAGTGCCGCGACGCCCGCGGCGACGAGGCCGACGCCCTGCTCGCCGGCTCCGCCGTCGCCTCAGACGCCTTCTTCCCCTTCGCCGACGGCCCCCAGGCCGCGATCGACGCCGGCGCCGACTGCGTGATCCAGCCCGGCGGCTCCAAACGCGACGCCGAGGTGATCGAGGCCTGCGACGCCGCCGGCATCCCGATGGTCTTCACCAAGCACCGCCACTTCCGGCACTGAGCTGTCACTGTCACAGAAGTTTTCGATTTAGCGCACCACACGTGACAGTTGTCTAAGTAGCGTCCTACCCGTCGCGGCCGCGGCGACGCCCCGGCCGCCGGACGCGGGCCTCACCGTCACGAAGTGTGGGTTGGCGGGTTCGACTCCCGCTCGGGGCGTTAACATAGACGCACTTCGTGAGGGTGAGGCTGTAAGAAGTTCGGTGGCAACCCATTCGCAAGAGGCCCGCTTCGGCGGGCCTCTTGTCGTTAAGCCAGCTGCCGCTGGGCGGCGCTGGCGCGACGGACGTGGTTGCAGACTTCCTCGGTGGTGTCGGCGGTGACGAGCAGGCGCATGTCGGCGCGGTCGATCAGGCCGTGGTTGTCGAGCTCGGCGTCGATCCAGCGCAGCAGCGTCGCCCAGTGTTCGCTGTCGACGAGGATCGTCGGGAAATGCTCAATCCGCTCGGTCTGGATCAGGGTGATGCTCTCGAACAGCTCGTCCATCGTGCCGAAGCCACCCGGGAAGATGACGAAGGCGCGCGCGTAGCGGACGAACATCAGCTTGCGGGCGAAGAAGTAGTGGAAGTCGAGCGGCCGGTTGACGTAGGGGTTGACCCGCTGCTCGTGCGGCAGCTCGATGTTGAGCCCGACCGAGACGCCGCCGGCCTCGGCGGCGCCGCGGTTGGCCGCCTCCATCAGGCCGGGCCCGCCGCCGGTGATCACGGTGAACCCTTCTTTCGTCAGGCAGGCGGCGGTGTGGCGGCAGAGCTCGTACCAGGGGTCGTCTTCCCGCACGCGGGCCGAGCCGAAGATCGAGACGCCCTCCTCGACGTCGCGCAGGGCCTCGAAGCCGCGCTCGATCTCCTCGTGGATCCGCCCCAGCCGCCACCCGTCCTGCTCCTCGACGTCGCAGGGCTGGCGCAGCAGCTCGATGTCGCGATTGGCGCCCGACGCGCCGGGGGTCCCCGTGTCTGCGCTCGCTGCCGTATGCCCCCGGCGGGATTCGAACCCGCGCCGCGCGGCTTAAAAGGCCGCCGCTCTAACCAACTGAGCTACAGGGGCGCGAAACGCATGGTAGACGGGCATCGCCCACGAGCGCGGTCGAGGTTTTCACCGGATAGCGATCAAAACCTCTACCGCGCCGGTCAGGAGAGGTCGGGGGTGCCCTCGTAGCTGGTCGAGGCCTCGGCGTGGGTGCGGCGGGGGATGCGGCCGGCGTGGCGGGCGGTGTGGCCGGCCTCGACCGCGGTGCGCAGGGCGCGCGCCATCGCGGTCGGGTCGGCGGCGCCGAAGATCGAGCTGGCGGCGAGCACGGCGTCGCAGCCGAGCTCCATCGCCAGGGCAGCGTCGGAGGCGGTGCCGATGCCGGCGTCGAGGATGACGGGAACCGCGGCGCGCTCGGCGATGATCGCGACGTTGTAGGGGTTGCGGATCCCGGCGCCGGAGCCGATCGGCGAGCCGAGCGGCATCACCGCGGCGCAGCCGGCCTGCTCGAGGCGGCGGGCGAGGATCGGGTCGTCGTTGGTGTAGGGGAGCACGGTGAACCCCTCGCTGACGAGGGTCTCGGCGGCGTCGAGCAGCTCGACCGCGTCCGGGTAGAGCGTGCGATCGTCGCCGATCACCTCGAGCTTCACCCAGTCGGTCTCGAAGGCCTCGCGGGCGAGCTGCGCGGTGCGGACCGCGTCGCGGGCGGTGAAGCAGCCGGCGGTGTTGGGCAGGGCGAAGAGGCCGAGCCGGTCGATCACCTCCAGCACCGACCCTTTCGCTGCGGGATCGATGCGGCGCAGGGCGACGGTGACGATCTCGGTGCCGGCGGCGGTGAGCGCCTCCTCCATCTGCTCGAGCGAGCGGAAGCCGCCGGTGCCGGCGATCAACCGTGAGGACCACCGGCGGCCGCCCAGCTCCCAGGTCTCGGCGCCGCCCTGGATCGCGGCGAGCACCTCGACGCTCTGGCCTTCGGCGAGCGCCGTCGCGTCCCACTCGCCGCGCGGCACGACCTCGCCGTCGAGGGCGACGGCGACGCCGCGCGCGGCCGCGTCAGCGCCGCTGGCGCGCACCGCGTCGGCCAGCGTCGCGCCAGCCGCGAGCTCATGCGGCGTCCCGTTCAACTCGATCCTCACCGAACCGCCCCCTCCGCAGCGCGGTCGAGGTTTGCTTCGCTATCCGGCGAAAAGCTCGACCGCGATTCGAGGTGAGGGACCAGCGCGTCGGCGGCGAGCGGGGCGAGCAGGATACCGTTGCGGTAGTGGCCGGTCGCCCAGAGCAGGCCCTCGACCGGGCTCGGGCCGACCCGCGGCAGGTTGTCCGGGGTCCCGGGGCGCAGGCCGGCCGCCGCCTCGACCAGCTCCATCTCGGCGACCTCGGGCAGCAGGCGGTAGGCCTCGCGCAGCAGCTCGTGCGTCCCGCCCGCGGTCACCGCCGTGTCGAAGCCCTGCTCTTCGACCGTGGCGCCGGCGATCAGGCGCCCGTCGGAGCGCGGCACGAGGTAGACGCGCTCGGAGGCGACGATGCGGCTGCACGGTGGCACGCCGCCGCGGCCGCGCAGCTCGAGGACCTGGCCCTTGACCGGCCGCACCGGCGGGCGCGCCGGCGCGGGCAGCCACTCCGCCTGGCCCGACCAGGCGCCGGCGGCGAGGACGACGGCCGGCGCGCGCAGCGCGGCGCCGCGCTCCGTCCGCACGCCGGCGATCCGCTCCCCCTCGAGGATCGCGCCCTCCACCCCGGTCCCGGTCAACAGCTCCACACCCGGCTCGGCCTCGAGCGCGGCCAGCAGTGCCGCGACGAGCGCCCGCGGATCGACCGAGCCCTCGCCGGGCGCGTGCACACCGCCGTTGAGGGACGGCGTCAGGCCCGGCTCGAGCTCGCGGCAGCGGCGCGGCGGCAGCCACTCGGCGCCGAGTTCGAGCGAGCGCTGCAGCTCGTGCACCCGGCGCAGCTCCGCCGCCTCGTCGCGGTCGAGGGCGACGTGCAGGGCGCCGTCGCGCCGGTAGCCGGTGGCGACGCCCGTCGACCCCTCCAGCTCGGCGACGAAGTCCGGGTAGAGCTCGGCCGCGGCCAGGGTCAGCTTCAGCAGCTCCGGCTCGCCGAAGGCGAGCTCTCCGACCGGCGCCAGCATGCCGGCGGCGACCCGCGTCGCCCCGGCCGGCGGCTGCGCGCGCTCGACCACCGCGACCCGAGCGCCGCGCTGTGCCGCGCGCCAGGCGCAGGAGAGGCCGATGACTCCGCCTCCGACGATCACTGCGTCGAAACTCTGCTGCTCGTCCAACTTTGCCTCCGCCGGCATTACCCGGATCAGGTCCAGACGGTCGGCGGCCTCGATGCCGCCCTCTCAGCCTCGGCGCCCGGCAGGGCGCCAACGGCTCCCGTTACACATCCGATAGTACCCCTCCGGCGCCGTTCCCAGGCCCGGCGGTGCCTAAGATCGACCCATGAGCCTGGCGATGCCCGAGGCACACGGACCGCTGCGGCGCGAGCGGCTGCGCACCGCGCGGCTCTACTTCGTCTGCGAGGCGATGCCCGCGGGCCGCGACCTCGAAGCGCTGCTGCACGCGGCGCTGAACGGCGGCGTCGACATCGTCCAGCTGCGCGACAAGCAGCTGCCGCGCGAGGAGATCGAGCGCGCGGCGCGGACCTTCCGCCGCCTCTGCGACACCTACAGCGCTCTCTTCATCGTCAACGACGACCCCTGGCTGGCAAAGACCTGCGACGCCGACGGCGTCCACGTCGGCCAGGACGACGCCTCGCCGGCGCAGGCGCGCGAGCTGCTCGGGCCGGAGGCGATCGTCGGCCTCTCGACCCACTCCGAGGAACAGCTCGCGGCGAGCGCCGGAGCGTCGGTGGACTACGTGAGCGCGGGGCCGATCTGGGAGACGCCGACCAAACAGGGCCGGCCCGGCGTCGGGCTCGGCCTGATCGAGCACGCCGCGGCAGACGCGCCGCATCCCTTCTTCGCGATCGGCGGCATCGACCCGGGCAACGCCGGCGACGTGGTCGCCGCGGGCGCCCAGCGGCTCTGCGTGGTGCGCGCGATCCGCGACGCCGAGGACCCGGCGGCGGTCGCCGAAGCGCTGCGCGGCGCCCTCGCGCCGCTCGGGGAGGCGGCGCCCGGTGCCTGACCCTTCCGCCGGCGACGCCGCCCCACGCAAACGCAAGCAGCGGGGCGCGAAGCCGACCCCGCGCGAGCGGATGGAGCAGGGCTACGCCCAGGCCGAGCAGCGCAACCGGGAAGCGCGCGAGAACCTCGACCCGCTGGCCGAGGGCGAGCGGCCGCTGGTCGTGACGATCGGCGCCGTGGTCGCCGCGCTGGTCGCGATCTCGATCTTCGCCGGCTACCTGCTCGGGGTGAAGGTCGAAGGGGGCAAACCGCATTTCGCCCAGGTGCTGGCCCCCGCCCTGATCATGGCGATCATGGCCTGGGGCATGTGGCGCGCCCGCTACTGGGCGGTGCTCGGCTTCCAGCTGCTGCTCGTCTTCCTGATCTTCAGCGCCGTCTTCGGGCTCGCGGTCCAGGCCGCGACCGTCGCCCAATTCGCGGCGACGCTCGGGCTGCTCGCCGTCACCGGCACCTTCTTCTGGTTCATGGTCAAAGCAATGGCGCGGATCCAGATGCCGAGCCGCGACTGAGGCACTTCTATAGGCTGCGATCTCTTGGCTGAATCCTTCGACACGATCGTCATCGGGGGCGGCCCCGGCGGCTACGTCGCCGCGATCCGGTCGGCCCAGCTGGGCAAGAAAACCGCCGTGGTCGAGCGCGACAAGCCGGGCGGCCGCTGCCTCAACTACGCCTGCATCCCGGCGAAGACGGTGCTGCGCACGGCCGAGATCTACAGCGAGGCGCGCGACAGCGCCGAGCTCGGCGTCGTCGCCAAGGACGTCGAGCTCGACTGGGACGCCCTCGGCAAGCGCCGCGCCGCGGTCTCCGAATCGCTCTCGGGCGGCGTGA
>Ga0210111_1000048_pt1 | contig 26718 bp, 19 predicted proteins | sample China_Galinas_PW_6_FD_185520 | JGI IMG/M metagenome (GOLD analysis project Ga0210111, IMG submission 185520) | Wetland microbial communities from San Francisco Bay, California, USA, that impact long-term carbon sequestration - China_Galinas_PWC_D2... | ecosystem: Environmental > Aquatic > Marine... | reverse complement strand
CGACCGTTATCGCGGGCTTCGGCTGAAATGGGCAGATCGACCGACGCCGACGGCGAGAGGGAACGTGCGAGGGCTTCCCCTTCAAATTCCTTGCACCGGCGGCTTGACAAACGTTGCTTCATAGATGCCACTGGCGGCTCGTCCGCCAGTGCCGGCCCGCGACCGTCGCCGGGTCTTGAGATAGGCTCAGAGTCTTAAGTCCTTGAAAGCCGTTCACTTACGGTGTACGTGTCTAGCGTCCCCCCTTGCCAAGGGGGGATTGAGGGGGGCCTTTGACCAAGGAAAAAGATTCCCCGGCCGCTCCTTAGTAAGGAGAGGAACTGCCTGGCGCCCTCCGGATACGCTAAACACCTACTTTACGACCGGCTTTCTTTGTGCCCGTACCTGGCAAAATGGGCTGAGGCTTGCGGGGGGCTTGCCTGGGCTTGTCGGTTTTTGGCGGTCAGCCGTTGCCGGGTTGCTTCGTCGCAATCGGCGTGCCGCATTCGGGGCAGACGCCGGATTCGTTGCCGGTGAGGTTGTAGGAGCAGACAACACACATCCTTTGCTTCCTTTGACTTGCCCTCCGCAATGGTCCCGCGATCACGTTATGAGTGACGATCGCGGAAATCCCAGGCACGACGACGAGTGGGTCTGCCCGTCCTGGGCAAATGGTCATGCAGATTCTCAATGATAACGCAGGGCCAGCGCGCATAGAGAGGCTATATGGGCATATTGGGAAAGATGCCAGCGGCGGCGGAAGCCAGTTTTCTCCGAGAAAAAAGCTATGGGAGTCGAACAGCACAGGGTGCCAGTGTCAGAATTCCCCCAGAAACGCGGCTTTGGAAGATCGTAACCCCTTGTGGCGCAACGGGTTTAATGTGCGCTGGCCCTGAATGATAACGGCTTCCGCCGACTTGCTGAATAGAGACGCGGATCGACCGGCCCCCTCTTAAGTGCCAACACGCCGAACACGCATTCGTGAATTCGCCTCACGACCCAGAAGAAGGGTCCCTCTTTTCCCCAAGCCTTCAGAATACCGTTGGAATTACCTGCCAGCGTGTATGCTCCGCATATTCTTGAAACTCCTGGTCGTCGCGCAGCAATCGCTCCTCTTCCTTAATGCGGATTACCTGCAAGAAGGTCACAAGGGCAATGACGCCCATGTTGTAAAGGGTGGTGTGATTCAATATGTAGCCGTATCCGCTGCACATGAACGCCAAGTAGATCGGATGTCGCACGAATCGGTAAAGGCCATCCCTTGAGACGCCTCGTCGGGCAAACTCCGTCCCGGGGTTCCGGTTCAGTGTAATGATGACATACACCAGCATGGCCAACCCGATAGCCTGCAGCCCTGTAGCGAAAGAGACATCGGGCACGCCGTCCGTCGTCGGACGGAACAGCAGGGCCGCAACCGTCCCGACCAGCGCGATGAACCAGGCATAAGCCGAGGTGTTGACGAATTGCAGCGTCGACTTACGAACGTAGAACTGAATCTCGAGTACGGCCATGGCGAGGATCATCAGAATGCTAAGCCGTAGCGCGTGGGCAAGCGCTGCCACGTGCGCCCACACGAAAAAGATGAAGGACAGCGCCACGAGAGTATTGAAGATCCGCATCGCGATGACGGGCGCCGCAACGATCGGTTCATCTGGTTTGGCAGTGTCCGAAGGAGTGTACGCGTGGGCCGGTTCGACGGTGTTCATCTGTTCCTCCGGTCTCACAGACATCAGATTCGTTGCCACAGAAGCGCCTGGACCGATAACCAGACCATGACTCGGCGCTGCCATACTCGAAACGTACGATGTGTCAGCTCAAAGGCAAACGAACGTTTAAGACCCGGTAACCATCCCGCGCCGGATCATCCAAGGCCACAATTAACGAGCCAAGCCTCCTTGAGGAAGTGCACGGCTTGGCTGGGTGGCTGGGTGGCCCACGTCCTTCCTTTCGGACGTGGGTTCTCGATTAGATTGGGTCTCGAATGGACGCATCGATACAAGATTGATTCACTCGTAGAAACCCCGTTTTCGGCGAAATCACCCCCTCTGGCGATAGCGCCAAGGCCGGTTTTCCCAGCAATTCGGGGCTCTTACGAATGAATCAAGATTCCATACCTGGTCGGAATGTACGATCGTCAAGGACTCGTTTGCTACCGGAACGAAGAATCGCGAACCCACCTCGAAAGGAACGAGGTGGGCCACCCGTCCTTGTTTGGGTTCGTCAGTATCCGGAGGTCACTCACCAGGTCGATCCCCGACCTCGATCGGCGTGCCGCACTCCGGGCAGACGCCGGATTCGTTGCCGGTGAGGTTGTAGTCGCATCGTAAACAGAGCCCGTGCGTCTTCCGGTGCCGACAACGCCGCGCGAAAGCCCGCAAGAACACGACGGTCGGGTACGACGCAAGAATAACAACCAGAAACCAAGCTGGTGTCCCCAGCCCGATGTCTCGCGATAGTGCCTTGACGTAGAAGATCCTGCCAGCCTCATCCTGGCCAGGGCCATACGCCCAACCGGCCGAGTATTTTGCATAATAGCCCTTGGCAGCGAGACGCTCACGGAGAGTGGTCGGCCTTCTCAATATGGGGGGGCTAGGTAGTGGGCCCGAGGGCAGCTCGTCCTTGGTGATGATTTCGAATTCTCCCATGGTCTCGAATGAAATACGGACCATGCCGCGTTCGACCTGAGCGGTTTCGAGCTTCCAGAACGTAGGCTGGTCGATCTTGTCACTGAAGTAAATCAGCGGCGTCTTGTGGCTCACGACGCTCATAATGGCCGAACCTGCTGCCGCCAAAGTCAGCAACGCAATAATGCCTTTGCGGATCATGACTGTGTCCTTGTACCGCAAGGGGGGTACCGGGTTGCAAGAGCAGTATGGAACGGGCTGAGGCTCACCGGGGGCTTGTTTGGGCTTGTCGGTATTTGGGGCGGTCACTCAGAGGGTCGAACCTCGGCCGCGATCGGCGTACCACACTCAGGGCAGACACCGGATTCGTTGCCAGTGAGGTTGTACCTGCAAATCTGGCAAAAGCCTGCGGGATACCTGCGGTGGTAGGATGAGATGACTCGGTACACAAGTATTCCTATGGGCATTCCGAGGAATACTGGGACGACAACACCGAACAAAACTCGTCCCGCAGAGTAGTCCTCAACGTCGTCCTGCAACGGGTCAGCAACGAGACAGGTGCTTGAGCAAGACACGGATACGAGTAGCCAAACTCCGATCCCTGTGATTCCGCTGAGTATCCTCTTCTTCAGGCTGGCCTTGTGGATCATGGTCACGCCATTGTACCACAATCAAGGCGATAGGCCTGCCCGACGCCGAAGAAGAGACCGTAAATCCAAAGTGCCAGCACTATGAGGCACAGACCGAGCCCGGTTATTCCGAGCTATCGACGCCCAAGCTTGGACCGATTCGTCATTCGACTTACCTTCGGACGATGGCTCGCCAGTGGCTCTCCAGTGTGGGGATGACTTCGGTAAACTCGAACACGATGTATTCCAACGGTGAACAGGCAATCGCCTGGGCCGTTGGAGAGATCGTATCGTTGCGGCTACGGACTGTCATCTGGCAGGTGACGGTTGATAAAGCTGAACAGTTCACTCGACTTCGCGAATCCCGCGACACGCCGGGTACTTCGAGCAGCCCCAGAATCTCTTGCCCGCATGCTGGCCCTTTCGTGCGACGCGTTCAACCATCGGCGAGCCGCACTTCGGACATTCGACAACGGCTGCTACTTCGGTCGGCTGTGCCGACGGGATCAGTTCTCGTGCAGGTTGGATCGCCACCCGGGCATCCTGTTTGACTTCTTTGATCATGCCCCAAAGTCTATCGCCGTTCAGCAGCTCAATCGGCTTGCTGTCCGCAAACGCCTGGGCATCATTCGTGAAGCGTCCTGCCGTGGCGAGCACGGCGTGTTCAGCCTTTTCAGCCGTCATCACGCCGAACAGTTCACGCACCGGCTTCACGCCGACCTTGATGGCCTTCCAATGCTTGCATTGCACGAGCAAGGTCTCGGCGTCCTTGTGGGCTACGAGGTCAACGCCACCATCAGCTTGATTCCCGCCACGCTCCTCGACAACGTACCCCTTCCGGCGATACGCTTCGCCAACGAGATGTTCAAACTCTTGCCAAGATAGATCGCGCATGGATGCCAGCCCTTCCTGGTCATCGAGCAGCTTACGACGGTGTCGCTTTCGAATTTCCGCGACAGCCCACAAGACGAGAATTATCAGCCCGACAAATGGTGCGATAGTGTGCGACCAAGTTCCAATGACCGCCTTGTACGAATGGCTGGTGGGCGGGAAGAAGGCAGGGACAATCGACCAGAGAACGGTAAATGCCACGACTGCCAGAACAGGCCCCACCCAACTCGGAACCACTACGAGGATTTCGAACAGGTCTTCGGCTGCGGCCTCCGCAAGGGCGGTTTTTCGTCTTCGTGCCATGATTCACTCCCCACGATCAGCATTCCCAATCGAAAAACTGCCGACCATCTGGATCAGATTCAGTATCTTAACTCGAGGATTTCAGTACCTCAACAGGAAGAGGAATTGGTGCGTCCAGGAGGGTGCATCCCAAAATGGGTGGCAAATCTGCTGACGTCCGCACGCGGGTATTGCCCTGCCGCCGTCTGATCTCGCCGATGCTCTTTCTTCCTCTTGTTCAGTAGTGTATTCAGGCTCGGTGCGTGCGCGATCAGATAAAGTGGGGCGCGAATTTTTCAAGGGCGCCCCCCAGAATGGGACGCACCCCGTCCGGGACGCACCCTACGTCTTTGTCCTGACGGCCGGCCGCGGCGGTAGCCGATGCGTTCAACGGGTGCCGGCCTCCTCTTTGAGGACGGCCCGCAGTCCCCTCGCGATGAGTTTGGCTCGCGTCGTGCCGCGGCGCTTGGCGAGGCGGTCGACCTGCCGCAGCAGCGTTTGCTCGACGGTCACCGAAATGGCTTTCGAGCCCGCCCCGATGCGCGGTCGCCCCGGTTTGCGCCTGGCGCGGCGCAGTCGCGCCTTCGCTTCGTCTGTGGGCGGCCCGAACGTATCGGCGACGAACTCGTCATCGAATTCGGCGGACATCTTTTCAAGCTCGGCCTCGGTCCGCTTCTTGACCGGCTTGGGGTCGGTTTTCTTGCCGCGTGTCTTCTTCATGATCCGTGCCTGCGACGGCGCCGCTTTTCCTTGTCTGTCAAGGGTCTGGCATGGATGATGAACACCGAATCATCCTCATCCAACAGAAACACCACCTGAAGCAAACGCCCGCCGGCTGTCGGGCCCCAGACGAGGAACTTGTCATCCTCGCGGTGCTGTGGGTACGGGTCGGCGGCTTGCTCGACGACAAACTCGGCTTCCTCAGGCTGGACCCCGTGGGTGCCCAACTTGCCGATATTCCAATCGATCCATCGGAATTCCATGCCGCGTTCTCGATTATTATATATATCTAATTCGGTTGCGTCAACCGCGAGATTCCGCTCCGCGGAGGCACTCGCATATTATCGAAACATACGATCGAGAACCATCACCCGCCCCCATTTCCCTGCACGTTCCGTCACCCGGAGATTTGCGCCGTCCAACCTTGCGTAGGGATGTGACTTGACAAACAGGCCCCTCATCTCGGGAGTCGTGTAGGGTGCGGCCCTGCCGCACCATTTGCATTCGTAGAAACAGTGAACTGTTTACTGATAACTGAAAACCGCTCCGATCGCCCCGGACGTTCTGTTCACGGAGGTCCGCACCATGCCCGAGCCCATCGCCACATACGACCGCACCGCAATGCGCACACACCGCCCCATCTCCAGATCCACGCGCGGCGTGACGCGCGCGCGACACTACGAAGAGAAAAAAACTACCAAACGAACCCATTTGAAAGTGTCACTTCAAGCCGAGAATCTAAGACCCGGCGGCGTCAGGCCGTTTCGCCCGACGACGCAAATACCGGGAGCCCGCCTACCCAAGCTCGCGCCGGTCACGCCTTCGAAAACAAGGACACACTGCACGATATCGCCTGCAAAAATTGCCCAGACCGAATCGATCGCCGTCCACGAATGGCCCCGGCGGTGGCGGCCCCGTCTCGGGCCACATTGGATCTGCCCGACGACCTTTCGGGTGCGTGACACTTCGGCGGGCTTTCATAGAAGGGCAGGTCGTTGCTCCGCGGAGCGTTGACCTGCCGATTTGGCAAGGCAGGTGAATGTCGCGGCATAGCCGGAAGAACCACCTGCCCTACTTGGAGCTCGCCGAAAGTGTCACGCACCCGGGGGCTGCAGGTCGGTGACCGACGTGGCGCTGAGCGACGAATTCTAGAGCCGAGCCAAACAGCGTTCGGGGCGACCCACGACGCATCGCGTTCGCGCGGACTGAAGTCCGCGGCTCGGGCTGTTTGAACTGACACTTTCAAATGGGTTCGTTTCGCAAAGTTTTTTTGTTTGCTCATGGGCCGAGACTCCGGGCGTACCGCGTCCGGTGAATATAACTTCACGGGTGATCGGGATTCAGTGGATTCTTGTACGATCGTGGCGACATCTCCTGGCAACTCGACCCCGGAGGGGTCAGGGCACGTAGCCACGGGTGAAGTGAGTCCGCCAAAGGCGGACGAGCGAAACCCGTGGACAGCGTCGACCCCCAAACCACCACCGCCCCGGATGGGGCGGGGGACGCACCGGCAACGCTCAACCAACCGCACGGCAACAGACCGAGTCAGAAGCGCCGGCGTGCTGTGTTGGAATCCGCTCGACGAGCGGCGGTGTTGATCCCGCGGCCAAGGTGCCCGAGCCCGATGCTCGAAGACGTCCCGGCTCCTCATGGCAGGGACATCACTTACCAGCCATCAGTTTTCAGCTCGCGCTCGTCAGCCGGCCGGCGGACACTAATTGTCACCGAGAGAATTGGGGGAACGGTGGCGGTGTTCGCGGTCGAGTGCCGATCGGATCGCACGAAGGGCCGGGTTGGAGCGGGTCTGCCTCGGGGAAGGGCGCAACGGGATCATTCGGTACAGGCGGAAGGAGGTCGAGGGCTATGAAGAATCGCGGTGCATCGACGCCGCGTGATATTGTCTGTTCCACCTCGTTCCTTTCGAGGTGGGTTCGCGATTCTTCGTTCCCACAGCAAACGAGTCCTTGACGATCGTACGTTCCGACCGGGTATGGAATCGTGTATCGATGCGTGCATTCGAGACCGTAATCTGATCGAGAACCCACGTCCGAAAGGAAGGACGTGGGCCACCCAGGCCCAGGAATTCTCTGTAGACTCCGGGCTCTGGGTCCGTCACTGATTCCACCTGTTGCCGATTCGCTCTCCGATCACTGCATTTGTTCTGCAATCGGCGCGCTCAGGTCGGGTTCGGCCGCGGTGGACAAGCGGGCATCGAGGAACCCCGTCACGAGAATCTCCGCCGCACTGCCGGTCGTCGACGCGGCGAGTTCCGCAAGAGCCGAGGTCGTGTCGGTGCTAAGACAGCCGACGGCGGAGAGGCCCACTCCGGCGGCGAGCATCGTGACCAGAAGTTTATCGAGAGTGCGTTGACGCATGTCATGATCCTCCTGCCTGTACCTCATTCATGTTACGGTGCGCCCAATGGCGTACCGACTTTCCGAGCGGGAAGGAGACGAGGAGCGCCGCACCGAATGTGGCCACCACCGTCGATCCGCTCGGCAAATCCCATACTGCGGAAACCGCCATCCCCAAAACGCTTACGAAGCTCGCGACAAGCCAGGCGACGATGATGCGCCACTTGAAACTGTCCACAAACATGGCAGCGCAAGCCCCGGGTATGATGAGGAAGCTGAAAACCACGAGCACCCCGCCCACGGCGACGGAACGTGTGACCATGATCGCAAACATCGCATAGAAGAGCATATCCCAAAGGCGGACGTGCATGCCGGCCTTCTCGGCCTCTTCCGGCGACGTCGAAATCGCGAAAAAGGGGCGAAAGAAGAGAACGTGCAGCAACCCGAGCCCGGCGTACAAGGCGCTGGTGGTGAGCACTTCCGCACGATCGATGAAAAGCAGCTTGCCGGTCAGCATGGCCTCCATTTGCTCGTGCCCGTGGGGCGACTTGCTCAAGAGCAGCACGGTCGTAGCGGCAGCGACGACATAGATGACCCCGATGATCGCCTCATGGGGCACGCGATTGTTACCCAATCGGCTGAAGGCCAACAAGACGGCACCGCCCAAGGCGAATGCGGTCGGCCACAAATCAAATATGCCCTGCTCGTGATGATCCTCCTGTACCGTGTTCATGCGAGATACGGTCGCGCCGCCCTGCCGGATGGCCTGCTCGAGTTCATCCTCCGCGGACGTCATCCCAGGCGATTCATGCGCCGAGGTGATAGGTAACGCGTGCGCGGTGTCGGCATGGATATCGGCGTGTGCAGGATGTGTCGCGAAGAACAACCCGACCACGGCACCGAGTGCGGCCATCTGCGCCAGAGCCAAGTCCACAAAGATCACGCCGCGGCGCAAAACGTGCAAACCGGCGTATCCGTGGAGAAGGCCCATCGACACACAGGCGGCAAAGGGCCAAATGAGCAATGTGAGCAATCCGTAAGCGTGGTGCATTCGACAACTCCTAATGCGTTGAGGATTCGGCGGATGATGCCGCGTCGACACAGCGGCGAACGATATTGTCGATCATGGCGATGTAGTCGGTGGCTTCCGGCTGTCCGCCGACCGAGTTGGCCACTTGGACGATACGGATGTGCGTTTTCTTCTCCAGCCACTCCGGCGCCTGTCGGCTGTAGAAGGGCTCCATCAGGAGTACCTTGGCTTTCTGCTCCGCGATGATGGTCAGTACATCGTTCAGGTGCGAGGGAGTGGGCTCGATGCCAGGCTTGGGCTCCAACTCCGCCGCAACATCGAGCCCGAATCGATTGGCGAAATAGGACCAACTTCTGTGGTAGGTGACAATCTTCAAGCCCTGAAGAGGGCGCATTGCGCCCCACCAACCGCCGACGAGCGTCTCATCGCCATGAGACGCGATGAAATCATCAAGTTGACCCTTGAGGAGCAGCGCCCATGCCTTGGCCCCGCCCTGGTTGGGATCGCTGGCGGCCTGGCCGGTCGCCGCAATGAGCCCCGGCCCGAACATGGCCTCGTCCAGCCGGGCCGTGAATGCCGTGAGCCGTTTGGCGAAGTAGTCCGCATCGGTGGCGTCCAGCTTCGTGAGCCGTGCGGCGATGTGTTTGGCGACGATCCTCATATTCAGCGGATCAAGCCAGTAGTGTGGATTCCCCAGGGGATGGATGTCGCCCATCGACCGGTCGATTTTACGGTTCGGGACTTCCAGACGCAGGACACCCTCTGATGCGTCGAGGTGGCCGGCGCTTCCTATGCGTATTCTCGGATTCCGTGAGCCGTCGATCACCAGGTGCTCGTATCCGATTTCCAACTCCAGCCCGATACGCACCCAGAGATCAGCGTCACGTGCCAGAACCATGCAGCTCGGTTTCGCGTCAATGAAGTGTGGATCCTCTCGTCCGGTCCCGAGGGAAGCGACGTCGACCTTGTCGCCACCGATCGATTCCACAACGGATCGCAAATCCGTGGTAGTCGTCACGACCTTCAACTTGCCGCCACTCGGCGCGGCCGCGCACAGGTTCGGTCCATTTGCCGCCAATACGAACGCAATGATCGTCATCTTGATACGCATGGCATTTCTCCTCAGTACTTGTGGGCCGGATGAGCGCCCAAGGTGAAATTCAGTTGCAACTGGACCCGCTGTTCGTCCGATACGCCTTCGTCCCGGAAGTTCCGATCGATATCCGTGTACGCCAGCCGCCAGAAGAGGAATTCCGATTGCAGGAAGGTCAGGTACGCGGAATACCCGTTTTCGTGCAGCGACGACTCGAAGGGCAACTGGGTATTGTCGTAGCGCATGCCCAACTTCCAGCGACGGACGAACTGATACTCTGCCGCAGAGTACATGCCCCAGGTTGATTCCTGCCCGCCGCGGATATCAGCCTGGCCCGCAAGGACTTCGGTCTGCCATAGGAATGATTTGTACAGACCGGCTCCCTTTGGCTTCCAGCGGTAGGTCAAGTCGGCGCCTTCGACCATGGATCGGTGTGAACCATGGCCGTGGTCGTTCGGCCCGGTCGCGAAACTCGCGCCCCACTCGAGGGTGGATCCGGGTGAGAGATCGCGGAATGTTTTCAAACGAATGAGTTGGGTGACGTCATCGGCTTCGCCTCCCGCAAAAATGACGTCGTTGTCGTTGTTGACCAGTTCATAGGTCAACGATACGTACTGGTTCCACGGATTGGGCACCAGCCAGCTCAACTCGCCACCGGTGCCGGAGAATCCCTCTTCCCCGAAATAGCGCTGAATCACGAACGGATAATCCGTCCAGGGCAGCGCGTGCAAATGGATCGGGTTGGATCGGCCGAATTCCGTACGGAACTTGCCCAGTCGGGCCTGCAGGTTGTACGGCAGCTGTAGGAACGTCATGTAGGCTTCCTCCAGATCGGCTTTGTATTCGTCGTCTTCGAGACCGATCGTGGCGATGACATCGGCACGCGTGTAGGGATCGACCGCGCCAGAGAAACCCAGTTCGAGTTCGCCAAACTCGAACTTGCGCGTGGGGGCGTTCCCTTCATGGCTCCGATACCGCGCGAGGAAATTCCCGTTGACACTGATATCGGGGTTGAAGGACTGAATCGCGCTTTGTGTGGAGCCCATGACGGCTGCGGTCTCAGCCTGGGCTGCCGGGGCCGGTCCGGCGCTGGCGATCAGAGCGTCCAGTTCGCTCTCCGCACTCGTTGTCGGTGGCTGAGCGGATTTCGATGTTGCGGCAAGCTCGGATTTGATTTCCTCTTTGATGGCTTCTACTTGCGCTTGACGTTCCTCTTCCGTAGGGATCGTTTCAAGTTGTTTCAGGCGTTGCTCCAGTTCCTTGATTTTGTTCTGGTCGTCTTCGTGAATGCGTTCGAGTGCGTCCATTCGAGCGTTCATTCGCTGTAGAATCGCTCGAACGTCGTCGTCCTCTGTGTCTAGATTCTGGCCGCGGCTGACGGGCGTACCACAGGTACACGCCATGATCAGCGCAGCCCATGCTGCACCGTGTTTCATAAGTCATTCTCCAGGCGCAATCACCAGCAGGTGACAGAAGCGCGCGTCAGCGCGCACATCGAGCCGATTGTGCGTTGTGTTCGAGCAACTAGCGTTTCGATTCAGTTGAATCTGCAGCTTGCGGTGGGTGGCATGGGCAATCTTGTTTGCCCGTGTTCGAATACCCGCGGCCACCGTTACGCTGTGTTTGCCGCTGCCGTCTGCGCGTCCAAGTGAATCGAGGTGCTAGGCGAACGTGGTAGGCGCCGGAGGTCCGCGAATGGGCGTCGCGTGGGTAGCGTCGGTTCCCCACACGGGCAAATAAGCGAGCGAGGAAATGCAACGCGAATGCGACTCCGGCGCGGTGATGACGCTTCCGCTCAAGAAGTGCGTGTTCGCGGCGAGTACGTTGCAAATGAAACAAGTGCGGCGGACATGCGTCGATCCGTGGTGATGACTGGGATTGTCGCAATCGCCGGGGCAGCCGGACTGCAGGACGATGTCGCCCCCTGCATCATGGTCGCCGGCGTGGCAGGCGGCGAATCGTTGATCGTCATGATGATGTAGAACCGGCGCACATAGATGCACGCCGAATGCGAGCAGCAAGACTAGCGATCGAATTCTCGGTGGGCCCATGAGTTATTCGCATCCTCTCGGGAGATCCTAAGTTGTGCAAAATAATGTGTCAAGGCAGTTGCCAACGGCGACTTCCTAGCGGGCATGTGACACTCTTGGCCGGGGGCAACGTAAGGCAGATGGCTCTCACTGCTGTGCCGGGAGGTTGACCTGCGAAGTCGGAGCGCCAGGTTAGGGAAGACCGCGCCAATAGCTAGGCAGCCAATGGTCCGTCCTCCGCCCCATCCGGGGCGGCCATCGAGAGCGGGGCACTGGTCTACGGGTTCCCTTCGTCCGCCTTTGGCGGACTCAATCCGCTCGGCGCGGACTCACTTTACCCGTGGCTACGTGCCTTGACCCCTGCGGGGTCAGTCTGGCGAGGTTTTCGGAGGGGCGCAGCGTAGCATGGTCTCTCCAGAACGGGTGGCCCACCTCGTTCCTTTCGAGGTGGGTTCGCGATTCTTCGTTTCGGTAGCAAACGAATCCTTGACGATCGTACGTTTCGACCAGGTATGGTCTCTTGTATCGATGCGTGCATTCGAGACCGCAATCTAATCGAGAACCCACGTCCGGAAGGAAGGACGTGGGCCACCCAATCTATTCTGCCACCCCTGGGCACAAAGACAGCCAGCCGTAAGTGACTGGCTTTCAAGGACTTAAGCGATCGCGGGGCAGGACTCGGGCCCGCAACCTGCGAGTTATGAGCGCATGTCTGTGACAGATTAGTACCGCAGCGCAAAGTAGCCATTCGACGCATCTGCAGGTGCCGGGATTCGGGGTCCTTCGAGCATCGAGTCCGCTCTTGCGCTCCCTGACGGTCGCGGCTCGGATTACCTTGCGCCGTACGGTTAGATGAGATGCTGATTTGCGAGGTGCGTCGAATTCTGGCATCGTGACAGAACATCTTTCACTCGAGAAAGTAAGTCTTGGTCGAGGAGAGCCATCCATGCGATACGTCATGAAGCAAAAGCTGTTCTCGTGGGGGCAGGATTTCTATATCAAGGACGAGGCCGGACGTGACGTCTACTTCGTGGATGGCAAGGTCTTTACGCTGGGCCAGAAGCTGTCCTTCCAGGACCTCGACGGCCACGAAGTGGCGTTCATCCGGCAGAAAATGCTCTCATGGGGGCCGACCTATGAGATCTTTCGCGCTGGCCAGTTGGTGGCGGTCGTCAAGAAGAAACTCTTCACGTTCCTGCGCTGCAAGTTCACGGTCGACGTTCCGGGGCCGGACGATCTCGAGTCTGAGGGCAATCTTCTCGACTACGAATACACGTTCACGCGACACGGCCAACCCGTGGCCACCGTTTCGAAGCGGTGGTTTACACTGGGCGATACGTATGGTGTCGAGATCGCCGCTGGAGAGGATGACGTCCTGATTCTGTCAAGCACGGTCGTCATCGATATGGCTTGTCATTCGAATGACTCGTAGCCGTCACACGTCGCTGTGCAGTGACGGGTGGCCCACCCGGTTCCTTTCGAGGTGGGTTCGCGATTCTTCAATCCGGTAGGAAACGATTCCTTGACGATCGTGCATTCCGACCAGGTATGGAATCTTGTATCGATGCGTGCATTCGAGACCACCATCTAATCGAGAACCCACGTCCGAAAGGAAGGACGTGGGCCACCCAGCCAATCTGATCGAGAACCCAGCCCGGGGGCAGGAATCGGCCAAGCGCCACCTCATCACGCGGCGCCGGCAGAGATTGGCTGCCGGTCTACACTTGCACGAACTTCTCGGCTTTGGCACCGCAGATCGGGCAGGCATCTGGTGGCGTGCCGAACTCGACGTGCCCGCAGATCGGGCAAAGATAAATGTCGCTCACTTCCAAGTCTTTTTTCTGCTTTACCGCATCAAGGGCCTGAGCATACAGCTTCGCGTGCACCGCCTCTGCCTTCGACGCGAAGTTGAACATGCGCTTCGCCTTGTGGCCTTCGCCTTCAGCCTGCTCGATCATCGGCGGGTACATCGTTGTAAACTCATAGGTTTCGTTGTCGATTGCCGCCTGGAGGTTCTCGGCGGTGGTTCCGACGCCGTCCATCGCCTTGAAGTGTCCGAGTGCGTGGATGGTTTCGGCCTTGGCGGCCGTACGGAACAGCTTGGCGACGTTGGCGAATCCGTCTTTCTCCGCCTGCTTTGCGAACGCAACGTACTTGCGATTCGCTTGGCTTTCGCCGGCGAAGGCTTCCTCGAGATTGTCTTTCGTGCTCGCCACTTGGTCATCCTCCTCTGGAGTTGTTTTCTTCGACGTCTCGGTGGTGGGCCGCTCGGCTGACGGAGCGATCATCATGTCCGAAGACCGCACCCGAGATTGTCCGCTGCAGTCCCCTTGGCACGATACGTTCCTGCGGGCACATATCCGCGAACGTCGGACACTGCTTCGGACGCCGGCTCGAAAGCTGGCGCCGAACACCCCTGGAATTCAGGGGAATCGATGCATGAGTCTACACCGAGCGATCACCCGTGACGTTCTATCCCTGGGAGTTCGCGCTATGCCGAATACTGCCTCCGACAACCAAGGCTACGCCGTGCGCCGACGGCGACAAGCCCCCATTCACTTGTGCCCATGCTCCGCCCGTTGTCCGCTTCCTCCCCTTCGTCGCTCCGTCGCTTCGTGCTCCCTGTCCGGTCGCTCTCAGTCGCTTCGTCGCTTTCTTCCCGCCCACGGTGCCATTATGTTGACACAAGCGAAAAAAAACGTATTTACGAAACGAACCCATTTGCCAGTCAGGCTGTCCAAATTCGAGCGAGACTGTTTGGCCGCCACACCACCTTGCCGCCCGACACGACAGCCCCGAGCCTGCATACCGGCGAACATCGTAGACACGATTCGCGAGACGGGTGCGAGGGGAGCAGCCGGCTCTGCGAGCCCTTCAGGCTCGATCAGGATTGGGGCACTATCCGCCCGCGGCTACTGTCTATCAGCCTTTCAGGCTGAGTCTTCGTTCAGTGTTGCTGTTGCGTCGCGCCTGATTCTGATGTGTCGGACTACTAGTCAGTCGAGGATACAGCGATGGGTGGCACGATCGGTCTCGCGGGGGCAGGGGGTGTTGGTGCCAGATTCCACGGCCTGGCTTCGCCAGACCGTGCCACCCATCTGCTCTGCCACCCATCCGCTCTTTCGGTTGCAACCGCGCGTCATCGCCCGTAAAACTACCATTTCGCCCGTCCGTCGATCTCCGGCGCCGGTGTGCGGCGCGGCATGCCGAGGCTGCGTGCGGCGGGTGGATTTCGGACACAAACCATTTGGAGAACGGTCATGGATGCGCTGTTGGATCGGTTCCTTCGCTACGTCAAGGTGGACACCCGTGCGGTCGAGGAGACGACCAAATACCCCAGTTCCGACGGGCAGTTCGAGTTGGGCAAGATTCTGAAGAAAGAGCTGGAAGATTTGGGCCTCGCCGACATCTCCGTCGACAAGTGGGGCATCGTCATGGGCACGATTCCCGGCAACGTCAAGGGGGCACCGACCATCGCCTGGTGTTCGCACATGGATACCTCGCCCGAGTTTTCCGGCACCAACGTCAAGCCGCAGATTGTCAAGAATTACAACGGTAAGGACATCGTGCTGCCGGGCGACAAGTCACGCGTCATTCTCGTGGACGAGACGCCGGGGATGGCCGAACTGAAGGGCAAGACGCTGATCACCACGGACGGTACTACGCTGCTCGGCGCGGACGACAAGGCCGGCATCGCGGTGATCATGACGGCCGTCAACGAGTTGACGTCGAATCGAAATATCAAACACGGACCGATCCGTGTTGTCTTCACTTGCGACGAAGAGGTGGGGCGTGGCTGCGACAAAATCGATATCAAGAAGATAAACGCGAAGTGCGCCTATACATGCGACGGAGAAGGGGAGGCGGGTCTTGAAAACGAGACCTTTTCCGCCGATCTCGCCACGGTGACCATCACCGGTAAGAACATTCACCCCGGATACGCGAAGGGCGTAATGATCAACGCGATCCGTCTGGCCGGCCAGTTCCTATCTCGCATGCCGTGGCAGCGGCTGTCGCCGGAAAAGGAGTCGGGTCGCGACGGCTTCCTCCACCCCTATGTTCTCGAAGGCGGCGTGCCCGAAGCGAAAATTCGCATTCTGTTGCGGAGTTTCGTCACGGCAGACTTGAAGGACGAGGCTAAGATCCTGAGAAACATTGCGTCGACGATCATGGCGGAGTTTCCCGGCGCCAAGGTGGACGTGAAGGTGCAAAAGCAATACCGCAACATGATCGAGCACTTGAAAAAGGAGCCTCGCGCGGTGGCTCTCGCAGCGAAGGCGATCAAGAACGCCGGCATGGAGCCCAAGTTTCAGTCGATTCGTGGCGGTACGGACGGTTCCCGTTTGAGCGAGATGGGGTTGCCAACACCCAACCTGTCGGTCGGCATGCACAACTTCCACTCGCCGCTCGAGTTCGCCTGTCTCGACCAGATGCGTAACAGCGTCAAGGTGCTCGTCGAGTTGGCGAAGCTGTGGGGGAAGGAAAAGTAGGAGCGGACCATCGGGCCGTGCACATCAGGGGCATCAGGAACACGGTCCATCACGCCGCGCGCTCTGGTGTGCGGCAAAGGGTGTGAGTTTACATCGCGGCCGGCCCTTCGGCGGCCGTCTTGGAGGTTTGTGGGACGGTATGATCGCTACGCATCGCGCGGACGATCGGGAAGTACGGATCCGACAGAGTGAGCGCCTTTCATGAGTGACGAAACGAAACCGACGCCGCCCAAGAGCCCCTTGACGGAGATCGTTCAGCCCTTCATCGATCTCATCCATGCACCCCGAGCCCTCTGGGGCATCAATCTGGGTTACCTCATCGAGGGCATGGTCTATTTCGGGATGCTCGGCTACCTGGCGATGTATTTCAACGACTATGTCGGTCTGGACGATGTCTGGGCGGGACGTATGGTCGGTTGCCTGACCGCCGGGATCACCATTGCCATGTTCTTTCTTGGAGGTCTCGCGGATCGGTGGGGCGTTCGAACGGCGATTCTTCTCGCGTTCTGTTTCATGCTGCTCGGTCGGGTATTGCTTTCTGCCGCACCGAGCCTCGGGCTTGGCGGGGGAAGCCTCCTATCTGCGCTCAATCTAGTCGCCTTTGTCGGAATGATGCTCGTGGTCATCGGCTACGGTATGTACCAGCCGGCGGCGTACGCGGCGGTGCGTCAATTCACCACGGCGAAGACATCGGGCATGGGCTACGCCATGCTGTATGCGCTGATGAATCTGGGCGGGTGGTTGCCCACCTTTGCATTCTTGCTCCGCAACGACGAGTACCTTGGCCTGGGCATATCCGGTACGTTTTGGGTGTACACGGGTTGTACGGTGCTCGCCCTCTTCGTGACGTACATCATTCTTACGAAGAGAATCGTGGCCGATGCCATTGCATCTGCGAAGGCCAAGCGAGAGGTGGAGGGAGAATCAAAAGAGACCACGGCTGTTGAGAGCGGCGAATCGCCGGCCGCGCCCGTAGCGGACGACGACATACCGCGCCATGTACCTCTTCACTTATGGGTGTCGATCCTTCTTCTTGTGGCATGCGTCTACTTCCTGCCCGTGCCGTACAGGTATTGGGTTTGGGGCGGCATCGCCACAGTGGTCTTCTTGCTCCTTACGCTTGTCCGCGAGCCCGTTCTACGGTGGCTGGCCAATCACCCGCTGTCCGATGGGAAGTTTTATTTCTTTGTCTTCTGCCTGATTCCCGTCCAGACACTGTTCGCTCATAACTGGCTGACGCTGCCCATGTACGTGGAGCGCGCGTACCGAACGTCGTGGCCTTGGATTAGCGCGAACTTCGAGCCGGCGGTCAATTTCAATCCACTGCTCATTTTCGTGCTCGTGCCGATCGTGACTGCTATTACGCAGAAGCGTAAGGTGTACAACATGATGATTCTCGGGACGTTCGTCATGGCGGCTCCGACGTTTCTGCTCGCCTTGGGCGCCGAGCCTTGGACACTGATCGCCTACCTGCTCATTATGACGACCGGAGAGGCCATGTGGCAGCCGCGGTTTCTGCAGTATGCCGCCGAAATCGCACCGGAAGGGCGGACCGGCGCCTACATGGGCGTCGCGCAGTTTCCTTGGTTTCTGACCAAGGTCATCGTGCCTCTCTATTCAGGGTGGTTCTTGCTGAACTACTGCCCGGACGAGATCAGGGTGGGACCGTTCCCAGGTTTCCACATGACTCAGACACTCTATCCCCCTGTTGATTCAGGGCGTATGTGGCTTATCTATGCATGCATCGCCATGGTCTCGACCGTTCTTCTTATCATCGCGAAGCCCTGGGTCGGCAAGGACTTCAAGACTAAGGCCGACTGATCGATCGGACGAGCCTGTACGGCGTGCGGGTGTGATGCGTGCCTTGTAGGAAGCGCATTTGCGCGCCCTCAGCCATCGTACCCAATCGAGTCTTAACGCTCGATTCGCGGGACACAATAAGCAGCGTCATAGTGGCCGTGTGATGGGCACGAGCCTCTTTCGCTCGAACCGGCACACCGGGAATTACAGCCTCGCCTTGGATATCCATGCACCAGGATTGCTGCAAGTGTACGATTTATCGGGCCTTGCATTTGTTCCGTGGCGCGCTCATCAGGTCCAACTTCCAGATGCCGATAAAGCCGTACCTAGAGTCTTCAACCGGCCAATGAGCCGAGGCACGGGAGGTCTAATTCATGATTCAGGTTGGCGTGATTGGGTGTGGTACACCGGGACGCGAACGGATTCGCGCTTTTCAGGAAAATGGCGGATCGAACGTTACTGCGATATGTGATGTCGCGGCGCATCGACTTTACGAACTGCGCGATCGCTTTCCGCAGCTCGAACTCTGCATGGATTGGCGGGGGTTGATCCGGCGGGAAGACGTCCAGCTTGTGGTCATCGCCTCGCCCGTGGCTACTCATTTCGAGATGGCCTGGCAGGCCATTCAGGCCGGGAAACACGTGCTCATTGAGCCGCCTTTTACCGAGACCACGGAACAGGCGGAGGAGTTGGTCGAACTGGCGAGCCACAAGGGCGTACGCTTGGCGGTCGCGTTTTCGGACCTGTTCTCACCGGAGATCGGCGCCATCCAGGACCTTCTCGACAGAGGGGAATTCGGCGACTTGACGTTCATCGATGCGTTTCGGTCAAGCGCCGGATCGGTCGCAACGGGGGCTACGGTGATTCGCGACCTGGCCGCCCACGATGTGGCCATCATCGAGTATCTGACCGGCAAGACGCCAAGTGGCGTATTGGCCACCGGAAGCTGCCACACGCAGGATGGCCAGGTCGATGTCGCATACATCAATCTCGATTACGGCGACGGTCTGATGGCCAATCTTCACGCCAACCGGTTGACCCCGATTCATTCGCGCCGGTTCATGATCGGCGGCACGCTCCAATGTGCAATCCTGGACGCGTCATCTTCGAATCAGGTGCTATACTTGTATGATGGCGCCGCGCCTGGGAATCAAGTCTCGTCTGGAGGTAGGGGGGAGATCAGAATCCCCGCACTGGCTCCGATCGACAGTCAGAACGCCATGGCGCAGCATCTGGTGGAGGCTATCGACGACGGCGGCGATTTGAGAATCGACGCTCGCTTGGCCCTTCGTGTGTCTCAGGTGTTGGACTCGTGTGAGCGAAGTTTGTACGAGGATGCCGGACAGGTGTTGAAATCGCGATCCACACCGGCGGCCGCCGTGCTGACCACGGGACAACGGGACGCGTTCGATATGATGCCATCCGCACCTATCACGGCAGGTACCGGCGCAATCGGGGCACCGGTCGATGCCATGGCACTCGGTGGGTAGCTCCGGGGTGCGGTCTTTGGTCGGTCTTTTGCGGTAGACAGAACGGGCTCCGTGGTCGGAATTCGTGTCCGCCCGCTGAGCCCGCTCTTCATTCACTTCATAGGCGCTTGAAGGCAATCCGTACTTGGGGACGAAGCCGCCCCTCTTCACAAGACTCTACGGACACGGCACATCACACTCACCCGCGATATTGAGGACGTCCGGATTGTATTGCAGGCCCTTGAACGAAAGCAGGAACTGCTGCACGTCGACGAAGTTGACAATCTGCTCCGGTGAGCAGGGTGACAGCCCGGCAATGTCCACCTTCGGCTTCGTCCGCGACGGGATCGAGTCGAAATACAGCCCCTGGAAACCCAAGATCGCCAGTTGGACGTCGCTAATATTCACCACGTTGTTACCGTCCGCATCGCCCCACGTGCGCATGGTGACCTCAACCGAATCCGTCGGAAGATTACAGATGGCGCGTACGCTATAATTCGTGGGCGTCAACACGTCAGCCGCATCCGTCTCGCTTGGGAGAATGTCCGGGCCGGTCACATACAGCTTGCCGGGGTCGCACGTTTCATAGGGCAAACAAGTCTGCAACTGTGTGCAGGAGTCGTTGGCTACTATGCACTCTGCGTCACTGCCGCACCGTGTGTGTGCGATCGCGCATACGTTGTTGCAATTCTGTGTGCTTAGATTACAGGCCTCACCCGCGATATCGCACTGGCCGATATTACAATCGGCGTCGGCGTTGCACGGCTCCATCGAAACGGAGCAGCGTTTGAATCGTGTGCCCCAGGCTTCTGCATTAAGCGACAGCGCGTCGGCGGGATCGTCGACCAGCGTGCCGAGCATGCCATCCGGCAGGCCGTCCTGATCGACGTCGAATTCATCGAGTTGACCGCTGGATATGCAGGTGAGGCCGGATAGGGTGCACGATTGCACTTGTTCGCACGCCGCGCCGCCGCAATCGACACTGTCTACGCAGGGATTCGTGGTGCCGGCACATGTCTTGCAGTCGGAATCGGTGAGGCAAGACTTGCGCAGAAGCGTGCAACTGTTGCACTCGGCATCCGTCATGCAGCGACCTTCGGTGCCGCCACAGCGGTTGTAGGCACCAACAAACTTGGTCAGACACGGCCAGTCGGGTGACGAGACCTCAAACGACATTTCTGCGGTATCCAAGAGTGTTTGTGGTGTGATTGCCAGATACCTTGGTCCTGCACTTTCGAGGATCGGTGGGGTACATACCTGTTCGCAGTCGTCGGGGACGTTGTTGGCATTGAAGTCCGTGGACGATCCTGTGGAAATATCGCACTCGTCGAGAATGCCGGTGCCATTGCAATCCTGGCAACCGGGCGAGCCATCACAAGCGGCCAGATCGCACGAATCCGGCACTGCATTGCCGTTGCAATCACTGGATGTCTGGTTCGTGATGTCACATTGATCCGGAACGCCATTTCCATTGCAGTCGCTACACGCTGGATCACCGGCGCAGTTGGCGATTTCACATGCATCGGGCACGTTGTTTCCGTTACAATCGATCCTGTCATCGAACCCGGGACAGACATCGCAGGCATCGGGAAACGTGTCCGCATCCGAGTCGATGGTGTCGTCGCCGAGGGGGCAAATATCACATGAGTCCGGTATGCCATCACCGTCCGAATCGGGAAGCACTTCGCAAGAGTCCGGCACGCCGCTACCGTCGCAGTCGCGATCCGTTCCGAGTTCCAGGTCGCACAAGTCTACGATGCCGTTTGCGTTGCAGTCCGGCCCCGTGCCGTCGACGAAGTAGGCGAGCCCGGAATTCGAAATGCCCAACTCGCCATCGGGGGATCCGAACAGGGCCACGCCGTCACTTGCAGCCACCGAGAAACCAAAGCCGTCTGCACCTTGTGTGCCGGGGACAGAGAGTGCTTTGCGCTCGTGCCAATTGCCTTGATCGTTCGTGAAGACATAGGCAGTGCCGGAGGTCGCGCCGCCGTTGTCGTTTTCCGGAGCGCCTATGAGCGCAAACGCCGAAGAGAGGGTGACGGCATGTCCAAACTCATCGCCGGTCGCCGCATCGGAAGCCAGTAGCTTGGTTTGCTGCGTCCAATTCGTGCCATTGAAGGTGAAGGCATACACGGCACCGCTGTTTACCGCGGCTTGATCGTGGCGAGGCGCACCGGCTAACACGGTGTTGCCGAGGACTGACACGGAAGTGCCGAGAAGATCGCCGGCGCCGGCACCTGTGGCGTCCAGTCTTTGCTCAAACGGCCAATTCGATCCGTTCCACCTGAAGACATAAACGGAGCCCGTATCATTTGCGCCAACGTCATTGCGTGGCGCTCCTACGGCCACGACGGCTCCGGAGAGAGCCACGGCTTGTCCGAATTGGTCACTGTCCGCCGCATCGGGCGCGGTTATCTTGGCATCCTGCGTCCAAACGCCACCGACTCGTCTGAAGATGTAGCCAGATCCTGATGCGTTGCCCGCATCGTCGTCAAATATCGCGCCGACAGCGATCACGTCGCCTTCCGCGGCAACTGACACTCCGAATTTGTCACCGTTGGTGGTATCAGATCCGACGAGGATCTGCTCCAAAGCCCAGGACGAATCCGGTTGCCTTCGGAATAGAAATACAGCACCGGAATTGTTACCCGCGGCATTGTCGAATGGTGAGCCGACCACAGCCAGATCCCCGCTGATGGCTACAGCGCCTCCAAACGATGAGCTCGAACTTGGCGTAGGTGATAGCAGTTGGGCTTCCTCGACCCAATCGCCTGTATCCCTGTGGAATACGTATGCCGCGCCGCCGAATTGGACGGCCGAACTGTCGAATTCCGCACCTACGATGGCGAGGTTGCCGTCGATGCTCAGGGACTTGCCGAACTTCGCACTTGTGCCCGCACCTGATCCGCTAACGACGTTGACACCGCATGACTCGCACAAATCGTCGAATCCGTCCGCGTTGTTATCGCCGGCGCATGACTCACCCGGATTGTGCACGTGGCCACCCATCTGGGCGCAACAGAGGGCGTCGATCATGAGGCACTCACCCGTATCGAGACAACACGCGCGTATGCCCGTGCACTCCGATTGCTCACCCGCGAATGTCCCGCCCTGGGCGATACACTGCGCCTCCTGGAGGTCCTCCGCGCAGCTATCATCAGGCAAGCAGCATGCGCCACAGGAAAGATTGTCCGGATGTGCGCACAAGCCGGCGGAACACTCGTCGTCCGTGCAGAGGCTTCCGTCATCGGTACACGCCGTGCCATCCGGCACCTTGACATCGGCAGGGCAGGTCTTGCTGACGCCGTCACACGTTTCCGTCACGTCACACTCGTTGGAGGCCGTGCGACAGTCCGCGCCCGCCGGCTTCACGTTGTCGGCGAGGCATGCAAAGGACGTACCGTCGCAGAAGTCGGGCAGGTCGCAGGGCTGCGTGGCGCTCCGACATTGCACACTGGCTGCCGCCGGTGCGTCAGCAGGGCAATTCGGGTCTGTGCCGGTGCAGAACTCCCGCGCGTCGCATGGCGAGGCGATGTTGCGACAGATGATTGTCGCGGGTCTGTAATTGGACCGACAGGACCCGGCGCCATCGCATGAATCCGGAGTATCGCAATCCCCCTCGGGTGTGGTAATACCGCACGAGAATCCCAGCGGCCGCACCGGATGCTGGCACACCGCGGCGACGCAAGCGTCTTTGGTGCATTCATTGCCATCGTCCGTACAAACCGTTCCATCCAGTTTCGGTGGGTGTGTACACGCACCAGTGTCGCAAATGTCCTGCCTGCACTCGATTCCGTCGTCTGTGCATGCGGTACCATCCGGAAGGAAGGCATCATTGGGACACGAAGGCGAGGATCCCGTACAGAACTCGGCGGGGTCGCACTCGTCGGTGGATGCCCGGCACTCCGTCGTGTCGGGCAAGAAATTCGGCTGGCATACGCCCAGTCCGTCGCATTGATCCGCTTGATCGCAGGGACCCTGTGCCGTGGGATTACCACAGGCTACTCCGGCGGCCAGCGGCGGGTGCGTACACGTGCCGCCGGCGCACACGTCGTCCGTGCATACGCTGCCGTCGAGCGCGCAGCCCGAACCATCAGGCCTGGCCGGGTGTGCGCAAACTCCCGCTTGGCATACATCGATCGTACATTCGTTCGTGGGTACTTCGTCATTGCAGGTGATACCGTCGGCCACAGGCGGGTGTGCGCAAGCGCCGCTCTGGCAAACGTCGTTGGTGCATTCGAGACCGTCGTCATTGCAGGCAATCCCATCGGGCTCCCATACGTCGGTGGGACAAGTGATGTTGACGCCGTCACAGAATTCGGCGACATCGCATTCGTTGGCGGCGGGATTGCACTCTATGGTGTCTGGTAGCACATTTTCAATGCAGATACCCGAGGCATCACATATGTTCGGGCCATCACACGGTCCGATGGGTACCTGGAGCCCGCAAGCGGATCCCTCCGGGAGTCGCTGGTTGATGCATATTCCGCCGAGGAACTGGTCGCAGGAATCATTGGTACACGGACTGCCGTCATCGCAGTCGGCATCCGTGACGCAGTCTGAACATCCGGGGATGAGACTTCCCGCGCACGTTCCGCCGCCACATACGTCGCCCAGTGTGCATCCACTACCGTCGTCACATGCGATGGAACTCGGCGCATACATGGGGTCGCAGGCGCCGGCGCCGTCGCACTTGTCCGGATAATCGCAGCAGGTGTTGAAGCCAGGTACTTGCCCTGACAGACAGACATGAAATGCAGAATCGCCGCAGTCGATTCCTGCGGGTTCGAACACGTCCAGTACGGGGCAATCAAAATCGTTTCCATTGCAGACCTCTGCCACGTCGCATTCGCTTACGGCGGGCCGGCATACTGTTCCAAGCGGGGCCGGACCGTCGACCGGACAGGTCTTGTTGGTACCGTCACAGAATTCGGCCGCGTCGCAAAGCCTCGTGGGATCGGCGCTTCGGCATTCCGTGGTAGGCGGTTCCACGGCGTCGGGAGGACAGTCTACGCTGATGCCGTCGCAGAACTCGCCTATGTCACACGGGAAAGTCGGGTCCGCCGCGCGACATGGTTGCACGGACGGCTCGAGACGATCCACAGGACAAGTACCATTGATTCCGTCACAGATCTCCGGTACGTCACAAGCGCCAGCTTGGGCGCGGCAAACGATGCCGAGTTGCTCTAGAACATCCGCAGGACAATCCACGTTGACGCCGTCGCACGTTTCGGCGGGATCACACAGCCCGACAGACGGGCGGCATTCTGTCGTGACCGGCTCACGTGCGTCCGATGGACAGCCGACACCGGCGGTGCCGGTACACAATTCAGCAGGATCGCAGGTGCCGGCCGATGCACGACACTCGAGCGTGTTTGGCGCCACGACGTCCGACGGACAGGCAGTATCCGCCAGGCCCGTACAGAGTTCGTCCGGGTCACAAATGTCACCCGATCCGGGCCGGCACAACGTGGTCGCCGGGGCAATGGTGTCGGCCGGACAGCCGGTGCCCGGCGCACCCGTACACAATTCGTCAGGGTCACAAATATCGCCGGATCCGGGGTTGCAAACCGTCGTGGCCGGCTCCACGAAGTCGGCCGGGCAGCCTGCGTCGGCGACACCCGTGCAAAGCTCGTCCGGGTCGCACAGGTCACCCGAACCGGTCCGGCAGACCGTAGTGGCCGGGGCGATATTGTCGGCGGGACAAGCGCTGCCGGGCACACCCGTGCAAGACTCGTCCGGATCGCAAATATCGCCGGATCCGGGGTTGCAGACGGTGGTCGCCGGTTCGAAGAAGTCTGCCGGACAGGCCGTATCCGCGATACCTGTGCAAAGCTCGTCCGGGTCGCAGGTGTCACCCGAGCCGGGCCGGCAGACCGTAGTCGCAGGTGCCACGGTGTCTGTCGGACAGGCGTCACCAGGTACACCTGTGCAAGACTCGTCCGGATCGCAGATGTCGCCGGATCCAGGGTTGCACACGGTGGTGGCCGGCTCGAAGACATCTGGCGGACAGGCCGTTTCCGCGATACCCGTGCAAAGCTCGTCCGGGTCGCAGATGTCACCCGAGCCGGGCCGGCAGACCGTAGTCGCCGGCGCCACGGTGTCTGTCGGACAAGCGTCACCGGGTACCCCCGTGCAAGACTCGTCCGGGTCGCAAATATCGCCGGAACCCGGATTGCAGATCGTGGTTGTCGGCTCGAAGACGTCCACCGGACAAGCGGCGTCCGCTAGACCCGTACAAAGCTCATCCGGGTCGCAAAGGTCACCCGAGCCTGGCCGGCATAATGTGGTCGCCGGGGCAATGGAGTCGGCCGGACACGTGCTACCGGCTACGCCCGTGCAAAACTCGTCCGGATCGCAGATGTCACCCGACCCGGGGTTGCAAACCGTAGTCGCCGGCTCGACAAAGTCAGCCGGGCAGCCTGCGTCCGCGACCCCCGTGCAAAGCTCGTCGGGGTCACACAGGTCACCCGAACCGGTCCGGCAGACAGTCGTCGCCGGGGCGATATTGTCGGCGGGACAAGCGCTACCGGGTACACCCGTACAAGTCTCGTCCGGATCGCATAGGTCGCCGGATCCAGGGTTGCAGACGGTGGTCGCCGGTTCGACGAAGTCAGCCGGGCAGCCCGCGTCCGCGACTCCCGTGCATAGCTCGTCCGGGTCGCATAGGTCACCCGAGCCGGGCCGGCACACTGTGGTAGCCGGGGCGACGTTGTCGGTCGGACAGGCGTCACCGGGTACACCCGTACAAGACTCGTCCGGATCGCATAGGTCGCCTGATCCGGGGTTGCAAATGGTGGATGCCGGCTCGAAGACGTCCGTCGGGCAGGCTATATCCGCAAAGCCCGTGCAAAGCTCGTCCGGATCGCAGATGTCCCCCGAGCCGGGCCGGCAGACCGTCGTCGCTGGGGCGACGGTGTCGATTGGACATGCGTCGTCGGCAACGCCGGAACAGACCTCGTCCGGATCACAGAGATCGCCGGAGCCGGGGTTACAGACGGTTCCCGTCGGCGCGACGGTATCCGTTGGACAAGCTGCGTCGGCCACGCCCGTACAGAGTTCGTCAGGATCGCAAAGGTCACCCGAGCCCGGGTTACAGACCGTGCCGGCCGTCGCTACGGTGTCCGTAGGACATGCCGCACCGGCCACGCCGGTACAGAATTCGTCGGGATCGCAGATGTCGCCGGAGCCGGGGTTGCAAACGGTGGTGGCAGGCTCGACGACGTCAGGCGGACAACCAGCGCCTACGACTCCCGTGCAGTACTCGTCCGGATCACAGAGGTCACCCGAACCAGGCCGACAGAGGGTCGTGACCGGTTCGACGTTG
>Ga0210111_1000047_pt1 | contig 27064 bp, 25 predicted proteins | sample China_Galinas_PW_6_FD_185520 | JGI IMG/M metagenome (GOLD analysis project Ga0210111, IMG submission 185520) | Wetland microbial communities from San Francisco Bay, California, USA, that impact long-term carbon sequestration - China_Galinas_PWC_D2... | ecosystem: Environmental > Aquatic > Marine... | reverse complement strand
GGCGTGGCGTTGCGCAAAGTGCGGGACAAGCCGCCCGATGTGTTCGTGATCGATCTCGCCCGGCTGCCGTCACACGGTCGCGAAGTTGGCACGTATTTTCGGCAGACCAAGTCCACGCGACTCGTTCCAATCCTCTTCGTCGGTGGCGCCGCGGACAAGGTGGAGCGAACAAGGCAACTGCTGCCCGACGCCGTCTACACGACTTGGGCCCGCCTGTCGCAGCAAATCGAAAAGGCCATCAAGCGCCCGTCGAAGGCGCCGCACGTGCCCCAGCCGATGGCGGGATATTCGGGTACGCCGCTGCCGAAGAAACTCGGACTCAAAGCCGGGCAGGATGTCGCACTCCTGGGGGCGCCGGAGGATTTCACCACGCAGCTCGGAGCCATCGTCAATGACCTGCACATCAAGACACAGGCACGCGGGCATGCCGACCTCATTCTCCTTTTCGTCCAGTCGCGCGGCGAGTTGAAGCGCCGTCTGTCGACCGCGCAGCGGATGCTGAACGACGGCGGTTCGGTGTGGATTGCCTGGCCCAAGAGAGCGTCCTCGATTGTCACCGATCTGACACAGCAGCACATACGCGAAACCGGTTTGGCGTCCGGGCTGGTCGACTATAAGATCTGCGCCATCGACGACACGTGGTCGGGTCTTCGTTTCGCCCGGCGGCGTAATAAGAAATGACACGGGAATTCACCTGTCCCGGATTCACAAGCTGTGTCACTGCGCTCGAACGGTGCAGTGGAGCCAACGTCCCCCACCCTTGCCTCGCAAGGATGGGGCACCCGGCGTAAGAAGAAATGACACTGGAATTGACGTGTCCCGGATCCACAAGGTGTGCCACTGCTCTCGAGCAGCGTGTTTGCGAATCTCATGGCGACCATGCGAACGTTACCGGTCCTCATGCCGTCCGCTCCGGACCAGCGGTGGTCGTGCCATTCCTGCGGCGACTGCTGCCGCGTGTTGGTCGGCCACCTGTTTGACGTCGACCGCAAACGCCTCGACCAACAAGACTGGGAGAAAAGTGACGGCATCGTGCCGTACGTACGCGCTGGTCGGCACCACGTGCTCAATAAACGACCCGACGGCGCGTGCGTATTCCTCACCGACGACAACCGCTGCCTGATCCACAGCCGCTTCGGCGAAGAGGCCAAGCCCTTCGCCTGCCGCGTGTTCCCGTTTTCCGTCCGGCGCGTGGGCGACGCCTGGCAGGCTTCGTTTCGATTCGACTGCCCCAGCGCGACGGCGTCCAAGGGCAAGCCCATCGGGCTGCACCGCGCCGACCTCATAGAACTGCTGAAACGAGCGCCGGTGCGGCAACACACGCGCCCGGACCGCGTGCGATGGCGCCGTGCCGTCATGATGCCCGAGGAAATCAGCGCGCTGCTGGGGCATTTCGTGCGTTGGTTCAAGCGGGCGGACATGTCGTTGACCCAACGTCTCATCGGCGCGGCCAGGCTGACCACCACGCTGCGCACCGTTCGAATCAAGCGCGTCCGTGGACCGAGATTTGACGAGCTTCTCGGGCTGCTCTTCGACGCCCTTCCGCGCGAGAGCGCGGCGGAGGTCGTGGCCCCCACACCGCGCCAGCGCGCCATGCTGCGGCAGGTGGCCTTCGTCCACGCGGAACACCTATCGTTGGCTGAGATACGAAAGGGGCTTTTGGCCAGGCTGATGAAACGATGGCAGCAGCTCAACACCGCGCGGCGCCATCGCATCGGCAGAGGCGCGATTCCCCCGTTGCCCTTGCTCGGTGGCGGTGCCATGTACGAAGCGGTGGAGGCCGTCGAACCAGCGGCCGAGGGGGAGGACCTGATCAGACGCCTCGTGGAACGCTACTTGCTGGCACGGCTAACCGGCCGGTCGGTGTTCGGAGCGGGCTATTACGGTTGGCCCGCGCCGGACGGTCTGGCGGCGTTGTGTCTGTCCACCGCGGCCATCGGCTGGCTGGCACGATATGTGGCTGCCGTACGCGGGAAGAATTCCGTTTCGTTCGACGCGGTGGCAGCCGCATTGGGTGTTGTCGACCGGGCGGCCACCCGCTTGCCGGCCCTGGGAACGGCTTCCGAAAAGACACGGCTCTGTTTTTTGGACGGCGACGACGGTTTGGCGCGGCTGATTAGCGCGTATCGCCTGACGAGTGACACGACGGAGGGGACCTGACTATCGAGGATCTCGCGAGAAAAATCGATCACACGCTCCTCAAACCGGAGGCGACGGCGTCACAGATCGACCGGCTCTTTGACGAGGCGATCGAGCACGGCTTTGCCGGCGTGTGCGTCAATCCCATCCACGTCAAGCGCGTGTCGGACCGCATGGCGCAGGCGGCTTCGACCGGCTATCGCCCGGCGATCGTGAGCGTGGCGGGGTTTCCCCTGGGCGCATCGACCACGGAAATCAAGGCGGAGGAGGCACGGCAGGCCATCGGCGACGGTGCGACGGAAATCGACATGGTGGCCCTTGTCGGATCGTTGATTGAGGGTGATCGCAAGGCGGTTCGAAGCGATATTGAGGCCGTGTCCAACGTGGTACATCAGACGACCAAGGGTGGGGTCTTGAAGGTGATTCTGGAGTGTGGGGCGCTGACGCAAGAGCAGATCATCCTCGGATGCCGCTGCTGCGCCGAGGGTGAGGCGGATTTTGTGAAGACTTCGACCGGGATGCACGCTTCGGGTGGCGCCACCGTGGAGATCGTTCGCTTGCTGCATCGACATGCGTCGCCGATTCTGGTGAAGGCGTCGGGAGGGATCAGAACGCTGGACGCGGCACGGATTATGGTGGCCGCCGGTGCCGCACGTATCGGCACGTCGTCCGGCGTGGCCATTGTTCGGCAATTGAAAACAGAGGTTTCTTGACTGGCACAATTCACACCCGGTAGAATTTCGCCAGTCTATTATGCACAGGAGTCACATCGATGAAGACCGAACAGGCCGGAAGCTGTCAGGGCTGTGGCGCGTCCGTTTACCCCGAGCATATCGAGTCCGGCATCGCCAAGATGATGGACGGCAAGCTCTTCTGCGCCCACTGCGCTAAGGAGAATGAGGCCGCCGCATCCGGCGTGTTGGACCTCATGGAGCCGATTCCGCTTGATGACGATGACAAGGGCGACACGCGCGTCGAGATGTCGGACAGCGTCATTGCGGTGACGGCACAAACGCTCAATATCGCGAAGGCTTGGGATGAGAGCAGATTCACCCGGCCGCTCGAGCCTGATACCACCCATGCCACACGGTGCCGCATGTTTCACGCCAAACTTAGCGACGGCGCCATCGACTATCTCAACAGCCAGATCAACGAGTGGCTCGATCAGAACAAGGACATCTCGATCAAATTCAGCAACTCAACTATCGGACCTTTCGAAGGGAAACACACGGAACCGAACCTCATCATGACGCTGTTCTATTGAGACATGCGCGCTGTTTCCGGGAGGTCCTACGGTCAAGATTCCTCCGCGCATGACCGCTGTTTGTCGGCGGGGCGCGCAGCGAATCCGCTCTTATTCCGGTTGCATTCACGGACGAGCTGCCCTCCTCCCCGATCGACTGTGCACTGCAGGGTCCCAGGAATTCAAATCGGGCTGTTATTCTCGCGTCCCCCGCACCGCTGACTCGGATTCTCGCCCGATAAGAGAACCAGATATCGGCCATTTCGAGCGATTGTCCCCCTCAAAGGCTTGGAATTATCACGCCCACTGTGCTACAGTAGGAAGCCACGCGATGTGATCTCACTGGCGTCGTGAATGGCGGAAGCGAGGATCCGGACCAGGGACGGGGCAAGAGGAAGCTGCCGGATCAACATTTCATGGGAAACAAGGGAGGCGGTGCATGTACGGTAAGACCATGCGGTCTGTAGTGTTGATCATTTTGCTCACATGGAGTGCGGCGTGGGCGTCGCCCGAAGCCCCTAAACGGAACACGACGGTTGTCGTGCGCGTGCCGGCAGCATCGGTGGCCAACGCGGCAGCCGCGGGAGTCGTACCGGAGCGGGTATACGACTATGGGTCGTTTCAATGGCTGGAGTTGTCTTCCGATGAGTTCGAGCGACTGGCCGCCTCAAACGCAAAGTTTCGCGTCGAGCGCGATCCGTTCACCATCCGACTTGGCGAGACCAGTTTCGACCCGCGCGAATCGGGTCCGTCGCTGCCCGACGAATGGAAACTGGACGCCACCGCCGGTCCCGATCTGCATCTGGTGCAATTCGACGGCCCCCCGCGCCAGGAATGGCTCGACAGCCTCGAGCGACAAAACCTCAAGATCGTCCAGTACATCCATCCGCGCACGTACATCGTGTGGGGTGAAATGGCTGATCGTGCGGCGGTAGAGACTGTGGAACCGTCCGTCCGTTGGTCAGGCCCCTTTGAGCCGGGCTTTCGCGTACTCCCACGATGGCGCAATCTCGACGAGCGCGGTCAGGACGTGAAGGTCATGTTGTATCGTGGCGCCGATACCAACGCGGCCCTCGGCGCCCTGGAGGCGCTCGGCGGCCGGGTCATGGGCCGGCGCATCATCAACCCCACATTTGAGGTCGTCAGCGTGACCCTGCCCGGCGCGCGGTTCAACGCAGCCGGCAAGATCCCCGGCGTGTACAGCATACAGGTCACGCCCACCGACGGCGGTCTGCGGGGCGAGATGACCGACCAGATCAACGTGAACAACGTGAATGGCAGCAATGCGGCTTTCCCCGGCTACCAGACCTGGCTGGCCGGCGTGGGGCTGGATGGCAACGGCGTCATCATCGCCAACGTCGATGGCGGTGTGCAGGACAATCACCCCGACCTTGTCAATCGTTTTCTTCCTTGCTCAGGTTCCACCTGCGGCGGTAGCGCGATTGATGCTCACGGCACGCATACCGCGGGCATCATGGCGGCGGATGGCTCCTCCGGTACCACCGACGGGGCCGGCTTCCTGCGCGGTCTGGGTGTCGCGCCCGGTGCCAACCTCGTCGAACAAGTGTATAGCCCGACATACGTGCAGCCCGGCGGCATGCTGCTGCTGATGACCCAGTCGTTCAACAACGGCGCCTCTCTCTCCGGAAACAGTTGGGGCCCGTCCGGATCGCCACTAGGTTATGACAACGATACCCTGCAAGTGGACCAGGGCGTGCGCGATGCCGATCCGAACGCCGCCGGGGATCAATCCTTTACATATGTTCTTTCTTTCATGAATGGCTACGGTGGTACGAGTACGCAGGGTACGCCTGATGAGGCCAAGAACATCTTCAACATTGGCTCGACCAAGGCGCAGAACGGCAATCTCACACAGATCCTCGCCATCAACGACATCTCCGCCAACTCGGCGCACGGGCCCGCGCTGGATGGACGTACCATTCCGCACATGGTCGCCCCAGGCTGTTCGGTGGATTCCACGATATCCGGAAGCACCTATGGAACCATGTGTGGCACGAGTATGGCATCGCCACACGTCAGCGGCGCAGTGGCGCTGTTCATCGAGTATTACCGAAACCTGCCGACTTCGCCGCCCGACCCCAGCCCGGCGCTGGTCAAGGCGGCTTTCTTGCCTGTGGCCAAAGACCTCGCCGGATTTCGCGACGCCGACGGCGGAATCCTGGGCCATCCGTTCGACAGCAAACAAGGATGGGGGCGAATGGATCTGGAAGCCGTCGTGGATCCGCAGCTTTCCGTGCTGTATTTCGACAATCCGCAGGTGTTTGACAATACAGGTGAAGAGTGGTCCATCACGGTTTCCCCCGCCGATCCGGCCGAGCCCATGAAGATCATGCTCGTCTGGACCGACGCCATCGGTCACGGGCTGGGTGGTAGTACACCCGCTTGGAACAACGACCTGGATCTGGTCGTCGAGGCCGGCGCAGACACCTACCTGGGTAATGTGTTCGGTGGCGACGGCTGGTCAGAGACCGGTGGAACCGCGGATTTCAGAAACAACACCGAAGGCGTGCTGCTGAGCCCGACGTTGCCTGCCACCGCTACCATCCGCGTCGTTGCCAGTGATATCAACTCAGACGGTGTCCCCGGCACCGGTAGCCGCACCGACCAGGACTTCGCCCTTGTCTGCTACAACTGTACACTCTTAGTGCCTCCGCTAGCCGTCGATGCGTTGACGCGCAACCGGTACCTCGTCTTCCAGCCGAGCAACGACGTCGATGTGACCTCATATCAGGTGCAACTGGGTGCAAGTGATACCTATCCCGGTGCGACCATGACGAAATGGGTCGGGGTACCGGACAGCAAAGGCCGGGCTCCGCTTTCCGACACACAGGTCTCGCGAATCTGGCGCGAGGATGTCATCCGTGTTGCGGATTGCGGCATTGTCCCCGCGTCCACGTATCTCCTACGTTCGACGATAAACGGCGTCGATTTCAGCGATCCGCTCGTGCTCAATACCACGCTCAAACCGGCGGAGGGCAAGCACTGGGGTGACTGTGTGGGCACGTTCGACGGCACGGCATGGGCGCCTCCCAACGGCACCATTAACATCGACGACGTGGTGGGTGCGATCCAAACGTTCCAGGATTTGCCGATGGCGCCGCCGGTGGACTGGACCGACGTGCACCCCGAGCAACCGAACCTGTTGGTGAACATCGTGGATGTCCAATTCCTGATTTTGGCCTTCCAGGGCCATGTCTATCCGTTCAGCAGCCCGGAGGTTTGCCCGTAGTCGTATGAACGGAAGGACTTGATTCCATCAAGACCCGGCGTCGAGCGAAGCGTCGCTCGGCGCCGATTTCTTGCGCCTTGCAGTCCAGGCGTCAGGGCCGAGCGCGATAGCGGCCGCGATCCGCAAACACGTCGATGGCGCGAAAGTGCGACCGAAACACCGCCCCATGCACGGCACCGGCCGGTATGTAATACGAATCACCCTTCCTGCATACGCGGAACGCGCCGTCGATCGTAAGCTCCATCTCACCCTCGACGACGATACCCCATTGCTCTCCGTGGCTGTGCGGCGATATCTCTCCGATCGGTTCGATATCGAAAAACACAATTTGGTGATCGGCGCCTTGCGATAGCCAACCGCGAACACCGTCCATCGGAATGTCCACTTCCGGCAAGTGCTGAACAAAACCTGGGGAACCACTTTCGGGCATCTGGGATCACTCCAACATCAGGTGATTTCCGCCCAGGGAAAGCGATGCGTCGTCCGCAGGATCCGCGTGGGGTCGGCCGGCCGGTCCCTCGGACATGGTCGCCGGATTGTGCCACCATCTCGGCGCGCAGCTCAGGCGCGGTAACTCATCGACTGCCGGAATGAGGGAACGCTTGGAATCGTGTCGTTTGCGGCAGTTCGACGGTCATGGGCCCGCCCGGCATTCGCCGCAAACGGAGGGTCGACACCCAGAAGCTTTGTCTAGTCTCGTGCCGACGCGGTTTGTATTTTCCCGGCACCCGGGCGCCATATCCGTAGCTCGGAAATCTCCGATTGCGCCGTGACCGACACGTCAGCCGAGACCCCACGGCTGCCCCCAAATCGCGAGCAGACCAAGTGTCGCGTGTTGCCGGGGAACAGCGGCCCGCGCCACTCATCCTCCACGGCAATCGGCGTCGCCACCACTTGCGTCCAGTCGCCAAGCGGGATTCCGTCCTTATTCAAGACAGCCACCCGCACGGCGAGCATGGAGACAACCTCGTCTCCGTTGTTGGTGACACTGAGAACAGGGCGCACGGTGTTTGACTTCTTGTCCGCCAGGAGATCGACGTCCACCTCGATATTAGAGGTGTATTCGGGTGCGCGCCGGTCGTTGAGAAGCTCACCGAGTGCGGGCGGCAATGAGTCGACCAATTCCGGCAAGCCGTCGATCGTACCTTCGGCCAAACCGATCAAAGTGCCGGCTTTGTCGTCCACGATCTTCAGGCACACGAACGTGATGAGTGTGCCCGAAGCGATCCCCACGCCTATGACTCCGAACAATCCGAGAAACAGCGCCGTGAGCGGTGACATTCGCCTGTGTTCTTGCATGATGGCTCTCCGCAATGATGGCCGATTTCGTCCTTCGAGGTCGTCCGTCCTTTGAACGCGACCCTTGCGAAGACTGTATTCGCCGACGAGGTGTGATTATTTGTGCGCCGAGTCAGGAGCCAAGTTGTACAATCGTCGTCAGAAGAGGTCTGACGCCTTTCTGTCCTCCCCGCGCGATCACGTTAAAAAGGGTATCGAGCAACTCGCAGAATTCGTGAATGTCCTGGAAACGCTGGCGGTAGTCGTCAGCGCTTTTGGCATCGCCCGCCTTGAGGCCGGTACGGTGTTCATCGATCATGGCGAGGCAGCGCTCAATAGTCTCCATGATGGGCAAAACTTCTCGGCGTCGGCGCTCACGGCTGATCGTCTCGAACATCTGCCACACATCTTTCTCGGCCACAAAGTACTCCTTGCGATCACCGCGCCGGTGAATCCGCTCCACGAGTCCCCAGTTCACCAAGTCACGCAAATTCATGCTCGCACTGCCGCGCGAAATCGCAAGCCGTTCAATCACATCGTCCGTACAAAGAGGCTCCGACGCGAGGTACAGCAACGCGTGCACCTCGGCCATCGTTCGGCTGATGCCCCAAGTAGCGCCCATTTCCCCCCATCGCCGAATGAACAGATTTGCGGCATCCTCGATCGAATTTTCAACCATCACCACGCCTTTCAAAAAATATTGAAATGATTATAGGTTGGATGCGTCGATCGTTCAACAGGACGAGGTTTGAAACAAGCCGCTGGGCTGAGGCACCACAAATACAGTCGCCGCCGACGAAGGGCACCGGCTGGGCCATCGTCGGCGGCGACATCAGGAGGATGGAAGCGAGAATCGTATCGTTGGCTGGCGCCTGGCGCCCACCAGTTCATTTTTTCAATCAAGAATAAGTGGCAATAGACTGAAGGTGCGCCTCGGAACCGTAGGCTTCCGAGGCGCCTGTTTTTCAGCCACACCCCCGACCGGTGCCCCTTGCACCAGCCCCTTATCGACCCCCAAGGCCAACATCCGACCGTGCAACCCCAATCACTGCACGGAAGAAACCTGTTCGCGGCGGACATCGTGGAAACCGGTTCGTGAAATCACTCGATTCCGAGCGCTCTTGCCGATCGTCACGACTCCGCCGACTGAATACTGGCCGTCATGCGTCCACATCGTCGTAAGTGCCTATCGCCGGCAGGCACCACGGCGTGTGAGGGGCTCGCAAGCCCCCCACTGGATCGCCATGAAGACGTCTTTCAAGCAAGCACCATTCGCCACGCGACCCACGATGCGCAACGGTTGACAATGACCCCCAAGGCCAAACCGACCGAGACCGTTTGGATAAGGTTTGCAGTTGGTACCTCCACCAGCACGACATCTCGGCATTTTCCCTGCCCCGATAAATCACGAACAGCGCTTACCCAGACCGCCGAAAGGCCGATTCTCCGGCCTTCAGCACGCTACGCTCGCGGGAATCCGCTAAAGTCAGCATAGCAGCGGCGTCCCACAGGTCGCATTTGCGATCACCGGATCACAGCGCGAAGCTCCTGATTCCGGTGGTACAAGCACACGTTGCGCCTCGGTAATTCGAAGCAGATGTCAGGTTTTTTTTCGAAACGGCACGGCGAAAACGCGCAGGAAAAAAGAACTCCCAAGCCGTGCAAATGGAGTGACTTAAACAGGTTGCCTCAATGACGGACGTAGTCGGGAATGAGCATGAATAATGGCGGTACAAACGGGATAATACTTACTTCGGTATAAAACGGCTTTGATCTATGTATCAGAAGTATTTCCGCTCATCAAAACGCCCTGCAAGCACTCTTCCACCTAAACATCCAACTTCAGTATACCGGACCACTCCGATAAAGTCAATCATTTTGTAAAAACAGGTATCGGTTGCCGAAAGGGCACAGTTTGCGCGGAACGAACGACGAGGATGGCCCTACTTTTGTCCAATGCCGCCGCGTGCCTTGATGAGTCGGCTCAGACGCTCTGGTGACGCGAGCCGCCCGGGTTTGACAGCCTCCGCGGGTAACTTTGCCCCTGAAGACGCAGGTAGCACCGGCGACAACCCAGCGCGTGCGAGGAGCAGGTTGTGAAATGCCGCGATCGCGATGTTCAGCTGCTGAAACAGAATATCAAGAGATGCTGCAATCGCATCGGCTCGCGGGTTCATGGCGCTATCTGGCTCTGTGATAATTGTAACGTGCCCACTGAAAGCGATCGACTGGGCTACGCCAGCCGCCACCATGTCGCCCGGCGCACGGCCCCCGGCGCCAGCCGCATTATCCGATGCCGTCTGGGCTCCAACGATTGCCTGCCCGGCCGCTGACTGAACTAGTGACAGAGCAAAAACCACCGCGATGATCACGATTAGTCCGCGACCGGATGAACTCGACATTGCGCGACCCTTTCCAAACCACTCCGCCAAAGGTGGTACGATCTCGTTATTATACAAAGCGCATCGGTCCGCGCCGCTAGTTCCCAGAAGTTTGGCTGACAGAATCTATGCGGAATCCAGGCTAGCTAGCGCGCCACACATACGTACGATAAGGTCTGAGTCCAGCTGGATCAGATTGGCGGTCGCAACAACGGCCGATAATTACAACGATCCTAATACTCGGGAAGCAGACACGGGCTGCCAAATCAGAGCCGGCGCGTCATTCCTCGTCGTCGCTCTCACCGTCGTCCTCGGGAGCGATTCTCGCGACGGCCACGACCTTATCGTTTTCATCAATTCTTATGAGGCGGACGCCCTGTGTCGCACGCCCTATCTCGCGAACGGCCGACAGGTCCGTGCGAAGCATCATGCCGCCCTGGGTGATCAGCATGAGTTCGTCGTCGTCCCCGACGGCCTCGATAGCCACAACCGCCCCATTGCGCTCGGTGGTCCTGATATTGATCACACCCTTTCCGCCGCGCCGCGTCTTTCGGTACTCGGAAAGGTTGGTCCGTTTGCCGAAACCGTTTGCACAGACGGTGAGCAATGACGACCCTGGGTCTATCGCTACCATGGCCACGATCGAATCACTGTCACCCATTGCCATGCCGCGCACGCCCCGTGCACCGCGTCCCATGGCGCGAACCTCGGATTCGTCAAAGCGGACGGCCATGCCCTGTCGGCTGCCAAGAACAATCTCGTTGTCACCGGTCGTTCGCTCGACGTTGATCAACTCATCATCCGCATCGAGAGAGATCGCGATGATGCCACTCGCACGAGGCCGGCTAAAGGCTGCCATGGGCGTTTTCTTCACGGTGCCCTTAGCAGTGGCAAAAAAGACGTAGGATTCCTCAAATTCTCGTACGGGAAGGACGGCGCGGTGCGTTTCGCCGGTCTGCATTTGTACGAGATTGGCGAGCGACCGACCACGCGAAGTGCGGCTCATCGAAGGCAGATCGTACACGCGCAGCCAGTAGACGCGTCCGCGGTTGGTGAACACCAGGAGATAGTCGTGCGTGGACACGGCAAAGAGGTGCTCGAGGAAATCGCCCTCCTTGGTCGCCCCGCCGCGCACGCCTTTTCCGCCCCGCCCCTGTTTTCGATACGAATCAACATCGGTCCGCTTGATGTACCCTTCGTGCGACAGGGTCACCATCACGGGCTCGTCGGGGATCAACTCTTCGAGGCGGAATTCGCCAATGGCCGCCGTAATCTCGGTGCGCCGCGGGTTGCTGAATCTCTCCTTCAGCTCATGTAGATCCTCGCGGATGATATCGAGGAGAAGTCGTTCGTCGCGCAGAATGGCCTCATGCCCTTCGATTTCCTCGACGAGCTTCGAGTAGTCCTCCGCGAGTTTTTCGATTTCCAGGCCGGTGAGTTTCTGCAACTGCATGGACAGTATGGCGTTCGCCTGCACTGCGGTCAGGTGTACGTCGCTACCACTCGTACGCGATACGAAGGACTCAGGCAGAAGCCGTTTCAGCGTAGCATGCTCGAGGAGCCGTAGCGGTCTGGCCATCAGGCGATCCCGTGCGGCCGTGGGATCAGGAGACGTTTTGATCAACTCGATGATGGCGTCGATGTCGCCGACGGCCAGAATCAACCCCTCGAGCAAATGTGCTTTCTGTTTGGCGCGCCGCAGCAGATAGGTCGTGCGTCGGCGGATGACCTCCTTGCGATGATCGAGGTAGCATTCGAGCATGTCCGGTAGTGCGAGTGTGCGCGGTTGCCCCCCCACAAGCGCAATGTTGTTGATGTGATAGTTCGTTTGCAGGGGGGTGTATTGGAAGAGCTGGTTCATCACCACCTCTTCCGCCGCGTCTCGCTTAAGGTCGATTTCGATGCGAATGTCGTGCTTTCGGTCCGACGAGTCGTTCACGGACGCCACGTCTTTGATGACGCCCGATTTGACGCCCTCGGCGATTTTTTCGGTAATGGTGCTTCGGAGAACCCCGTACGGAATCTCGGTAATGATGATCGTCTGTTTCCCGCTCTTTCCTTCTTCGACGTGGCAGCGGCCCCGCATCGTGATGCTACCTCGGCCGGTACGGAAGGCATCGACGATTCCGCGCCGCCCGCATATCTGCCCTCCGGTGGGAAAGTCGGGACCGGGGATGATCTCCAGGAGTTGCTCGACCGTCATGTGGGGCTGATCGAGGTAGGCGATCAGGGCATTGCACACCTCTCCGACATTGTGCGGTGGCATGTTGGTGGCCATCCCCACCGCGATTCCGGTTGTCCCATTGACGAGTAGATTCGGAAACTTGCCAGGTAGAACGGTCGGTTCCGTCCTCGAATTGTCGTAGTTGGGTACCAGGTCGACGGTATCGAGCCCGATATCGTCCAGCAAGGCTGTAGCCGCGGCCGTCATGCGTGCTTCGGTATACCGCATCGCCGCCGGTGGATCGCCGTCGACCGAGCCGAAATTGCCCTGTCCGTCAATCAGGGGTGTTCGCAAGTTCCAGGGCTGGGCGAGTCGCACCAGGGTGGGATAGATGACGGCATCGCCATGGGGGTGGTAGTTACCGCTCGTATCACCGCTGATCTTAGAGCACTTCTTGGTTTGCGCGCGGGGGCCGAGATTCAGATCGTGCATCGCCACCAGGATTCGGCGCTGCGAAGGCTTCAGCCCGTCCCGCACGTCGGGCAGCGCGCGCGACATAATCACGCTCATCGAGTAGGTAAGATAGGAATCCTGCATTTCGTCGATGAGCGGGTGATCGAGAATCCGCTCACCGGACGCTTTGGGTGCCTCTGCCATGGGACCTTCCTCGTGTGGATACGCGTTCAATCCTGGCGCTGGTGCCTCAGGAAATCACTATTCTAGCCGATGCCGTCGCGGCGGCAATTCTCACCGTCCGCGGACTTGTCTCTTCCATCCGGCTGCCACGGCCGTTGGCGGTCCACCGGAACGGGCGCCCACCTCTACAAAGGACGCGGGGATCAGTGTGTCGGGGCGGGCCTCTGGTCAAACGAGACCCCGCGCATACGATTCACGGAGATGAAAGGCCGACTGTCGATCCGCGTAGCCCGCCAGGGGGCCTGCTGCGGGTCTGACTTCGGCGTCGCCGAGCGGGAGATCTCAATTTGGGTTCACGCAAATCAAGCCCCGAGCCGAATCTACTCGATGGGCAAGCGGACATCGAGCAACTCTGCGAGACTTGTCGCGAGGAAAAGCGATTTGCCTTCGATACCGAATTCGTGATGGAAGACCGGTACGCATCCGAGGTTTGCCTGATTCAAATCGCGACCGAACGGGGCGTATCGCTGATTGACCCCTTTCGGGAATTGGACTTGGCGCCCATTTGGCAGTTGGTGGTGGATCCACAGGTCGAAACCATCGTCCATGCGGGCCAGGAGGATTTTGGCCTGGCCGTACAGCACACCGGGGAAGTTCCGCGGCATGTTTTCGACGTCCAGATCGCCGCAGGACTGGTCGGGCTGGATTATCCGATCAGCTTGCAGCGGCTGGTGCAGGCCTTGCTGCACCTGCGACTGCACAAGTCCAAAACGCTCACCGACTGGCGCCGCCGCCCGCTTAGTCCATCGCAAATTGTGTACGCCGCGGAGGATGTGGTTCACTTGCACGCCATACGAAAATCCCTGCGAAAGCGGCTGAGCGAGTTGGAGCGGCTCGACTGGGCACGAGAAGAAATCAAGCGATTGGAGGACATGGGTATCTACCAGCGCGCGGATGAGGACAAAATCGGCCGTGTAAAGGGCGCCGGCGCACTTTCCGGGCAGCAGCTCGTCACCGTACGGGAATTGATGGCCTGGCGCGAGCGTTTTGCGCAGCGGGTCAACAGGCCGGTCCGCATCGTCCTGAAGGATCACTTGATGGTCGAGATTGCCAAACACGGCATGAAGGAGTTTGCGGAGATCAGATCGTTGCGCGGCATCAATATGTCTGATCGCGACGTCCACGGGCTATGTCGCACCGTGGCGAAAGCCCATGCGATCCCCGAAGTGGAATGGCCCAAATCCACAGCGCGTGTGCACGAGACGCCGGAGGAATCGACGCTTGCGGCCTTGGCGACCGCCGTCATTCGCGGCTACTGCCTCGAGAATCACCTTGCATTTGGACTGGCCACGACACAGCGGGCCATCAAGGAGCTCATTCGCTGCCACGCCGGGCAGGGAAACCGCAAGGACATCGATATTCTCAAAGGGTGGCGCGGCAGGACCATCGGCGCGCTGATCGACGAAATCCTCAGTGGCGCGCGCAGCGTCTATGTGGCTCAGGGAAGCGGCATTCCCGTATTACGTACGAAGCGGCGGCGTACCTCGTAATCGGGCGAGACGACCTATGGCGTACGCGGTGAAGACATCACGCGCCGGCTCGGCGGCGCCAAGCGCCGGGAGGGAGGGTTTCATGCGACGATGGTGCATTGGTTCCACGATATTGTCGTCAATCGGCCTGTCCGGTGGGCTCGGCTGCGTGCCGCACCTGACGATCGACGACATGAAGGCCATGAAGATCGAGCGACCGGCGGAGACCAACAAACTGAGTTTGTTTGCCGGGAACTGGACATCGACGGGAACGGCCAGGCTCGCCGGACTCGATGAGGAATTAGTCATCTCCGGCACAAGCCAAGGAAAGTGGCATGCTGACCGCTGGTACCTCGTCAACGAAGATGTCTTCACCCTGGGCGAGCTGGGCGACATGAAAGCGCTGACCGTATGGCGCTGGGACGAACGCAGCCGGCGCTACCGGTCGACTTGGTTCTACAACGACGGGAGCACGGGCACCGGCTCCGCCCGGTACGACGAAGAGACGGCAACATGGCACTTAAAGACCCGTGGGCGCGGGCCGTGGGGCCGTTTGAAAGGCAAGGGCACCATCACGTACATCGACGACAATACGGTGGATTGGAGTTGGCGCGAATGGGATGGTCTTGGCCTCGTCGAGATCATGTCATTTAAGGGAACCAGCAAGCGGGAAGAGTAGCGCTTCGTTTGATGCACCAGCGAGGATACGGCGTTTGAGTCAGCGGCCATCAGCCATCAGCCGTCAGCCGTCAGCCGTCAGCATTAGGCCTTGAGTCGTCAGTTTTCAGTTTGCCTTGGTGGTTATCGAGCGCTCGACGAAAGACGGCCTGCCTTTTGATAGTTTCAAATCCCAACCCCAAGTAAAACTGCGCAGTATCCTCGCGGACCACGTTTGAGCGCACGATCACCGTGTGGCATCCCTTCTGCCTCGCCCATGCCAACGCCTGCTCGACGAGACGCTTGCCGATGCCGCGACCGCGGTATGATTCATCCACGATCAGTCCGCCGATTTCGGCGTCGCCGTCCCGTGCGAGCGTTTTTCTTACATAGACGTGGATCCAGCCGACCACGTCACTACGGCATTCGGCCACCTGCACGGTGTGGTGTGGATCGGCGGCAACAGCGGCAAGCCGCGCAGGTATTTCGTCGCGCGTGGTGGGGTACCCGAGCTGCGTGGCGAGTGCCGCGACGTGCGGCGCGTCATCCAAGGTGGCCGGCCGTACGGTCACAGGGGCTTGTTCAGAGTTGTTCACGGTGTTTCCCTCGGCCTTTCGAGACAGTGGCGGCACGCGCTCGTGGTGCTGACGGACCGCGTCGCCCCACGACTCTCACTCACGGTTTTAGGCTATTGATGACGGCTCGATAGCGCTCCGCCGGCAGGAACTCGCCTTCTCCGTTTGCGTATACCACACAGCCGCCCTTACCGTGCTGGTCGGTGTAGGGCTCATAGGCGATGATTCGCTTCTCCGGCATGGACGTCTCCCTCTCGGCCCCCCCTAAGTACACAAAAGCCTTCTTCGTCGTAGGGCAGACGTACCGCGCGGCAATTCGATTTCTCTCGGTGCTCACGGCAGGCGAAGCCACGTTGCCCAAGCCCCCCATCGTCGCTTCCGCCTCCTGCAGTTTCATGGCGGTGGCAAACGCCTGGATGCGCGCCAGACAAGCCCGGCGATCGGCGCATTCGTGCAACCGCGGGACGGCAAGGATGATGGTCAGCATGATCACCACGAGTGCAACGGCCGCAATCTCCCAGGGTCGTTGGACGTTGGTGGCTGTGCCTTCCGCCATGGCCTTTTTTCTCCTTGGTCACCGCACGACATATGACAAAGGGACCTATGCCGCCGGCGACACGTGATCGCGCCGGCGGCGCAGAACGGATCATCGGCTTGGGGACGCTGCCGTGCAAGTAAAGGTCATTGCCCCGTGCCGTCCACCCAGGTGTCGTATTGGCGTAGGTCGACCCACGGAATTCGGACATGAGCGTGGTAAACGACGCACCTGAGGCGTCGCCAAGACTCCTTGGACGTCTAATCGATCCACCGACGCGATTTCGTGGTGTGCTGGGCGCCGGGACCCCAATTCTAAAGCTGTGCAATTTGTCCTGTCAGAAATTTCTCGAAAGGTCGTCTTAGATGTTGTGGCGACGCGGCATCCCATGGCGAGACGGGGCTCTTAAGGATGCGACCTTCAGGAACCAGAACGCTCGGCGGCGGGCGGCGAATACGGGCTTTTTTCCAAGGAGACTCGAAGATGTCTACTGACCCCAAGAAGAACGACGAAATCAAGGACGAGGAACTCGAGAATGTGTCCGTTGGATCGGAGGTCGATCCAGCCGAAGATCAGTCCCCGGATCTGCCCTTCACACCGACTTCCCCGCCCGGCCTGCCGCGTAAGGAGAGGATCTAGTAGGCAAGTAAGAACCGGAAGGCCGTTCGACAGCTTTTTGCAACGATCTCTCGGGAATCACTCGGCCCGTCGGCACGGAACCCGGTGTCGGCGGGTCGTTGCACAGGGGTGTACCGAGACATGTTATTGGATGACCTTCAGACTCTTCGACGGCGTGTACAGGTCGACTCGCCGTTGTACGAAGCGTTGAAGAGTGCGCGTGCGGAAGCGACGGTGAAAGCCGCGACGATTGCCAGGAGCACGAACCAGCCGAAGACCTTGCGCAATAAAACTCGTTCCTACGCCACCGCCCGCAACTGCTCGCGCCGGCATTCGCAGTGATTCCTTCCACTTCATTTCATCCGGCGAAATAGGCGCATTGCTAATCGGCAGGTACCGTACGGCTAAGCTTACCGGATAGCTCCGAAAACACGTCACGCTGGAAAGAAGTATCGAACCCCTTGACCCAACGTTGCGCGTAGGCGTTTCCAGATGCCCACCACTCGGCACTTGTTCTCACGTCTGCGGTTTGAGGCAATTTGATCTCCGGGAACTTCACGGTGATGCGACCTCGATATCGAACGAGGTTGCCTCCGCTGATTCCGTAGACCCACGCGGTGCGGATATACCCGCTGTCCTTATCGAGAATCTCGATATCCCAATTGCGCGCGATGGTGTCGACGGTCTTTTGCCAAGCGGTACTGTAATCGGTGACAAGCTCGTCTCGCAATTCGATGACCTTCCATCCGGGCGCGGTACGAACGAAACTCCTCGGTGCACACCCCGTGCCGAACGCGATTGCCACAAGTACGGTTGCTGCCGTGAGGGTTCTAAGGGTCTTCATTGAATTGGTCCTTTTCGAGTTCGAGTAATCCAACATTCAGGCTGAACCGCCGAATAAGCGTGCACGCGTCAACGCCGTCCATGATCCATCCAGGGCAATTGCACTCTACTGATGCCCTCCTACGCCACCGCCCTCCGCCGAAACACGACCGTGCCCGCGACCGTTCCAGGAAGGACCTCAAGACGAGAGCGCTCACTCTTGATCGTCTGCGGGACTGTGACTCTCGCCCTCTTGGGCCTGCGCGTCTCCACGGCGCACAACAAAATGCGTAACTCCGCCTCCTTTATCCTCAAACGTGACGTCCTGCGATTTCTCGTTTGCCCAGTCGAAGAAGCCCCCCACTTCCTCGGCGCATTCCGCCAGGGATTCGAGTTTGTCGGGGGTGGAGGCGAGACGTTTGAAACCCGGCCAATCCGGGATCAGGTCCTCCGCTTGCGCCCACAACGCCTCGGATTCTGTTGGAATGGTGCCATGTAGCCAGATATGGGTTCTCGCCGCAACCAATCGAATCATGGAATCTCGACAAGGTTCGTCTGTACAGTCCGGCCAGGGCCGCGGGTGTTCGTCCGCCCACTTCGGTGCACAAAATGGCATGATGTTTAGCGAGCATTCGCTATCGGAGTCGAATCGCAACGCTCGGTACTTCTCCAAACAAGCAGAGCAGAGATAGAACGACATGGACATTCGTTGGCTTCTCCAAGTCATGCCAAACCACCGCTACGCTTGTCGTGGCAAAGTCCTCCGAAACACGAGCATGCCCGCGGAAATCACCGCTCCCCCGTGAATGCTCCCTGGAAGAGTGCGAAGTCGCGCAGATTATCAGCATGGAATATTTGGTAGTCGTCGAGGTCTACGTCTCCGTCGAAGTCCATGTCGCTCTTAACTTCCGGAACTTCGGCGACACGAAAGCCCAAGTAGCATTCCACAGTCAGGGGCACATAGGCCCAGGCACACGCCCTGTGCAAGAAGATGTAGAAGTCGATGAATGATCCGCCATAGGCGCCGCGGTACGAATCGCTTAGAGCCGTTTCACCCCACTCCGCCACGTTCCCGCCTTGGTCGAAAGTGCCGTAAGGGCTGGCGCTGTTCTCGAACTCGCCCACCACCGTCCGCCAGTACCGATGCCCGATCGTGTAGCCATCGCTCTCGAAATTGGCGTTGTTGCCCGGATCGGGTGCGATCAGATGGTTATCCGGCAGATCGTCGCTGCTCGTAGGATAATTGTAGTAGTTATCGGTTTGACCGTCGTTATAGTGATACGCCGCCTTGTACCACTCGTCCAGGGTCGGGATCACCCAAGTGGCATCGGTTCGCCGGGTAACCGCCAGAAGCCCGGAGTCGGTCGTCGTACCATCGAGAAAGTACGAGCCGTCTTCGGTGGTGGACAAGCCCTGGGCACCCATCGGCTGGCCGTTGTGCAGCCAGTTGGCGAACCTCGCCGCGTCGCCCCAGGACACGAAATTCACGGGACGATCCGCCTGTCCGGAATACACCGTGTAGTAGTAATCGCCAGACGAACCGTGCTGCTCGATCTCGCATCCCCTGGGACCGCGCAACATCGGTTCGTGATAGAGCCCGTAGGTGTCGGTTGTCGCCATTGCATTGAGGAACTCCGTGTACTGAGCGGCGGTGACCTCGAACTTGCCAATCCGGTAGACGTAATCCACGCGGCCGTCGTCGTGGTGACCGCCGATGTTACCGGGGTGGCCGATCGTCACTGTTTCAATCGCGACTTCAGCCATTGCCGCAAAGGGGAATGCGAAGACGGCAATCGCCGCCGTGGATGACAGAATGCCTCGCCTCGACATGACACACCTCCTTGGACTCGACCAAAACGGCGAAAGACCGGGGAACTTCCAGTGTAGGGAATTGGCTTCGCAACCGCAACGATAATCGGCTTAACCGTGTTGGTGAGTTGGTGAGGGTCCGTGGCAGAATCGGCGGCTTCGGGAGACCCGGACGCGCTACGTTTCGGTCAAAGCCGTGCGGCGCAAGCCCGCGGACATGCCATCGAGCAAGCGCCCATCGTCCCTCCGCGGCGTGGCGATGACCCGCCGGAATTGTCTCGCACCCTGTTGGTGATGGCAGATTTCGAGCCGGAACGTGGCCATCGGCCCACAAGCCGCCGGGATCCTCGAATCCAGGTCGCCGAGGTGCCCCCTTTTACTAGGGGTCGAACCGTTTCAAACGCAAGCATAGGCATCAGGCCGTCCTCTCAGAGCAAATCAGAAACGCTACGCGATACGCCTGACGAGCGGCGAGTGGCGGAGGATTGAAGAGCCCGTTCGGGGAGTGGTCTGGGGGGCGTAGCTAGCTCCTTCGTCCAGCCCCCGATCGAAAACGCCGGATTGGGTCGCGCGTGTGCGTGCGTGACACTTGATAGCCAAAAGAATTAGGTCAGACTAACTTAATGGCAACAAACCTGAGAGACCATTAAAGATCTACGCGACGGTGGACACGTTCATCGACTGCGTCGAGTGGGCCGACAATCGGGCGGTGCTCGTTCATCGTCGCGATTACAGCGGCCGGTCGTATGTTCGCTTCCGTACGTGGAACCGACACAAGAAGAGGCACGTTTGGTAGCCGACGAGACAGCGTTTCATTGTGCCGCTGGATCGGGCTGAGGCGCTGGCGCCCATCGCTGTTCGACACTTGGCTGGTCATGCGAACGCTGCGAGCAATATGCGGAACTACGTTCACGTGGAGCGCGATGACCTGCTGGCCACAGCGCAAAGTACAGGCGGGCTTTCTGGTCGTGTAACTGCAGCCGTTTGGTTTCGGGGGTGGGAAAACGGCGTGTTCAAACGAGGCCGACGGGATTCGAACCCGCAACCACCGGATCGACAGTCCTGGTTTGAGCCCAATTAGCGGCACCAATACGCGATAAACACAGCGCCACGCGGGTTAGTACACCCCGCTACACCCCGGTACGGGCAGGTGCGTTGCAACCAAAATTGCAACCGTTTTCGATGCGTCACCGAATCCTGCGATCGCCACCTGACTAGTGACGTCCACCCAGGTAGTGCATTGGCGAAAGTCGGCCCGCGGAATTCCTGACAGCCGGGTCCTTGAGGGCACCGGGAGAACCGTGCAGGCACGACCCCGCCCCCGGATGCCCAATCGTTCCACCGAGCCGGTTTCGTGGCGTTCTGGGCGATTTTGTGCCGCGTAACACCGTGCGGCCGGCGCCAGCATTCCCCGGCCTACAAGCTGATTGCGGACGTCGAGCACAAATGTCGCGTTCGTTATTGCGTACCGAAAGGAGGCAGAACGATGGCGACTCTACCCTGCAATACGTTGGAAATATGCATCCGAATTGACCGAGATACGTTGCGTGTCGATGCGGCCAAGGTAACTTTGAGGCTCGTCCAAATGTTGCGCCGTCGTTTCCGCGCAGACGTGACCGGCACGGCAGTCATATTCCCACCTGCGAGTGATGCCGTTGTCATTTCTCGCACGTTGCGGGACGGCTGCGATGGACAAGTGTCACACGCGCGTCGAGAACCACCGGCGTATTCTGATGCATGGCATTGCCTAGAATTCCCGGCCTAATAAACGCGACCCTCGCGACCGCCCGCCGGAAAAACAAAAGTCGAGGGACCCAAGAGACCCCCGGTCTCCCGGCTCAAGCGTTTCGTGTTGACGACCGCTTTTTCCCGTGCGCCGACCAGTCGCCCAGTATGATCACGGCGGCGGCTGTTGCAAAAGCTACGGAGATCCACTGCACCCACAGCGTCGTCGTGTCAATTCGCCAGCCCCATTCTTTATCCGGAATTAGTCCTTTGATTGATCCTTTGAAGGCAATGAAGTGATAGCCCTCCGCGTCGTAAACCGCGCGTGCAAAGCTCACGCGGCTTTCCCACGGCGGAAATAATCCCATTCCAGCCGCCACGGCCAGGCCAACGCACAACACCACACGTTGACGCCGATTGAGTTTCACGAAGCCCCGTCTGTACTCAGTTTCTCGATGTTTTCGTTGCTTCGGATTCTCTTTGTCATTGCGGATGGAAGCGGAATCCCTCCGGATTTTCTGCACCCACGGCACAACCAAGTAGAAAACAAATACGAAACCGGCAAGTCCGAACAGAGCTAACGGTCCCAACTCCTTCAGCTTTTTCATAAGGTAATCGTGCTTGCCATTGGTATCGAGGCTACTTTTTGTCCCCTTGCTCGCCTCTTCTTTGGCAATTTCCGTATTCAAGACGGCTTGTAGCCATGGGTCGGTCTCGTTGGCGTTAGCATCCGTATCAACGCCACTTGTTTTCTTGTTCTTTTTCGCCTCTTCTTTCGCTTTTTCGGCCTTTCCATTTTGCAATACGGCTTCTAACCATGGGTCTCTTTTCTCTGCTTCCTCTTGCCCTCGTAGTTCCTCGCGTGCAAAATCTGCAAGTGTGTGGGTCTCGTTCGCGTTAGCATTGGAGCTTGTTTCTGTAGATTCAGAGAGCGCCTTCAGCGATGGGTCAGCCTGAAGGTTCCATTTGTCCCTTTCCTGTGGCTTCGGATCGTCGGCGTGAAGACTAGCGCACGACAACACAATCACAAGCGAAAGCGACCTATACCCATAATGGGACATGTCTTGGCTCCCTGCATTTCGACAGAGACGGCAGAGACAAGTCGTCCAGCGTAGCGAATCAGTTTCACGTGTCACCTGAAGCCCGACTTTACTGGCGAGAAATCGGCTCGTGTGGTGACGCAACTAGTTTCCACCGACGAGTGCGCGCCGACGGGGGTGTGGTACGCTACTTGACGGTACCGAATGGGTCCCCTTTCCACTATGTACCGCCACACTCACGCATTTCGCGCTACATGGCGAAAAACCGCGTTTTCGATAGTGCCAGCCCATAGACCGCCAAACAGGCCTTGGCGGTCCATGATGACAGGGTTGCGGCAGGTTTGGTCGGTCGTCGCGCCTCCTACGCCGCCGCCCTCCGCCGAAACACGACCGTCCCCGCGACCAGCACGCACAGCACCAGCGCCAGCATGCCCCAGGTGGTGACGGTAGGAACTTGCTCTGACGTTATTACCCTCACGTTGTCAAACTCGGCTCCCAGGTAGAGCGAATCTCGATAATCCTCCATGATTACGACTTCGGTTAGGGACGCCAGCTGTTCCGACGTGATTGCCACATGTGGCGTTTCGTATGTGCCTCCAGAATGGGTCAGACGCCCGTAGACCTCGCCCGAGAATCCATCAACGATGACTTCCAGACTGATGGGTTGATCGAATCCCCCAGAAAATCTGTCTACGACGCTGCCAAGGCCGACAGTCTGGAACGCCCACTTAGGGCCATTGGTGCCTGTGTACCAATCCGAGAACCATACGAATTGTAAACCCCCGTCAGCAGACGAGAAGCCAACTCCAGCGGCATGCGAGTGGTAGCTATCGAAGGCATACGCGTCTGCCGAAAGCGTCGTAAGGCTTGTACCAGAAAGCGGAGCCGAGAGTGAATGGAACACGGAAGGGAAGTTGTCAACGGTGTAGGCTCCATCCCCTGTTCGTATTCCACCATCCAAGACTAAGGACGCTATCCCGTTCCCCGTCGCAACCATGATGGGGGCCTGACTAGGATTTAATGCGTACCACCCGCCCTGGCCAGCAATACTTGTGCCCGGTGCGTAAGCTTCAAAGTCTTCGGATAGTAATGTTACCGGCACGCCTGCTGCCATCGCCCCGGCCGCCATGAAACCGATACTGAGAGCAAGAATCCCACTCAGTTGAGTCCTTCGCTTTGACATGCTTCGCCTCCATTTTAGAACGCTTGACCGTAAAGACAGGAAAGCGTCCAGCGTAGCGAATTGGTTTCGGAACTGCAACGAAAATCGCCTTAATCGTGTGCGATCGGCCCGATGTTGGTCGAGGACTTGGACCAAATTCGGCCGGGCCACGGTAGCCGGATCCAGGTCGTGCAACTACCCGCTCGTTCTATGGCTCCGCCGTCTCAAACATACGGACCCGTGTCAAAGCGGGACTTCAACCAGAAAGTAGCGTACCTACTCGCGCGATGCGCCGGCTGTGAAAACGACAAAACCGGGCGACGAAAACGCCGGTTCAGGGGGAATAGGCGGTTGCGACTACTTCATCCGCCCCCGGAAGCCCAACTATCCGGCGCCATCGTGCGTACGCGCGTGCTACTTGATTCCGCGGCAAAGTTAGGCTAGACTCACTTCATGCAAGAGGCACCAAAGCGACCGGTCAAGATCTTCAAGGCCACCGACACGTTTATTGACTGCGTCGAGTGGGGTGGCAATCGGGCCGTACTCGTTCATCGTCGCGAGCACGGCGGCCGATCGTACGTTCGCTTCCGCACGTGGAACCGGCATCTCGAAAAGGGCGTCTGGTATCCGACCAAGCGAGGCTTCATCGTGCCGCTGGATCGGGCGGAGGCGCTGGCCGAGTCGCTAAGGCTCGGCGCGCATGGTGAGCCGCGGGAGAAGCCGGATTGGTTAGTGAATTGGGAGTTGGAAAAGGACGAGTGAACAAGACCCCGATGGCTGGCGAATCGAAAAAAGAATTTTTTTTCACATACTCTGGCCTCCTTGACCTCTTATTACTCCCGGTCTCCGTCACATCGAGCACTTCCTGTCGTTTGTTCAACGCTGCTTGACAGGACGGCATGATTGCCGTTGAATGTCAACTGTCGTAAAGAATCACCCTATGCGAGCCATACTCCAGGTCTTCGACGGCGCGGCACAATGAAGAGATTCTTGCAACGAATAGGCTGGAGATTCTACCGCACAATCGCAAACACCGCGGGATTCATTGGCTTTTTTGCCGTGATTCTCGGACCAATCGTATGGTCTTTCTCTGGGCACACACTTACAGTAGTCGTATTGCAAAACAACCGTGAACATTCGGCATCAGGTGCGCCGCCTATGGAAGGAGAATCGAAGCCGCTAATTCCCGGCTCAACTCCAGCCGCCAACGATTCAAACCGAATGATCACTTCGTTCCTCTTTAAGCTCGATAGTGATCCAGCATCCGAGGACCTCACCGTCTGGGAGGAAGAGGGCAGTCCTGCTAGAAAGGGTGTTGTGTTCAGATTTCATATAAAGGACTTGAAGTGTGCAAGGAAGGACGCGAATATTGATTTCAATGCCGATTCAGCATTGGTTAGAGAGATTACTAGTCCTGAGAGTACAGCACACGAAGCCGAGTTCGATATTATGCTGCTGTACAAAGATAGCTGGGTTGAATTAGACGTACTTCATGGAGGTCCCGGCACGCCAGTGCTGGGTGGGCGAGAAGATGCTGCGGCGGTTGGACGAAGAACGGGGGTCTCCTTGTGGAAGTGTGCCAAGTTAATGGACTATCATGACGTGAGGGTTGAAGGTCCACCAACGCGGAACGATCTTGTCAAAGTAGCTCTTTACTTTCTTCCGCCGGTTTTTGTCATTGCCGGGTTGATCACAGTGATAGTCATTATGTCCATTTGTACTCCACCCGGCGAGGGGCCGCCTGCCCAGTTAAGTACGCCTTTGGCCCGGAGTGAAATGGACGAATCGAATCCCACTCAGAAGGTACCGCCAGCAACTGGGCAGGATGAGCACAACATACGGAAGGGGACGGAATCACCTGAACCACATGGGCCAAACGCGGCGGCACCACGCAGGGAGCCAGAGGATGCCTAGCTGGCTGTCGGATGTAGCAATCTGGGGATCTTGCATTGCCGCAATCGCGGCCGTTGTTGCATCAGTTCTCTACGTACGTGCTTTTCGCCTTTGGTTCTCGCTTCGGAAACGGCCTACATCATTGGAAGGCCGAAATATGGTGATCCGGCAATCGCTTCTCTTACTTTGGAGCGGAGAAGCTGTGCGCTCACTTCGAGCGATTGTAGCCACGGGCAGGGAGTTGACCGAGCTAGATTTCGTCAGGTATTTTGAGTATTTTGCTTTACCGTGGATGCGCCTGCTGTTCGACAAGACGGGAAGTGAGGGGTTGGGGGAACCTTGCATAATCCCACCATTTTCTCTTCTTGGCGACGACTTCTTTATCTCCGGTGCTAGGGCCTCGTTCTGGGTCCCTGCGGTAGGCGGGAGGTCACTCCGGCTGCTCGCTGGCTGTGCGCCAACGAAAGAGATGTTCGGGCGCGACGAACTGCGGATAGACTCTAGCGTTGCCGGGCAGTCTATGCAAGAGGGGAAGGTACTGGTTTGGCCGAGCGACACGGCTATCCGGGTCCATAGCCCACGCACATCGGCCGAAGATGCCTATAAAGCATTTGCTTGCTTTCCGGTGCCGAGTATCATCGGAGAACATGGCGCGAATCATCCGTATGGTGTCTTTTGCGTCGACGCCAAGAACCCGGACGTTCTCCGGGGCGACGAAACCATTATCTGGCTACGATTTTTTGCCGACGTTATTGTTGATTCAGCCGCAAAGCAAATACTCGGACAGGACACCTTGAGAGATTTCATGGACCGCATGCAGAATAAGCGGCCACGTACCGATAATACGTACAGTATTTGACGGGAATCCTGGAGCATCGTAGACCTTACGGAGCGGTCTTGCAGGTGCATACAATTGACAAGCAAAGGAGTGGTTCGTATGCTAACGACTGGGTTCTCTGTCGTTCCTGAGCCTCCTCTGGAGGGGAAAAGCAATGTGTGAGACGGCTGACGATGTTCGTCATATCGTAGATGAGTGCAATCGGGCAAGTGTTCGCATTAGCAGGATTACTGACCAGGTGCTGGTCAATATTGGGAGCGACAAACCGCCGATGAGAATCGTCGACGGTCTGCGTTCGATTTGGCGAGGAGAGCCTGCGGCTAGGCCTACCATTCCACAATCGAATCCGGTGGGCTAGCCGGGCAAGCACAACGTCCAGCGTATCCACTCTCAATCGAGCGCGTCGCCTCTTCCAACCTGCCGATGCAGAATTCGTGCGATAGCCGAATGGGACCAGCGGCTTGACTTGCCGGTCTTGGTCAGCACGCCGCGATCGGTCAATACGTCCGCAATCGCTTTCAACGTCTTTCCGACTTCCCGCATGGCGCGAATCTCCTGAACGACGGCTTGCTCGGCCTCGTTGAGCATAAGGGTGGTGCCATCCTCCGCCAAGTCGTAGCCGTAAGGCACCGTCCCCACGCGCTGGCCGTTGGACTTCTTGACGGCGAGTGCGGCGCGGGTGCGTTCGCGGGTGAGGTTACGCTCCATTTCGGCGGCGCCTGCCAGCACGACCAGCATGAATCGACCGGCGGCAGGCGACGCCGAAATGG
>Ga0210111_1000046_pt1 | contig 27119 bp, 22 predicted proteins | sample China_Galinas_PW_6_FD_185520 | JGI IMG/M metagenome (GOLD analysis project Ga0210111, IMG submission 185520) | Wetland microbial communities from San Francisco Bay, California, USA, that impact long-term carbon sequestration - China_Galinas_PWC_D2... | ecosystem: Environmental > Aquatic > Marine... | reverse complement strand
CGCAGCCGAGCGAGCCGCCGAGCGCCAGCGTCGTGTACGGGCGCCGCCCGCCGGTCTGGCCGACGCGGAAGAGGCCGCTCCAGAATTTCGCCGTCTGCGTCCCGCCCCCGCGGCCCGAAGCCGCGGTGAGCACGACCGTGCCGTGACGCGTGTCGACCAGGCAGCCGAGCGGGATCCGCGCCCCCGCGGCCAGCGGCGTGAACCGTTTCTGCCCTTTGCATTTGGTCCTGACCACGCCCTTCGCCGGCTCCACGTCGACGCTCTTGCCGAGCACCGGCGGCGGCAGCGCGCCCTCAGGCGTCGCCGAGCCGGAGGCGCCGGAAGCCGATGAGCCGGCCGCCGGGGACGTGCTGGCGGCGGAGCCGCCGCCGGCTCCGCCGCCCTCCAGCGACCCGCCTTCGGACCCCCCGCCTTCTTCTTCGGACGGCGTTTCTTCTTCCGGTTCTTCGGGCGATTCGCCTTCGGGGCCGGGCGTCGACGTGAAGGCGATGTCGACGGGAAACGATCCGACCGGGATCGGTGCCCCCACGACACCGCTGGTCCCGACGCCTCCGGATCCGCCGCCGGGCAGAGCCCTGGAGAGGCCGACCCCGGTCGTCGAGACCCCCGCCGACGTGTCGATCACCGAGACGGTGCCGAGCGCGAAGTTGGCGACGTAGCCGCGTTCGTCGTCGGGAGCGATCGCGATCCCCTGCGGGGCTTCGCCGACGGCGGTCGTTTCGGTGACGGTTCCGCCCGCGGATTCGATTTCGATCTCGGAGACGCTGCCGTCGGCGTTGTTGGTCACATAGGCGTAGGCGTTGTCGGACCTGACGGCGATTCCCACCGGTTCGTCGCCGACGCCGATCGGGCTGCCGACCAGGGATTCCGTTTCGAGGTCGATCGCGATCACGTCGTCACTCAGCGGCCTGGGGACGAGCGCGAGCGAGCCCGCGGTGGCGATCGACTGGGGCGGCCCGATGGTCGAGATCGTGCCGACGACTTCTTCTTCTTCGGTGTCGATCACCGAGACGTCGCTGCTGCCCCGGCTGGCGACGTAGGCGCGCGTGCCATCGGCTTTGAACGCGACCCCGGACGGGTTGCTGCCGACCGGAATGTCGGCACCGGCAAGGGTGTTCGTTTCCGTGTCGATCACGGAGACGCTTGCGTCGAACTGGTTGAGAACGTAGGCGCGCGGTTCGGTCGGCGAGACGGCGATCCTCCACGGTCGCTTCCCGGTCCCGACTTCGATCGGCACGCCGATCTGGGTCTCGGTTTCCGTGTCGATCACGACCACGATGTCGTCGTTCTTGCAGGCGACGTAGGCGGTTTTCCCGTCGGGAGTCATCGCGATCCCCTGAGGGTCTTCGCAGAGGCCTTCGATCGTGCCCGTGACCGCTTCGGTTTCGGCGTCGATGACGGCCACTCCGTCTTCGCCGCCGACGGTGACGAAGGCGCGTTCGGCCGCAGTCGCGCCCGACGGCAGAGCGACCAGCGCCGCCAGCGTCGAGAACAGGGCGAAGGAAACTCGTTTGGAGGGCATCCTCCGCAAGCTAACGTCGTCACGGAGGCATTCAACCGGGTATGGGCCGATCAGCCCACGATGCTCGCCGGCGCCCGTTCGAGCGCCTCGCGGGCGGCCGCGCGGCCCGCCTCGCGGGCCTGGTCGAGCTGGTGGAACTCGAGCAGGCCGACCCCCTCGTTGCGCGGCATGATCGTCCAGTCGGCGTGGCGGCGCGCCGCCTCGGAGGTGTTGGCGCTGCCGAGCAGCAGCACGCGCGTCAGCGCCTCGAGCACGCTCGGCTGCCGCAGCTCCCCGTCGCGGCCGTCAGCGGAGCCGGCGCCGATCGCGCCGTCCCCCGGCGCGGGCGGGCGCTCGAAGCTCGCCTTCACGTCGACCGCGATCACCGGGCCCTCGCCCTGCGCCGCCATCGTCTCGACCGGCAGGTTGTCGACCAGCGAGCCGTCGACCAAGAGCTGCCGGCCGCGCACCTGCACCGGCGCCAGCACCGGCAGGCAGAAGCTCAGGCCGACCGCTTCCCAGAGCGGTCCGGAGCGGACGACGACGAGCTCGCCGCTGCGCAGCTCGGTGGCGCCGCTGAAGAAGCCGCGGCCGAGCTCCTCGATCGCGACGTCGCCGAAGCTGCGCTCGAGCATCGCCCGGCTGCGCTCGCCGCGGATCAACGAGTGGCGCGGCAGCGTGTAGTCGCCCAGCGGCCGGCGGCGCACCCACTCCTCGAAGCAGCGGGCGTCGATCTCCTCCGCGTCCATGCCGAGCGCGAACATCGCGCCGACGAAGGCGCCCATGCTGACCCCGCCTACCCGGTCGATCGCGATCCCCGCCGCGGTCAGCTCCTCGAGCACGCCGATGTGGGAGAAGGCGCGGGCGCCGCCGCCCGAGAGCACGATCCCAACCGAGTTGCCGGTCAGCCGCCGGGCGATCCGCTCGATGTCGGCGATGCCGCTGCCGCGGCGCACGGCGTGGGTCTCGAGCGGCTCCAGCGCCGCCGCCCAGCCGGCCAGCGCGCCCGAGCCCTCGGCCACCTCCCAGGCGACCAGGTCGCAGCCGCGCAGCTCCACCCGATCGGCCCCGGGCGGCGGCTCGCCGCCGCTGCCGACGGCGAGGATGCGATCGGCCTGCTGCAGGCAGAAGGCCGTCCACGGGTCCTCGCCCAGCGCCGCGCCGCCGACCAGCAGCAGCTGGTCGTTGGCCGCCTCGGCGGCGTCGAGAACCGGTGCGTAAGCCGCGGCCGCGGGCTCCCCCGCCGCCGGCTGCGTCTCGTTTCCGTCGAGCATCGCCACCTTCCCCCAGCGGCGCATCGCCTCCGAGAGCGAGCGGCCGAGCTCGGCCACCGGCGCGCCCTCGTCGAGCGCGACGAGGGCGACCGTGACCGCGACTTCGCGCGACTGCGGGAAGGTGCCGACGCTGTCGCGCAGCTGCTCGCCAAGCGCCCGCGTCAGCGCCAGCGAGACGCTCGGCTGCTCGGCGAGCAGCCGCTCGAAGTCCTCGCGGGCGATCGCGATCAGGTCGCTGTCGCGCGCCGCGCGCACCGAGGCCGAGCGCGGCATCGAGGTCAGCAGCGCCAGCTCGCCGAGCGCGGCGCCGCGGCCGAGCACGCGGATCAGCGCGTCGTCCCGCTCGGCGACGACGTCGAGCCGCCCGGCGCGGACGACGAAGAGCGCGTCGGCGTCCTCGCCGGCGTGGAAGAGCCACTCCCCCGCGCTCAGGCGCAGGCGGGTCGAGCGCGCCGCGATCGCCTCGCGGACGGGCTGCTCGAGCTGGGCGAAGATCGGCGCCTTGGCGAGGAAGTCGGCGTCGGACTCCGGGCGCGGCTCACGCGGCGCCGGCGCCCGGGCCGGCGGCCGCGCGGGGCTCGGCGCGGGTGGCTCGGCGGCCGGCCCGTTCTCGCGCCCGGCGATCAGCAGCCGCGCCGAGTCGCCGAGCGAGGGGCTCTGGGCGACGTCGTCTTCGCCGTCCCGCAGACGGCCGACGGCGAGGCAGCCGACCCCGGCGAGCGCCAGGCAGACCGCGGCGAAGGTCCAGGCGCTGTCGAAGACTTCCGCCGCTTCCGCCGGTCCCGGCATGCCGATGATCGCGACCACGGCGGCCACGCCGAGCGCGGCGCCGACCTGGCGGGCGACCGAGTTGAGCCCGGTCGCCGTGCCGAACGCCTCGCCGGGGGCGGAGGCGACCGCGGCGCCGCTCAGGTTCGGGAAGAGGGTGCCGGCGCCGAGGCCGAGCATGAGCATTCCCGGCAGCCACTCGCCGAGGAAGTCGGGCACGAGTCCCACCCGGGAGACGAACCAGTAGACGGCGGCGCCCCAGATCAGCCCGCCGGCGACCAGCACGGGGCGGTGACCGATGCGGCCGGCCAGGCGGCTGGTCGGGCCGGCGACCGTCGCCGCGACCAGTGGCCCGGGCGTGATCGCCAGGCCGGCGTCGAGGATCGAGTAGCGCCAGACGCCGGTGAGGAAGAGGACGTTGACCAGCGTGTAGCCGTAGAAGCCGGCGGCGGCGAGGATCGTCGCCGAGTTGGCGACCGAGAAGGTGCGGCTGCGGAACAGGGTCAGGTCGACGATCGGCGAGCGGTGCCAGGAGCAGCGGCGGAAGAAGAGGCCGAGCAGCAGCACGGCGGCGGCGAAGCAGCCGAGGATCGCGGCGCTGGTCCAGCCCCATTCCTCGCCCTGGACGACGGCCAGCACCAGCGCCGCGATCCCGAGCGCGAAGAGCAGCGCCCCCGGCAGGTCCGGCAGCCGCCGCCGGCCCGGCTCGCGGCTCTCGACCAGCTTGCGGCGCGAGAGCGCGTAGGCGACCGCGCCGACCGGCAGGTTGACGAGGAAGACGAGGCGCCAGCTGTCGGCGCTGACGAGGAAGCCGCCGAGCGAGGGGCCGATGCCGGCGGCCAGCGCGCCGACCGCCGAGAGCAGCGCGACCGCGTGCGCGCGGCGCTCCGCCGGGAAGGCCTGGAGGACGAGGCCGAGCGAGGACGGCACGACGAGGGCGGCGCCGAGCGCCTGCAGGACGCGGAAGCCGATCAGCGCGTTGACCGAGGGAGCGACGGCGCAGAGCCCCGAGGCGACGGTGAAGATCGCGACGCCGAGCAGGAAGACGCGGCGCCGGCCGAGCAGGTCGGCGAGCCGCCCGGCCGCGACGAGGAAGGCGGCGAAGACGATGTTGTAGGCGTTGAGGACCCAGGAGAGGGTCGAGATGCCGCTGTCGGGGAAGGAGCGGCCGATGTCGGGGAAGGCGATGTTGACGATCGTCGCGTCGACGAAGGCCATGAACACGCCGAGCGAGGAGACGGCGAGCACGGTCAGCGGCGCCGGCGCGCGGCGCCGGGCGATCCGCTCCGGTGTCCTGCGCGCGGAACCGGACCCGTTCATCGGGGACCTCATGCCGGCGCGCCCTCCCAGGTCTGCAGGGCCTCGCGCGCCGCCTGCCTGCCGAGCTCGCGGACCTGCTCCAGCCGGCCCCAGTCGAGCAGGCCGATCCCGTCGACCTCCGGCTGGATCACGAGATCGGCGTGCCGGCGCGCCGCCTGCGCCGTGTCGATGCTGCCCACCGTGACCGTCCTGACCACGGTCTCGCCGAGCCGCGGCAGCTCGTCCTCGCGACCGGTGAGGAAGCGCCGCAGCGGCCGCCCGAGGCGCTCCAGCCCCGGCCGCACGCCCTGGCCGAAGCCGCCGATCCGCCCGCTCACGTCGACGGCGATGACCGGGCCCTCGTTGGCCGCGGCCATCCGCTCCACGGGCAGGTTGTCGAGCACGCCGCCGTCGACCAGCAGGCGCCCGTCGTCGGTCGGCACCGGCGGGAAGAGGCCCGGGATCGAGAGGCTCGGGTAGACCGCGTCGCAGAGCCTGCCGGTGCGGTGGACGACCGACTCGCGGCCGATCAGGTCGCAGCTGAGGCAGAAGAAGCGCGTCGCCAGCTCCTCGATCCGGCACTCGCCGAAGGCCGTCTGCAGCAGCTCGCGCGTGCGCCGCCCGCGGATCAGCGAGAACAGCGGCAGGGTGTAGTCGCCGGTCGGGTTGGTCTCGATGAAGCCGCCGCGGAAGAGCTCGGCCAGGGCGTCGGGCTCGTGGCCGAAGGCGAGTCCGGCGCCGACCACCGAGCCGAGGCTGACGCCGGCGATCCGGTCGGGCACCAGGCCGGCGGCGGACAGCTCCTCGACGACGCCGATGTGGGCGAAGGCGCGGGCGCCGCCGCCGGAGAGGACGACCCCGAGCGCCCTGCCGCAGAGGCGGCGGGCGAGCGCCTCGATCCGCCGCGGCAGCTCGTCGCGGCCGCGCAGCACCTGGGTCTCGCGGGGCGCGAAGCCGGCGGGGACCGCGGCGGGGCGTCCGTTGGCGAGCGTCAGCAGCTCGCAGCCGCGCAGCGCCGGGTGGTCGCGCCAGGCGCCGTCCGGCGCGCCGCCGCTGACGGCGACGATCAGGTCGGCCTCGCGCAGGCAGAGGTCGGTCCACTCCTCGCCGGGAAAGCTGGCCTCGGCGACCATCGCCACCCGGTCGGCCGACGCCTCGGCGCGGTCCAGCGCGGCGAGCGTGTCGGCGCGCGAGCGGTCTGCCCGCGGCGTCAGCTCGGCGACGCTGCCGTGCGCGCCGAGCTCCATCACCAGCAGGTCGGCGACCTCGCGGGCCGGCGACGCGGCGTCGAGCGGGACGACGGCGATCGTCGTCGGCGGCGCGGTCGCGCCGGCCGGCGCGCGGCTGGCGGCGAGCTGCGCGCCGATCGTCCTCGTCAACCCGACCGCGAAGGCCGGGACGTCGCGGATCAGCGCCTCGAAGCGCTCGCGGCTCAGCTCGAGCAGGTCGCTGTCGCGACGCGCCCGCACCGAGGCGCTGCGCACGCCGGCGTGGAGCAGCGCCAGCTCGCCGAGCGCGTCGCCGCGGCGCAGCAGCCTGATCAGCGTCTCGGGCGGCCCCTCGGCGACGACTTCGAGCCGGCCGGAGCGGATCACGTAGAGGCTCTCGGCCTCCTCGCCCTCGCGGAACAGCCACTTGCCGGCGCGCACCCGCACCTCGCCGGCCTCGGCCGCGAGCTGCTCGAGCAGCTCGTCGGAGAGCTCGGCGAGCATCGGGGCGCCGCGCAGCACGTCGGCGGCGACCATCAGCTCAGCGCCGCGGCCAGCAGCGCGGTCGCCCAAAGGCTGATCAGGTGCACGGACTGGTCCAGGGCGAGCGCCAGGCCGGGGGGCGGATCGACCGTCCGCTTGACGCGGACCATGTAGGCGCGCAGCAGCCGGCCGTCGTCGACCACCAGGTGGGGCAGGAAGATCAGGGCGGCGATCAGCGCCGCCACTGCCGCGCCCGCGTCCGACCCGATCCAGACCAGCGCCGGAAGGAAGAAGAGCGTGTAGACGGAGACGTGCGTGAGCAGCGCCCGCCGCGCCACCGGGTCGGCGCCGAGCCCACCCGGCTTGTTCCTCGCCTGCCAGTCGGTCTGTGCGAGGAAGTCGCCGGCCAGGTGGGAGACGAAGAACACGATTGAGACGTTTGCCCAGCTCATCTTGCGGCGAGCACGGCTCGCCATGCAGCCTGTCTATCAGTCAAACCGTGGCCCGGCGGCGGAGAACCGGCGGCGCCGCCGATGGCGTGGGCCGATTGGCCCATCGACCTTCGCTCAGCGGCCGATGTGGAAGCCGATCAGCTCCGGGACGCGCGCGATCGCGGCGCTGAGCGGATGCGGGCGCCGTCCCTCCAGCTCGGCGTCCTCGCGGCTGGTCAGGGCGCGGCGGATCGCCTCGCCGCCGAGCCAGTGGAAGGGCTCGGGCGGGACCCGCTGCGGGGCGGGGTCGACGAAGGGCAGGCGCGAGTGCTCGTCGCGGCGGTCGAGCGCCAGCGAGGCGAGCGTGCGGCCGACCATGTGCGAGGGGCCGACGCCGTTGCCGGTGTAGCCGGCGGCGGCGAAGCTGCGACTGCCGCGCAAGGGGACGACGAGCGGGACGTGGGTCGGCGAGACATCGATCGGGCCGCCCCAGGCGTGGGTGATGCGAGCGGCGCGGCGCTCTCCGGTCGGTTCCCTGCCTGCTTCCGCCAGCCCCGGGAAGTACGCGTAGAGACGCTCGGCAGCGGCGGCGATCACCTCGCGGTCGAGCTCGGCGCGCCCGCGCAGGCGGGCGCCCATCGCGATCCGGCCGCCGCCCCAGCCGAAGGCGATGCGCCCGTCCGGCGTGGTGCGGAAGTAGTCGATCAGGGCGCGGCTGTCGGTGATGCACTCGCCACCGGTCCAGCCGATCTCATCGAGCAGCTCCGGCACCGGCTCGGTGAGGACGATGTGCGAGGAGGTGACCGTGAGCGCGTTGCGCAGCGGCGCCCGCGGCGCCTTCGCCGCCCCGCCGATCGCGACGACCGCGGCCCCAGCGCGCACCGAGCCCTCCGGCGTCGTCGCCACAACCCCGCCCGCGGCGAGCGTATCCAACATTGACCCCACTCTGGTGTGGTCAATGTTGGATACGTCCGGTGCGAGGCGGCGGACGGGGGTGTGCTCGTAGATCTGGACGCCGGCTTCGAGCAGGCGGCGGCGCAGGCCGAGGGCCAGGCGTGCCGGCTGGACAGTGGCGGCGTCGGCGTAAAAGGCCGCGCCGCGAAAGGCCGGCGACGCGCAGCGCCGCGCGACTTCGTCCGCCTCCAGCACCCGCACCGGCCCACCTCCCTCCCCACCGCCGTAGAGCTTTTCCCCGGATAGCGGACCAAACCTCGACGGCGCTGCGGGGATGGGACCGGCGGCTCCGCTCTCTCCCCCCGCGAGCTCCCGGCAGGCAGCGACCGCCTCGTCCCAAACCCCGTCGTGCGCCGGTGCCGTCGAGACCTGCAGGTACCCGCCGCGCCGAAACCAGGCGTCGACCTCCTGCTCGCGGCAGAACGCCTCGACCCCGTCGATCGCGTCGCGCGCGGCGCGCGCCACCGCCAGCCCCGCCGCGTCGCCCCAGCGCTCCCGCATGTTCGCCAGCGAGAACCACATCGAGTTGCAGAATCCCCCGTTGCGCCCACTCGGCCCATGCCCGCAGACGTCACCCTCAAGCAGCACCACCTCGCACCCGGGCTCCAACCGCTTGAGATGCCAAGCCGCCCACATCCCCGTGTACCCGCCGCCAAGCACCGCCACGTCAGCACTCCGATCCCCACTCAACGCCGGAAGAGGCGCGACGTCGCCAGCCTCCTCCAGCCAGTAGCCATGCGCGGTGTGCTTCATCAACCAGGAGTCTGCCAGCGCCGCGTTCGCTGTTTGCAAGGCATAGCGCAACAAACAGCGAACGGTGGGATGGAGGGCAGGCCTTGCAGGCACGGCCGGGGTCGCCTCGGCGATGCCTCGCGAAGCGGCTCCTGGAGGGTGACCCTGGGCCGCGAAGCGGCACAAAATCCCACCGCCCGCAGGGCGGTGGTGGGCATCGCCGGGGCGACCCCGGCCGTCCCACCTGACGACTCCTCCCCTCCCATACACTCCGCCGCATGGCCACCTTCGACCTGCTAGCCGACCTCCCGCTGGAGATCGAGGGCTACGAGCTGCAGGGACTCGAATACCAGATCCCCGGCTTCGAACGGCTCAGCACCGTGATCCACCTCTGGGGCGGCGGCGAGGACGGCCTCGGCGAGGACGTCACCTACGACGCACTCGACCACGTCGCCCTGCAGGACGCCGGCGCGACCCTCGACCTGACCGGCTTCGCATCGCTCGGCGAGTTCTGCGAGCTGATCGGCGGCGTCGACACCTTCCCGGTCGAGCCGCAGCGCGAGGTCTCGCGCCGCTACCGCCGCTGGGCCTTCGAGTCGGCGGCGCTCGACCTGGCGCTGCGCCAGTCCGGCACCGGCGTCGCCAAGGCGCTGCGGCGCGAGCCGCGGCCGGTCGAGTTCGTCTGCTCGATGCGCCTCTCCCCCGGCGGCGACGAGCCGTCCTCGATCGAGACCCTGCGGACGAAGCTCGACCCCTACCCGAGCCTGCGCTTCAAGCTCGACCCGACCAACGACTGGGACGACGCGCTGATCGCCGCCCTGGTCGAGACCGGCGCGGTCGACTCGCTCGACCTCAAGGGCTTCTACAAGGGCACGCCGGTCGACGTCGAGACCGACCCCGAGCTCTACGCGAAGCTGATCGAGGCCTTCCCCGAGGCCTGGATCGAGGACCCCGACGTCAACGACGAGACCAGGCCGATCCTCGAACCGGTCCGCGACCGCCTCACCTGGGACGCCCCGATCCACTCGATCGCCGACATCGAGGCGCTGCCCTGGCAGCCGCGCATGGTCAATGTCAAGCCCTCGCGGATCGGCGGCCTGCGTGAGCTCTGCGAAACCTACGACTACTGCGCCGAGCACCGGATCGGCGCCTACGGCGGCGGCCAGTGGGAGCTCGGCGTCGGCCGCGGCCAGATCCAGGTTCTCGCCGCGCTCTTCCACCCCGACACGCCGAACGACACCGCGCCGCGCGGCTACAACGAATCGCCGCCGCCCGACGGCCTGCCGACCAGCCCGCTGCTGCCGCAGCTGACGCCGACCGGCTTTCGGTGGGCCGAATAGCCGGGTTGAGGAGGCCTACCCGCCCGAACCCGCCGCGGGCGGCGCGGTCGCGTCGGAGCCCTCTTCGCCCGGCGCCTCGCGGGCGATGTAGTCCTCAGCCAGCAGCAGGTTGTCCTTGGAGCGCTCGACCACGTTGAGCAGGTCGCCCATCAGCGCGACCTCCTCGACCTGCTCCTTGACGAACCACTGCATGAACTGCTCGGCGCGGTAGTCCTTGACCTCGCGCGCGAGCTCGAACAGGGCGAAGATCTCTTCGCCGACGCGCTTCTCTTGCGCCAGCGCCTGCTTGACCGGTTCGACCCCGTCGGAGTAGCTCGTCTCCTGCGCCTTGATGTCGGGGATGTGGACTTCCTCGCCGACGTCGAGCAGGTACTGGACCATCATCATCGCGTGCTCGCGCTCCTCCAGCGCCTGGCGATAGAAGAAGGCGGCGAGGCGGGGCAGCGTCTCGGCGTCGTAGTACACCGCCATCCCCACGTACTGCTGCGAGGCGGCGAACTCGTTGGCGATCTGCTCGTTCAGCGCGGCGGCGAAGCTCTTCTCGGCCATGTGTCTCCTTCTTCGGGCGGGGGTTGAGCGGACCGTAGCCGAAAAGCGAAATTCGGTTTGCCATAGACGGGGGCCCGTCTTCAACCCAGCCAACCGGCTTTTTTGCGCATCGCCGTGATCCGGCGGAACTCGGCGATGTCCTCGCGCAGCGCGGCGGGGGCGGGCGCGGGCAGGAAGCGGGCCGGCAGCGGCGACTCGATCACGCCGCTCTCGCCCCTGGCGACGCGGTAGGCGCGGGCGCCGCGCTGGGCGGTCACGGCCGAGGGCGGGCCGGCGCCCTCCCAGATCAGGCCGGCGTAGTCGTCGAGGCCGTAGCCGCCGGGCATCCCGTCGGCGACCGCGTCGAGGTAGGCGCCGCGGCGCTCGGGCTCGTTGTTGTAGTGGACGCAGAGGCTGCCGGGGAGCAGACCGAGGCCCGCCCCGGGGCGCGGCCTGCCCGAGGACTTGGTGATGCCGGCCTCGAACCAGCACATCGCCCCCGCGCTCTGGCCGGCGAGGACGATCCCCTGGCGCCAGGCGAGCGCCAGGATCGAGCTCAGCTCGTGCGCCTCCCAGACCGCGAGCAGGTTGAGCAGGCTGCCGCCGCCGACGTAGATCAGATCCTGCTCGAGGATGTGGTCGCGCAGCTCCATCGGCCGGCTGCCGAGCCGGAAGAGCGAGAGGTCGGAGGGCTCGCAGGGACGCTCGCCGAAGGCCGAGTAGAAGCCGCCGATCAGCTCCGAGGTGTCGCCGCTCGCGGTCGGCAGGATGCAGATCCGCGGCCGCCCGCCGGCGCGCGTCGTCGCCAACCGCAGCATCAGCTCGCAAACGGCCCGGTCAGACGGGCGCGAGCTGAATTCGTGTCCACCGAGCGCCAGGACGCGGGTGATCATCGCTCGCCCGCGGTCGAGCTTTTGCCCGGATAGCGATGAAAACCTCTACCGCGCGGCATTCAGGCCGCCACTGGCGTCGACATCGCCTCCGGCAGGGGGGCCAAAGGGCGGGCGCCGTCCTCCCCCAGGAAGGCGGTGGCGATCTTCATCTCCACCACCCGCTCCCCGACGACGTCCAGCCTGTATCCGCGCGCCTCGGGCCGCGAGGCGACGACGCGCTCCAGCTCGGTGCCGGCGAAGTGCAGCGCGGCTCCGTCCTCGGCCGCGTAGCCGGCGCGCATCCCATCCCGGAGGAAGTCGTGGTAGGCGCCGCGGCGCTTCGAGTCGCGCTCGTAGTGGACGCAGTTGCTGAACGGCAGCAGGCCGAGGCCCTCGATCCGCCGCGGCGGCCCGTGGAAGCCGGTCACCGCCTCGGCGAACCAGCAGAGCGAGCCGGCCGAGAGGCCACAGAGGACCACGCCCCGCTCCCACGCTTCGCGCAGGATCGTGTCGATGCCGTGTGCCCGCCAGACGCCGAGCAGGCTGATCACGCTGCCCCCGCCGACGTAGATCAGATCCTGGGCGAGCAGGTGCGCGCGCAGGTCCGCCGGCCCCTGCTCGCGACGGAAGAGCGAGATGTGGCCGGCCTCGCAGCGCTCGGCGCCGAAGGCGCGGTAGAAGCGGACGATGTAGTGGTCGGCGTCGCCGCTGGCCGAGGGCAGGAAGCAGACCTTCGGCCGCGGCTTGCCGGTGAGGCCGAGCACGTACTCGTCCAGCAGCGGGTTCCCCGACTCCATCGAGAACCCGCCGCCGCCGAAGGCGACTATCTGGCGGAGCGTCTCGCTCATCGCTGAATGGTTGCTCCGAGGCGGCGAAAGCGGCTTGTACAGCGGTCCGAATTTTTGGGTAGCGCCCTCGCCCGCGTGTACAGTGCGCCCGATGCGCAAGGTTCGCAGCGAGGCCGGGCGGCTCACCAACACGACCTACAGCAGCCGCTACTTCACGGCCGACGTCCCCGAGCACCGGGTCCCGGCCGACTCGATGCCCGCCCGCGCCGCCTACCAGCTGATCCACGACGAGCTCAACCTCGACGGCAACCCGACGCTCAACCTCGCCTCCTTCGTCACCACCTGGATGGAGCCCGAGGCCCAGCAGCTCGCCACGGAGACGCTCAACCGCAACTTCGTCGACCAGGACGAGTACCCGCAGACCGAGGTGATCCACCAGCGGGTCGTCAGCATGATCGGCGGCCTCTTCAACGCGCCCGACGGGGGCGCGGCGGCCGGCACGGCGACGATCGGCTCTTCGGAGGCGATCATGCTGGGGCTGCTGGCGCACAAGCAGAGCTGGCGCGAACGCCGCGGCGACGACACGGCGAAGCCGAACGTGATCTTCGGCGCCGACGTCCACACCTGCTGGGAGAAGTTCACCAAATACTTCGAGGTCGAGCAACGGGTGATCCCGCTGACCCCGGAGCGCCACGTGATCGGGCCGGAAGAGGTCGAGCCGCTGATCGACGAGAACACGATCGCCGTCGGCGCCATCCTCGGCACCACCTTCACCGGCCAGGTCGACGAAATCGAGGGCATCGACGAGCTGCTGCGCCGGGTCAAGCAGGAAAAGGGCTGGGACATCCCGATCCACGTCGACGCGGCGAGCGGCGGCTTCATCGCCCCCTTCGCCTATCCGGAGCTGGTCTGGGACTTCCGGCTCGAGCACGTGCGCTCGATCAACGTCTCCAACCACAAGTTCGGCCTCGTCTACCCCGGCATGGGCTCGGTCGTCTTCCGCGACCTCGACGTCGTGCCCGAGGAGCTGGTCTTCAAGATCACCTACCTGGGCGGCGAGATGCCCAACTACAGCCTCAACTTCAGCCGCGCCAGCAACTCGGTGCTGCTCCAGTACTACAACTTCCTGCGCCTCGGGCGGAAGGGGTACGAGCGGATCGCCGCCAACCTGATGGAGAACGCGGGCGAGCTCGAGCGAACTCTGACCGCCGGCGGCCGCTTCGAGCTGCTCAACGACTCGCGCTACCTGCCGGTGGTCGTCGTGCGGCCGACCGAGAAGGACGGCGGCGTCGACGTCTTCGCGCTCTCCGAGCTGCTGCGCGAGCGCGGCTGGATCGTCCCCGCCTACCCGCTGCCGCCGAACGCGGAGTCGGTCTCGGTGCTGCGCATGGTGGTCAAGGAGAACTTCAGCCGCGACATGGCGAAGATGCTCGGCGCCGACATCGAGGCGGCGATCGCCAAGCTCGACGGCAAGGGCGGGCAGTCCGCTCAGGCCAAGGGCCGCCGCCGCATTTGTTAAAGCGGTACTGACTCGTCCACAGACCCCTGGCAGGGGTGTACCATCGCGTTTATGGCTGACCTGCCCGGGCTGATCGAGAAAGAACGCCTCCCGGCGGGCCGCGAGGGCCTCGCCGAGCCGCTCGTCGCCCACTCCCAGCGCGAACGGATCCTCGTCGCGATGGCCGAGAGCTGCGCCGACAAGGGCTACAACGCGACGACGATCGCCGACGTCTGCGAGCCCGCCGGCGTCTCGCGCGCGACCTTCTACGAGCTGTTCAAGGACAAGGAGGACTGCTTCCACGCGGCGATGGAGGTCTCGCTCGCCGACGCGATGGGGCGCATCCTCTCCGCCTACTCGCCGGACAAGCCCTGGGCGACGATGGTGCGCGACGCCGCCGCGGAGTTCCTCGACCTGCTGGCCAGCCGCCCGGCCTTCGCCCGCATGGCGCTGGTCGAGGCGCCCGCCAGCGGCGACCGGGCGTTCGAGCTCTACGCCTCGGGCAAGCGGGTGCTGCAGTCGCTGCTCGACCGCGGCCGCGAGGATCCGGTCGAGGAGGAAGCGATCCCCTCGAGCGCCGGCCGCGCGGCCCTCTCGGGCGCCGAGTCGCTGATCGTCGGCCAGATCCTCGCCGGCAACACCGAGCGGCTGCGCGAACTGCTGCCCAACATCGTCTACATCACCACCGTCACCTACCTCGGCCAGGACGAGGCGCTGCGCCAGTCCCGCGAGGCCGAGAAGCTTCTCGGCCCACCCGGAGGCTGACCGGAGTGGAGCGGGCAGGGGGAGGAGACCGGTGGCGCCCTCCGCGCGGGCGTCACCGGCTGCCGCCGGAGGTGGTGGCGCGCTCGCAGCGCGAGCGGCTGCTCGAGGCGGCGCTGCGCGTCGTCGCGGCGAAGGGCTACGGGGCGATGACGGTCGCCGACCTGACCAGGGAGGCCGGCGTCTCGCGGACCACCTTCTACGAGCGCTTCGAGGACAAGGAAGCGTGCTTCCTCGCCGCCTACGACGGCGCGGTCGAGACGATGGTGCGGCGCGTGCTCGCGGCGTACGAGGCGGATGGGGGCTGGCCGGAGCGAGCGGCCGCCGGGCTCGCGGCGCTGCTCGAGGTACTCGCCGAGGAGCCCGACCTGGCGCGGCTCTCGCTGGTCGGCGTCGGCAACGCCGGGCCGGCCGCGCAGCGCCGCTACCGGGCGGCGGTGCAGCGGCTGACGCCGCTCTTCGAGGAGGGGCGCGACTATGCGCCGGGCGGCCGCGGCCTGCCCGCGAACACCTCGCGGATGGCGATCGGCGGGGTGACCGGGCTGATCGCCGACGAGCTCGTGGCGGGGCGGGGAGAGCAGCTCCCGGGCTTGCTTTCGGACGTGTTCTTTGCCACGCTGACTCCATATATCGGCCCGGATGCGGCGACCAGGGAGGTCGAGCGGCTGACTCGATAAACGTTCACGTACACGGTGCCGCTATGATTCAAATACCCGATAGTCCAAGCCTGTCGGGAGGGCCGATGGGAGGCAGCGAAACGCGGCGGCAGGCGATCTTGAAGGCGATGGTGCGCGTCGTCGGCCGCAAGGGGTACAAGGCGACCTCGGTCGCCGACACGATCGCGGAGGCGGACGTCTCGCGCTCGACCTTCTACAAGCACTTCGAGGACAAGCATGAGTGCTTCCTCGCCGCCTACGACCTCGTCGTCGAACGGGTGCTCGGTGAGGTGGTCGCCAACTGCGACCCGGACGCGCCCTGGCTGGAGCGGATGCGGGCCGGCCTGGCGACCGTGGTCGAGATGTTCGCGCTCGATCCCGAGCTGGCGCGCACGGCGGTCGTCGAGGTCGCCGCCGCCGGCTCCGACGCGCGCCGGCGCCACTGGGACGCGATCTCGAAGGTCACCGAGTTCCTCAAGGACGGCGAAGCTCTCGCCGGCGATCGCGAGCTGCCCGCCAACATCGGCCTGATGGCCGCCGGCGCGGTCTCCGGCCTGATCTTCGACGAGCTGCTGACCGGGCGGGCCGAGCGGCTGCCGAAGCTGCTGCCCGACCTGCTCTTCGCGATGCTCGTCCCCTACATCGGCCCCGGCGCCGCGGCGGAAGAGATGCGGCGGACAGCGGCGGGCTGAGGCCCCGCGCCTCGCCCGCTCGCCCGCCTCCCCGGATCTCTAGACGGCGCCGATCTCGCGGCGCAGCTTGGCGCGCACGCGATGCAGCCGGACCTTGACCGTGCCGAGAGGGATGCCGAGCCGGCGGGCGATCGCCTCCTGGGTCATGTCCTCGTCGTAGCGCAGCCGCACGAGCTGGCGATCGCGCTTGTTGAGCCGCTCCAGCGCCGCGTGCAGGTCGGCCCGCTCGACCGTCGCCAGGACACGGTCGTCGTCGCGGCCATGGACGACTTCGATCAGGTCGGTCGGCGCCGGCCGCTTGCGGGCGAACTCGCGCAACGCCTCGTTGCGAACGATCGTCGCCAGCCAGGCCTTGCGCGCGGCGCCGTCGCGCAGAGTGCGACGTTTGCGCCACACGCGCACCATCGCGTCCTGAGCGATGTCTTCGGCCTCTGTCTGGTTCTTCGCGAAGCGAAAGGCGAAGCTCAGACAGGTCCTGTGGACCTCGTCCCAGTCCCAGTCCCGACTCGGGTCTCCTTCCCCGCCAAGCTGGTGATCGAGACGACGGACCTCCACGATGCGCGGCAGACTAGCAGATTTGAGCAATGAAACTATTAAGAATTAATCGCCGGTCAGGGCGAACATGGATGCGACTGCAGCCGAGCGCGGGGGGCGCGACGCCGAGCGGGCATACGAGGCGCTGGCCCCCCTGTATGACGACTTCACCGCCCACCACGACTACGAGCTGTGGCTGGGCAACCTGCTGCCGAAGCTCCGCCGCCACGGCCTCAGCGGGCGCCGCCTACTCGACGTCGGCTGCGGCACCGGCAAGAGCTTCCTGCCGATGCTCGAACGCGGCTGGGAGGTGACCGCCTGCGACATCTCGCCCTCGATGGTCGAGCTGGCGCGGACCAGGGCCGACGGCACGACGCGGCTCTCGGTGGCCGACATGCGCGAGCTGCCGGTGTTCGGCGAGTTCGACCTGGTCTGGGCGCTCGACGACGCGGTCAACTACCTGCTCGACTTCGAAGAGCTGCGCAGCGCGCTGAGCGGGATGCGGGCGAACCTCGCGCCCGGCGGGCTGCTGATGTTCGACGTCAACTGCCTGCAGTCCTACCGCACCTTCTTTGCCGAAGAACAGCGGGTGCGGCGCGGTGAGCGGACGCTGGTCTGGCGCGGCCAGGGCTCGGCCGACGCGGCGCCGGGCTCGATCAGCGAGGCGCGCTTCGAAGTCGAGGCGGCGGACGCGGCCGAGTTCGCGCCGCACGTCCACCGGCAGCGGCACTTCCCCGAAGCGGAGGTGCTTGCGGCGCTCGAGGCCGCGGGCCTCGCCTGCCTCGACGTCTACGGCCACGGCTTCGACGCCGTGCCCAAGCAGCCGGTCGACGAACTGGCGCATTCCAAGGCCGTCTACATGGCCCGCACCGCTTAACCCTCGGAGCGTGTTTCACCTGTTCGCCACTCACACACTTTGTTTTTAGAACTGGAGCGAGATCGACGGATCGATCGAACGGTGTGGTTTTCAATTTAGGGTCACTGGGAGGACCTTTATTGGTACGCCACTAGTGGGAAGTTTCATGCAGCGTGAACAGCTACTTATATTCTGTAGACTCGCCTGGAAATAGCTGGAAGGCTGCGCGCGTGTCGGAGGCGGCTCTAAAGGCTCTTGGCGAAGCGATACGTACGCGGCGCGGGGAAATCGACGGTCTCTCTCAGGAGGGGCTCGCCGATCTCGCGGGAATGCACCGTACCTACGTGAGTGAGATCGAGCGGGGCCTGCGCAATCCGAGCTTCCGCAACCTCTTCAAGCTTGCGGCCGCGCTCGACGTACCGCTGTCCGAGCTCGTCGCCCAGGCCGAGCGCAAAGCTGTCTGACGGGAGCGCCTGACCGTCACAAGTATTGGTTCGGTCATTGTATGGCCGGCAAGTGTACGCTTCGGGCGTAGCATGCCAGTACCAGGTACGTATTTTTGGTACGAACCGGGGTTCGCCCCACTCCTTACTGTGCGCAACCGGTTCGGCGACGCCGGTAGGTGACTGTCGGTCCGCTCACCGTCACCGCCTCGCTCGCCTTTGACCGGCCCCACGGACCGCCGAAGCCGAACTCAGCGGAACCGGCGCCCCGAGCGGAAGCGCTGTGAACGGGAGCGACGGGACTCGAACCCGCGACCTCCGGCGTGACAGGCCGGCGCTCTAACCAACTGAGCTACGCCCCCGAGGGAATCGGATGGGCCGGTGGTTGCGGCCCGGGGGCCAAATCTACCGGGTCTGCGAGGAGGAGGATCATGGCCATGCCCGCAAGCGCCCCCGCCGGGCGCTCGCTCAAGGGGCGGGCCCCGGATCTATCTCATAGGCCCTTGCCGGCAGCGCGGCGGAGAGCGGGCGGCGCGGCGGCAATGCGCGGCTCGCCGCCGCCCCGCCCCGCCCTCGCTTCGCCCGGCGACCCGCCCAGCGCGGACGTACCGGGTCGAAGTCGAGCAGCGGGCGCCACGTCGTCGTCCCGATGACGCCCGTGGCCGGCATTCCCTGGCTCGTCTGGAAGTCTCGTACCGCTGCTCGCGTCCGCCTGCCGAAGATTCCCGTCACCGGCAGGCCCGGGCGCACGGCCGCCTGCAGGTGCTCCTGCGCCCAGACGACGAGGTCGCCGCGACTTCCCCGCTTGAGCAGCGGGTGCTCGACGACCGGCCGGTAGCCGAAGACCGGCCCGGCGAGCCGGGAGCCCAGCGCGCCCCAGCCGGCCCGGCTCGTCTCCTGCCAGTCCCACCAGCTCGGCGCCTGGCCGCCATAGCTGAGCGCGAAGCGGCGGAAGCGCAGGATGTCCTTACGCGCGGCGCCGCCGTAGGTCTGGCCGATCGGGTAGACCGGCCTACCCCAGAGCCGGTTGAAGAGGTAGGTGTGCTCGTAGACGGCGCGCACCGAGGTGCCGATCGCCTTCCAGTACATCTGCGGCTGGTTGACCGTCGCGCCTTCGGGGCCGAGGAAGACCGAGTAGGGGAAGGAGGGGTGGTAGTCGACGTAGGGGAAGCCCGCCAGCGAGAGCGGGAAGGCGGCCCCGATGCGCCCGCGCAGGGCACGCACGTAGCGGTCGGCCGCGGCGTACTTGCCCTCGTACTGGCCCTCGGCGTCGATCACCAGGCAGTCGGCCCCGCGCCGCGCCGCGGCGGCCCCGACCCTGGCCTCGGCGACGGGGTTGTCGCCGTAGACGAACTGCCAGGCGCAGACGTCGAGCCCGCCGCGGTGCAGCGCGTTGACCAGGCTGCCGCTGAACTGGGACCAGGTATTGCCGCCGTCGCCGGCCTTTATGTAGAGCGTGCCGATGCCGGTCCGCTTGGCGCGGGCGACGATCCGGCCGACGTCGCCGCCGTCGGAGCGGTCGACGTACCAGATCCACATCCCCTGGCGGTCGAACGGCGTGGCGTCGGCGGAGGGTTCGGGAGCGACTTCCTGCCCCGCCCCTCCAGGGGCGGCGGAGGCGAAGCGCGTGTCAGCCGTCAGCGCCATCACGATCACGATCGCCAAGAGCACCAGGCGGAGCCCTGGCGCCAGGGTGCTGCTGATCCTCACATCGACGTTGAACAAGGTAGCTCGGCGGTGTCGCGGCGGCAAATCTCCCATCCCCCAAACTCGTACCGAGTCCGCGACGCGGTTATCTGACGGTACTGCGGGGGTCCGTAGCGGGACTAGTATGAGGGCGTCCACCTTTTCGGTCCGCCCGGAGCCCGCAATCCTCTCGATCCGCAAGATCCTGTGCACGCTCGCGCTCGCGACCGCCCTCTCCGTCGTCGCGATCGCGAGCGCCGGAGCCGGCGAGCCCGCGCCGGACCCCGGCGGCGGCGACCTGATCCGCGCCGGGCTCTCGCAGCACGGTCGCGACCTGGTTCTCGCGCTGCGCACCGCCTCCCCCCTGCCGCTCTCCCGGCTCGACCCCCAGCCGGCGGGACGGGGCACGCGCTATCTCTGCCTGCGGCTGCGCCGTGCCGGTCGGCGCGGCGAGCGACAGCTGTGCGTCGGCGGCTCCCGCGACGCCCACCGCCGGGTCGGCCTGGAGCTTCGCAACGCCGCCGGCAAGACCGTGCAAAGGCGGACCGTGGCGGCGCGGCTGAAGCGCCCGCAGGGCGACAAGCTGGTGCTGGCGATCGACCCGGCGCTGGCCGGGCTGGCGCCCCACCGCTACCGCTGGCAGGTCGTCGAGAACCGCCCCGGCTGCCAGGGGGCGACCTGCGAGGAGACGCTGCCGGGACGCGGCGCGAGGCTCTTTCGTCTGCGCCCGGTGCGCCCGGTCGGCTGCACCGGCGGCAGCGCCGGCGAGTACCGCAACGGCCCGCGCGACCGCAACGTCGTCGCGCTCACCTTCGACGACGGCCCCAGCACCTACACCGAGGCCTTCCTCGACGTGCTGCGCGAGAAGCACGTCCACGGCACCTTCTTCGAGATCGGCCAGGAGATGCCCGGCCGCGAGGCGACGATGCGGCGCATCCTGCGCGAAGGCGACGAGATCGGCGACCACACCGTCAACCACGTCGAACTGCCCGGCTACTTCCAGATCGCCGGCGCCGCCGCCCGCATCCGCTCGGCCACCCACTTCGAGCCCTGCCTCTTCCGGCCGCCGGGCGGGGCGGTCGACTCGGCGGTCGTCGGCACCGCGGGCGGGCTCGGCATGGAGACGATCCTCTGGGACGTCGACCCCGCCGACTGGACCAACCCCGGCAGCGGCGCCGTCTACAGCCGCGTCGTCTCCGCCACCCGCGCCGGCTCGATCGTCCTCATGCACGACGGCGGCGGCGACCGCGGCGGCACGCTCGCGGCGCTGCCGAAGATCATCGACACGCTGCGCGGGCGCGGCTACCGCTTCGCCACGGTCAGCGAGCTGCTCGGCCACAGGATCGTCTACCGGCCCTACGGCTGAGACCGTTCGCTGTTTGTCGGCCTCTGCGCGACAAACAGCGAACGGAGCCGGATGCAACCGATTCGGGTTCCTCTACGTAATGGAGGACATGCGAATCGCGATCGTCGGCAGCGGCATCTCCGGCCTCGTCGCCGCGCACCTGCTCCACCGCGAGCACGAGATCGTCGTCTACGAGGCCGGGTCGCGGCTCGGCGGCCACACCAACACGATCTCGGTCGAGGCACCCGACGGGCCGCACGAGATCGACACCGGCTTCATCGTCTTCAACGACCGCAACTACCCGTGCTTCGAACGGCTGCTCGGCGAGCTCGACGTCGCCACCCAGCCCTCGCAGATGAGCTTCTCGGTCTCCGACGGGCGCGGCGGGTTCGAGTACGCGGGCACCCCGCGCGGCCTCTTCGCCCGTCCCTCCCACCTCGTCAGCCCTCCCTTCCTCGGCATGCTGCGCGAGTGGCGGCGCTTCAACCGCGAGGCGCGCGAGCGGATCGAGATGAACGGCGGCTCTCCCTCGCTCGGCCAGTGGCTCGAGCAGCGTGGGTTCTCGCGCCACTTCGTCGAGCGGCTGATCGTGCCCCAGGTCGCCGCCGTCTGGTCGGCCGACCCGGGGCAGATCTGGAGCTTTCCGGCCGCCTTCATGGCCGAGTTCTTCGACAACCACGGCATGTACAGCCTGCGCGACCGGCCGCGCTGGCGCACGGTCCGCGGCGGCTCGCGGCGCTACGTCGAGGCGATCTCGGCGCCCTGGCGCGACCGGGTTCGCCTCGCGGCGCCGGTGCGCTCGATCGAGCGCCTGCCGGACTCGGTACGAATCGAGGCGGAGGGCTGCGAGAGCGAAGCGTTCGACCAGGTCGTGATCGCGACCCACTCCGACCAGGCCCTGGCGCTGCTCGCCGACCCGAGCGAGTCCGAGCGCGAGATCCTCGCCGCGGTCCCCTACCAGCGCAACGAGACGGTCCTGCACAGCGACGCCTCGCTGCTGCCGCGGCGGCGGGGCGCCCGGGCAAGCTGGAACTTCCACCTGCCCGAGCGGCCGGCCGGACGCGCCACCGTCACCTACTGGATGAACAGCCTGCAGCGGCTGCGGGCCGAGCGCGAGTACCTCGTGACGCTCAACCGCGGCGACGCGATCGACCCCGCCAAGGTGATCCGGCGGCTCGTCTACGACCACCCGGTCTACACGCCCGACGGCGTCCGCGCCCAGGCCCGCCACGGCGAGATCAGCGGTGTGCGCCGCACGCATTACTGCGGCGCCTACTGGGGCTGGGGCTTCCACGAGGACGGCGTGCGCAGCGCAATCCGCGCCTGCGCAGGCAGCGCCTCACCCGCAGCGTGGTCGAGGTTATCGCCGCTATCCGGCGAAAAGCTCGACCACGGGTTGCTGGACCGGGGTGCGGTGGCGTGACCGCCTCCGCCGTCTACGAGGGCTGGCTGCGCCACCGCCGCTTCGAGCCGGTCGAGCACAGCTTCCGCTACCGGCTCTACATGGCCTACCTCGACCTCGACGAGCTGCCGGGCGTGCTCGACCCCTACCCGCTCTGGTCGGCCCGGCGGCCGGCGCCGGCCCGCTTCCGCCGCGAGGACTACATGGGCGACCCGCGGCGGCCGCTGGCCGAGTGCGTGCGCGACGCGGTCGAGCGCGCCGGCGGCGAGCGGCCGCGCGGCCCGGTGCGCCTGCTCGGCAACGTGCGCTGCCTCGGCCACGTCTTCAACCCGGTCTGCTTCTACTACTGCTTCGACGCGGCGGGCGAGCGGGTCGAGGCGGTGGTCGCCGACGTCACCAACATCCCCTGGGGCGAGAGCCGCCCTTACGTGCTGCTGCGCGGCGAGGCGCGCGGCCCGGTGCTGGGCGAGCGGCTGCGGAAGCAGCTGCACGTCTCGCCGCTGATGGGGATGGACCAGACCTACTCGCTGCGCGCGAGCGAGCCCGGCGAGAGCCTCGTCGTCCAGATCGAGTCGCGGGCGGGTGAGGCGGGCGAGGAGACGGGCGGGGGCGCGAAGACCTTCGACGCGACTCTTTCGCTGCGGCGCCGCGAGCTCTCCACGCGTACCCTGCTGGGGATGCTCGCCCGCCACCCGGCGATGTCGCTCCAGGTCGTCGCGCGGATCTACGCGCAGACGCTGCGGCTGAAGCTGAAGGGCACCCCCTACTTCCACCACCCCGAGGGGGCGCGCCCGCGGGGCTTCCTCTCGCCATGAGCAGCTCGCCGTGAGGAAGGCGCGGTGAACAGGCTCGCCCGCGCCGTCGTCCTCGTCCTGCTCGGGCGGCTGCGCTGTGGGCGGATCGAGATCGTCGAGGACGGGCGGCGGCGCGGCTTCGGCCCGGCCGGCGCCGAGCTGCGGGTGACCGTGACGATCTGCGACCCCGCCGCCTGGCGCGGCCCGCTGCGCGGCAGCCTCGGGCTCGGCGAGGGCTACCTGGAAGGCCTCTGGGAGACCGACGACCTCGTCGCCCTGCTGCGGATCGCGGCCCGCGAGCTCGGCCGGCCGAGCCGGGCGCGGCGCGCCGTCCAGCACCTGCGCGGCGCCCTGCACCGGCTGATGCGGCTGGTCCCCGAGAACACGCGGACGGGCGCGCGCAGGCACATCTCCGCCCACTACGACCTCGGCAACGAGCTCTTCTCCGCCTTCCTCGACGAGCGGATGATGTACTCGTGCGCGCTCTACCCGAGCGCGGCTGGCGCCGCCGACGGCGACGTCTCGCTGGAGCAGGCGCAGCTGGCGAAGCTGGAGCGGATCTGCGCCAAGCTCGAGCTCGGCCCCGAGGACCACCTGCTCGAGATCGGCAGCGGCTGGGGCGGCCTCGCCGTCCATGCCGCCCGCGAGCACGGCTGCCGGGTGACGACGACGACGATCTCGCGCGAGCAGCAGCGGCTGGCGAGCGAGCGAGTCGCGGCGGCCGGCCTGGAGGACCGGGTCACCGTCCTGCTCGAGGACTACCGCGACCTCGAGGGCAGCTTCGACAAGCTGGTCTCGATCGAGATGATCGAGGCGGTCGGCTGGCAGCACCTCGACGAGTTCTTCCGCCGCTGCGACGCGCTGCTCGCCGCCGACGGGCTGATGTTCCTGCAGGCGATCGTCATCGACGACGAGCTGTATGAGGCGGAGAAGGCGAGCCGCAGCTTCGCCAACGTCCACGTCTTCCCCGGCGGCTGCCTGCCCTCGCGGGCGGCGATCGCCTCCTGCCTGCGGCGGGTGACGGCGCTGCGCCAGGTCTGGGCGGAGGACATCACGGCCAGCTACCCGCCGACCCTGGCCGCCTGGCGGCGGCGCTTCCTCGCGGCCTGGGCGCGGCTGCGCGGGCGCGGCTACGACGAGCGCTTCCGTCGCCTCTGGCTCTTCTACCTGACCCTCTCCGAGGCCGGATTCCGCGAGCGGCGGATCGGCGACATGGAGTACCTGCTGGCCAAGATGGACTCCACGGACGGGGCCGAAGCGCGATACTCCGCGGCACGGTGATCGTCGAGCGCACCGAGAACCCGATCTGGCTGTCGAACGCCTACCTGGTCGCCGACGAGGCGGGTGGCAAGGGCGTGCTGATCGACGGCAACGATGACGTCGCGCCGCTGCTCGAGCGGGCCGAGCGCGACGGGATCGAGATCACCCACGTGCTCGTGACGCATCCGCACGGCGACCACGTCGCCGGCCTCGCCGAGGCGCGCGAGCAGCTTGGCGGCCCGCCGCTGGTCGCCCACCCCGAGTGCGCCGCCGAGCTGCCCGACGAGGTCGCGGTGACGCTCGGCGACGGCGAGAAGCTCGACACCGGCGGGCTCGAGATCGAGGCGATCCACACCCCCGGCCACGCCGCCGGCCACCTCGCCTTCCTCGTTAACGGCTCCGACGTCTTCACCGCCGACGTCCTCTTCAAGGGCACGGTGGGCGGGACGATGGCGCCCGGCGGCAGCGGCTTCGCCGACCTGAAGGCGTCGGTGATGCGGCTGATGGAGCTGCCGCCGGAGACCCGCGTCCACCCCGGCCATCGCGAGCCGACGACGATCGGCGAGGAGTGGGAGTCCAACCCCTTCGTGCGGATCTGGCGCGGCCTGGAGGAGACGGGCGACGAGCAGGTCACCGTCTGGGACCGCCCGGCGACGCTGAAGCTCTGGGCGCCCGACTACGACGGCGGCAACAAGGCCTGGATCGTCTTCGCCGACGACGGCCTCGAGGCGATCGTCGGCGGCTCGCAGGTCGTGCGCGGCTAGCGCCATAGGAAGCGAGCCCAGTCCCAGAGCCGAAAACCTGCCGGCGGACGGATATGCGATTGGAGCGGCGGACGTTTGGCCGGAAACTTCTCCAATGCTCCTGCCGCTGGCGCTGACGGCGTCCGAAATCAAGAGCTTCTTCTTCGACTGGTACCCCGTCTTCGGGGTCTTCTTCATGTTCGCGCTGCTGCTCGTCTTCGTCACGCTGCTGCGCGGCACGCTCGGCGCGACCAAGCCGGAGACGGTCAAGGCGAGCAAGACCAAGCCGGTGCTCTGGGAGGAGGTGCAGGGAGTCGACGCCGCCAAGGACGAGCTGATCGACGTCGCCGAATGGCTGCGCGAACCAAAGCGCTTCGCCGCGCTCGGCGCCGAGCCGCCGCGGGGGGTGCTGCTCTTCGGCCCGCCCGGGACCGGCAAGACGATGCTCGCGCGCGCGGTCGCCGCGCAGGCAGGGGTCGACTTCTTCTCGGCCTCGGGATCGAGCTTCGTCGAGATGTTCGTGGGGAGGGGAGCCGCCCGCATCCGGCGCCTGTTCAAGGAGGCGCGAAAGTCGGGCCGAGCCGTCATCTTCATCGACGAGCTGGACGCGGTCGGGGGCGCGCGCAGCGGCGGCGGTGGGGATGGCGGCTCGAGCGAGCGCGAGCAGGCGCTGAACCAGCTGCTGGTCGAGCTCGACGGGTTCGAGAAAGACCCGGGGACGGTGATCGTGATCGCCGCCTCCAACTACGTCGACAAGCTCGACAAGGCGCTGCTGCGCCCGGGGCGCTTCGACCGCCAGGTGCTGGTCTCGCCGCCAGACCGCGACGGCCGCGAGGCGATCCTGCGCGCCCACGCCAGGGGCAAGCCGCTCGGGCCCGACCTCGACCTGACCGACGTCGCCCGCAAGACGACCGGAATGACCGGCGCCCAGCTCGCCAACGCGCTCAACGAGGCGGCGATCATCGCCGGCCGCGCCGGGCGCGAGGCAATCGCCCGCGAGGACCTCGACGAGGCGCTGCTGCGCCAGTCGGTCGGCTCCCAGCAGGCGCGGCGGCTGACCCCGAAGGAGCGCCGGATCGTCGCCTACCACGAGGCCGGGCACGCGCTCAGCCGGCGGCTGCTCGGGCTCGACCCGCCGGAGATCCTCAGCATCGTGCCGCGCGGGCCGGCGCTCGGCTTCGTCGGCCACTCGCCGCAGGAGGACACCTACCTGAAGTCGCGCGAGGAGCTGCTCGACGAGCTGGTCACGCTGCTCGGCGGCCGCGCCGCCGAGGAGGAGGTGATGGACGCCTCCTACTCCGGCGCCGTCGACGACCTGCAGCGCGTGCACATGGTCTGCCGTCAGATGGTCGCCGAGTTCGGCATGGGCGTGGCGCTCGACGCCGACGGGGCGCCGCCGATCGCGCTGCCGACCGGCGACTACGCGCTCTCCGACCGCACGCGGCGCGACGTCGACGTGGCGGCGATGACGCTGGCGCGCGAGGCCTACCGGCGGGCGCGCTCGCTGCTGGCGGCGAACCGCGAGTGCCTCGACGACCTGGCGGCGGCGGCGCTCGAGCGCGAGACGCTGACCCGCGAGGAACTGGACGACGTCTTCGCCGCGCACGGGCTGCCCGCGAGCAGGCCGGTGAGCGTCGGGCCGCCGCCGGCGCCCGTGCTCTCGTCCGAGCAGCCGCAGCCCGAGTAGAGTCTTCACTCGGTGAAAGCCGAGGATTGCTACTTCCCGCCCGGCGAGTCGCTGGCGCGACGCGTGCACGGCGAGCGCGCGGTCGGGCTGCTCTACGGGCAGCGAGCCCTGCTGATCGGCGCGCTCGAACCGCTCACCTACACCGGCACGATGCTCTCGACCTGGTCGGGCAACCGGCCGTTCGAGCGGCTGGCGCGCACGGCGAAGATCCAGGAGACCGTCTTCCTCGGCATGCGCGCCGAGGCCGACGAGGCGCTGGCAAAGGTGCGTCGCCTGCACGAGCGGGTGAGGGGCGAGCTGCCCGAGGCGGCAGGCCCGTGTCCCGCCGGCACCTCCTACTCGGCCTTCGACCCCGAGCTGATGCTGTGGACGCTTGCCGTGATCGCCGACTCCGGACGCGAGATGTACGAGACGCTGGTGCGTCCGCTCGACCCCGAGGAGCGCGAGGCGCTGTGGCGCGACTACGTGCGCTTCGGCGAGCTCTTCGGCCTGCCGCCGAGCGAGGTCCCGGCGACCCATGCCGAGTTCAGGGCCTGGTTCGACGGCAAGCTCGCGGCGCCCGACCTGACCGTGACCGAGCACG